>Ga0114939_10000322_pt1 | contig 41072 bp, 26 predicted proteins | sample AshMeaCrysSpring_FD_87196 | JGI IMG/M metagenome (GOLD analysis project Ga0114939, IMG submission 87196) | Groundwater microbial communities from Big Spring, Nevada to study Microbial Dark Matter (Phase II) - Ash Meadows Crystal Spring | ecosystem: Environmental > Aquatic > Deep subsurface >...
GATCGCCTTGTACTTGGCGTACAGGCGCTCGTCAGCGCCCAGACGGGTCCAGAACTCGGTGACGCGCGGCAGGGCAGCGTTGTAAGCGGCGCGCAGCTCGGGGGTGTCAGCCACGCTGTTGAGGTGGCTCACCGCGCCCCAGGCGCGGCCCAGCTTCTCGGTGGCCACGTCCAGCACACGGGCAATCGCCGTCCAATCGGCCGGGAAGTCAGGCGCGGTGACGGTCTCCAAGGCCGCGTCGGATTCCTGCAGCAGGGCATCGATGGCCGGGGCCACATGCTCCGGGCGAATCTGGTCAAACAGCGGGAGGTCGGAGAAGTCGAGCAGGGGATTGTTCATGACTGAAATAGTAAGGCCGGCGCTGGCTGTTTCAACCAGGCCGGCCATTGCATTTGTTGATGATGCCGATCAGGCCGCGGCCATGCGTTCGGCGGCTTCCAGCGTGTTGACCAGCAGCATGGTGATGGTCATGGGGCCGACGCCGCCCGGCACCGGGGTGATCCAGCCCGCCACCTGCTTCACGCCTTCAAAGTCCACATCGCCGCACAGTTTGCCTTCATCGTTGCGGTTCATGCCGACGTCGATCACCACCGCGCCCGGCTTGACCATGTCGGCCGTGAGGACGTTGCGTTTGCCGACCGCGGCCACGATCACATCGGCCTGCAGCGTCATGGCCTTCAGGTCCTTGGTGGCGCTGTGGCAGATGGTGACGGTGGCGTTCTGGCCCAGCAGCATCAGCGCCATCGGCTTGCCCACGATGTTGGAGCGGCCAATGACCACGGCGTGCTTGCCCTTGAGGTCGTAGCCGATACTCTCCAGCATCTTCATGCAGCCGTAGGGCGTGCAGGGCCAGAAGCCAGGTTGGCCCACCATCAGCGCGCCGGCGCTGGCGACGTGGAAGCCGTCCACGTCCTTGGCGGGGGAGATGGCCTCGATCACCTTGTGCGCGTCGATATGCGCCGGCAGCGGCAGCTGCACCAGGATGCCGTGGATGGACGGGTCGTTGTTCAGCGCGTCGATGCGGGCCAGCAGCTGGGCTTCGGTCATCGATGCCTCATACTTCTCCAGCACCGAGTGCAGGCCACTGTCTTCGCAGGCCTTGACCTTGTTGCGCACGTAGACCTGCGAGGCCGGGTTGTCACCGACCAGGATCACCGCCAGCCCGGGCGTGATGCCGCGCGCCTTCAGCGCGGCGGCGCGCTGCGCCACGTCGGCGCGCAGTTGCTTGGAGAGGGCGTTGCCGTCGATCAGGCGGCCGGTGGTCTGCGTCATGATGTTCCCAGAGTTCTAAGTAAAAACGCCCGCTAGGTCTTATGCAGCGGGCGTGGAGTGCTATGAAAAGAAGAGTTTCAGGGGGTCTTGGGGGCTGCCTGCCCGAGCGCGATCTTGAGCAGGTCGGCCACGGTGTTGGCGCTGAGCTTTTCCATGATGTTGGCGCGGTGCGCCTCCACCGTCTTGATGCTGATCCCTAAGTCGTCGGCGATCTGCTTGTTCAGGCGGCCGGCGACGATGCGCTCCAGCACCTGGCTTTCGCGCAGCGTGAGCTTGGACAGCAGGGCGTCGCGGCTGGCGGCCTGCTGGTGCACGCTGAAGGACTCGCGCGCGGCGTCCAGCATGCGCTCCACCAGGCTGACCAGCTGGTCTTCGTTGAAGGGTTTCTGGATGAAGTCCATGGCGCCCTTCTTCATGGTGTCCACCGCCATCGGCACGTCGCCATGGCCGGTGATGAAGACGATGGGCAGCGGTGAGCGCGCTTCGATCAGGCGGTTCTGCAGTTCCAGGCCGGTCATGCCGCCCATGCGGATGTCGACGATCAGGCAGGCGACCTCGCGCGGGTCGTAGCGGCTCAGGAAGGATTCGGCAGAGTCGAAGCAGCGTACCCGGTAGTCCTTGCCTTCGAGCAGCCATTGCAGCGAATCGCGCACGGCTTCGTCGTCATCCACCACATACACCGTGCCTTTTTTCGGAATCAAACTCATGCTTTACCCTGAGACTCTCTCTGCTTGATGGGAGTGTGCCGCCTGGTCGGGCGTGCCGTCGTCCAGGGGGATCCAGAAGGAGAACCGGCACCCGGTGACTTCCGCGCCATTGTAGAGGTTCTCGGCCTTCATCCGGCCCTGGTGCGACTCGACGATGGTGCGGCACAGGCCCAGGCCGATGCCCAGGCCTTCGGCCTTGGTGGTGTAGAAGGCCTCGTACAGACGCTCCATCACCTCGGGGTCGATGCCCTTGCCCGTGTCGGTCACGGCGAACTCCACCACCGCCCGGCCTTCGACCGTGGCCGGCAGCACGGAGAGCTCTACCTGGCGCTGCTGCGGCGGGCGCTGCGCCTGGGCGATGGATTCGGCCGCGTTTTTCATCAGGTTGACCAGCACCTGCTCGATCAGGATCGGGTCGACCCGCAGCGGCGGCAGGTCGGCCAGGGTGTAGCTCAGCCGCACGTTGTAGCGGCGCATGCCGATCTCGGCCAGTTCCACCGCGGCCTCGACCATGCCGTCCACCTCGGACAGGGTGCGGTTGGGCTCGCTGCGCTTCACGAAGGCACGGATGCGCTGGATGATCTGGCCGGCGCGGTGCGCCTGCTTGGCGGTCTTCTCCAGCGCGCTCACCAGGTCCTCTTCCGAAATCTGGTGCGCCTTGATGCGCGAGAGCATGCCGTTGCAGTAGTTGTTGATGGCGGTCAGCGGCTGGTTCAGCTCGTGTGCCACGCTGGAGGCCATCTCGCCCATGGTGATGAGGCGGCTGGCGGTCTGTGCGCGCTCAGCCTGGGCGGCGGCTTCCTCTTCGGCCAGTCGGCGCGGCGTGATGTCGGTGGCGATCACCATCTGCGCCAGGCGGCCGTCCACCCAGGTGAGGTAACGGGTGCGCACCTCCAACCATTTGCCAAGCTCTTCCACATAGATCTCTGCGCTCTCGGCCTCGATGTCGGGCAGGCCGCTGGTGGGCATGCCGACCAGGGTGTCCACGCTGTCGCGCGCGTCCCCGCCAGACAGCCGGCCCAGGGGCACGCTTTGGCCGGTATGGCCGGCCATGCGCACGTGACCACTGCTCTGCTCATGGAACCACAGGCGGTACATCTTGTTGGCAAACAGCAGCTCATCGGTGCCGAGCGGCGCCACCGACACCGAGGCGTCGAGCGCCTCCAGCACGGTAGTGAAGCGTTCGTAAGAGGCATAGAGCTGCTCGCGCACGCGGTTGGGCTCGGTGATGTCGGTCATCGAGGTCATCCAGCCGGTCTGCTGGCCGCGCGCGTCGATCAGCGGCGAGACGTGGATGCGGGCGTCGAAGATGGAGCGGTTCTTGCGCTTGACGCGAATCTGGAAGCCGGTGCTGCCCACTCGCCCCTGCAGTTCGTCCTGCAGCCGCGCGTTCAGCAGCTCCTGGTCTTCCTCCGGCCAGTAGGGGAAGGGGGCGGTCTGGCCGACCAGTTCCCCTTCGCTCCAGCCGGTCATCTGGCAGAAGGCGGCGTTGACGTAGGTGATGCGGCCCTGCAGGTCGAGCGCGCGCATGCCGGTGGGCATGGAGTTTTCCATGGCGCGGCGGAAGTTGGTCTCCAGCAGCAGGGCCTGCTGGGCCTGCATGCGCCGGCGGGTGTGGCGCCAGTTGGCGATCAGCATCCAGGCCGTCATGGCGCTGAGCGTGATCACCAGCCAGAACAGGCCGCTGCCGATCACGCCGAGCGACGTGCGGTAGGCGCGGGCGCGCAGCAGCAGGCCGTTGCCGACCGGCGAGACCGGCACCTCGTACTCGTTGGCCGGGCTGGCCCAGGGGAGCAGCCGCGTGGCCGGGTTGCGCCGAGGCAGGCTGGTGCCGGCAAGATGATTGCCGTTGGCGTCGTGCAGCGAGAAGGCGTAGCGCGCCATGACCTCCGGCGGCACGCCAAAGCGGTACAGGCCGTCGGCCGAGTACTCGGCCAGCAGCACACCGGCAAACCGGTTGCGCCACGCCAGCGGGATGTGCAGCTCCAGCAGCGAAAAACTGTCGCTGCCCGGGCTGCGCTGGGCGTAGACCGGCTGCTGCAGCTGGCGCGCCAGATCGTAGGAGCTCAGGGTCTCGCTGTTTTCCACCGTCTCGTCGGGCAGGCGGAAATGGGTGGCCGACAGACTGCTGTAGCTGGCGCGCACGCGCCGGCGCTCGTCGATCCAGCTCAGGCTGTTGAGTTCGGGGTACTGGGTGACCAGCGCCTCGGCACGTGCCGTGAACTCCTGTGCATCCATCTCGCGGTTGGCCAGTTCACGGGCCACGCGCATGAGCTGTTCCTGCCGTTCCAGCAGGCGCAGGCGCAACTGCTGCTGGGCATATTCAAGGTCGTGGCGCAGTGCCTCCTGCTCGCGGTCGATCTCCTCCAGCCGGAGGTAGGCGAACACGGCCACGATGGCGGCCAGGAACAGGATCACCGCGATCAGGGGCGCCAGCATGGCGTAGCGGTCCTGCCGCAGGGGGGACTGGCGCCGCCACCACTGGCGCAGGCGGTCGACGACGGGCAGCTGCTTCAGCAGAGCAAGCAAGGAGGGCAATCGCGCGGGCATAGGGTCGAGTTTAGTGGCCTGCAGCAAGCCGCAGCGGCCTTTGTTGCAACCTCGTGATTTCGTAATAAGAAATGAAAAAGCATGATTTGAAATAAGGATAAAAATGTGCGAAACTCCGCGCCACGTTTTCAACCCCGTACTAAATTACGTTTGCATAAACAGGAGACACCGATGACAGCCTCCATTGAAAACCTGCTGGGCTCCAGCGCCAACGACGAGGACAACCAGGAGACCCGGGAATGGATCGAGGCGCTGCAGGCGGTGATCGCCAGCGGCAGCACCACCAATGAGGGCCGCGTCCGGGCCCACTTCCTGTTGGAACAACTGCTGGAGCAGGCACGGCAGGAGGGCATCGACATGCCGTTCTCCGCCACCACCGGTTACGTCAACACCATCGAGCCGGACCAGGAAGCGCGCTGCCCCGGCAACCTGGAGATCGAAGGCCGGCTGCGCGCCTACATGCGCTGGAACGCCATGGCGATGGTGGTCAAGGCCAACCGTCATCACCCCCCGGAAGGCGGCGACCTGGGCGGCCACATCGGCTCCTTCGCCTCGCTGGCCAACATGTTTGCCGCCGGCTTCAACCATTTCTGGCATGCCGAGAGCGCCGAACCTGGAAAAGAGCACGGCGGTGACTGCATCTACATCCAGGGCCACGTGGCCCCAGGCATCTATGCGCGCGCCTTCCTGGAAGGCCGCATCAGCGAAGAACAACTGCTGAACTTCCGCCAGGAAGTGGACGGCAAGGGCCTGTCCAGCTACCCACACCCCAAGCTGATGCCCGAGTTCTGGCAGTTCCCCACCGTCTCCATGGGCCTGGGCCCGCTGATGGCCATCTACCAGGCGCGCTTCCTCAAGTACCTGCATGCGCGCGGCATCGCCAATACCGAGAACCGCAAGGTCTGGGTGTTCTGCGGCGACGGTGAGATGGACGAGGTGGAGAGCCTGGGCGCCATCAGCCTGGCGGCACGCGAGAAGCTCGACAACCTGATCTTCGTCATCAACTGCAACCTGCAGCGCCTGGACGGCCCGGTGCGCGGCAACGGCAAGATCATCCAGGAGCTCGAAGGCGAGTTCCGCGGCTCGGGCTGGAATGTGATCAAGCTGATCTGGGGCAAAGGCTGGGACGACCTGCTGGCGCGCGACAAGGACGGCGCGCTGCGAAAGATCATGATGGAGTGCAACGACGGCGACTACCAGGCCTTCAAGGCCAATGACGGTGCCTACGTGCGCAAGCATTTCTTCGGCCGCGATCCGCGCACGCTGGAGATGGTGGCCCACATGAGCGACGACGAGATCTGGAACCTGCGCCGCGGCGGCCACGACTCGCAGAAGGTCTACGCTGCCTTCCATGCCGCCAACGAACACAAGGGCCAGCCCACCGTGCTGCTGGTCAAGACCGTCAAGGGCTTCGGCATGGGCAAGATCGGTGAAGGCAAGAACACCGTGCACCAGACCAAGAAGCTGTCGGACGAGGACGTCAAGGCCTTCCGCGACCGCTTCAACATCCCGATTCCGGACAGCCAGATCGCCGAGCTGCCGTTCTACAAGCCGGCCGACGATACGCCGGAGATGAAGTACCTGCATGAGCGCCGCAAGGCGCTGGGCGGCTACCTGCCGCACCGCCGCACCAAGGCCGACGAGAGCTTCACCGTGCCCTCGCTCGACACCTTCAAGGCCATCCTGGAACCGTCGCAGGAGGGCCGCGAGATTTCCACCACCCAGGCCTATGTGCGCTTCCTGACGCAGCTGCTGCGCGACCAGGCGCTCGGCCCGCGCGTGGTGCCGATCCTGGTGGACGAGGCGCGTACCTTCGGCATGGAAGGCCTGTTCCGCCAGGTCGGCATCTACAACCCGGCAGGCCAGCAGTACACCCCGGTCGACAAGGACCAGGTGATGTACTACAAGGAAGACAAGGCAGGCCAGATCCTGCAGGAGGGCATCAACGAGGCTGGCGGCATGAGCAGCTGGATCGCTGCGGCCACCAGCTACAGCACGAGCAACCGGATCATGATTCCGTTCTACGTGTACTACTCGATGTTCGGCTTCCAGCGTATCGGCGACCTGGCGTGGGCTGCCGGCGACATGCAGGCGCGCGGTTTCCTGCTGGGCGGCACCTCCGGGCGCACCACGCTCAACGGCGAGGGCCTGCAGCACGAGGACGGCCACAGCCACATCCTGGCTGGCACCATCCCGAACTGCGTGAGCTACGACCCGACCTTCGCGCACGAAGTGGCGGTGATCATGCAGCACGGCCTCAAGCGCATGGTGGAGAAGCAGGAGAACGTGTTCTACTACATCACGCTGCTGAACGAGAACTACGCCATGCCGGGCCTGAAGGCTGGTACCGAAGAGCAGATCATCAAGGGCATGTACCTGCTGGAAGAAGGCGCCAAGAAGACACCGCGCGTCAACCTGCTGGGTTCCGGCACCATCCTGCGCGAGTCGATGGCGGCCAAGAAGCTGCTGGAAGAAGAGTGGGGCGTGGCTGCCAACGTCTGGAGCTGCCCGAGCTTCAACGAGCTGGCGCGCGACGGCCAGGACTGCGAGCGCTGGAACCTGCTGCACCCGACCGAGACGCCGCGCGTGCCCTTCGTGGCGCAACAGCTGGACAAGCACAGCGGCCCGGTGGTGGCATCGACTGACTACATGAAGTCCTACGCCGACCAGATCCGTCCTTTCCTGCCGAAGGGTCGTACCTACAAGGTGCTGGGTACCGATGGTTTTGGCCGCAGCGACTTCCGCAGCAAGCTGCGTGAGCACTTCGAGGTGAACCGTCACTACATCGTCGTGGCGGCGCTCAAGGCGCTGAGCGAAGAGGGCAGCGTGCCGGCCGCCAAGGTGGCCGAGGCGATTGCCAAGTACGGCATTAAGGCTGACAAGATCAACCCGCTTTACGCGTAAAGCGGGTTGATCTTGCGGTGACGGCGCATATCGCATCGCGATGTGCGTCGGAACCACAAGGCCCGCTTCCAACCAGGAAGAACCAACATGGCAATGCAAGAAGTCAAAGTGCCGGACATCGGCGATTTCGCCGAAGTGGCGGTGATCGAGCTGCTGGTCAAGCCGGGTGACACCGTCAAGGCCGAGCAGTCGCTCATCACGGTCGAGTCCGACAAGGCCTCGATGGAAATTCCCTCCAGCCACGCAGGCGTGGTGAAGGAGCTCAAGGTCAAGATCGGCGACAAGGTGGCCGAAGGCTCCGTGGTGCTGGTGCTGGAAACCGCCGGCGCCGAAGCGGCCGCGGCGCCTGCGCCAACGCCCGCTCCGGCGGCAGCTCCCCCTGCGCCGGCAGCGGCCCCGACGCCTGCACCGGTGGCGCCTTCCCCGGCCGCCGTCAGTGCGCCGGCCGTCGCTGCTGCCGTGCCGGCCCATGTGCCGACAGCGCCGTCCGGCAAGCTGCCGCATGCCTCGCCCTCGGTGCGCAAGTTTGCACGCGAGCTGGGTGTGCCGCTGGCCGAGGTCAAGGGCACCGGCCACAAGGGCCGCATCACCGACGAAGACATCAAGAACTTCACCAAGGCCGTGATGAGCGGCGGTGCGCGCACCCAGGCCATGGGTACGGCACCCGCCGGCGGCGATGGCGCCGCGCTGGGCCTGCTGCCCTGGCCCAAGGTGGACTTCGCCAAGTTCGGCGAGGTCGAGCGCAAGGACCTCTCGCGCATCAAGAAGATCAGCGGTGCCAACCTGCACCGCAACTGGGTCATGATTCCGCACGTCACGCACCACGAGCACGCGGACGTGACTGAGCTGGAAGCGCTGCGTGTGCAGCTCAACAAGGAACACGAAAAGGCGGGTGTCAAGTTCACCATGCTGGCTTTTGTGATCAAGGCCTGCGTGGCGGCGTTGAAAAAGTTTCCCGAGTTCAACGCCTCGCTCGACGGCGATGCCCTGGTCTACAAGAAGTACTTCCACATCGGTTTTGCGGCCGACACGCCCAATGGTCTGGTGGTGCCGGTGCTGAAAGACGCCGACCAGAAGGGCATCGTGCAGATCTCGCAGGAGCTGGCTGAAATGTCGAAGAAAGCGCGCGACGGCAAGCTGACTCCGGCCGAGATGACCGGCGGCTGCTTCTCCATCTCTTCCTTGGGCGGCATCGGCGGGCGCTATTTCACGCCTATCGTCAATGCGCCCGAGGTGGCCATCTTGGGCCTGACCAAAACCTTCATGGAACCGGTGTGGGATGGCAAGGCCTTTGCGCCGCGCCTGACACTGCCCATGTCGCTGTCCTACGATCACCGCGTGATCGACGGTGCGGCTGCCGCGCGTTTCGCGGCCTACCTCAGCCAGCTGCTCGGCGATTTCCGCCGCGTTGCGCTGTAAGGGGATCACGATGGCACTCATTGAAGTCAAGGTTCCTGACATCGGCGACTTTGCCGAGGTGGCGGTGATCGAGGTGCTGGTCAAGCCCGGCGACACCATCAAGCCCGAGCAGTCGCTCATCACGGTGGAGTCTGACAAGGCCTCGATGGAGATTCCCTCCAGCCACGCTGGCGTGGTGAAGGAGCTCAAGGTCAAGCTCGGCGACAAGGTGGCCGAGGGTTCCGTCGTGCTGCTGCTGGAAGCGGCGGGCGCGGGTGCAGCGCTGAAATCCGAAGAAAAACCGGCGCCAGCGACCGCCACATCTGCGTCGACAGCTCCTGAAATCGTAGCAGCCGTCGCGCCCGCGGCGGCTAGCTTTGCCGGCTCTGCCGACCTGGACTGCGACGTGCTGGTGCTCGGTGGCGGCCCCGGCGGTTATTCGGCGGCCTTCCGCGCGGCTGACCTCGGCCTGAAGGTGGTGCTGGTTGAACGCTATGCGCAACTCGGTGGCGTCTGCCTGAACGTGGGCTGCATCCCGTCCAAGGCGCTGCTGCACGTGGCAGCGGTGATGGACGAGGTGAGCCACCTCGGTGACCTCGGTGTGGACTTCGGCAAGCCGGTAGTCAACATCGACAAGCTACGTGGCCACAAGGAAAAGGTGATCGCCAAGCTGACCGGTGGCTTGGCCGCCATGGCGAAGATGCGCAAGGTGACGGTGGTGCGCGGCTACGGTGCCTTCGTCGGTGCCAACCACCTGGAAGTGGAAGAGACCACGGGCACCGCGCAGGACAAGACCGGCAAGAAACAGGTGGTGGCCTTCAAGAAGGCCATCATCGCCGCCGGTTCGCAGGCGGTGCGCCTGCCCTTCATGCCTGACGACCCGCGTGTGGTGGACAGCACCGGCGCGCTGGCATTGAAGGAAGTGCCCAAGCGCATGCTGATCCTGGGCGGCGGCATCATCGGCCTGGAGATGGGCACGGTCTACAGCACGCTGGGCGCACGCCTGGACGTGGTGGAGATGATGGATGGCCTGATGCAGGGCGCCGACCGCGACCTGGTCAAGGTGTGGCAGAAGATGAACGCCCACCGCTTCGACAACATCATGCTCAAGACCAAGACCGTGGGCGCCAAAGCGACGCCGGCCGGCATTGAGGTGACGTTCGAAGGTGAGGGCGCTCCACCGCCGCAGATCTACGACCTGGTGCTGCAGGCCGTGGGCCGCAGCCCGAACGGCAAGAAGATTGCCGCCGACAAGGCCGGTGTGGCTGTGACCGACCGCGGCTTCATCAACGTCGACATCCAGATGCGCACCAATGTGCCGCACATCTTCGCCATCGGCGACATCGTGGGCCAGCCCATGCTGGCACACAAGGCGGTGCACGAGGCGCACGTGGCGGCTGAGGTGATCGCCGGTGAGCTGCTGGGCGACAAGGCACTGGCCAGCAGCGCGTTCAACGCCCGCGTGATCCCGAGCGTGGCCTACACCGACCCCGAAGTGGCCTGGGTCGGCTTGACCGAAGAGCAGGCCAAGACGCAGGGCGTCAAGGTCAAGAAGGGCCTGTTCCCCTGGTCGGCCTCCGGCCGCGCCATTGCCAACGGCCGCGACGAAGGCTTCACCAAGCTGCTGTTTGACGAAGAGACGCACCGCATCGTCGGCGGCGGCATCGTCGGCACCCATGCGGGCGACATGATCGGCGAGATCGCGCTGGCCATCGAGATGGGCGCCGACGCGGTGGACATCGGCAAGACCATCCACCCGCACCCCACGCTGGGCGAGAGCATCGGCATGGCGGCGGAGGTGGCGCACGGCAGTTGCACAGACGTGCCGCCGGCGCGCAAGTAAGCACGCGGCGTAGAAAAAAGCCCGGGCCTGCAAAGGCCCGGGCTTTTTTCATGGCGCCGGCGGCGCGTGGATCAGAAGCTGGTCCAGTCGTCGTCGGCCTTGTCGGCCGCGGGGGCAGTCTTGGGCGGCGTCAACGCCTTCGGTGCGGCCGCAGCAGCAGGTGCTGGAGCCGGCTTGGGCTGGGCGGCAGCGGCTGGCTTGCTCGGAGCCAGGCGGGGCGCCGCGCTGACAGCAGCCGTTTGACTGCGGCCGTCGAGCTTGAAGACGCTGACCACCTCCACCATGCGGGCGGCCTGGTGGTTGAGGCTGTCGGCGGCTGCGGCGGCTTGTTCCACCAGGGCAGCGTTCTGCTGTGTCACGTTGTCCAGCTGCACGATGGCCTGGTTCACCTGGTCGATGCCGCTGGTCTGCTCCAGCGCCGAGGTGCTGATCTCGCCGATCAGGTCGGCCACGCGCTTGACCTGGGCCACGATGTCGTTCATCGAGGTGCCGGCCTGGCCCACCAGCTGGCTGCCGGCTTCGATGCGCTCCACGCTGGCGTTGATCAGGTTCTTGATCTCCTTGGCGGCTTCCGCTGAGCGGCTGGCCAGAGAACGGACCTCACTGGCCACCACGGCAAAGCCGCGGCCTTGCTCGCCGGCGCGGGCAGCTTCCACGGCAGCATTCAGTGCCAGGATGTTGGTCTGGAACGCAATGCCGTCGATAACGCCGATGATGTCGGCAATCTTGCTGGACGAGGCGCTGATGTCGTTCATGGTGGTGACCACCTGGCCCACCAGTTCGCCCCCATTGGCTGCCGCCGTGCTGGCCGAGTAGGCCATCTGGTTCGCCTGGCGGGCAGTGTCGGCATTGTTCTTGACCGTGGCGCTGAGCTCTTCCATCGAGGCTGCGGTGCGCTGCAGGTTGCTGGCCTGGGTCTCGGTGCGTTGCGACAGGTCGGCATTGCCGGTGGCAATCTCGTTGGCGCCGGTGGAAATGTTCTCGGCACCGGAGCGCACCTGGCTCACCAACTGGGCCAGCTTGTTGCGCATCTCCAGCAGGCCGCTGAGCAGCTGTGCGGCTTCGTCGCGGCCGCTGACGGCAATCGGGCTGGCCAGATCGCCGTCAGCCACGCGGGCCGTGGCGTCCAGCGCCGTGCGCAGAGGGCGGGTGATGCTCAGTGTCAGGTACCAGGCCATGGCGGCGGCCAGGACCAGGATCAGCACGCCAGCGGCGATGATGATGCCGACCACCTGCTGGTTGCGCACATTGGTTTCCTCGGTCACCTTGGCCGTGTTCTCCTTCTGCAAGGCGATGAAGCCGGCCAGTTCTTTCATGGCCTGAGTCAGCAGCGGATCGATGCGCCCGGTGATGACGGCGGCGGCCTGTTCGGTGTTGAACTGGGAGGCCAGATCGACCGCCTCCTTGAAATGGGCATCCATCTTGGCGTCGATGTCGGCCAGACGGGTGAAGATGTCACGTTCCTGGGCTTGCAGGCCGGCGGCTTCCAGCTTGCCCTTGGCCGCCAGATACGAGGCGCGCTGTTTCTTGGCTTCGGCTTCGTCACGCTGGACGGCATCCACCTCGGTCTGCAGGCCCATGTTGCGCACGGCCACGGCGCTGGCCAACAGGGTGCGGCGCATTTCTTCGGCCAGATCCTGCTGGGCCGTCGCGCGCTCCAGCGTATCCAGCAGGGCGGAACGACTGACGCTGTTGCTGATGAGCGCGCCGATCAGCATGAGAGCCGCTGCGAGCAGAATGACCCCGAAGCCCAGACCGAGCCGCAGGCCAATTTTCATATCGCGCAGATTCATTCAGAGACTCCCCTTGTGGGTTCTTTGGTTGTTGTTTCCGTCGGTTTCGCGACCGACAAAAAAATGTGCCACCAAGATGGTGGCACACCTGCTGGCGTTTGTGAAATCAGTTCTTGTAGATGCCGCAGCCGACGAAGGTGTCGCCCACACGCTCCAGGTAGATGACCTTGTCTTCCATCTTCTCGGTCACCGGGTTACGGAACTTGAACGGCTCCGACCAGCCCTTGCCCTTGGTCTTGGCCAGCTCGATCAGCGGCGGCAGCAGCACCTTGCCGGTGGGGTCCTTCAGGCCGCTCAGGTCCTTGCCGACCAGCTTGGGGTTGGCGCCGTGGGCCAGGTTCTTGCCGGTCATGTCGTAGGCGAAGATGTACAGGTCGCGGTCCTTGAAGGTCTTGCCGTTGGTGAACTCTTCGTAGGCCTTTTCGGCGCCATTGGCCTTGATGTAGGCCACGGCCTTTTTCACCATGGCTTCGGCTTCAGCGGCGGTACCCTGGTCAGCAGCCGAGGCGACGCCCGTCAGGGCGAAGGACATGGTGAAAGCGGCGAGAACGCCCTTGAGCAAAGAATAGATATTCATAATCAAAATTCCAGATTGATAAATGACTGCAATGCGGACCGGCCCGTGGGTGCGGTAGCACGCTGACCAGTTTGGATCGAGGCACTGGTGGGCGCCTCTCCGCGACTCTGGGGTTGGCACCTAGGTGCTATCCCTGACGTATTTTCGGACAAATTCAGCAAAAACTGAAATTTTGTTGAAGTCAAAGGACTGCAGTCCGCTTGGTTATTCGCTTTTTGCAATTTTTAGACGTACGGACCCGCACTGTTACACAGTTTTTGACTTGTGTCAGGTTGAAAAACGGTCAATTTCAGATGCATTTCCTTACAATGGGTTACATCAAAAGGCGGGAGGGATCACAAGAACAATCACCCTCCCAAAGCTGAGCGGTTATCGCGGGAGGAGGGGGATGCTTAAGCATAAGCGCGCTGCGGGCAGCAGGCTCCCGCAGGGCGAGCGTTGGGTGCCCGGTTGGGTACGGGCGTTTGTCTTGTTGGCCGGGGCGACCTTTGCCATGGCGGCAGGTGCGCAGACCACGGCGCCAGCCAGTACCGACCCCGCGCGCCTGCGCGAGCGCTTCGACGTTCCCGTTTCGCCACCCAAGCAAGCCCAGCTCCCCGAACTCAAGGGCGCTGCCCAGGGCGAGATTCCCGAGGCCGTCAAGGCCATCCGCGTCACCTTGCGTGACATCCAGATTGAAGGCGCCACCGTCTTCACGCCGGCGCAACTGCGGGCCCAGACCGACGGCTACCTGAACCGCGAAATTTCCGGCGCAGACATCTTCGGCCTGGCCCAAGCGCTTACCGCCTACTACCGCAACGCGGGTTACTTCCTGTCCCTGGCCATCGTGCCGCCGCAGACGCTGAGCGACGGCCGGTTGACCCTGCGGGTGATCGAGGGCTACGTGCACGAGGTGTTCATCGACGGCGATGAGCGCGTGCGCAAGGAACTGGTCGCCATTGGAGAAGAGATCAAGTCCATCCGCCCCCTGCGTGCCGAGGTGCTGGAGCGTTACCTGCTGATCGCCAACGAGTTCCCGGGCACACAGTTGCGCAGCGTGCTCACGCCCTCCGAGGTGCCCGGCGCGGCCGACCTGACGCTCATTGCCAAGATCAAGAATGTCGAGGGTTTTGCCTCGGTCGACAACTACGGCACCCGCTACATCGGACCCAACCAGGCCATGGTGGGCCTGTCGGCCAACCAGCTGCTGGGCGTCAACGACCAGTGGCGCTATATCGGTGTGGGCACCGGCGATACCGAGATGGCCTACCACCAGCTGGCCTACAGCCAGACGCTGAACCACGAAGGGCTGAAGGTCGGCGTCAGCGTGTCGCAGGCGTTGACCCAGCCGGGCGGCAGCCTGAAAGCCAACGACATCCGCGGACGTTCGGAAGCCGTGTCCTTCTCGCTCGGCTACCCGCTGCTGCGCACGCGCAACCACAGCCTGCTGGGCCGCATGGTCTATGACGTGACCGACATTGACGGCAGCAGCGCGGGCACGCGCACCACCGAAGACCGCATCCGCGCGCTGCGCGCCGGCGTGAGTTGGCAGTTGCTGGACCGCTGGGACGGCCAGAACACGCTGGAGTTCGATGTCAGTCAGGGCGTGGGCGGTACTACGCGGGGGGACCCCCTGAAGAGCCGCTCCGGCGCGGATGGCATGTTCAACAAGGTGACGTTCGACTACACGCGGGTGCAGCCCTTGAGCAACCGCTGGGCCGTGACCATGGGCGTGATGGGGCAGTGGACCGGAGATACGCCCTTGCTGTCCTCCGAGCAGATGGCCCTGGGCGGGCGCAAGATCGGCAAAGCCTACGAATCGGCCGAGTTGGTGGGCGACCGCGGGCTGGCCGTGCGCGTGGAGCCGCGCTACCAGGCGGCGACCAGTCTGACGTGGCTGCCGGCCTACCAGTTGCTGGGCTTCTATGAGATTGGCGAGGTGACCCAGGTGGTGGTGCAGTCGGCCGGCACGCCGGCCACGCAGAGCCTGGCGTCGGCGGGCCTGGGAGCCCGCCTGTTTCTGGCGGGCAACCTGACGGCGCAGGTGGAGGCGGCCTGGCCGCTGACCAAGCCGCTGGCCAGCAGCTCGCCGGACAGCGGCAAGACCATGCGTCTGCTGGCATCGCTGATGGTGCGTTTCTAGATAGATTAGACGGGCTTGAAGTCCGGAGGGAGAGCAAGATGGCACATCGACAACGTAGCTTCTCTACACGACATCGCTCGCGTCGCCGGGCGGATCAGCGGCGTCACGCTGACCGGCTGGCACTCAAGACCTTGCCGCTGGCGGTGGCCTTGTGCTTTGCTTCCCCGGCATGGTCGGCTGACCCGCCGCCCATCAATCCGGGGACCTACAGCGGACTTCCGCAGAAGGGTGCGGTGCAGTCTGGTGATGTGACCCATCTGCTCACTGCCGATCAGTTGACGGTGAACCAGGCTTCTGCACGCGCGGTGATCCACTGGGAGTCCTTCAACATCGGCGCTGGCAAGACGGTCGAGTTCATCCAGCCCAACGCCAGCGCAGCGGTGCTGAACCGCGTGACAGGCAGCGCCAACATGTCGGAGATCTTCGGCACCATGAAGGCCAACGGCACCGTGCTGCTGATGAATCCGAACGGGGTTTATTTCCATCAGAACTCGCATATCAATGTGGGTTCGCTGATCGTGACCACGGGCGTGGTGAATGAGGTCGCCTTTCAGAAAGAGAATCCGGCGGGAACATCGTTTGGCATCACGGATGTGGTCTCCGGCAGCATTACCAACGAGGGCTCGATCACACTGAATGCACAGCATGCCGGGCTGGTGGCGCTGGTGGCACCGTCTGTGGTCAACAAGGGGGCGATCGTTGCCACCGGCGGCAACATCGTGCTGTCCGGTGCCGACCGCGCCACGGTATCCCTCACCGGGGGGCTGTACGAGTTCGCTGTGCCCAGCGGCGCGCAAGGCACCAATGCCACGTTGAGCAATCTGGCAGGAGGTCGGCTGGAAGGCAAAACCATTTTGATGACGACAGGAGACGCCGCGAATCTGCTGTCGGGCGTCATCAATCTGGAAGGCGTGCAGCAGGCCAGCAGCGCCATTGTGGTGGATGGCAATACGGTCGTGCTCAAGTCCGACCTAGCGGCCCCTTCCGTGACCGGCGCGTCGAATGCCATCGAAGTGCAAGCAGGCGGGTCGATTCAGGATGCCGTCAACCTTGCTAAGGTGGGGACGCCGGGGCATGGTGCAACCGTCGATGTACGCGCTGGTACCTATACCGAGCAGATCAACCCCGGCAACAAGTCATTGGTGACGCTCAACAAGGCGAACATCACGCTCAGAGGGCATGAGGGGGCCAAGCTGACGGTGGCCGACCTGGCGGAGGTCAATGGCATCAAGATCGAGGCCAATAACGTGACGGTAGAGGGGATGGAGATCTCAGGCCCGGTAACGTCTTCTTATAGGTCCTATAACTGGGGCAACAATGTCAGTCGTGGCATCTTCGTTGGTGTGAATGCCACCGGTTTCAGCCTGCGCAACAACAACCTTCACGACCTGCGTAACGGCATCCTGATCGACGGCAACAACGGAACGGGCAATGTCGTCACCGGAAATCGGATCGAGAACACCAAGAGCGGCATCTCGGTGCAATACACCGGTGGTACCGGTATTGATATTTCAAGCAACAGTGAGGGGGCCATCGGCAACGAATGGGGGCTGAACCTCAACCTGAACAAATATTCAAATGCGAGCCAGAAGGCAGAGGCTCCTGATCTCGCATGGCAACAGCACCTCCTTGACCTGCAGACAGCCAACAGCGGCTGGACGGTTCAAGACCAAGGGTTCAGATCGTCCAATCGCACGAATGTGAATGTGGCGGCGAGTGGAGGGGACGCCAGCAATCAAGGTAGCTGGCTCACGCCGATCAACACCATTGAGGGTGGCATCAACGCCGTGGTGAAAGGCGGAACTGTGCAGGTCAGGGAAGGTGTCTATACCCTGACGTCGACACTCGATGTCGACAAGAGTGTCACGCTGGATGGCGCGGGGCAATCTCAGACCTTCATTGATGGACGCAGCATCACCGGCAATCACGGATTGTTTGTGACGGCGGACGACGTGACGCTCAGCGATTTCACCCTCTATGGGCCGACGAACGATGTTGGTACCGCCTACGGCATCAAGGTGTCGCCAAGCACTAACGTGGCCGATGCCAGGCTGCGCAACTTCACCATCCGCAATGTGACGAGCCGTGGTGCCGGCCGGGCTGAGTTGGATCTCAATGGCGTCGATGGTGCCTTGATCGACAACGTGACGCTGAACGGTGCCCCGGTTGGCAATGACAGCGGGGAAACCAAAGGCGCCGGCCTGCAATTGACCGATAGCGCCAATGTCACGGTGCGCAACACCACGACCCTGAACAACAACTGGGGTGGCTTGGCGATCTATCAGGCAAACATTTACTACAACCAGCAGGTGAACGGCATCACGGTCGAGGCCAACAACCACTTCAATGAAGTGAACCCGGTGTATCTGCAGGATCAGTCAGCCACCAAGGATTTCGGAACGCTCAGCATTGCCGGGTTCGACTACGCCGTGCGAAACAGCGCCAGCGCGTCCAGCAGCCAGTACACCTGGCTGCAGCGCACCAAACAGAACGCCTATGACTTCGCTGTCAACGTACCAACAGCCGGTTCCAGCTACATCCAGGGGTGGAACGGTGCGGCGGCGACTCAAACCTTTGAGGTTGGCGTCGGCAACCTATCGGGTGGGGGGAGCCAAGCCATGTCGATCGGTACGGCCGTCAACCAGGCGGCGAGTGGGGCCAACATCAATGTGGCGGCCGGCACGTACACGGAGAGCGTGAACATCACCAAGGAGCTCACGCTCAAAGGCGCTGGCGCCGGCCAGTCCATCATCGATCCGTCCAGCGGCGATGCTGTTGCCGTCAGCGGTGTGATTGGCGCCAACGCCACGGTGCTGATCGACGGCTTCACCTTCAGGGATGCGGAGGGAGCCGGGGTGAGTGTTGCCAGTGGTACGACGTTGGGGCAGCTGACCGTTCAGAACAGCGATTTCCTCAACAACGGCAGGTTTGGCTTCTTCGCCAACGGTCTGTCGACAAGCGGTATTCCGGGGTTGAGCAATATCTCGCTGCTCAACAGCACGTTCAGGGGCAATGGTGCCTCGCCGGCAACAGCCACCTCGCTGGGCCAGGGCGGCATCAACCTGAATTACTACAACGGCAACCTGACCTTGCGTGGCGTCACCATCACCGGTGACGGCGAGCACATGGGCCTGCAGATGCGCGGCTACCACAATGCCGCGACCAATGCGGTTTACGACGCGGGCACGGTGGTGCTTGACGATGTCACCTTCAATGGCAGTTATCTCCGTCCCGCCGGCACCGCAGGTACCTGGAACCCCGGTGGCCCGGGCTATGCCATTCACCTGCTGGAGTACGGCTCGGTCGACAACGTGTCGTTCAACAACGTGAAGATCGAACCGACCGTGGGCCATGGCATGTTCCTGGAAGGGCTGAGTTCGACGCTCAACGTCGGCAACACGACCTTCAGCGCGCCCGACCGGACCGTCGTTGGTACGGGAACCAACCCGACGTACTCGATGAACATCGTTTCGGGCGCCAACAGCCAGAACAACGTTAAGACCAATATCGACGCCACGCGGGCCGTCTTCACGGGTGCTGCCAACGGATTCGACATCGAGGATCGCGTGGGTCACGCTCTGGACGTTGCCGGGCTTGGCCTGGCAACATGGAGCGCCGGCAACCTGTACGTGACGCAGACCAGCGGCAGCGTCCAGCGCGCCATTGATGCCGCCTCTGCGGGCAACACGGTGAACGTGGCCGCCGGAACGTATGGCGGCTTCAAGGTCAATGTCGCAGGGCTTACCGTGCTGGGTGACCGGGGCAGCCTGACGCGGGCTGGTGTGGGATCGAATGCGCCGGTCATCAACTCGTGCACGGCCTGGGGCGGCAGCGTCTGCGCCAGCGTGCTGATCGACGCCGAGAACGTGACGCTCAGTGGCTTTGACATCAGCAACGCCTACGGGGCCTACGGTGTGCAGATCGGGGTGATCGGCGGGGCGCGCGCCAATGGCGCAACCCTGTCCTACAACCGCATTCATGACGTGCACGGCATCAGCAGCGGCGACGGCATCCGCGCGATCGCCGTCGAGCCCGCTGATAACGTCACCATCAAATACAACCTGATCGAGGACATCAACCCCACCAATGCTGCGGCTGCCAGTTCGGGTAAATCGGTCGCCGGCATCTTCGTCCGCTCTGCTGGCGGTGCTTTTGCTGACATTGCTATTGAAGACAATGTCCTGGAGAACATCAGTATCAGCGCTGCGACGGGCATCAATGGGGCCAAGGGGATCTGGGTCGGGGGCTCTGCAGGCAGTGCCAGTGTCGCCGGGCTGACGATTCGTCGCAATCAGATCTCAGGCGTGCAGTCCAACGTCGGTGCCGAGGGCATACTGGTCAACCACGGCAAGAACTCGACCGGCACGACCTCTGACCTGCTCATCAGTGGCAATACCATCAGCGACGTTGTCGGGGTTGCATCAAGCCACGGCATCGAACTCAGCGGTTCGACGCCCAATGCGAAGGTCAGCCAGAACGACGTCAGCCTAGCTACCTCCACGGCGGCCGACACGGCAGATGTGTACATTGACTCGAATACCAACGCCAACGCCGCCGCCGCCACGGTTGCGGTGTCGGGCAACCGGCTGACGGGAACGGGTTTCGGTCTCGCAGTAAAGGGCGGGGCGACCGTCAACGCGTCTGGCAACTGGTGGGGAACTGCAAGTGAGAGTTCGGTCCTGGCCCGCACGGATGGCGCGGTGGACTTTTCCCCATTCCTGATGAGTGGTACGGATACCGACCTCAGTACCGCCGGCTTCCAGGGCAACACGTCCAACTTGGCCGTGACCGCCCTCGGCGCCCAGACGGGGAGCGAAAGCCGTATCCAGGAGGGTGTCGATCTGGTCAGTACCGACGGCACGGTGAACGTCGGTGCCGGGACATTTGTCCAAACGTCCAGACTGAAGATCAACAAGGCGGTGACCTTGAGTGGCGACGGGGAGGCTCAGACCCTCATCGACACGCGGGGCGTCACAGGCAATTACGGCATGTACGTCACGGCGGACAACGTCACGCTGGGCGACTTCACGATCTACGGGCCGTCCAACGATGTCGGGAATGCCTATGGCATCAAGGTGGCTCCTTCGGAGGCTACACCTCATGATCCGAATGCAAGGCTGCGCAACTTCACCATTCGCAACGTGACGAGCCGGGGCGCCGGTCGGGCCGAGTTGGACTTGAATGGTGTTGACGGGGCCTTGATCGACAACGTGACCCTGAACGGCGCGCGAGTCAGTGATGGCGTCGAAACGAAAGGCGCTGGTTTGCAATTGACCGACAGCGCCAATGTGACGGTGCGTAATGCCACCACCCTGAACAACAACTGGGGTGGTCTGGCCGTTTATCAGGCGAACACCTACTACAACCAGCAGGTTAACAACATCACCATCGAGGGCAGCAATCGCTTCAGTGAAGTGAATCCGGTGTACTTGCAGGATCAGTCAGCCTCCAAGGATTTCGGCACGCTGAATATTGCCGGTTTTGACTATGCGGTACGCAACGCGACGAATACCAGCAGTGGTCAGTACACCTGGCTGCAGGCCACAAAGCAAAAAGCGTATGACTTTGCCGTCAATCCGGCATACGTCAACGCAGGCTATAACGCCAATGCGGCCTACATCCAGGGCTGGAGCGGCTCGACGACCACGCAGAATTTCGAGGTTGGCGTCGGCAACTTCGCAGGTGGCGGTACCCAGGCCATGACGATTGCCACAGCTGTTGCCCAGGCCAACAGCGACGGCGCCTCCATCAACGTCAGTGCGGGCACCTACGCGGAGTCGGTGACGGTTGATCGGCTGATGAACCTGAGTTTCGACGACGTCACGCTGCGCAGCCTCTCGCTCACCTCTGCAGCGGCTGGCTCCGGCATTGGTGGCAAGCTGACGGCGACGGCCAATGACGGACTGGTATTCGATGGCGGCCTCAAGCTGCTGGCCAACACCACGCTGGCCACGGAGGGCCGCAAGATCGAACTGCGCGGTGCCGTGCAGAACAGCGGTAGCACCGCGTACAACCTGACTCTGGCAACCAACGCCGGCAACGGTAACAACCGTGGCGACGTGACGCTGCACAGTGGCGGCGCCGACGGCAATTCGCTGGGTCAACTGAACATCACAGCCAGGAACTTCACGCTGGACAGCACGCTGTTGGCTGGGCTGTACACGGTGGCGGCCACCGGTAATGTGGCTTTGAGCAACAACACGCTCAGGGCCACAACTGCCGGCGCGACCAGCACCCTGACGGCGGGCGGCAATGTGACCGGCTCTACCATCAGCGCCGGCGCCGTGGTGCTCAACGGTGATGGCAACGTCTCCGCCAATGTCACCGCGACGGGCGCGGCCACGGTGAGCGGGCGCAACGTCAGCGGAGCCATCAGTGGTTCGTCGGTGACGGCCACGGCGCAGCAGGTGCTGGACGCCGCTGTGACGGCCGGCGGCGGCGCTACCTTGAGCGGGCGTGAGGTGCGCGGCAGCGTGAACGCGGCGACGCTGACCGCACGTGCCGACACCACCATGAATTTGGCGCTCGACGTCACCAATGCCAATCTTTACGCCGCCAGCCGGGCTGACCTGAGCGGCCGGGCCGGCAGTGCGGTGGTGGAGGCCAAGCAAAGCAATTTCAATGGCAGTTTCCCGGCGGTTGAAACCAAGGGGACGGGCACGACCTTCATCAATGGCGTGCCGCAGCGTGATGAGTCCAAGGTGCCTGCATCGGTGGTGATCGTCCGGCCACCGGTGATTGTGCTGCCACCACCACCGCCGCCGCCGCCGACTCCGCCGGCACCGATAGTGCCGCCGGCCAGCGTGACGCCGCAAACGCAGCCGGCCCCTGCGGCAGGTTCGCCCGCCGGGCCGGCGCCCAGCGCTACGGGCAGCACCAGCGGTGGCACGTCACCTGCCGCAACCGGCGGCAGCGGCAGCTCCGGGGGCACGGGAGGCGGTGCATCGTCTTCGGGCACTGGCGGCAGTGGCAACGGGTCGACCACATCTGGCAGTGGCTCGGGTGAGGCGGGTGGCGGTACCTCAGGTTCCGGCTCCAGCTCCGGTTCTGGGACTGGCTCGTCGTCTTCCAGCGGAGGCAATGGCGCCACGTCTGGTGGCGCGAGCGGCGGCGGATCAGGTGGTCGTTCCGGTGGCACTGCGGTAGCAGCGGGCGGTGCACCGCGGCCGGTGACCGTGACACGCAATGCGCCGGGCAAGGCGGCGGGCGAGTCGTTGGACCGCGGGCAGGGCGTGGAGGTGGATCTCTCGCCCGGTCGTTGATGCCCCAGTCATGCCGCGGCAGCTGACGTAGCATGACACTAGCCAGACTCCGCCGTGCGCCTATGGATTTGAGGGCAAATTAGCCTCCAGCCCCCCAGAGGCAGGCGCTGGTAGCTATCGAAAAGTGAGCAAATTGGGGTGTGTCTGGCGGGGCGTCAAGCCAGGCCCGCCCCCGGCCACCAGCCTCAGGGGCGGGCAGTCGCGTCGCCGACGAGGCCGGAGAACTGCTCGGGCTGAGCGGCGGCCGTCAGGTCCGGCACGCGGCGCGCACCGTCAAAGCGGCGGCTCCAGTACGCCACACGCATGTCTTCCACCCGAACCTCGGCGCCCGGCTTGGGGGAGTGGATGAACTTGTGGTCACCGACGTAGATGCCCACATGGCTGAAGGTGCGACGCATGGTGTTGAAGAACACCAGGTCGCCCGGCTGCAGTTCGGTGCGGTCGATCTTCTGGGTGGCAGCGGCTTGTTGCTCGGCGCGGCGCGGCAGCAGAAGGCCGAGGGTCTGTTCGTAGACGGCGCGTACAAAGCCGCTGCAGTCGAAGCCGGATTCGTAGGTGTTGCCGCCGCGGCGGTAGGGCACGCCCAGGGCGCCCATGGCAGCCACCACCAGTTCCGAGGCCTTGTGGCCCACGTTCTGGCCCGCCTGGCTGATCTTGCCCAGCAGGCCCTTTTCGGCCAGCAGGCGCTCCATGTCGTCGGCCACACCCGCCGGTTCGGCGTGCACGCTGGCGGCGAGCAGAAGGGCGGCAAGGAGGACAGGCAATCGCATGGCGGGTAGCATAGTGGCTGGGCAAGCGCGCTGTCAAGTTCAAGTTTTTTCCTTGAAGCCGCGCCAAGCCCTTGATTCATATCGAAATAAGAGGAGACTCCCCATGTTCAAAGCGCTGCTGCTGGACAATGCCAACGGTTTTTCTGCTGCGGTGCAGCAGGTCGATGAAGCCCGCCTGCCGGCCGGCGACGTGACGGTGGCGGTGCAGTACTCCACGCTCAACTTCAAGGATGGCCTGGCCATCTGCAACAAGGGGCCGGTGGTACGCAGCTGGCCCATGGTGGCCGGCATCGATGGCGCTGGCACCGTGCTGGAATCCAGCCATCCGGCCTGGAAGGCGGGCGATGCCTTCATCCATAACGGCTGGGGTGTGGGTGAAACGCACTGGGGCTGTCTGGCCGAGAAAGCGCGCCTGAAGGGCGACTGGCTGGTCAAGCTGCCGGCGGCTTTCACGCCGCGTCAGGCCATGGCCATCGGTACCGCGGGCTACACCGCCATGCTGTGCGTTCTGGCGCTGGAAGACCACGGCATTCAGCCCGGCGCGGGCGAGGTGCTGGTGACGGGCGCCACCGGCGGCGTGGGCAGCGTGGCCATTGCCCTGCTGGGCAAGCTGGGCTACCGGGTGGTGGCCGCCACCGGCAAGGCGGCGGAGGCGGATTACTTGAAGGCGCTGGGCGCCAGCAGCGTCATCGACCGTGCCGAGCTGGCCAAGCCGGGCAAGCCGCTGCAGAAAGAGCGCTGGGCCGCGGTGGTGGACGCCGTGGGCTCGCACACCTTGGTCAACGCGCTGGCGCAGACGCGTTACGGCGGTGTGGTCGCGGCCTGCGGCCTGGCGCAAGGCATGGATTTGCCGGGCACGGTGGCACCGTTCATCCTGCGTGGCGTCACCTTGGCCGGGGTGGATTCGGTGATGGCGCCCTTGGCGAAGCGCCAGCGTGCCTGGGACCGGCTGGCGCGCGACCTCGACCTGCCGCTGCTGGAGCGCATGATTGAAGAAGTGCCGCTGGACGACGCCATTTCCAAGGCGCAGCAGCTGATGGCAGGGCAGGTACGCGGGCGGGTGGTGGTGCGTGTCTGTGGCTGAGCCGGCCGTAAGCGCCCGTCCAAACCTGCCCGATCCAAGTTTGAACAACCCTTTGACTGAACTGAGAAACGACATGCTGCTCGACCTAGATGACTCCCAATTGGTGCTGGTGGACTACCAGGCCCGCCTGATGCCCGCCATCCACGAGGGCGCTGCCGCCTTGGCCAACGCCGTCCGGCTGGCGAAGATGGCCAAGCTGCTGCGTGTGCCGCTGTTCGTCACCGAGGAAAACCCGGCCGGGCTCGGCGGCACGGTGCCCGAGCTGCAGGCGGCCATCGCCCAGGCCGGCGGCAAGACCGTGCCCAAGATGGCCTTCAGCGCCGTGGCCGACGGATTGGGCGAGCTGCTGCGTCCGCCGGCGCGGGCGCCGCAGGGCAATGCCCGCAGTCTGCCCAAGCATCTGCAGAAACCCGCGCCGACGGCGCCCGCGCGCAACAGCGTGGTGATTGCCGGTTGCGAGACCCATGTCTGCCTGCTGCAGACGGCGCTGGAGTTGCTGGAAGAGGAGTTCGACGTCTGGGTGGTGACCGACGCCTGCGCCTCACGTAGTGAACGCAACCGCGACGCCGCCTTCGACCGACTGGCCGGTGCCGGGGCCGAACTGGTGAGCACCGAGATGGTGGCCTTCGAGTGGCTGCGCTCGGCCGAGCACCCGGCCTTCAAGGACGTGCTGGCGCTGGTGAAGTAGGCGCGTTCAGTGCCTTCGTTGGGATATGAATGAAAACGGCACTTTGCCCTTTCGGGATAGGCGCCGGAAGCTATCAAAAGCGTAGCAAGCAGCGGATCTGCAATTTGTCTTTGGAGACCTGACCATGCCCATACCCTGGCTGACCGTGCTGCAAAGCGTGCCCTGGTCGGATGTCATCAGCAACGCCCCCAAGGTGGCTGGCGGTGCCAAGAAACTGTGGGACTCGGTGGCCCGCAAACCTGCTGCCCCGCCCACCACCGACGACGCGGCTCAGGCCGGCCCGCAGCCTGCCGCGCTGACCGATCGGGTGGCGGCGCTGGAGGCCCAGGTGGCCGAACTGCACCGGCAGATGCTGGCTTCTTCGGAGGTCATCCAGGCCCTGGCCGAGCAGGACACCCAGCTGATCCAGCGTGTCGACGAGCATCGCCGCCGGATGCGGCGACTGGCGCTTGCGCTGGGTGGCGTGGCGCTGGGGGTGCTTGTGTTGGGTGCTGCTTTCCTGCTGCGCGGCAGCTGACGCCGTGCCGAAGCGCAACATGGTCGGTTCGGCGTTGTCCCAGGGCTTGGCGGATGCGGTGCTGGTGCTGCACCTGGCGGTGGTGCTCTTCGTGGTCGGCGGCGCGGTGTTCGTCGTTGCGGGCAATCTACGCGGCTGGCCGCAGGCCAACGCGCTGGGGTTTCGCTTGCTGCATCTGCTGGCGATCGGTTGGGTGGCGCTGCAGGCCTGGCTGGGCGCGGTCTGCCCGCTGACCACGCTGGAGAACTGGCTGCGGCTGCAGGCGCGCCAGACGGCGGTCTACCAGGGCAGCTTCATCGAGCATTGGGTGCAACGGCTGCTGTTCTACGAGGCACCGGCCTGGGTCTTTGTACTCGCCTACAGCCTGTTCGCTGCCCTGGCGGCTTGGCTGTGGCGCCGTTATCCACCTCGTCGACCGCGCGGGTAGGGCCATGATGCAGACCTTGTTGCCCGGCGCATGGCTGGAACTCGATCAGGTGGCGCTGCTGTGGTGGCAGGCCCGGACGGCAGCGCCTGCGGTGCAGGCGCTGATGGGGGCGTTGACCCTGCTCGGCAGTGCGTACGCCGTCGCGGCGCTCATCGCTGTCTGCGCCTGGCAGTCCCGACGCTTGGGACAGGGGTGGCGCCATGTGATGGTCCTGGGTCTGAGCTTGGCCTTGGTCTACGGCGCCGTGGCCGCCACCTACCTGGGGGTTAAGCAGCTGGTGCAAAGGGAGCGACCGTTCGTGGCGCTGGCGTTGCCATTGCCGCCCGAGCGCACCGAGGGGATCGCGCCGGCCAGTTCATTTCCTTCAGGACACGCTGGCAACGCGTTCATGCTGGCGGTGCTGTGGCTGCATCTGCACCGTTGGCGCCGTTGGTGGCTGTGGCTGGGCCTGGCGGGCTGTGTAGGCTTGAGTCGCGTGGCGCTGGGCCTGCATTACCCGGGAGACGTGCTTGGCGGCGCACTACTCGGCGGTGGCGTTGCCTGGGGGTTGCTGCGCTTGCCTTGGATGGCACGCCGGCTCAGAATCGCCGGGTGACCCGGGCCCGCCGTCCAAGCCGGCGTCAGCTTTCTGCAAGCCCGTTATCCATAATTATGAATTCAAATTAAGTTCCCAGAACCCGAAGGAGACCCAGGATGAGCCGCTATGCCGAGTTCCACCGCCGTTCCATTGCGCAACGCGACGCCTTCTGGGCCGAGCAGGCGCAACTGATTGAGTGGCAGACCCAGCCGCAGCAGATCTGCGACTACAGCAACCCGCCGTTTGCGCGCTGGTATGTCGGCGGCACCACCAACCTGTGCCACAACGCGGTCGACCGGCACCTGAAGGACCGCGCCGACCAGCCGGCGCTGATCTTCGTCAGCACCGAAACCGAGCAGGAGAAGGTCTACAGCTTCCGCGAACTGCACGCTGAGGTGCAGCGCATGGCGGCCGTGCTCAAGAGCCTGGGCGTGCAGAAGGGCGACCGCGTGCTGATCTACATGCCCATGATTGCCGAGGCGGCGTTTGCCATGCTGGCCTGTACGCGCATCGGCGCCATCCACTCGGTGGTGTTTGGCGGCTTTGCCTCGGGGTCGCTGGCCTCGCGCATCGAGGATGCCGAGCCCAAGGTCGTCGTCAGTGCCGACGCCGGCTCGCGCGGTGGCAAGGTGGTGGCCTACAAGCCGTTGCTGGACGAGGCAATCAACCTGTCCAAGCACAAGCCGCAAGCGGTGCTGCTGGTGGATCGCCAGCTGTCCGCTATGAATTTGGTAGCGGGTCGCGACCAGCTGTGGGGCACTTTGCGCGAAAAACACCTCAATACCCAGGTGCCTTGCGAGTGGGTGGACGCCACCCATCCGAGCTACACGCTCTACACCTCGGGCACCACCGGCAAACCCAAAGGCGTGCAGCGCGACACCGGCGGCTACGCCGTGGCGCTGGCCGCCAGCATGAAGTACATCTATGAGGGCAATCCCGGCGAGACCTACTTCTCTACCAGCGACATCGGCTGGGTGGTGGGCCACAGCTACATCATCTACGGTCCGCTGATCGCTGGTATGGCCACCATCATGTACGAGGGCCTGCCGATCCGCCCGGATGCCGGCATCTGGTGGCAATTGGTGGAGAAGTACAAGGTCACGCGCATGTTCTCGGCCCCCACCGCGGTGCGCGTGCTCAAGAAGCAGGACCCGGCCTACCTGAAGAAGTACGACCTCTCCAGCCTCAAGGCCCTGTACCTGGCCGGCGAGCCGCTGGACGAGCCGACGGCGCAGTGGATCAGCCAGGGCCTGGGTGTGCCCATCATCGACAACTATTGGCAGACCGAAACCGGCTGGCCCATCCTGACCATCGCCAATGGTGTGGAGAAGGCGCCCAGCAAGTTCGGGAGCCCGGGCGTGCCGATGTATGGCTACGACGTCAAGCTGATCGACGAGAACACCGGCGAAGAACTCACCGGTGCCAACCAGAAGGGTGTGGTGGCCATCGAGGGCCCACTGCCGCCTGGATGCATGCAGACTGTCTGGCGCGATGATGCGCGCTTTGTCAACACCTACTGGAAAAGCATCCCGGGCAAGCTGGTCTACAGCACCTTCGACTGGGGCATCCGTGACGCCGACGGCTATTTCTTTATTCTGGGCCGTACCGACGACGTGATCAATGTGGCCGGCCACCGCCTGGGTACGCGCGAGATCGAGGAGTGCATTGCCAGCCACCCGAATGTGGCCGAGGTGGCTGTGGTGGGTGTGGCCGACCAGCTCAAGGGGCAGGTGGCCATGGCCTTTGCCGTGGCCAAGGACGCCAGCGGCCTGACGGACGCCAACGCGCGCCTCAAGCTGGAAGGCGAGGTGATGAAGGTGGTCGACAGCCAGCTCGGCGCCGTGGCGCGGCCGTCGCGCGTGTTCTTCGTCAACCTGTTGCCCAAGACGCGTAGCGGCAAATTGCTGCGCCGTGCGCTGCAGGCGGTGGCCGAAGGGCGCGACCCGGGCGACCTGACCACGCTGGACGACCCGACAGCCCTGCAGCAGGTGCGGGACCTGGTGGCGGGCAAAGCATAAGGTTTACGCTAAAAACCCATAAGTTTCTGGCGCGGGTGCCGATTCAATGGCACAATCGCACCCGTACTAGGCCCCTTCCAGCCACAGTCGCATCCGCCAACCGGTTCAGCCGTGTCGCGGAAGGTTTTCTCAACCAGCTAAAAGTTTCCTTCAGGGAAACGGAGGTCAGCGAAACATGAGTGAATCCAATTCCCAGGGTTCCAGCCCAGCGTCGGTCTACCAGACCTACCGCGACAACACCTACCTGTTCGGTGGCAATGCGCCGTACGTCGAAGAGATGTACGAGAACTACCTTGCCAACCCCGGTAGCGTGCCAGACAACTGGCGTGACTATTTCGACGCGCTGCAGCACGTGCCGGCCGTCGATGGCAGCAACGCCAAGGACATCCCCCACCTGCCGGTGATCAACGCGTTTGCCGAGCGTGCCAAGCAGGGCGGTACCAAGGTCGTGGTGGCCAGCGCCGACGCCGAAATGGGCCGCAAGCGCACCGCCGTGCAGCAGCTGATCGCCGCCTACCGCAATGTGGGTCAGCGCTGGGCCGACCTCGACCCGCTCAAGCGCACCGAGCGTCCGGCAATTCCGGAGCTGGAGCCGTCCTTCTACGGCTTCTCCGACGCCGACCAGGAGACCGTCTTCAACACGAGCAACACCTTCTTCGGCAAGGAGACCATGTCCCTGCGCGAGTTGCTCAACGCCCTGCGCGAAACCTACTGCGGCACCATTGGCGCCGAGTACATGTACATCACCGACCAGGCACAGAAGCGCTGGTGGCAGCAGAAACTCGAGAGCATCCGCAGCAAGCCCAACTTCGGCGCTGAGCGCAAGAAGCACATCCTCGATCGCCTGACCGCAGCCGAGGGCTTGGAGCGCTATCTGCACACCAAGTACGTCGGCCAGAAGCGCTTCTCGCTCGAAGGCGGCGAGAGCTTCATCGCCGCCATGGACGAGTTGATCCAGCAGGCCGGCGCCAAGGGCGTGCAGGAAATCGTGATCGGCATGGCCCACCGCGGCCGCCTGAATGTGCTGGTCAACACCCTGGGCAAGATGCCCAAGGACCTGTTCGCCGAGTTCGACCACACCGCGCCGGAAGATCTGCCGGCCGGTGACGTGAAGTACCACCAGGGTTTCAGCTCCGACGTCACCACCGTCGGTGGCCCGGTGCACCTGAGCCTGGCCTTCAACCCCTCGCACCTGGAAATCGTGAACCCGGTGGTGGAGGGCTCGGTGCGCGCCCGCATGGACCGCCGCGGCGACCCGCACGGCAAGCAGGTGCTGCCGGTGCTGGTGCACGGCGACGCCGCCTTTGCCGGCCAGGGCGTCAACCAGGAAACCCTGGCACTGTCCGAGACCCGCGGCTACAGCACGGGCGGCACGGTGCACATCATCATCAACAACCAGATCGGTTTCACCACCTCCGATCCGCGCGATCTGCGCTCTACGCTGTACTGCACCGACATCGTCAAGATGATCGAATCGCCGGTGCTGCACGTCAACGGCGACGATCCGGAAGCTGTGGTGCTGGCCACCCAGCTGGCGCTTGAGTTCCGCATGGAGTTCAAGAAGGACGTGGTGGTGGACATCATCTGCTTCCGCAAGCTCGGCCACAACGAGCAGGACACCCCGGCGCTGACCCAGCCGCTGATGTACAAGAAGATTGGAGCCCATCCGGGTACCCGCAAGCTCTACGCTGACAAGCTTGCCGCCCAGGGCCTGGGCGAGACCTTGGGCGACGACATGGTCAAGGCCTACCGTGCCGCCATGGACGCCGGCAAGCACACGGTGGACCCGGTGCTGACCAATTTCAAGAGCAAGTACGCGGTCGACTGGTCGCCGTACCTGAACAAGAAATGGACCGATGCCGCTGAGACCGCGATTCCGCTGACGGAGTGGAAGCGCTTGGCCGAGAAGATCACCACCATTCCCGCGACGGTCACGCCGCACCAGCTGGTGAAGAAGGTCTATGACGACCGCGCGGCCATGGGCCGCGGCGAGATTCCGGTGGACTGGGGCATGGGCGAGCACATGGCCTTCGCCTCCCTGGTGGCCAGCGGCTACCCGGTGCGCCTGTCGGGCGAAGACTGCGGCCGCGGTACCTTCACGCACCGCCACGCCGTCATCCATGACCAGAACCGCGAGAAGTGGGATGTGGGCACCTATGTGCCGCTGCAGAACGTGGCCGAGAACCAGGCCCCGTTCACCGTCATCGACTCCATCCTGTCGGAAGAAGCGGTGCTGGCGTTCGAATACGGCTACGCTTCGAACGATCCCAACACGCTGGTGATCTGGGAAGCCCAGTTCGGCGACTTCGCCAATGGCGCCCAGGTGGTGATTGACCAGTTCATCGCCTCCGGTGAGGTGAAGTGGGGCCGTGTCAACGGCGTCACGCTCATGCTGCCGCACGGCTATGAAGGCCAAGGTCCCGAGCACAGCTCGGCGCGTCTGGAGCGCTTCATGCAGTTGGCGGCCGACACCAACATGCAGATCGTGCAGCCGACCACGGCCAGCCAGATCTTCCACGTGCTGCGTCGCCAGCAGGTGCGCGACCTGCGCAAGCCGCTGATCATCTTCACGCCCAAGTCCCTGCTGCGCAACAAGGACGCCACTTCGCCGCTGTCCGAGTTCACCAAGGGCGGTTTCCAGACCGTGCTGGGCGAGCAGAAGGACATCAAGGCCGACAAGGTCAAGCGCGTGATCGCCTGCTCGGGCAAGGTCTACTACGACCTGGTCAAGAAGCGCGAGGAGAAGAGCGCCGACGACGTGGCCATCCTGCGCGTGGAGCAGCTCTATCCCTTCCCGCACAAGGCCTTCGCCGCCGAGCTCAAGAAGTACCCGAACGCGACCGAGCTGGTGTGGTGTCAGGACGAGCCGCAGAACCAGGGCGCCTGGTTCTTTGTGCAGCACTACATTCACGAGAACATGGTCGAGGGCCAGAAGCTGGGTTATGCCGGCCGTTCCGCCTCGGCCTCGCCGGCCGTGGGTTACGCCCACCTGCACCAGGACCAGCAGAAGGCTCTGGTGGAAGCGGCGTTCGCCAAGCTCAAGGGTTTCGTGCTGAACAAATAAGGCGCGATCGATTTTCTGAATCCGTTGAGGACAGCGCTGAAGGCCTGTCCCGCAATGAAATAAAGAGAGAATTCAAATGGCTATCGTTGAAGTCAAAGTTCCGCAGTTGTCCGAGTCCGTGGCTGAGGCCACCATGCTGCAGTGGAAGAAAAAAGCCGGCGAGGCCGTCGCCGCCGACGAGATCTTGATCGAGATCGAAACCGACAAGGTCGTGCTTGAAGTGCCGGCCCCGGCCGCCGGCGTGCTGGCCGAGGTGCTGGTGGGGGACGGTGGTACTGTCGTGGCCGAGCAGCTGATTGCCCGCATCGATACCGAAGGCAAGGCCGGCGCGGCGGCCCCGGCTGCTGCGGCAGCGCCCGCTGCTGCACCTGCGGCTGCCCCGGTTGCTGCCGCTGCGGCGTCTGCCTCCAAGGCCGGCGTGGCCATGCCGGCTGCGGCCAAGCTGATGGCTGACAACCAACTCGCCGCCGGTTCCGTGGCCGGCACCGGCAAGGATGGCCGTGTCACCAAGGGTGATGTGCTGGCGGCGGTGGCCGGTGGCGCCAAGGCCGCTCCCGCGGCGATCCCGACCGGCGTGCCGACCAAGGCGCTGCCGCAGGTGGCTGCTCCCTCTGTTGACTTGGGCGAGCGTCCGGAGCAGCGCGTGCCGATGAGCCGCCTGCGTGCCCGCGTGGCCGAGCGTCTGTTGCAGTCGCAGTCCACCAACGCCATCCTGACCACCTTCAACGAGGTCAACATGGCCCCGGTGATGGAGATGCGCAAGCGCTTCCAGGACAAGTTCGAGAAGGAACACGGCGTCAAGATCGGCTTCATGAGCTTCTTCGTGAAGGCGGCCGTGCATGCGCTGAAGAAGTACCCGGTGCTCAACGCCTCGGTGGACGGCAACGACATCGTCCACCACGGCTACTTCGACATCGGTATTGCCGTCGGCTCGCCGCGCGGCCTGGTGGTGCCGATCCTGCGCAATGCCGACCAGATGAGCTTTGCCGACATCGAGAAGAAGATTGCCGAGTTCGGCGCCAAGGCGCGTGACGGCAAGCTGGGTATCGAAGAGATGACCGGCGGCACCTTCTCCATCTCCAACGGCGGCGTGTTCGGCTCCATGCTGTCCACCCCCATCATCAACCCGCCGCAGTCGGCCATCCTGGGCGTGCATGCCACCAAGGACCGCGCCGTGGTGGAGAACGGCCAGATCGTGATCCGTCCGATCAACTACCTGGCCATGAGCTACGACCACCGCATCATCGACGGTCGCGAGGCTGTGCTGGGTCTGGTGGCGATGAAGGAAGCGCTGGAAGATCCGGCCCGCCTGCTGTTCGATATTTGATACACCCCCAGGCTGTGCGCACTGCGTGTCGCTACGCCACCCCCCCTTGCAGGGGGCAACACCAGCGGCCCGGCCAAGCCGGTTCCGCGGTGTTCCGCGAAGCAGAAACGTGATGCGCACTTGGTTCGCCAACTGAAGCGAGAAACAACATGAGCAAACAATTCGACGTGGTCGTCATCGGTGGCGGCCCTGGTGGCTATATCGCCGCCATCCGCGCCGCCCAGCTGGGCATGAACGTGGCCTGTATTGACGAGTGGAAGAACGCCGCTGGCGGTCCGGCCCCGGGTGGTACCTGCACCAATGTGGGCTGCATTCCGTCCAAGGCGCTGCTGCAGTCGTCCGAGCACTTCGAGCATGCCAACAAGCACTTTGCCGAGCACGGCATCACCGCCACCGGCGTGAAGATGGACGTGGCCAAGATGGTGGCCCGCAAGGACGCCGTGGTGAAGCAGAACAACGACGGCATCCTCTACCTGTTCAAGAAGAACAAGGTGTCGTTCTTCCACGGCCGTGGTTCCTTCGTGAAAGCGGTCGAAGGTGGCTACGAGATCAAGGTATCCGGTGCGGCGGAAGAAACCCTGGTGGGCAAGCAGGTCATCGTGGCGACGGGCTCCAATGCCCGCGCGCTGCCGGGCACGCCGTTCGACGAGGAAAACATCCTGTCCAACGACGGCGCGTTGCGCATCGGCGCGGTGCCGAAGAAGCTGGGCCTGATCGGCTCCGGCGTGATTGGCCTGGAGATGGGCTCGGTCTGGCGCCGCCTGGGCGCGGACGTCACCATCCTCGAAGGTCTGCCGACCTTCCTGGGCGCGGTGGACGAGCAGATCGCCAAGGAGGCCAAGAAGGCTTTCGACAAGCAGGGCCTGAAGATCGAGCTCGGCGTCAAGGTCGGCGAGATCAAGTCCGGCAAGAAGGGCGTGAGCATCGCCTACACCAACGCCAAGGGCGAGGCTCAGGCGCTGGACGTGGACAAGCTGATCGTCTCCATCGGCCGGGTTCCCAACACCAACGGCCTGAATGTCGAAGCGGTGGGTCTGCAGCTCGATGAGCGCGGTGCCATCGTGGTCGACGGTGATTGCAAGACCAACCTGCCGGGCGTGTGGGCGGTCGGTGACGTGGTGCGCGGCCCGATGCTGGCGCACAAGGCGGAGGAAGAGGGCGTGGCCGTGGCCGAGCGCATCGCCGGTCAGCACGGGCATGTGAACTTCAACACCATCCCCTGGGTCATCTACACCAGCCCCGAGATCGCCTGGGTCGGCCGCACCGAGCAGCAGCTCAAGGCCGACGGCGCGGCCTACAAGGCCGGCACCTTCCCGTTCCTGGCCAACGGCCGCGCGCGCGCTTTAGGCGACACCACCGGCATGGTGAAGTTTCTGGCCGACGCCAAGACCGATGAGATCCTGGGCGTTCACATTGTCGGCCCCATGGCCAGCGAGCTGATCTCCGAGGCCGTGGTGGCCATGGAGTTCAAGGCCAGCGCCGAGGACATCGCGCGCATCTGCCACGCGCATCCGTCGCTGTCTGAGGCGACCAAGGAAGCCGCGTTGGCGGTGGACAAGCGCACGCTGAATTTCTAAAGCGAACGGGACCGACGGCTTGGCATCGGTACGCGAGGCTTACGAAGCGGAACTGAAGACGCGGGGTTACGCGAGTGACCCCGCGCAGCTGCGCGCCGTCGAGGCGCTGGAGCGTTGTGCCCAGGAATGGGCTGGCTACAAGGAAAAGCGCTCCAACGCGTTGAAGAAGCTCATCAACCGGCCGGACATCCCGAAAGGGGTCTACATGTACGGTGGGGTGGGACGCGGCAAGAGCTTTCTGATGGACTGCTTCTTCAACGCGGTGCCGCTCCGGCGCAAGACACGCCTGCACTTTCATGAATTCATGCGCGAGGTGCATCGTGAGCTGGCCGAGTTGCAGGGTACGGTCAACCCGCTGAACGTGCTGGGTGAGCGCATTTCCAAGAAGTACAAGCTGATCTGCTTCGACGAGTTCCATGTGGCAGACATCACCGATGCCATGATCCTGCACCGCCTGCTGGCCGCGCTTTTCGACAACGGCGTCGGGCTGGTGGCGACCTCCAACTTTCGCCCCGACGATCTCTACCCCAACGGGCTGCACCGCGATCGCATCCTGCCGGCCATCGCCTTGTTGAACGAGAAGCTCGATGTGCTGAACGTGGATAACGGTACAGACTATCGGCGCCGTACGCTGGAGCATGTGAAGCTCTACCACTCGCCGTTGGGTCCCGACGCCGACGCCGCCATGACCGAGGCCTTCAACCTGCTCGCCGAATCACAGGACGAGGACCCGGTGCTGCACATCGAGGCGCGCGAGATCCGGGCTCGGCGCAAGGCGGGTGGTGTGGTTTGGTTCGACTTCAAGACCCTGTGCGGGGGGCCGCGCTCCCAGAATGACTACCTGGAGATCGCCACCCAGTTCCACACTGTGTTCCTGAGCGACGTGCCCCACATGCCGGTGCGCATGGCATCCGAGGCGCGCCGCTTCACCTGGCTGGTTGACGTGCTGTACGACCGCCGTGTCAAGCTCATCCTGTCGGCGGCGGTGCCGCCGGAGGCGTTGTACACAGAAGGGCCGCTGGTGCATGAGTTTCCGCGGACGGTCTCCCGCCTCAATGAGATGCAGTCGCAGGAATTCCTGTCGCTGGAACGGCGCGTGGTGGATACTAGCCTCACATGAAGCCCCGTCTTTTCTTTTGCGCTCTGCTTGCGTTGGCCGGTGCCGCCTGGGCGCAGGAGTCCGATCCGTTGCAGGCCGAGCTGGACCGCATCCAGGCCGAGCGTGCCCGGCAGGAGGCCTATTTTGCCGAGCAGGAAGCCGCCTGCTACCAGCGCTTTGCGGTCAATGACTGTCTGCGCCGGGTCAAGGCCAGCCGCCGTCCTGTGATGGAGGATCTGCGTCGGCAGGAGGTGGCGGTCCAGGATGAGCGGCGGCGCCTGCGCGGCATCGAACAGCTGCAGCGACTGGAGGAGAAATCCTCCCCGGCGGCGCTGCAGGAAGCGGCGCAGAAGCGCGAAGAGGCCGCGCGGGCCTACCAAGAGCGGCTGGAGCGTGCCGAACAGAAGCAGGCCGACAAGCTGCAGGCCGAGCAGGACCGACTTGCCGAGCCGCCGCGCGCTGAGCGCGACAAGACATCAGATCGCCCGACGGCTGAAACTCGTTCGGCCGACAGGCGAGAGTTCGAGGAGAAGCAGCGTCAGGCCGAGGACAACCGGGCGCGGCGCAACAAGGCCCTGGCCGACAAAGCTGCCAAACCCCCGGTACGCTCCTTGCCCACGCCGCCCTGACGCAACGCGAGAGGCAGGCTTCAGTCGAGCGGTTCGAGCTTGACGATCACCAGCGACAGGTTGTCGCCGCTGCCGCGGGCACGCGAGCGGGCTTTGTCGATCAGGAACTCGCTGGCCTCCCGGGCCGCCAGATGGGACAAGGCCTCCCCCAGTTCATCGCTGCTGAAGTAGTGCCAGACGCCATCGCTGCAGGCCATCAAGGTGTCGCCGGGTTGCAGCTGGGCGATGCAGTGCATGTCCATTGGCGGCTCGTTTTCGGTGCCGAGGCAGCCCATCAGGATATTGGACTGGGGATGGACGTTGGCTTCTTCCTCGGTGATGCTGCCGTTGTCGACCAGGGTCTGGACGTAGGAGTGGTCCAGGGTGCGCTTGACGAGCCGGTTGCCATGGAAGTGATAGATGCGTGAGTCGCCGGCATGGATCCAGTGGCACTCCCCGCCGGGGTTGACGAGGAACGCGGCCACGGTGCTGTGAGGCTCCTGTTCGGAGGAGATCGCAGCCAGCTTGATGACCAGATGCGCCTCCTGCACCAGCTGTTTGAGCAGGGTGGGGGCGTCATCGCTGTCCGGCACGTAGCGCTCGAACAGTTGTTTGGCCGTCATCATGACTTGGTCGGCCGCGGTACGGCCGCCACTGCGGCCGCCCATGCCGTCTGCTACCACCGCCAGCAGGCAGCCGTTGACGCGCGGATGCTTTAGCAGCGCCACCTGATCCTGCTGGTAGTCGCGGTCGCCCTTGTGGATGCCGGTCGATGCGGTGAGTCGATAGCCTTTGCTCATGGTCAGCCGTGCGAAGGACAAAGTCCTCGATAAGTCGGTTTGAAACACGTATTATCGAAGCAAGCGGGGAGCGCATGACGCAGACTCCCCGGGCCTGTCTTTTTGCCGCGACTCTTGGACTCCAACCTCCACTCCCCGGAACGCCGACTGATTGAACTGCGCATCGAGCATGCCGATCTCGACGCCTCGATCGACCGCCTTGGCCTGAGCCTGCCGCTCGACGAACTGCTGCTACGGCGGCTCAAGAAGCGGCGTCTGGTCCTGCGCGATGAGATCGATCGGCTGGAACGAAGCCTGCAGCCCAACGAGCCGGCCTGATCCATGAGTTTGCCGACCCTGGTGCAGGAGGTCTTCGCGCCCGACAGCGTGCTGGCGCGCGCCATCGAGGGCTTTCGACCGCGTCCCGGGCAGACCGAGATGGCGGTGGCAGTGGCGCGCACCTTGGAAGACGGGGGTGCCCTGGTGGTCGAGGCGGGTACCGGCGTCGGCAAGACCTTTTCGTACCTCGTTCCGGCACTGCTCAGTGGCGAGCGGGTGCTGTTGTCCACCGCCACCAAGACTCTGCAGGACCAGTTGTTTGCCCGTGATCTGCCGCGGCTGATCGAGGTGCTGGGACTGCCTGTGCGAACGGCGCTGCTGAAAGGCCGCGCCAGCTACCTGTGTCTGCAGCGTCTGGAGCAGGCGCGCCACGCGGCCACGACCGTTGAGGCCGTGAGCAGCCGGGCGCTGGCGCGCATCGAATTGTGGGCACAACAAACCCGAACCGGCGATCTGGCCGAGCTGCCGGGGCTCGATGAGCGGTCACCGGTCATCCCCCTGGTGACGTCCACGCGCGAGAACTGCCTGGGCAGCCAGTGCCCCAGGTTCCGCGACTGCCATGTCAATCTGGCCCGGCGCGAGGCGCTGGCGGCCGATGTGGTGGTGATCAACCATCACCTGTTTTTTGCCGATCTGGCCGTGCGCGAGTCCGGCATGGCCGAGTTGCTGCCGACGGTGCGTACCGTGATCTTCGACGAGGCGCACCAGCTCAACGAGACCGGCGTTCAGTTCCTGGGACGCCAGCTGTCGACCGGCCAGCTGCTGGACTTCGCTCGCGACATGCTGGCCTGCGGCCTGCAGCAGGCCCGTGGGCTGGTGGATTGGTCACAGCGCGCCTCCGTAATGGAGCGGGCCGCGCGCGACCTGCGTCTGTGCGTGGGGCGTGCCTACCCGGGGACCAAGCTGGGTTGGACGGCCGACGCACCGGAGCAGATCGACGCCACAGCCTGGTCGGACGCGCTCGTCCGTGTGCAGTTGGCCTGTGCGGAGGCGGTATCGGCATTGGCCACAGTGAGCGAGATCGCGCCCGACTTCGTGCGCCTGCAGGAGCGGGCCGAGGCGCTGACCACGACGGCGGCTTTCTTCACTCAACCCTGCACGGCGGGCTCGGTGCGCTGGGTCGACGTCGGCAGCCAGCTGCGGCTGGTCGAGTCGCCGCTGGACATCGCTGTCACCGTGCAGACCCGCCTGCTGGCGCCGCAGGCCGAGGGTAGCGTCCGGTCGTGGATCTTCACGTCGGCCACGCTGGGCGACGATGCGCATCTGAGCTGGTTCACAGAGCCCTGTGGTCTCACGCAGGCCGAGGTTCTGCAGGTCGACAGCCCGTTCGACTATGCACAGCAGGCGGCGCTGTACGTGCCGGTCGATCTGCCGAAGCCGGCAGACCCCGGGCACAGCGACCAGGTAGCGACGCTGGTGGCGCGCCTGGCGCAGACGCTGGGCGGCCGCACGCTGGTGTTGACCACCACCTTGCGTGCCTTGCGCGCCATCAGCGAGGCATTGCCGGCGCATCTGCCGTCGGAAGCCGGCCTGCAGGTGCTGGCCCAGGGCCAGAGCCCGAAGCGCGAGCTGCTGGCGCGGTTCCGCCAGGCGGCACAGCCAGGGCGGCCTGGCTGCATTCTGGTGGCCTCGGCCTCGTTCTGGGAGGGGGTCGACATTCCCGGCGAGGCCTTGCAGCTGGTGGTAATCGACAAGCTGCCGTTCCCGCCGCCGAACGATCCCCTGGTGCAGGCGCGCTCCCGGCGCCTGGAGGATGCAGGGCGCAGCGCCTTCAACGACTACTTCGTGCCGGAGGCCGCCGTGGCGCTCAAGCAGGGGGCGGGGCGGTTGATCCGGCGTGAAAGCGACCAGGGCGTGCTGGTGCTGTGCGATACCCGTCTGCTGCAGATGGGTTACGGGCGGCGCTTGCTGGCGGCCTTGCCGCCGATGCGCCGCTTGCGCTCAGAGGCTGAGGTGCATCAGACCCTGGCCGGGTTTACCAGAGCTTCCACCACGGATCTGACTTCGGCTTGAAGCCCCGGCTCAGGTACTCGCTCTGCGGGTAGTTCTTTTCCATCACGCGCCGGGCATCGTCGCGCAGTTGCGGCATGTTGAGCGCATCGTAGGAGGCCACCATGATGTAGAGCGCCTCTTCCAGCGCTGGCGCCTGATGGAAGTCGGTCAGGGCGATCTGTGCGCGGTTGATCGCCGCGAGGTAGGCGCCGCGGGAATAGTAGTAGCGCGCCACATGCACTTCGTACTGCGCCAGTGAGTTGACGATGTAGCTCATGCGCGCCCGGGCGTCAGGCGTATAGCGGGACTCGGGGAAACGGGTCACGAGTTCCTTGAACGCCTCGAAAGACTCCTTGGCGGCCTTCTGGTCACGCTCCGACAGGTCCTGGCGTGTCACGGAGGAAAACATGCCCAGATCGTCGTTGAAATTGATGATGCCCTTCAGGTACAAGGCGTAGTCCAAGGCGGGGCTGGCCGGATGCAGCTTGATGAAGCGGTCCAGCGTGGCAAGGGCCTGGGCCGGCTCCTGGTATTTGTAATGGGCGTAGGCCTTGTCCAGTTGCGCCTGCTGCGCCAGCGGGGTGCCGGCCGCGCGACCTTCGAGCTTCTCGAACAGGGGGATGGCCTTGTCGTAGGCACCGGAGCTGAGCTCGTCCTTGGCCTCGGCATAGAGCTTGTTGGGGCTCATGTTGGCCGTGGGGTCGACCGGTTTGGATGAGCAACCGGCCACCAGCAAGGCACCGCCTGCCAGGAGCATGGTGCAGACCGCCGATAATTTGGTGCGAAGCATTAGGGTCACTCTCTCTTGAACGAATCGAAAACAATTATATCGACCGCCTCCGGCGAGGAAGATCTCGATGACGGGCTGGACAGCCCGGCTGCGGCCGAGTCCGAAGCGCGTCCTTGGCGCGTGAGCGAGCAGCAGCATGGTCAGCGCCTCGACCGTGCCTTGGCCGAGCTGATTCCGGAGTTTTCGCGCAGCTACCTGCAGCAGCTTATCGAAGCCGGGGCCGTGACGCAGAGCGGGGTGGCGTTGCGCAAACCAGCACTGAAGGTGAAGGCGGGTGAGCAGGGCGTGATCGAACTGCGCCCGACGCCGCAGAGCCAGGCCTTCAAGCCGCAGGCCATGGAACTGGACGTTGTGTTCGAGGACGAACATCTCCTGGTGATCAATAAGCCGGCCGGGCTGGTGGTGCATCCGGCGCCGGGCAACTGGAGTGGCACCCTGCTCAACGGCCTGCTGGCCCATGATGTACAGGCTGCGCAGCTGCCGCGTGCCGGTATCGTGCATCGGCTTGACAAGGACACCAGTGGGCTGATGGTGGTGGCCCGTACGCGGGCGACGATGGATGCGCTGGTGCGCCTGATCGCGCAGCGCGAGGTGAGTCGCCAGTACATTGCCTTGGCACATCGGCCATGGCAGGGGCCGCGGCAGCGCGAAATCGAGGCGCCGATCGGACGCGACCCGCGCAACCGCCTGCGCATGGCCGTGGTAGACCTGGCGCGGCATGCCGGCAAGCCGGCGAAAACCACGGTCGATCTGCTGGCCAACGGCGAGGCCGGTTGCTGGTTGCGCTGCACCCTGCACACCGGTCGCACGCATCAGATCCGCGTCCATCTGGCCTCCATCGGTCATCCGCTGGTGGCCGATGCGTTGTACGGCGGCGTGCCGGCGGCGGGGCTGCAGCGGCAGGCGCTCCACGCCTTCCGGTTGGCGCTTCCGCACCCGCTGACGACGCAGACGCTGGTGTTCCGTGCCCCGCTGCCGGCCGATCTGC
>Ga0114939_10000323_pt1 | contig 41019 bp, 35 predicted proteins | sample AshMeaCrysSpring_FD_87196 | JGI IMG/M metagenome (GOLD analysis project Ga0114939, IMG submission 87196) | Groundwater microbial communities from Big Spring, Nevada to study Microbial Dark Matter (Phase II) - Ash Meadows Crystal Spring | ecosystem: Environmental > Aquatic > Deep subsurface >...
GAGCCGAGCCAGCGCTGGAGTCCATCGATCACCGCATCGGGGGGCTCGTAGGCATAGGGCGTCACGCTGGCGATCCCGCCGCCGCGGGTCATTGCGCTGCCGCGAAACGTCGACGCGGCGGTCTGGCGCAGCGCATCCGGCAGCGCACCCGGTCGTCCGAGCCACGCGAGACGAACCGACGCGACCCCCGCGAGCAGCAGTCGCGGGATCACGATGACGCCGAGCAGGGTCACCGCGATCAGGTGGATCCAGGGCGCCGCGTCGCCACCGCCGCTGCTGCCGGTCCAGCGAAGAGTCGCGACCTGCTCGACCGTCTGCGGCAACGCCACGCCCGACCAGGCCGCAGCCGGCCCATACAGCAGTCCCAGGATTGTCTTGACCTGCGCGGGCCCGAGAAACGTGCTCTCCCAGCCCGCCTCGTATCGCAGCACCGTGCCGCGCACGTAGAGGCCGACGACCAGTCCCGCGGCGAGCGTGGCCGCGGCCAGGTGCAGCCAGCGCCGTGCGTGCTGCCCTGTGAAGGCGCTGCCCGCCTCGGCCCACCTTTCGGCGTAGCGGGCGATCGCCTGGCCAAGCACTGCGTGCACGCGCGCTGTGCTCGATGCCAGCGTCGCGATGCGTCGGCGAAACGCGGCCCGCGCCAGGCGCCACCCCCTTCGCGCGGATTGCGCGGGTCCCGCGAGTGTCCTGATCCACGCGACCGCGAGAACGACGTAGGTGACGAGGTTCCACGCGATGAGTCCGATGAACGGGAACGCCAGCACGTTGATGTGCCGCGATCCGTCGAGCGCCGAGAGCGCGATCCCCGAGGCGAAGGTGATCACGAGCAGCACGACCAGCATCCACGTGGGCGTGCGCGTGCGGCCGAGCACTTCGGCCACGATCGGGTAGCGCGACGCAAGCGGCGCCACGAGGCGCTCGGCGCGCTCGCCGAGCGCACTCGCCATCCTGGCATCGCTGACGTCCCGCGGTTCATTGCCGGGCGCGACCTCGACCGCGCGCAGCGCATCGCGGGTCGCCCGGGCCCGATCGGCCGGCGGGAGTATCGCGCCGGCCCGATCCACCTCCTCGATCGCCTCGACCAGCAGCACGGAACGCAGAGTGTCTTCGCGCATCGCCGAGCATCGTAACCGATCGTCCGGTGCGCGCCGCTTGCCGCCACCATCGCCGCCCCCGGATACTCCGCCGCATCGCGCCGTCTTGCCGGAGACCCGAGGCATGAACACGCACGTCACTCACCGCGGGGGCTGCCATTGCGGCCGCATCGCCTTCGAGGTCGACGCGCCCGCGCGCCTCGAGGTGCAGGCGTGCAACTGCTCGATCTGCGCGATGACGGGCTTCCTGCACCTGATCGTGCCCGCGAGCCGCTTCCGCCTGCTGCGCGGGACCGACGACATCACGACGTATACCTTCAACACCGGCACGGCGCGGCATCTCTTCTGCCGGCATTGCGGCATCAAGTCTTTCTACGTGCCGCGCTCCAATCCTGACGGATACAGCGTGAACGTGCGCTGCCTCGACCCGGCGACGATCGCGGCGGTGCAGGTCGAGCAGTTCGACGGCCGACACTGGGAGCAGTCCGCTGGCGCGCTTGCGCACCTCTCGCGCGAGCCGGCAGCGCACGATCACGACCGCTAGCCCGAGCCGCGTCCAGGCCTAGCGCCCGGCGGGATCCGAAGCCGTGATTTCCCGGGCGTCCTCCTCCCAGAGATCGCCCGGCGAGGCAGCGCGCCCGCGCAGATTCGACGACACCACGGGCAGCCGGCGACGCCGGGCGCGAGCGCGCGCCTCCGCCTCTGCTGCCCGTCGGGCGGCCCTGCGCCGCCCCGCCACGATCACGCCCAGCACCACTAGCAGTGCCACGGCCGCGAGGATCCATGTGTTCATGCCCTGTTCCCCTTCCCTGGAGGTGGCGGCGCTGGCACGCCGCCCCGGCCGAGCCCGAGGCCGGGCGGCGATCCTCACACGCACGCGAGCGCCGCCGACAGCGCAATTTCCGGCGATTCGCGGCGCAAACGCGCGGCGCAGGCAGCGCCGTGCCCGGCGTCTACCAGTGGATGCCGCGCATCAGGGTGGCGAAGATCATCGCTTCCTTGGTCGGCGGCCGCTGCGCCTCGCCTTCCTTCTTGCCGTGCGCCGCAGGCGAGTCCGGGAACATGCGGTAGGCGGAATTCATCACCACCTCCGACATCTTCGGCATCACGAGGTGCATGATCTCGGACATCACTCCGAGACGCGTCGCGATGCGCTGCGGCTTGCGGATGATGGCGTCGGCGATCATGTCCGCGGCCTCGTCCGGAGTGATGATCGTGGGCATCTCATCGTAGATCTTGGTGGGCGCGATCATCGGCGTGCGCACGAGCGGCATGTTGATGATGGTGAAGTGCACGCCCTCGTCATGGAACTCCGAGGCCGCGCAGCGAGCGAATGACTCGAGCGCGGCCTTCGAGGCAACGTAGGCCGAGAACCGTGGCGCGTTCGACAGGACTCCGATCGAGGAGACGTTGATGACGTGGCCGTCGCGCCGCGCCGTCATCGAGGGCAACAGGTTCATCGTGAGGCGCACGCACGCGAAATAGTTGAGCTGCATCGTGCGCTCGAAGTCGTGGAAGCGGTCGTAGGACAGCGCCAGCGAACGGCGGATGGAGCGGCCTGCGTTGTTCACCAGCACGTCGACGTGGCCGAACTCCTTGAGGATGTCCTTCGCGAGCTTGTCGTTCGCGGCGTAATCCGTGATGTCGCAGGAGTAGGTCTTCGCGAACCCGCCCTGCGCTGTGATGCGCTTGCGGACCTCGGTGAGCTTCTCCTCGTCTCGCGCCACGATCACGACCTTGCCGCCAGCCTCCGCGATGCGGATCGCCGCGGCTTCGCCGATACCCGAGGAACCGCCGGTGACCACCACCACCTTGCCTCTCACGGCGCCACGCAGGCTTCGGTCGATGGTCAGTTCGGGGTCGAGGTGACGCTCCCAGTAGTCCCACAGCCGCCATGCGTAGTCCTCGAGCAGGGGCACGCGGATCTTGGCCTTCTCGAGCAGCTTCTGGGTCTCGCTCGAGTCGAAGCGTGTCGGGTAGTTGACGAACTGCAGCACGGATCTCGGGATCTGCAGGTCACGCAGGATCTGGCTCCACACGTTCTGCAGCGGCCTGCTGCGCTCCACCGACTTGGCCACGCTGTCGGGCACCATGTCGAAGACCTTGGCGTCCACGCGGAGCGCGGTCTCGGGCGCGTGGGCGGCGCGGGCGAACACGTTCAGCATCTCACCCACGCGACGGGGCTTCGGATCGGTCAGGTGGAAGCAGCGGCCGTCGAGCTTCGGCTGGTGCGCGAGGTACACCATGGCGCTGACGATATAGTCCACCGGCACGACGTTGACGTAGCCGCCCTCGATTCCCACCAGCGGGACCCACCGCGGCCAGGACTCGCGCAGCTTCTGCAGCGCCTTGAAGAAGTAGTAGGGCCCGTCGATCTTGTCGATGAAGCCCGTCTTCGAATGACCGACCACCGCCGCGGGACGGTAGATGCGATACGGGATGCGCTGGTTGGCGCGCACCAGACCTTCGGAGTCGTGCTTGGTGCGGTAATAGGGGTGGTCCAGGCCCTCCGCCTCCTCGAACATGTCCTCGGTGAAGGTACCGCGGTAGAGGCCCGCGGCCGCGATCGAGCTCACGAGGTGAAAGCAGCCGGCCTTCACCGCCTCGGCAAACTCGAGGGCCGATTGCGTACCGACGATGTTCGCCTTGTGCATCGTCTCGGCGCTCGCCTCGAGATCGTAGACGGCGCCGAGGTGGAAGAAATGCCTGACCTTGCCCTTGAGCTTCGTCAGGTCGCCGCGCGAGACGCCGAGTTTCGGCTGGGCCAGGTCGCCCTTGATCGGGATCACGCGCTTCGCGCTGTCCTTGCCCCAGAACTCGTACAGCTCGTCGAGCTTGCCAATGGACTTCGGCCGCACCAGCACGTAGACCGTGCTCCTGCCGCGCGCGAGCAGGGACTGCACCAGGAAGCGGCCGATGAACCCGGTCGCGCCGGTCACGAAATAGCTCATGGAACTCTCCCCCAGCGATGAACGACAGCGAAAAGTACCGCTGCCGGTTTTTGCGGCTACCTTAGGGGGCGGACCGGCCCGGGTCAACGTGGCACCGGGCCGCTCCGGGCCTAAGATCGCAAAGTCCGCGCCGGAGCGGACGGACGGGGGAACGAGCAATGAGCAGCGGCGCACACGAGCGCATGTCGAGCGTGGATACCGCCTGGCTGCGCATGGACGGCCCATGCAACAGCATGATGATCGTGGGCGTCTCGACCACCGAGACGCCGATCCGGCCGGCGGACTTCCGCCACATGATCGAGACGCGACTGCTGTGCTTTCCCCGCTTCCGGCAGAAGGTCGCTGCTGACCGGCTCGGCGCCTCGTGGGTAGAGGACGATGCCTTCGATCTCGACGCCCACATCGCGCACGAGACCCTGCCCGCACCCGCCGGCGAGCGTGAACTGCAGGCACTCGCAGGCCGCCTCGCCGGCAGCCCGCTCGATCCGCGGCGACCGCTCTGGCAGATGCATCTCGTCGAGCGCTACCTCGGCGGCAGCGCGTGGATCACGCGGGTGCACCACTGCTACGCCGACGGCATCGCCATGATTCGCGTGCTGCTCTCGATGACGGAACAGGACCCGGGACCGGCCATGGCACCCGGTCGTCGTCGGCGCGGCGCGGCGCTGAAGCGCCCGGACGTCGCACCCGTGATCGACTGGCTCGAGCAGGTTGCGCAGCCGGCCGGCGACATCGTCGAGCACGCGCTGGCCGAAGGGGCGAAGCTGCTCGAGTTCGGGGTGCACCGGCTGTTTCATCCGGGGCAGGCGGCGGCTTTCGCCGCGCAGGCAGGAGGCATGGCGGCCGAGTTCCTGAAAGTGCTCGCGCTGCCCGACGATCCACCAACGCCGCTGCGCGGCCAGCTGAACGGCGAGAAAGCGGTCGCGTGGGGCACGCCGATCCCGCTGCCCGAGATCTACGCGATCGGGCAGGCGCTCGGCTGCACCATCAACGATGTGCTCATGAGCACCGTCGCAGGCGCTTTCGGTCGTTACCTGCGCAATCACGGCTTCGACCCGGACGGTCTGCGGCTGCGCGCCTCGATGCCCGTCAATCTGCGCAGCGCCAGCGAGCCGCTGACCCTCGGCAATCGCTTCGGGCTCGTGTACGTGGACCTGCTGCCCGGCATCGCGAACCCGATCGAGCGGCTGCATGCCATGCACTCGGGGATGGAGGCGATCAAGCGCTCGCTGCAGCCGCCGATGTCGCTCGTCGCGCTCTCCGCGATGGGCCTGCTGCCCGCCGCCCTGCAGACATCCGCCGTCGACCTGTTCAGCCGCAAGGCGTCCGCTGTCGTCTCGAACGTGCCAGGTCCCAGGGCGCCACTGTCGCTGTGCGGGCAACGTGTCGCAGAGATGTACTTCTGGGTACCGCAGTCAGGCTCGATCGGGCTGGGCGTCAGCCTGCTTTCCTACGCCGGCCGCCTGCACTTCGGGGTGATCGCCGACCGGGCGCTGGTGGAATCACCGCGGCAGATCATCGAAGGCTTCGCGAACGAGTTCGAGAGCCTGCTGCTGTCCACAACCGTGGGGACGCTGGCACTGCGGAAGATACCTACCCCTCGGATTGACACGGTGCAGCAAAGACGCCGGAATCGGCGAAGATAATGATCCTGACCATGGGCGGCAACCGCCGCCGGGGAGTTCCGATGGCCGCTCGCAGAAAACAGAGCACAGCCCAGTCCCGGGCCCGTAAGGCACGTTCAGGGGTGTCGGGCTCTCAGGCCGCACTGATCGAGAACGTCCAGCAGATCTGGCTCGCCGGCATGGGCGCCATCGCGAAGGCTCAGAAGGAAGGCCCCTCCGCCTTCTCGGATGCCGTAGCCGAGGGACTCAAGCTCCTCGACCGGTCGCGCTCCAACGCCGAGCAGGCGATCCGCGATGCCTTCGAGGTTGCACAGGAGTCGGTGCAGACGCGCTTTGGGTCGGCCCGCGACCAGGCCGCCGAGACCTGGGACAACCTCGAGGCGCTGTTCCAGAGCCGTGTACAGAAGGCGCTCAACCAGATTGGTGTGCCGAGCGCCGACGAGATCCGTATCCTCACGCGGCGCGTCGCGGAGTTGAACGGGAGCGTGCAGGCGCTGTCGGCAAAGCAGGTGAGCGCGAGGCGCGCTGCCGCAAAGCGCACCGCCGCGAAGGCGCCGGGCAAGCGACGCGCGCGCGCCAGGACCACCCGCTGATCAGCGGGCGAGGAAAACCACGATGCTCGACCTCCAGCCGGCTGCAAAGAAGTCACCACCGAGCCACCGACGCTTTGGGCTGGCGCTCGCGGGCGGCGGACCGCTGGGCGCGTTCTACGAGGTCGGCACGCTGCACGCGATAGGGGAAGCCTTCGAGAGCATCGATCTGACCTCGCTCGACATGTACGTGGGCGTGAGTTCGGGCGCGATGATTGCCGCAGGCCTGGTGAACGGGTTTGACACCACTGATATGGGCCTGGTGTTCATTCACAATGCCTCCCCGGAACACCCGGTGCGACCTGGACTGTTCCTGCGGCCTGCGTTCCGGGAGTACGCGGAGCGCCTCGGCGCCATCCCCGGCCTCACCTCCGACATCCTTGCGCAGTATCTGCGCGACCCGGGCAAGGACTGGTCCGAGGCGATCGATCCGATCGGCCGGCTGTTGCCCACCGGCCTGTGCGACAACCGGCCGTTCGAGCGTTTCCTTGCCAAGCTCTACTCTGGGCCGGGCCGTACCAACGACTTCCGCAAGCTGAAGCGTAGCCTCTACATCATCGCCACCGAGCTCAACAGCGGGTATTCGGTACGCTTCGGCGAACCGGGCTTCGACCACGTGCCGATCTCGCGCGCCATCCAGGCGAGCACCGCGCTGCCGGGTCTCTATCCACCGGTGCCGATCGACGGCCACACCTACGTGGACGGCGCGCTGATGCGCACCATGAACGCATCTCTGCTGCTCGACGAGGGCGCGGACTTCGTCATCTGCGTCAATCCGCTGGTGGCGTTCGACGCCTCGAGCGTGCCGCGCACCAGCAATGGTGCAGCGCGCAAGGATCTCGAACTCACGCATGGCGGCCTGCCGGTGGTGCTGAGCCAGACGTTCCGCGCCATGATCCAGTCGCGCATGCTGGTTGGAATGCGCACGTACAAGCAGAGCTACCCGCGGACGGACGTGCTGCTGTTCGAGCCGGACCGCGGCGACGAAGAGATGTTCTTCAAGAACGTGTTCCGCTACGCCGACCGCAAGCGGCTTGCGGAGCACGCCTATCAGCGAACGCGGCGAGATCTGCTCGCGCAGGCGGACGGGCTGGAGGCAATCCTCGGCCGGCACGGCATATCGCTGCGGCGCGACGTGCTGTCCGACTCCTCGCGCACGTTCGCCTCCGCGGTGCACGAGCGCAGTCGTCGGGCGCAGCCGGTGACCGGGACGCTGCACCGCACGCTCGACCGGCTCGAGTCCTCGCTGCTGTCGTTGCGCTGAGGCCGTGAAGATCCTGGGCGTCGATACCGGCGACGGGCGGCGCGGCGGCAGCGGGCCTGGTGAGCTTGGCCGCCTGCTCGAGCGTAACGCAGCGCAGCGCGGCGTTTTCGTCAACGATCCGAAGTCTCGCGAGCGACTCGCCGAACTGCAGCGCTGGCAGTCGCAGCGCCTGCTCAGGAGCCACACCGACCTGCGTGCGAACCCGCGCTACCGCTCGGCCGTGGAGTTCTTCTTCAACGAGCTGTACGGCGGCGGCGACCCGCACGCTCGCGACCGCGACCTGCAGCGGGTGCACCGCGTGATGGAGCGGCTGCTGCCGAAGCAGGCGCTGAGCGCACTGATGCTCGCGATCGAACTCGAGATCCTCTCGCAGGAACTCGACGCCGAGGTGGCGAAGGCACTCCCGGCCGGCCCGATTTCGGTGGACGGATACGCCGCAGCCTACCGCCGCACGGGACGGCGCGCCGACCGCGAACGTCAGATCGAACTGCTCGGCGTGATCGGCAACTACCTCGACCGCGTGGTGAAGAAGCCCATCATCCGCGGGCTGGTGCATCTTTCCCGCGGACCGGCCCATGCGGCCGGGTTCGGTTCGCTGCAGGAGTTCCTCGAGCATGGCCTCGACGCATTCGAGGGCATGAAGGGCGCGGAGGAGTTCCTCGATACGCTGCGCGAGCGCGAGTGGCGGGCGATGGAACGGATTTTCGAGGGCGTGGCGGATCCTTTCGAGTTCGACGTTTCAGCGGCGCGCGCGCGATAGGAGCGGCTCGAGACGCACCCGGGGCGGCGCGCTTGCCGCCGATCGGCTGCTACTGCGCCTGTCGCAAGGTCGCTGCCGGCGGCTGCGTCACCACCGAGCGCGCCGCCAGCACCCCCGCGACGCCGACCAGCAGCGCACCGCCGGCGATGCCCGCGATCCACACCCACGGGTCCGGCGCGTACTCGAGGTTGAACACCTCGCGCGCGAGGAAATAGCCGGCGACCGTGGCGCCCGCGGCGGCCAGCACGCCGGCGAGCAGCCCGAGCGCGGTGAACTCCGCGGCGACGCCCTGGAACACCACGCGTCGGCTGGCACCCAGCGTGCGCAGCATCGCGCTCTCGTAGCGGCGTTCGTCGCGCGTGGCCTGCACCGCGGCGAGCAGCACCGTGAGCCCCGCGGCGAGCGTGAACAGGAACACGTACTGCACGGCGAGCGCGGCCTTGTCCATCACGTCGCGTACCTGCGAGAGCAGCGTGTCGAGGTCGATGATGGTCACCTCGGGGAACTGTCGCACGAGGTCCACCAGCGCCGGGCGCTGGTCGGGGCGCACGTGCACGCTCGTGATCAGCGTGCCGGTCACGTCCTCGAGTACGCCGGGCGAGAACACCATGAAGAAATTCGGCTGGAACGAGTCCCAGCGCACCTCGCGCAGGCTGGTGATCTTCGCCGTGACCGGCTCGCCTGCGACGTCGTAGGTGACGGTGTCGCCAAGCTTGAGGCCCAGGCGCTCGGCGTACTCCTGCTCGACCGACACGCGCGGCCCGCCGCCGTCGCCCGCCCGCCACCATGTGCCCGAGATCAGCCGGTTGTCGTCGCGCAGCGAGGCAGCCCAGGTGAGGTTCGCCTCGCGCTCGACGAAGTCCTGCGCGCGGTCGCCCTGGAACCTGATCTCGCTCACCGGCACCTCGTTGATCGCCGTGAGGCGCGCGCGCACCAGCGGCACCAGCTCGGTGGGCGGCAGACCGCGCTCGCCGAAGAACGCCTCGATCGCCTCGCCCTCGTCGGGGCGGATGTTGATCATGAAGTAGTTCGGTGCGCCCGCCGGCAGGCTCGCGCGCCAGTTCTCGAGCAGGTCGTCGCGCACCAGCGCGAGCAGCAACAGCACCATGATCCCCAGGCCGAAGGCCACGATCTGCACGACGCTGTCGCGGCCGCGGCGCGCGATGTTGGCAAGGCCGTAGCGCCAGGCGACGCCGACGCCGCGGCGCAGCGGCGCCAGCGCCTTCACCAGCAGCCAGCCGCCCAGCGCGAGCGCCAGGAACGTTCCGCCGATACCGATCGCGACCACCGAGACGAGTGTCGGGTCGCGCACCAGCCAGTAGAGCAGGGCGAGCACCGCACCGATCGCAAACAGGTACACGGCGGCATAGCGCAGCGGCGGCGGCTCGAGGTTGCGGCGGAGCACGCGCGCGGGTGGCACGCGCTTCAGCTGCAGCAGCGGCGGCAGCGCGAAGCCCACCAGGATCGTCACGGACGTCACCAGACCGAGCCATGCCGTGGTCGCGGCAGGCGGCGGCAGGTCGGCGCGGATCAGGTCCCTGAGCAGCCACGCGAGGCCCGCCTGCGCGACGTAGCCCACCGCCGTTCCCGCGATCGTCACCAGCACCGCGATCGCGACGAGCTGCAGCACGGTCTGGCGCAGCACGAAACCCTGGGAGGCACCCATGCACTTCATGAGCGCGACGTTGTCGAGGTGCCGCGCGGCATAGCGGCGCGCCGCCATCGCGACGGCGACGGCCGCGAGCAGCACGCTGACGAGGCTCGCGAGCGACAGGAACCGTCCGGCGCGGTCGGAGGACGCGCGGATCTGCGGGCTCGCGTCCTCGATCGCCTGCAGCCGCTCACCGGGCTTCTTGTTCGCCTTGAGCCAGTCGCGGAATGCCGCGACGTCGTCGGTGTCGCCGGCGAAGAGCAGCGCGCGGCTCACGCGGCTGCCGGGCTGGACGAGGCCCGTGGCCGCGATGTCGGCGAGGTTGATCATGAGCGTCGCGGAGAGATCGCCGAAGCCCGCACCCTGGTCGGGCCGGTAGTCGAGCACCTGCGTGACCCTCACCTCGTGCGAACCCACCGACAGTTTCGCGCCCACCGGAACGCCGAGCCGCGCCAGCAGCCGCGAGTCGGCCCAGGCCTCGCCGGGCTGCGGAATCGAGCCTGTCGCGCGCGGCTCGCCGAAGGGCTCGTCGGCGATCCTGAGCCGCCCGCGCAGCGGATAGCCTGCGCCCACCGCACGCAGCGCCACCAGCGAGGAGTCTTCGCCGTGAAACACCACGCTCGGCATGGACATGACTCGCGCGACCGCGAGGCCGCGGCGTCCCGCCTCGTCGTCGTAGCTCGTGGCGATCTCGCGTGCGGACTCGAGGCGCAGGTCGGCAGCGAGCACCTCGCCTGCCTGCTGGCTCACCGCCCGACCGACGCGGCTGGTGAAGAAGCCGACCGCGGTGAGCGAGGCCACCGCCACCAGCAGCGCGAGCAGCAGCACGGCCAGCTCGCCGGACTTGAGGTCCCGCAGCAGGCTCCGCAGCACGAACGGCAGGCTCGACACGCTCAGCCCCCGACGATGCGACCGGCGTCGAGCCGGATCACGCGGCCGCAGCGGGACGCAAGCGCCAGGTCATGGGTCACGAGCACCAGCGTCGCGCCGGTCTCGGCATTCAGGCCGAACAGCAGGTCCATGATCCGCTCGCCCGTGGCGGCATCGAGGTTGCCAGTGGGTTCGTCGGCGAACAGCACATCGGGGCGCGTGACGAAGGCGCGCGCGATCGCCACGCGCTGCTGCTCGCCGCCGGAGAGCTGACGCGGGTAGTGCCCGACCCGCCCGGCGAGGCCGACGCGACCGAGCACCTCGAGCGCGGCACCGCGCGCGTCGCGCCGCCCGGCGAGCTCGAGCGGCAGCATCACGTTCTCGAGCGCAGTCAGCGAGGGCACGAGGTGGAAGGACTGGAACACGAAGCCCACGTGGCGCGCACGCAGCGCGGCGCGGCCATCCTCGTCGAGCGCGGTGAGCTCGCTGCCGGCGAGCGTCACGGTGCCGGAGGTCGACTCGTCGAGGCCGGCGAGCAGCGCGAGCAGCGTGGACTTGCCGGCGCCCGAGGCGCCCATCACGGCCACGGTCTCGCCGCGCCGGATCGCGAGCGTCACGTCCGTCAGAATGGCGAGCGTTCCCTCGGGGCTGCTAACCTGCTTGCCCAACCCCGCCGCCTCGAGCACCGTGTCCATTCGCGTCCTCTTGCTCGCAGTCCTGCTGCTGTACCCAGCGCTGTTCGCGCGGGCGGCGCCCGCGGAGTCTCCGGTAATCCTCGTGGTGGGCGACAGCCTCAGCGCCGCCTACGGGATGCGCCTCGAGCAGGGGTGGGTGGCTCTGCTGCAGGGCCGGCTGAAGTCTCAAGGGTACGGGCACCAGGTGGTCAACGCCAGTTCGAGCGGCGAGACCACAGGAGGCGCGCTGGCGCGGCTGCCGCGCGCGCTCGAGCGGCACCGGCCCGCGGTGGTGATCATCGAGCTCGGCGGCAACGACGGACTGCGCGGCTTAGCCGTCCCCGACGTGCGGGGCAATTTCGACTCGCTCATCAAGCTGTCACGCGCGGCTGGCGCCAAGGTGCTGCTGGTCGGCATGCGCATCCCGCCCAACTACGGGCCGGCCTATGCGGGCGCTTTCGAGAAGCTCTACGGCTCGCTCGCGAGCGACTACCGCCTGCCGCTGGTGCCGTTCTTCCTCGACGGCATCGCGCTCGACGATTCGCTCATGCAGGACGACGGCATTCACCCGAACGCGGCGGCGCAACCGAAGCTGCTGGAGCTGGTCTGGCCAAGGCTGAAACCGCTGCTCACCAAGTGAAAAGCCCGGGCGCCGCTGCTATAAGTCAGAAGTCACCCGGGAATACCGGCGGATCGGTCCGCGGCCCGGAAAGAGCGGGGGTTGCACGTATGGAAAAGATCTGGCTCAGGAGTTACCCGGCGGGCGTGCCAGCGGAGATCAATCCGAACGAGATCCCGTCGCTGCAGGCCTTGATCCTGCAAAGCTTCGAGAAGTTCGCGGAGCGGCCGGCCTACACGATGATGGACCGGACGTTCACCTACGCCGACCTCGACCGCCTGAGCAGCCAGTTCGCCGCCTACCTGCAGAAGGTCGCGGGCCTGAAGAAAGGCGACCGAATCGCCATCATGCTGCCGAACATCCTGCAGTACCCGGTGGCGATCGCCGGCGCGTTCCGGGCGGGCCTCACGGTCGTGAATACCAATCCGCTCTACACGCCGCGCGAACTCGAGCACCAGCTGAGGGACTCCGGGGCAAAGGCGATCCTGATCCTCGAGAACTTCGCGCCGACGCTCGAGCAGGTGATCGACGAGACCGGGGTCGAGACGGTGATCGTCACCGGCATCGGTGACCTGTTCCGGTTTCCCAAGTCGGTGCTGGTCAATTTCGTGCTGCGGCACGTCAAGAAGCAGGTGCCTGAGTACTCGCTGCCGGGCTCGGTGAGCTTCACGGAGGCGATTAGCAAGGGCAAGTACGAGAACCCCGAGCCCGTCTCGCTGGGCCACGAGGACATCGCGTTCCTGCAGTACACGGGCGGCACGACCGGCGTGTCGAAGGGCGCGGTGCTCACCCACCGCAACATGGTCGCGAACGTGCTGCAGTCGGAGGCCTGGATGGGACCGTCGCTGCGCGAGGCGAGCGGCCAGATGGTGCTGATCACCGCACTGCCCCTCTATCACATCTTCTCGCTCACGGCGAACTGCCTGCTCTTCCTGCGGCTCGGTGCGCACAACGTGCTGATCGCCAATCCGCGCGACTTCGACGGATTCGTGAAGGAGCTGTCGAAGTACCGCTTCACGTTCTTCAGCGGCGTGAACACCCTGTTCAACGCGCTGCTCAACACGCCGGGCTTCGACAGGATCGACTTCAGCGCGCTCAAGGTGAGCCTCGGCGGCGGCATGGCGGTGCAGCGTGCGGTCGCGGAGCGATGGAAGGCGGTCACGGGCAACACGCTCACGCAGGCCTGGGGACTCACCGAGACCTCGCCCGCGGCGTGCATCAACCGCTTCGACGCGCCGGAGTTCACCGGCTCGATCGGGCTGCCGATCTCCTCCACGATCGTGACCATCCGCGACGACGACGGCAACGAGCTGCCGCTGCGACAGTCGGGCGAGATCTGCGTCGAGGGCCCGCAGGTGATGCGAGGCTACTGGAACCGCCCCGACGAGACCGACAAGGTGATGATCGACGGCCGCATCCTGCGTACCGGCGACATCGGCTACATGGACGAGAACGGCTATGTCTACATCGAGGACCGCAAGAAGGACATGATCCTCGTGTCGGGCTTCAATGTTTACCCGAACGAAGTCGAGGGCGTAGCGGTCACGCATCCGGGCGTGCTCGAAGTCGCCGCCGTCGCGCAGCCGGATGAACGTGCGGGCGAAGTGGTGGCGCTGTTCGCGGTGAGGAAGGACCCATCGCTCACCGAGACCGATCTCATCGAGCACTGCCGCAAGGATCTGACCGGCTACAAGGTGCCAAAGCGCGTCTACTTCCGGGACGAGCTGCCCAAGACCAACGTCGGCAAGATCCTGAGACGCGAGCTGAAGGACCAGCTCAAGCCGAAATAGGCGCTACTTCCCGCGCCGACGCTTGAGCGCACCGCCCGCGACGTGGTGTGCGGCAACATCGTCGCCGGCGGCTGCCGCGCGCCGGATGCCGTCCACGATCATGCGCTCGGCCCTCTCGGTGCCGACCCAGCTCACAATCGTCACCCACTTGCCCTTCTCCAGGTCCTTGTAGTGCTGGAAGAAGTGCGCGATCTGCTCGGTGAGCGTAACCGGCAGGTCCTTGTAGGATTTCACGCCCTCGTAGAACGGGTGCAGCTTGTCCACCGGCACGGCGATCACCTTCTCGTCGTCGCCGGCCTCGTCCTTCATGAGCAGCGCGCCCACCGGCCTCACGCGCACGATCGCGCCCGCCACCACCGGGCTCGGCACCACGACGATCACGTCGACCGGGTCGCCGTCGCCCGAGAGCGTGTGCGGGATGAACCCGTAGTTGCCGGGGTAGAACATCGCCGTGTTGAGGAACCGGTCCACCCGAAGCGCGCCGGAGGCCTTGTCGAGTTCGTACTTCACGGGCACGCCGCCCTGAGGAATCTCGATGAGCACGTTGACGTCGCGCGGTGGGTCGTCGCCGATGCCGATCTTGCCGATGTCCATGGAGTTCTCCCGGGGCCGCCTCTGGCCGACCCGTGCTAGACGTGGTACTGCGGGCTCAGCTCGTGCACGGCTTCGACCATCGCCAGCGCGTGCTCCGGCGGCACGTCGGGATGGATGCCGTGGCCGAGGTTGAAGACATGTCCGTGGCCGCGACCGTAGCTCGCGAGCACCTTGCCCACCTGGACGCGGATCTCGTTGGGCGGCGCGTAGAGCACGCCTGGGTCGAGGTTGCCCTGCAACGCAACGCGGTCGGCGACCGCGCGGCGCGCGTCGGCAAGGTCGGTGGTCCAGTCCACCCCGAGCGCGTCGCAGCCCGTGCCCGCCATCTCGCCGAGCCACTGGCCGCCACCCTTGGTGAACAGAATCAACGGCACGCGGCGCCCTTCCCGCTCGCGCGTCACGCCCTCGAAGAGGTACTGCATATAGCGCAGCGAGAACTCGCGGTATTCCGACGGCGCAAGCGCCCCGCCCCAGGTGTCGAACACCATCACGGCCTGTGCACCCGCCGCAACCTGGGCGTTGAGATACGCGAGCGTCGCGCGTGCAATCACATCGAGCAGGCGGTGCAGCTCGCGCGGCGCGCCGTACAGCATGCCCTTGATGTGCTGGAAACTCTTGCTGCCACCGCCCTCGACCATGTATGTGCCGACGGTCCAGGGGCTGCCGGCGAAGCCGATCAACGGCACCCGGCCCTTGAGCTCGCGCCTGATCAGGCGCACGGCGTCCATCACGTAGCGCAGCTCACCTTCCGGGTCGGGAACCGGCAGCCGGTCGATGTCAGCAGGCGTGCGCACCGGGCGCGCGATCTTCGGCCCCTCGCCTGCCTCGAACTCCAGTCCCAGGTTCATCGCGTGCGGGATGGTGAGGATGTCCGAGAACAGGATCGCCGCGTCGAGGCGGTAGCGTTCGAGCGGCTGCAACGTGACTTCGCAGGCGAGCTCGGGATTCATGCAGAGCTTCAGGAAGCTGCCAGCCTTCGCCCGCGTCGCCCGATACTCCGGAAGATAGCGACCCGCCTGGCGCATCATCCACAGCGGTGTACGCGGCACCGGTTGCCTCAGCAGCGCACGCAGCAGCAGGTCGTTCGCGGGCGGCACGCTCAAGTGCCACCGCCCGGGAAGATGCCGGCGATGGTCCGCTGGATCGCCTCGGCGGCCGCACGCGGATCGACCGCGTCCCGGATGGGGCGCCCCACCACGATGTAGTCGGCACCGTTCGCGAAAGCCTGCGCGACGTCCACGGTCCGCTTCTGGTCGTCCACGGGCTTGTTCTCCACGGGACGGATGCCCGGCGTCACCACCAGCAGGCGATGGTCGATGAATTCGCGCAGCTTGGGCGCCTCGAGGCCCGAAGACACCACCCCGTCGCAGCCGGCCTCGAGCGCTCGGCGTGCGCGCGACAGCACGAGCTGCTCGACGTCGCAGGCAAAGCCGAGGTCATCGAGGTCGCCGCGATCGAGGCTGGTGAGCACCGTGACCGCAAGCACCTTCACGTCGCCCTTGTTGGCAGCAGCGGCCTCCATGATCGCCTGGTTGCCGTGCACGGTCGTGAGGGTCACGCCGCGGTTGCGCAGCTGCCTCACGGCCGAGCCGACAGTGGCGGGCACGTCGAAGAACTTGAGGTCCACGAACACCTTCTTGCCGCGCGACACCATCCAGTCGAGCAGCTCGAAGTAGCCGCCGGACATGCAGAGCTCGAGGCCGAGCTTGTAGAAGTGCACGGCGTCCCCGAGGTTCTCGGTGAGGCGCCGCGCCTCGGAGGGGTCGGCAACGTCCAGCGCGAAGATCAGGCGCTCGCGGGCGGGAATCTGCTTGGTGATGACAGGCATGGGCGAGGCTCGGGAGGGTGGCGCGGCGCGCAATGATACCCGAGGCGCGGCCGACCCTCAGGTGCGCTCGGACGGATCGAACAGTCGCTGATGCTCGAGGATCGCGTAGCGGTCGGTCATGCCCGCGATGTAGTCAGCGACGGCCCGGGCGCGACCGGCGCGGCCGGCTTCGGCCTCGAGCCGGCGCGCGGCGTCCTGGTGCTCGGTCGGCATCAGCGCCACGTCCTCGAGCAGCGCGTCGAACAGTTCGCGCACGACGCGCCCGGCCTTCGTGGTCATGCGCAGCACGCGGTAGTGCCGGTAGAGGCCGTCACGCAGCCAGCGCTTGAGCTCGAGATGCTCGGCGTGCACCTCGTCGCTGAAGACCAGCAGTGGCGCGGGTTGCGCGCGCACCGCCTCGACGCTCGCCGGCTGCGCGGTCGCAATGGCCGCCGCGGAGGCGCTCACGAGATCGTTGACGAGGTAGTCGATCATACGTCGTACCACCTCGTGCACGAGGCGGCGGGCACCGAGGTCAGGGTAGCGCTCGGTGACGAGATCGTGCTGGCGGCGGAAGATCGCGGTGGCCCGCAGTTCCTCGATGGTGATGAGGCCGGCCCGGATGCCGTCGTCGACGTCGTGGTTGTTGTACGCGATCGCGTCGGCGAGGTTGGCGAGCTGCGCCTCGAGCGAGGGCTGACGATTCTCGAGGAAGCGCGCGCCGAGTTCGCCGAGCCGGCGCGCATTGGCGGCCGAGCAGTGCTTCAGGATGCCCTCGCGGGTCTCGAAGGTGAGGTTCAGGCCGGGGAATTCCGCGTAGCGTTCCTCGAGTTCGTCCACCACGCGCAGCGACTGCAGGTTGTGCTCGAAACCGCCGAACTCCCGCATGCGGTCGTTGAGCGCGTCCTGCCCCGCATGCCCGAAGGGCGTGTGCCCGAGATCGTGCGCGAGACAGATGGCCTCGGCGAGCGGCTCGTTGAGGCCCAGCGCACGGGCGACGCTGCGGGCGATCTGTGCCACCTCGAGGGAGTGCGTGAGCCGCGTGCGATACAGGTCGCCCTCGTGGTTCACGAACACCTGGGTCTTGTAGACCAGGCGGCGGAACGCGGTCGAGTGCACGATGCGGTCGCGGTCGCGCTGGTATTCGGTGCGATGGCGGGGCGGCGGCTCGGGCAAGCGCCGGCCGCGCGTGTCCTCCTCGTGTTGCGCGTAGGGCGCCAGGCCAGTCGCGCCGTTCATTTCGTGACCCCGAAGTGTGCACGCAGCGTTTCCACCAGCGCCTCCGGCGGGTAGTCACCGCTCACGACGCCGCTGCCCAGACGACGCATCAGCACGAGGCGGATACGCCCCGCGAGCACCTTCTTGTCCATGCCCATGAGCTCGAGCGCCTGTACGGCGCCGATGGGGGGCGCGGCGAGTGGCAGGCCAGCGCGCTGCAGCAACGCTCTTACGCGCGCGACGTCTGAATCCTCCAGCCAGCCCAGGCGCCGGGACAGGTCCGCCGCCATCAGCATGCCCGCGCCGACGGCCTCCCCGTGCAGCCATTCACCGTAGCCCGCAGCCGTCTCGATGGCATGCCCGAAGGTGTGCCCTAGGTTGAGCAGCGCGCGCCTGCCATGCTCGCGCTCGTCCTCGGCAACGATCTCCGCCTTTATCTCGCAGGAACGGCGGATCGCGTGCGCGAGAGCCCCGGCATCGAGCCCGAGCAGGCCTTCTAGGTTCGCCTCGATCCACCCGAGGAATGCCGGATCGGCGACGAGTCCGTACTTGATCACCTCGGCGACGCCGGCTCGCAATTCGCGTCGCGGCAGCGTTCTCAGCGTGTCGGTGTCGGAAACCACCGCGCGTGGCTGGTGGAACGCGCCGATGAGGTTCTTGCCGCCGGGGTGGTTGACGCCGGTCTTGCCGCCCACCGAGGAGTCGACCTGCGCGAGCAGCGTCGTCGGCACCTGCACGAAGTCCACGCCGCGCTGGTAGCAGGCCGCAGCGAAACCGGCAAGATCACCGATCACGCCGCCGCCGAGCGCGGCGACGCAGACATCGCGATTCATGCGCCTCTCCACCAGCGCATCGAGTACGCCGGCCACGGTATCCAGGGTCTTGAAGCGCTCACCGTCGGGCAGGATCAGGGGAGCCACGCGGCGATCACGCAACGCACGCGTGAAGCGTTCGAGATACAGTGGGGCAACGACGGAATTGGTGACGACCAGCACGTCGCGCGCAGCAATCGCCTCGTCCATCACTTCGGCGGCCTCCAGCAGGCCCGGCCCGATCAGGATCGGGTAGCCGCGCGGGCCGAGATCGATCCGCAGTCGCTCCATCACGCTCCTCTCGTGGCCACCAGCCACGTCGCGATCTCCTCGACGACAGCCGCGACGCGCCGCCCGTCGGTGTCGACCGTCAGGTCGGCGATCTCCTCGTAGAGCGGCGCGCGCTGCTGCATCAGCCGCTCGAGGGTACCGCGCGGATCGTCGTTCTTCAGCAGCGGTCGCTGCTCGCCGCGGCGCGTGCGCGCCAGCTGTTGCCCGACCGAGGTGCGAAGGTACACCACGCATCCTCTGCGCCTGAGATTCTCGCGGGTGCCGGCGTCGAGGATCGCGCCGCCGCCGGTCGCGACCAGCACGCCATCGCGCCGCGTGAGCTCGTCGAGCACCTCGCGCTCGCGCTGGCGGAAGCCAGGCTCGCCCTCGCGCTCGAATATGTACGGAATGTCCACGCCGGTACGCGACTCGATCTCGGCGTCGCTGTCCACGAACTCGAGTTCCAGACGCCCGGCGAGCCGCCGGCCGACGGCGCTCTTACCCGAGCCCATGGGACCCACCAGGAATATGTTGCCGGCGTCGATCATTGCGCGGAAAAGAAAACGGCCGCAGGGTCACTGCGGCCGTCGATTCTCGCACCCGCGCGGCGGGGCGTCAGTAGATCTCGGCGCCCTCGCGCAGGATCTTCGGCGTCACGAAGATCAGCAGCTCGTCCTTGTTGTCCGTCTTGGACTTGCTGCGGAACATCACGCCGAGGCCGGGGATGTCACCGAGGAATGGCACCTTGGCCACCGTCTCCCGGCGCTCGGTCTCGAGGATGCCGCCCAGCACCACGGTCTGCCCGTCGTTCACCAGCACCTGGGTGGTGATCTCGCGCGTGTCGATGCTCGGCACGAAGCCGCCCGTGGCGCTCGGCACGACCTGGCCGACGCTGTCCTTGTTGACGGTGAGGTCAAGCAGGATGCGGTCGTCGGGCGTGATCTGCGGCGTCACCTTGAGCGACAGCACCGCCTTCTTGAACTGCGTGGTCGTCGCACCGCTCGAGGCCGACTCCTGGTAGGGGATCTCCTGGCCCTGCTCGATGATCGCCTCCCGGCCGTTGGCCGTGATCACGCGCGGAGCGGAGACCACCTCGCCGCGACCCTCGTTCTGCGCGGCCGTGATCTCGAGGTCCACCACGTAGTCGCTGTCGAGCAGCGTCATCGCCAGCCGCATCGCCGGGTTCGCAATCGGCAGATTCACGAGGTAGCGGTCCGGCACGGGCGCGGTGGCGACCCGATTGCCGTCGACGCCGACGCCACCGGGGCCGTTCGGACTGATGATCGGGCCGCGGTCGCCGTCCGTCGAGTTGAGTCCCTCGGAGCCGAGCCACATCAGGCCGTCGCTGCTGCCGTAGTTGCCCACGAACGCGCCGCCGAAGCGCACACCGAGCTGGCGGCTGAAGTCGTCGTTGACGATCACGATGCGTGCCTCGATCAGCACCTGCTTGACCGGTATGTCGAGCGTCGCGACCAGCTTGCGGATGTCGGCGAGACGGTCGGCCGTGTCCTGCAGGAGCAGCGTGTTGGTGCGCTCGTCGATCGCGATGCTGCCGCGCTCGGACAGCAGCGAGGACTTGCCCTGCGTGCGGATCAGCCCGGCGAGATCGGCAGCCTTGGCATAGTTCACCTGCAGGTACTCGGTGCGAAGCGGAGCGAGCTCGACCATCGCTTTCTGCGACTCGAGCAGCTGGCGCTCGCGCGCCGCGAGCTCCTCGGCCGGCGCCACGAACACCACGTTGCCATCCTGCCGCTTGTCGAGGCCCTTGGTGCGAAGCACGATGTCGAGCGCCTGGTCCCACGGCACGTTCTGCAGCCGCAGCGTGACGTTGCCCTGCACCGAGTCGCTGACGACGATGTTCTGGCCACTGGTCTCCGCGAGCAGCTGCAGCACCGCGCGCGTCTCGATGTCCTGGAAGTTGAGCGTCAGGCGCTCGCCCTTGTACTCCCGCTTGCCGGGATCGGCTGGCGCGGCGACCTTTGCGCGCGGACGCAGTTCGAGCACGTAGTCGCGATCGGTCTGGTAGGCGAGCTGCTCGTAGTCGCCGGCCACCGCCACCACAATGCGTGCGCCCGTAGCCGTCGCGGAAACGTCGAAAGAGCTCACCGGCGTGGCGAAGTCGACGACGTCGTAGCGCTGAGCCTGCCCGGGCGCAAGGCCGGTGCGCGGGAAGTCGACGACGATCCGACCGCCTTCCTGCTTGAGGCTCGCCTGAACCCGCGGGTCGCTGGTACTCACCAGGATGCGTCCCGAACCGTCGTTGCCGCGGCGGAAATCGACCTTCTCGATCGCGAGCCCGGCGGGCGCTGCCGCGACCTGGTTGGCGGCGCCGGCGCTCACCGGGGCGACCGCCACCGATGCCGCGCCGCCACCGAGAGTCACGTAGACGGTGTTTCCGGACACGCGCGTCTGGTAGGCCTGCATCTGGTCGAGGTTGAACACGACGCGCGTGCGGCCCGAGGCTTCCGCTGCGACGATCGTGTCGACACCGCCGGCATTTACGTCGATGCGCCGCGAGTCCAGTCCGAGCGCAGTGCCCGGCAGGTCCACCGCAAGGCGTGCGGGGTTGTCGATGGTGAACGTCATCGGCTGCGGCGCCGGGCCATCGAGCACGAGTCGGACCTCGAGCTGCTCGCCCGGCTGCGGCTGCACCTCGACCTTCTCGAGACGCGTCGCGGCCTGGCCGAGCGCCACCTGCCAGGCGAGACCTGCCAAGGCGGCGAGCGCGGCAAGCGCTGCCCGGGATCGCGCGCGACCCGCCGAGCGCGGGCCCTCGCGGCGGTTGGTGATATGCAACGAAGCAGCGGTCATGCTCGGGTCTCCTTGGAATCAGTCACTCAGGGCGAGCGCAGCGGGACGCTGGACAAACCCGCCCACACCGTCCGGGACGATCTCGATCAGTGCGATCTGGCCTTCCTCGATGGCGGTAATGCGCCCATCGGCCTGCCCGAGGTAGTTGCCGGGCAGCACTCGGTGGACAAGGCCGTCCTTGGTCTGGACGAGGCCGTAATTGCGCCCGTCCAGCCGCAGCGTCCCCACCATGCGCAGTGTGTCGAGAGAAAACTGCTCGAGGAACTCGCGTGGGCGATTCGCGTCGGGGCGCAGCGCGTTCGGTGTGTTCGCCGTCGCCGGAATGCCCGGCTCGAACGGCGAGCGCTGTTCGGTGGCGGCGTACGCGAAAGTCTCGTAAGGCTTGACCTCGGGCAGAGGCTCGATGCGCCCCCCGGGTTTCGCCTTGGTCTCCTCGATCTTCGAGCGCAACTCCTGATTGTCGTTGCCGCAGCCTGCGAGCGTGCCCAAGGCCACAAGGACCAGGGAGAGGCGGAATCTGTGTTGAGAATGGGTCGGGACCATGGCCATGGCTCGTTCAGTCCTTTCCGGCGGGCTGCTTGCCCTTCTTTTCGGACGTCTTGCGCGTGCCCTTCTTCTTGCCTTTTTCGGCCTTCGCAGCGGTGTCCTTTTCCTGCTCTTCTTCGTCGAGATAGCGGTAGGTCTTGGCGGTCACGTTGAGCACCAGGTCCCCGGAGGCGGAACCGCGACCCTCCTTGCCGGCTGGAGCAATCTCTATGTCGTGCAGGGTGACGATGCGCGGCAACGCAGCGATGCCACCCGCGAAGTTGCCCATCTGGTGGTAGTTGCCGGTGAGACGGATGCTGATCGGCAGCTCGGCGTAGAAGTCCTTGCGGATCTCGCCCTGTGGCTGGAACAGCTTCTCCTCGAGACCGGCGGCGAGCCCGGTCTGGGAGATGTCCACCAGGAGGTTTGGCACTTCGGTCTTGTTCGGCAGCTGGCGCAGCATCGCGCCGAAGGACTTCTCCATTTCGGCGAGCTGGTCCTTGTAGGCCTGCAGGTTCGCCGCCCGACGCGCCTTGGTCTCGAGCGTGTCCCACAGCTCGGCTTCCATGGCACGGGCCGCGAGCAACTCAGGTCGCTTGGATTTCCAGACGAAGTACCAGTAGCCGGCCGAGGCAACCAGGAGGAACAGCAGCACGACGGTTCCGACGCGGACGGGCAGCGGCCAGCGACCCGGATCGTTCGGGTCCAGTCCGCGCATCTGCTCGAACAGTTCCTTGAGCTTGTTCATTTGGCGGCCACCTTTTCGCCCGCCGCCTGCCCGTCCTCGGGCGTCGCGCGACTGCGCTGGGTCGCGAACAGTGTGAAGTCCGCGCCCCTGCCGGAGTCACCACCCTTGGTCTCCACGATGCGCAGCGCGGGGTCCGCAAGCCACTCGGAGGTATCGATGTTGCGCATGAAGGCCGACACGCGCGTGCTCGACTGCGCCACGCCGCGCATCTCGAAGCTGGTGCCGGTCTGCTTGAGATACGTGAGGTACACGCCTTCCGGCAGGATGCGCACGAGCTCGTCGAAGACATGCACGATTTCCGGTCGGCTCCGCTGCAGCGTCTCGATGATCTCCATCCGCGCCAGCAGCCGACTCTTCTGGTCCTCCAGGCCCTCGATTTCCGCGATCTGTTTGTCGAGCTCGGCGATCTCGTCCTTCAGGATCCCGTTTCGATCATTCTGGTGCGAGATGGCGGAGCTCATCTGCCAGCGTCCGATCAGCGTCACCAGGGCCGCGGTCGCGACGGCCGCGCCGAGCGAGAGGATGAACTCCTGGCGCTTGCGCGTACGTTCTGCCTGACGCCACGGCAGCAGGTTGATTCTTGGCATGTCAGTCGAAGCTCCTCAGCGCGAGTCCGCAGGCCGTGAGCAGCGCAGTGGCATCCTTCTTCACGCCCTGCGCGAGCGCGCGCGTGGAGATCTTCATCTGGCCGAGCGGATCACCACGTTCGGCCGGGACGCCGACGCGGCTGGCAATCACGTCGGCTACGCCCGGAATATTCGCGCAGCCGCCACAGATCAGGATCAGGTCCGGCTGCTCGCGACCGCTGCCCGAGGCCAGGTAGAACTGCAGCGAGCGGCTCACCTGCTGGCACATGTCGTCGATAAACGGGTCGAGCACTTCGGACTGGTAGTTGGCGGGCAAGCCGCCTTCCTTCTTCGACCGTCCGGCCTCCTCCATGCTCAGGCCGTAGGTCCGCATGATCTCCTCGGTGAGCTGCTGCCCGCCGAAGGCGAAGTCGCGCGTGTAGGTCACCTTGAGATCGCGCAGTACCGAGAAAGTCGTGCTGCTCGCGCCGAAATCCATCACCGCGACTGTGCGTTGGATGCCGCCGTCGGGCATCTGGTGCGTGAGAAGGCGACACGCGTTCTCGAGTGCGAATGCCTCGACGTCGACGATGCGCGCGCTGAGTCCCGCCGACTGCACCGCCGACTGGCGCTGCTCGACGTTCTCGGAGCGCGTCGCCACCAGGAGCACGTCGAGCATGTCCGGGTCCTTCTCGGACGGGCCGATCACCTCGAAGTCGAAGCTCACCTCTTCCATCGGGAAGGGGATGTACTGGTCAGCCTGCATCTCGACCTGCGACTCGAGGTCGGTCTCGCGCAGGCTGCGAGGCATCTGGATCACCTTGGTGATCGCGGCATCACCGCTGATCGCGACGGCGCAGTCCCGGCTGCGCGCCCCAGCGCGCTTTACGGCGCGCCGCACGGCATCGCCGACGGCCTGTGCATCCACGATGGCCTTCTCGTTGATGGCATTGGGAGGCGACGGCTCGGCTGCATACGACTCGACGCGGTATCCATCACCGGCACGCGACAGCTCGATGAGCTTGATCGAGGAGGTGGTGATGTCGAGCCCGATGACGGCACGCGACCTGCGCTGAAACAACACGGGTGAGTCCTTCTAGTTCAGGAGGTTACGCGGCGATCGTTGAAAGAATCTTGAACCCCGGGGCACTATATAACAGGGTTCTGGCAAATAGAATTGTGCGGGAACCGGCAGTTTCGATCATCGGCGTCACGCCCCCCGGGCATCTGGGATCCATTCGATTCACGGGACAGGCGCTGAAGTTACCCGGCTCGATCGGACCCGCGAGCGGCGTGGCTGCGACATGGTCCTCATCACACTCGCCGCGAGCACCAGCATCGCGACGGTATCCGGACCGGCAACCCCGCTGTCCCGAGCTGACTCTGGACCGGTGGCTTTGCGTCCTCACCTTTCGATGAGTTTGCCCTTGAATCGCAGGCTACTATGCACATCGTCCGCAGGGGCATCAAGGACTGGGTCTCAGATTTGAGCATGAGCAAACTCGCGGCAGGAGTGCTCGTGACCGTGCTCACGGTCACGCTCGCACTCGTTGGCGCCGTCATCCTCGGTTTCGCAGGGGCGCTGCAGTTCCTCGAACCCGAAATTCCCGCGGCCGCCGAGTTGCGCGACGTGCGCATGCAGCTGCCGTTGTCCGTCTACTCACGCGACGACAAGCTGATCGCCCAGATCGGTGAGCAGCGGCGCATTCCTGTCAGCTGGGAGGAGGTCCCCCCGCTGCTCGTCGATGCGTTTCTCGCGGCGGAGGACGACCGCTTCTACGACCATCCCGGCGTGGACTGGCAGAGCCTGGTGCGCGCGGCGGTGACCAACTTCTCCGCGGGCACGGTGCGTGAGGGCGGCGGCACCATCACGATGCAGCTCGCGCGCAACACCGTGCTCACCTCAGAGCGAACGCTGCGTCGCAAGCTCAAGGAAGTGTTTCTGGCGTTGCGACTCGAGCGTGAGTTCAGCAAGCAGGAAATTCTCACCCTGTATCTGAACCGCATCTTCCTCGGCCAGCGGGCCTACGGAGTCGGCGCGGCCGCGCAGGTCTATTTCGACAAGGAGCCGAAGGACCTCTCGCTCGCCGAAGCCGCACTGATAGCCGGGCTGCCGCGATCCCCGTCGCTGGACAATCCCGTGGCGAGCGTGGAGCGAGCTCGGGAGCGGCGCGCCTACGTACTGCGACGGATGGAAGAGACGGGCAAGATCGATGGGGCGGCTCGCGACCGTGCGGCTGCCGAGCCGATCATTGCGCGGATACATGGGCCTGAGGTCGAACTCGACGCAGCATACGTCGCGGAGATGGCACGCCTCGAGATGACGCAGCGCTACGGCGATCGCGCGCTCACCGAGGGCTTTCGGGTCATGACCACGATCGACAGCCGGCTGCAGACCGCCGCCGATGCTGCGGCGCGCCGCACGATGCTCGAGTACGAGCGGCGTCACGGTTATCGCGGGCCGCTGGAGCGCATGGACGCGGCGGCGCTGGCGGATCCTGCGTCACGGGCGAATGCCTTCAAGCGAAACGCCGACCGCGGCAGCCTGGTGGTCGGGATAGTCGAGGCTGTGCGCGAGCGCGGTGCGGGAATCCGTCTGCGCAGTGGCACTTCCGCAGACCTCGAATGGGACGACCTGTCCTGGGCGCGTGCCGCCCTGCCCGACGACCAGCTCGGTCCCATCCCGCGCAACGCCTCCGACGTGGTGCGGATCGGCGACGTGGTCTGCCTCGAGCCTTACGGGGAAGGCCGATATCGCCTCGCGCAGGTGCCGGCTGTAGCGGGTGCACTCGTGGCGATCGATCCGCGTGACGGCTCGGTCATCTCACTCAGTGGTGGCTTCGACTTTGACTCGAGCAAGTACAACCGGGCGGTGCAGGCGAAGCGTCAGCCGGGGTCGGCGTTCAAGCCCTTCGTATACTCCGCAGCGCTCGAGCGGGGGTTCACGCCCGCGAGCCTGATCAACGACGCGCCGATCGTACTGCCGGGCGGCTCCGGTACGGAGGAATGGCGCCCCCAGAACATCAACAAACGCTTCTACGGGCCGACCCCGCTGCGCGAGGCGCTGGTGCGCTCCCGCAACCTCGTCTCCGTGCGACTGCTGCGCGCGACTGGGATCGGCCCGACCATCCGCCATATCGCGGCATTCGGCTTCACGCCTGCGGCGACGCCGCCGAACCTGACCTTTGCACTCGGCAGCGGGCAGGTTACGCCGATGGAAATGGCGCGCGGCTTCGCCGTGTTCGCCAACGGCGGCTTCCTCGTCACGCCGCATGTCATCGATCACGTCATCGACAGCGAGGATCGCGTAGTCTTCCGCTCCGAGGCGCCGGTCGCCTGCAGCGACTGCCCCGACGTGCGGGCGGCACCGCAGGCGATCACTCCCGCCAATGCCTACGTGATGACGGACATCATGACCGACGTGATCAACCGCGGAACCGCGCAGGCGGCGCTCGCGCTCGGCCGCAAGGACCTCGCTGGCAAGACCGGCACGACCAGCGACCGCCGCGACGTCTGGTTCGTGGGCTACAACGCCGAAGTGGTCGCCGCCGCGTGGATCGGCTTCGACCAGGAGCGCTCGCTCGGTGAGAACGAGGAAGGCGGCCGCACCGCGCTGCCGATGTGGCTCCACTTCATGCAGGAAGCGCTCCGCGACCGTCCGGAGCACCGCCTGCCCGAGCCGCCGGGCGTGGTGCGCATGTGGGTCAGCCGTTCGTCGGGATACCCGACCTCGGCAGGCGCGCCGGGAGCGCTGTTCGAGGTCTTCCTCGAGGGGCACGTGCCCGACCTGGGCGCGCGTGCGGCGGGCGTGGATCTCGGTGGCGAGAGCGTCGACCCGGCGGCCGAGGACGACTCGCTGTTCTAGCGGAGCCTGCCATGAGTCGACGGCCCAATCCACGAGCGGACCTGCTGCGCCAAGCGGTGGCTGAGGAAGCGGCGCGCATCATGCGTGAGCAGGGCATCGCGGACTTTCTGCTCGCCAAGCGCAAGGCGGCCGACCGCCTCGGCGTCATGGACGCCTCGATACTGCCCCGCAACACCGAGGTCGAGGCGGCGCTCGTGGCACATCAGCGACTGTTCGGCGGCGACCGTCACGCCGCCGACCTGGCGACTCTGCGGCGCGCAGCGTTGGAGGCCATGCGACTGATGGCGGACTTCGATCCGCGCCTGGTGGGGCCGGTGCTGGCCGGCACGGCCTCGCCGCACTCCGAGATCAACCTGCACCTTTTCACCGAGAGTCCCGAGGCGGTGTCGCTGCGGCTCGAGGAGCGCGGCGTACCGCATGAAGTGGCGGAACGGCGGCTGCGCTTCGAGCGCGACCGCACCGTGAGCTACCCGGCGTTGAGGTTCGTCGCCGGCCGGCAGACCGTGGATGCGGTCGTGTTCCCGCTGGACGGCATCCGCCAGGCCCCCTCCAGCCCCGTGGACGGCAAGCCGATGCGCCGCGCGAGCGCGGCCGAGGTCGAGGCGCTGCTCTGACTCAGCGTTTCTCGATGTCCACGTAGTCGCGCTGCACGGACCCGGTGTAGAACTGCCGCGGCCGGCCGATCTTCATCGCGGGATCCGCGATCATCTCCTGCCAGTGCGCAACCCAGCCCGCCGTGCGCGCGATCGCGAACATCACCGTGAACATCGAGCGCGGGATGCCGAGCGCGCTGTAGATCACGCCGGAGTAGAAGTCGACGTTCGGGTAGAGCTTGCGCGCGATGAAGTACTCGTCCTTGAGCGCGATCTCCTCGAGGCGCAGCGCCAGCTCGAACAGCGGGTTGTCGGTTTGGCCGAGGCGCGCGAGCACCTTGTGGCACATCTCGCGGATGATCTTCGCGCGCGGGTCGAAGTTCTTGTACACGCGGTGGCCGAAGCCCATCAGCCGCTTGTTGCCGTCCTTGCCCTTCACGCCGTCGAGGAACTTGCCGATGTTGTCGACCGTGCCGATGTCCTCGAGCATGGCCAGCACGGCCTCGTTCGCGCCGCCGTGCGCAGGGCCCCACAGCGCCGAGACGCCCGCGGAGATCGCCGCATACGGGTTGGTGCCGGTGCTGCCGGCGAGGCGCACCGTGGAGGTGCTGGCGTTCTGCTCGTGGTCCGCGTGCAGGATCAGCAGCAGGTCGAGCGCCTGCGCCGCGACCGGGTCGACCTTATAGTCCGACGCCGGAGTCGCGAAGAACATCCGCAGCATGTTCGAGCAGTAGTCGAGATCGTTGCTCGGGTAGACGAACGGCTGCCCGACGTTGTGCTTGTAGGAGGCGGCGGCGATAGTCGGGATCTTGGCCAGAATCCGGTGCGCGAAAATCTCGCGATGGCGCGCGTTATTGATGTCCATGGAGTCGTGGTAGAAGGCCGCCATGGACGAGACCACCGCGGACACCATCGCCATCGGGTGGGCGTCGTGGTGGAAGCCGTTGAAGAACCGCAGCAACGACTCGTGGAACATCGTGTGCCGGCGGATCGAGCGGTCGAACTCCTCCAGCTGCTGGGCCGTCGGCAGTTCGCCGTGGAGCAGCAGGTAGGCCACCTCGATGAACGTGGACTTCGTCGCGATCTGCTCGATGGGAAAGCCGCGGTATAGAAGGACGCCTGCATCACCGTCGATGTAGGTGATCTTGCTCTCGCAGGCGGCGGTTGCCATGAACCCGGGATCGAACGTAAAGATCCCTTGATCCTTCAATAGGTTGGCGACGTTGAGGCAATCCGGTCCGACGGTGCCTGAGAAGGACTCGTGGGTGGACTTCTTGCCCGTCGCGACGTTGACCAGCTCGAACTTCTTGGTAGTCATCTTGGCGTTCCTGCTATGACCCGCCCGCAATGCCGCAGAGCAGCAAGAGAGCCTTGCACGCCCGGCAGGTACGATCAAGCCGTGGCTAATCCACTACCTTGAGCCACTGGCCGGGCTGCGGTTCCTTGTCCGGGTAGAGGTCATTGAGGAGGCGGAGGCGCTCGGCGGGGTACTTCTCAATCGGCGACTTCGCAGCAAGCGCCTGGATCCGGGTCTGGGGCGTTGCCTTCAGGAGTGCGATGCGCCTCGGCTCGGCGAGCTGGAATTCGTTGTCCCGCAGGCGGCGGAAGGTCTTGATGCTGGAGAGCAGCAGCGGGTCGCTGGCCGAAAACGCCGAAGTGAGCCGGGTACCACCCATGAACACGTAGGCCAGCCCGTTGTAGTAGACGACGGCATAGCGCGCCGGCCCCCTGTTGCCCCATGGCAGGGCCACGTCGCGTGCAATCGCAGTGTACCCGTCGAGACCATTGACCTTGATGGGCTCCGTCTGCGACAGGGGCACACCCGAAAGGCTGCGCGCCAGGAACTCGCCCGGCTTGACGTTCGGCGGCGGCGGCATGGCGCTCAGCTTCAGGACCGCGTCCTTCTGCGGACTGCTGGCGATGACCTCGCGCTGCAGGTTCTGCACGGCCCAACCCGACGGAAAGGCCACAGTGAACCCGAGGCTGCCGTGGTAGAAGCGACTGCTGCGCACCACGCCCTGCGCCTGGCTCGGCCCGAGCGGCAGCCCATCAATGCGACGCAGGTAGGCCTCGCGGCCGTCCTGAAGCGTTGCGCCGGCACCGGAGGCCTTGCCGGCCGAGGCGACGACCTCCTGCAGGCGCTTGTCGTTGTCCGGGTGCGTCGAGAACACGCCGTGATAGACGCGCGGCTCACGCCCTTCCTGCCGCGCAATCTGGATCTCGAGCATCTCCTGGTTCTTCAGCAGCCGCACGACGTCGATCATGGCCTCGGCCGGGTAGCCGAGCCTCGCCAGGTACTCGGCGCCAATCGAGTCAGCCTCGAGCTCCATGTCGCGACCGTAGCCGCGCACGAGCGCCGTTCCGGCCATGTTGGCGAGGTTCGCCAGATCGCCGCTGCCGGTCAGGATGCCAATCAGCGTCGCGCCCACGCCAGCCGCAGTGGCGCCCGACTGCTGGCGAACCGCATGGCGCGCCGTGACGTGGCCCACCTCATGGCCCAGCACGGCGACCAGCTCTGCCTCGCTGTTGAGGTAGGCCATGATGCCGCGGGTGATGTAGACGAAGCCGCCGGGAAGCGCGAAGGCGTTGACCTCTTCGCTGTCCAGCACGGTGAACGTGAACTCGAGCTCGGGGCGGTGGCTCACCCCGACGATACGGCGGCCGATCCCGGTTACGTAGGACTGCAGTTCCTCGTCGGCATAGCGGCCGTACTGCTGGAGGACCTGCGGGTGCATCTTGCGCCCGATCTCGACCTCCTGTGCGGCCGAGATGGTCACGACGTCGGACTTGCCGGTCACGGGATTGGTTGCGCAACCGCTCACGACTGCCAGACCGACCGCTGTGACGGCGGCGAGCACGGTGGCCATGGCAGAACGGCAGGCGGTCCAGTGGTTCATCGACGAGCGGCCTCCAAGTGCACCTCTGCAGTCTAGAGGCGGTCCGCGGTGTCCGGAAGTTCCATGAGCGGACTGCGCCGGATCGACGGGGCACGGTCACTGCCGCTGCGGCCAGGCCTTCCAGGCCGCCGATACTGAAATGAAACGGGGCGCCGAAGCGCCCCGCTGCAAGGTCGACCCAGGTTTCGCCGCTCAGCTGCGCGCGTACTTCTTGCGAAAGCGGTCGACGCGGCCACCGGTGTCCACGATCTTCTGCTTGCCCGTGTAGAACGGGTGGCAGTTCGAGCACACTTCGATCTGCAGGTCCTCGCCGAGCGTCGAGCGCGTCTCGAACGTGTTACCGCAGCTGCAGGTAACGGTCATGGCCTTGTACTCGGGATGGATTCCGCTCTTCATGATCGCGGCCCTTGGGAAGACATGGGAAAAAGGGCGCGAAGTATAGGAGTCGACAGGACTACTGACAACCCCGGCCGGCCCCGTTTCCAACGCTGCCAAGACGCGCGCCATTCTTATCCACAACAAGTGTGGATAACTCTGTGGATCATCAGGACCGCAGCGGGTCGGCATCCGGACGACAGCCGGGCGTTTTCAGATTGGTTAAATTTTGACCGCTGTATTGTCACTTTAAAAAACAGAGCCTTACAAACCTCGCCTAATATGTCACTTCGACTACAACCCGTAACATGTCGAATCTGGGCCGCCGGCCAGGCGATGTGAATAACTGCGCTGCGTTTAGCCGATTTCCGCTGTCGAAGCAAGAACTTGGAGACTGCCCGCTCGCGGAGACTCCGGGGGATCCGGCAGGAACGAGAGCTGCAGATCGTTGAGGAATCGCTGGCCGAGCGCCGTCGGCGTCCACCGCCCAGCCAGTTCCGACTGCATCAGGCCGCGGGCCTCGGCTCGCGCGACGCGCGATGCAACACTCGCCCACGGCAGACCGGTTCGTGCTTCGAATTCCGTAACCTCGAATCCGTCCACGATCCGCAGCGCATTCAGGAAGAACTCGAACGGCAGGTCGGCGGTGGGTATCGTGCGCGACTCCTGCAGCCGGTCCTCGGGCTCAGGCGCTGCGAGATAGCGCCCAGGCTGGCGTACTCGGGCGGTGCGCAGGATGCGACCCGACACCGCGTCGGTGAGCTTGCCGTGTGCGCCAGCGCCGATGCCGAGATAGTCTCCGAAGCGCCAGTAATTGAGGTTGTGCCGGCACTCGCGATCCGCAGCGGAGTACGCCGAGACCTCGTACTGCCGGTAGCCAGCCTCCGCCAGCCTCGCCTGGCAGGCGACCTGCATCGCCCAGGCGGTATCGTCATCGGGCAGCGGCGGCGGCCGTCGCTCGAAGGCCGTGCCGGGCTCCAGCGTGAGCTGGTAGTGCGACAGGTGCGCGGGCCGCAGCGCGAGCGCCTGCTCGAGGTCGGCAAGCGCAGCTTCCAGCGTCTGCCGCGGCAGTGCATACATGAGATCGAGATTGAAATTGTCGAGGCCGGCGGCGCGCAGTTCCTTGACCGCAGCCAGTGTGTCGCTGCTTCCGTGAATGCGGCCGAGCGCGGCCAGGCTCGCGTCTTCGAAACTCTGCGCGCCCAGCGACACGCGCGTCACGCCTGCGGCGCGATAGTCCGCGAAACGGCCGCGCTCCACAGTGCCGGGGTTCGCCTCGAGCGTCACCTCGATGTTCGACGCAAGGTGCAGCCGCTGAGCTGCACGCTCGAGCACCCGCCCGATGGACTCCGCTGCAAACAGGCTCGGGGTGCCGCCGCCGAAGAACACGGACACCAGCTCGCGGCCGGCGCAGTCGCGCGCCGCGAAATCGAGGTCGGCGAGCAGCGCATCCACATAGGCGTGCTCCTGCAGCCCGGCCGCGGGAAGGGCGTGTGAGTTGAAGTCGCAGTAGGGACACTTGCGCACGCACCACGGCAGGTGCACGTAGAGTGACAGCGGCGGAGCCACGAGCCTCATGGCCGGTGACCCGATCGGGAGAGCAGGCCCACCAGCGACCGAAGTGCCTGGCCACGATGGCTGACGCGGTTCTTGAGTGCGGGATCCAGTTCGGCCGCGGTTAGATCTCCGTCGCCGACCAGGAACAGCGGGTCGTAGCCGAACCCACCGCGGCCACGGGGAACGCGCCCGATGCGTCCTTCCCAACTCGCCTGGCAGATCACCGGAGACGCGTCGTCCGGACCGCGCAGCAACACCATTGCGCAGCGATAGCGAGCTCCGCGCTCGGTGTCCGCAACTCCATCGAGCTCGGCGAGCAGGCGCGCGTTGTTGGCGGCATCGTCGGCCTGCGGGCCGGCGTAGCGCGCCGAGTACACGCCCGGCGAACCACCCAGCGCGTCCACTTCGATTCCCGAGTCGTCGGCAATCGACGGCAGGCCTGCGGCCCGCGATGCGAAACGCGCCTTGAGGATTGCGTTCTCCACAAAGCTCAGGCCCGTCTCGTCGGCCACCGCCGCGGTGAATTCGGACTGCGGTCGCACGTCGACCTGCCAGGGCGCGAGGATCGCGCGCATCTCGCGGAGCTTGCCGGCGTTGCCGGTCGCGAGCACGAGCCGCGGCGGCAGGCCGTCGGCGCGCGAGATCATCGTCGTGGCCGGGAGGCCTGCGACGCCAGCGGTTCCGCGAGCGCTTCCGACTGCACCGCGAACAGGCGCTGACACGCCGCGGCGGCCAGATCGAGCAGCGCGTCGAGTTCGTGCCGACGGAAAGCGTGCCCCTCCGCAGTTCCCTGCACCTCGATGAAGCCGCCGCCGTTGTTCATCACGACGTTCATGTCGGTCTCGGCCGACGAGTCCTCCACGTAGTCGAGATCGACCACGGGCGCCCCGCCGACGATGCCGACCGACACCGCAGCAACCTGCCCGTGCAGCGGGCTCGCGGGTATCGCGCGCCGGCGCACCAGCGTGTCCATGGCATCGGCAAGCGCGACATAGGCGCCCGTTATCGAAGCCGTGCGCGTGCCACCGTCGGCCTGCAGCACATCGCAGTCGAGAGTGACGCTGCGCTCACCGAGCGCGCGCAGGTCGACGACGGCGCGCAGCGAGCGGCCGATCAGCCTCTGGATCTCGAGCGTGCGGCCGCCCTGCTTGCCGCGTGCCGCCTCGCGGGCCGAGCGTGTGTGCGTGGAGCGCGGCAGCATGCCGTACTCGGCCGTGACCCAGCCCTCGCCCTTGCCGCGCAGGAACGACGGCACTCCGTCGTCGACGCTCGCCGTGACGAGCACCCTCGTATCGCCGAACTCGACGAGCACTGAGCCTTCTGCGTGACGAGTGAATCCACGCGTGATGCGGATCGCTCGCAGTTCGTCCGGGGCGCGGCCGCTCGCTCGCATGCGTGACTCCCGCGCGACGTTCAGGCGCCGAGCCAGCGCATCGCAGCCGCGGAGGTGTTGTCGGCGAACGGAGCGTTCGCCGCAACGGCACGCTCGCCGAGTTCCGCGAGTGCCTCGGCGAGACTGCGGTCCGCCGAGCCGCACAGCGAGATAATGTCCGCATCGGTCACGCCGGACCACAGTCCGTCGGAGCACAACAGCAGCACGTCGCCGGGCTTCAGCGTGCGCCGACCGCCGAGCGTCATCTCGGGTAGCGCCGGGTCGCCGCCGAGACAGCTCTCGACGTAGTTGCGCATCGGATGCTCCTGCGCCTGGACCTCCGTAATTCGGCCCGCGCGCAGCAACTGCTCGACGTGCGTGTGATCGCGCGTACGATCGAGTACGCGGCCTCCCCGCAGCAGATAGACACGACTGTCGCCGACGTGCGCCCAGAACGCGCTTTCGCCCCGCACCAGGCAGGCGGCACAGGTCGCGCGCGGTCGAACGTCTGCGGGCAGGGCCCGGCCCAGCGCGACCACGGCCGCGTGTGCGCGGCCCAGGGTGAGATGCAGCAGCCCGCCGGGATCGAACAGCGGCCGACTCGACTCTCCGAACTCCTCACGCATCGCCCGCACGGCCGCCTCGGCCGCGCGGGCACCGTCCGCGTGCCCGCCCATGCCGTCGACTACCGCGAGCAACGCGTCGTCACCGTCGGCGACGACGACGACCCTGTCCTGGTTTTCTTCGCGATTGCCGAGGAGACTCAGTTCAGCGTGCTCGATCTGCAACGGCCGCTCCTGCACGCCGGATCTCGGGTAAACTTTGGCCGGCTTTATAGCACTCCGCGCCGACGCCGCGTAAGTGGCGCGCCCGGCAACACGCAGTTCCAGGCTGAGTATTCGCCGAATGATCCGCAGCATGACCGGCTTCGCGCGCCGCGAGCGCCAGGGCCCCTGGGGCACGCTCACTTGCGAGATCCGCTCGGTCAACCATCGTTATCTCGAGCTCTCGCTTCGGCTCCCCGACGACCTGCGCGCCCTCGAGACCGACGCCCGCCGGCTTCTCACCGGCAGCCTGCGGCGCGGCAAGGTGGACGCCGGCCTGTACCTCCGCGGTGCCACGGCGGCCGCAGCTGCTCCCGAGATCAATCGCCCCCTGCTCCAGCAGCTGCTTGAGGGCGCGGCCGAAGTGCGGGCCCTTGCGGGTGAGGCCGCCGGTCCGCTCGATCCACTCGATCTGCTGCGCTGGCCTGGAGTGATCCGCGAGACCGAGCGCGACGTGGAGTCCATTGCCGCCGCCGCGATGGAACTGCTGCGCGAGACCACGGCCGATCTCAATCATTCACGGGCAAGCGAGGGAGCGCGGCTGCGCGACCTGCTGGTGCAGCGGCTCGAGCTGCTTCGCGAGTCGGTAACCAACGTACGTGCGCGGCTCCCGGAGGTCGCGGCACGCATCCGCACGCGCGTACTCGAGCGAGTGTCCCAGCTCGGTGCGGCCGTGGAACCCGAGCGGCTGGAGCAGGAGGTCGCGCTCATCGCCTACAAGATGGACGTGGAGGAGGAGCTCGATCGGCTCGGCAGCCACGTCACCGAGACGCTGCAGGTGCTCGATTCGCAGGAGCCCGCCGGTCGGCGCCTCGATTTCCTGATGCAGGAGTTCAATCGCGAAGCGAACACGCTCTCGTCGAAGTCGCAGGACACCGAGACGACGCGCGCTGCCGTGGACATGAAGGTGCTGATCGAGCAGATGCGGGAGCAGGTGCAGAACGTTGAGTAACCCGGGCAACGGCTGCCGCGGGCGGTTGTTCGTCATCGCCGCACCTTCGGGCGCCGGCAAAACCTCGCTGGTTCGCGCGCTGATGGAGCGTGAACCAGGGCTGCGCTTCTCGATCTCCTACACGACGCGACCGCAGCGGCCCAGTGAGCAGCACGGCCGCGACTACTTCTTCGTCGACTGCGAGGAGTTCGATCGGATGATCGCAGCGGGCGAGTTTCTCGAGCACGCGCAGGTCTTCGACAACCGCTACGGCACCGCCCGACGGGTCGTCGAGGAGGCGCTCGCAGCGGGCCAGGACCTGATTCTCGAGATCGACTGGCAGGGCGCGCGGCAGGTGCGCGCCGCGCTGCCGGAACGTGTGTCGGTGTTCATTCTCCCTCCGTCACGGGTCGAGCTCGAACGCCGGTTGCGCGGGCGAGGCACCGACTCGGAGGAGGTAATCCGGCGACGGTTGCGCGACGCGGCCTCCGACATGACGCACTGGGACGAGTTCGACTACGTGGTCGTGAACGACGATTTCGACAAAGCACTCGGCGAACTGCGCGCGATCGTTGCGGGCCGCGGCGAAGCCTCGCGTCGCGATCGCACCGGCCTGGATGCGCTCGCCACATCGTTGACCGCGCCCTGAGCATCGCCTGTGCCGGCGGACAGCCCGCCGCAGTCGCTTACGACCGCGGCCGGCCTCGCCTGATCAGTAGAGCTCTCGCCAGCCAACGCGGCGCACTTCGCGTCCCGCGCTCGGCCCCACCGGGACGTTCATGGCGCGAACCGAAGCATCGCCCATCGCCACCACGGCAATCAGCTTCTTGTTCGGCAGGCGGATCAGCGATAGGCCCGTGCCGATCGCCCCACCCACCCACTGGCCGACGGCCATGTCGCGCTGGGTCACGATCGCCCCGCCGGTCCTGAAGTCGAGCGTATAGAGCCAGCTGCTTCCGCCGATGGTGCACTCGTCGTCCTCGGGTGAGTTGGACAGCACGACGAGGCTGCCCAGCTGCAGCCGCGGATCCACGGTGATGCGCTCCCCGACGGGTGTCTCGACGTACCAGCCGTTGCCATCCGACCAGTCCACCGGGACCGGGTTCGGGATCCGGCGAGGGGCATCGGCGACGTCCAGCACCTGCCTCACCAGATTCGCGTCCTGGCCGGTCAGCACGCCGAGATCCTGGCCGGTGTCCTTCACGGCGTAAATGGCCTGCACCACCGTATTCGACGGCGCGTCCTCATCGAGGTCGCTTTCACCGAGATAGCGGCCGGTGCCGAAGTACACGACGCGTTGATACACGCCGAGCGAGTCCTTTACGCGGCCGAGTTCCGGGCGGACGGTGATCGGCTGGTCGCCCGCATTCGCGGCCGTACGTCCGAGGCGCTGCGCAGCGCCTGCGGCGAGGTCGAAGCGCCACAGGTTGCCCGCGAGATCGCCGCCATAGACGTACTGGGTCACGTTGTCCACCAGCGTGTTCGCGACGAAATTGCTCACCTTCGCGATGCCGGTCTCGTTCGCATCGAACGAGTTGGCGTCCGCGACGATCTCGTCGAGCTTCTCGCCGGTGAAGGCGTCGACCACATACAGCCGGCCCTGTTCGTCGCCTGGCGCCAAGTTGTCGTAGCCCGAGGCGAACACCACCACCCAGCGACCGTCGACTGTCTTGGTGATCAACGGATTGCCGTAGGTGTAGCCGAGATCCTCGTCACCGCGGTTGTGGTTCTCATCCGTGTCGAACTCCCACAGCGCCCGCGGGTTGTCGGGGTCGGTCACGTCGATGGCGAAATACGCGCGTCCGCCACCACCGAGACCGCCGACCAGGACGGTCTTCCAGCGGTCGCTGTCGGCGTCGTACGCGTCACCGACGGTGATCGTTCCATCCACGAAAAAGCGATGCTTGCTGGCATAGCCGGCGTCGGCGAGCTTGTAGAGGTTCGGGACGAGGACGGAGGGTATGTAGGCCCAGCGTTCCGTGCCCGTTTCCGCATCGAAGGCGTGCAGCATCCCGTCGTTGGCACCGACGTAGACCATGTCGGGTCGATCCGCGACCTCGGTGGTGAATGCCGTGTAGCCGGCGTCACCGTACCTGAAGGCCGGTCGGCCGACGTAGACCGGCGACGCGTTGACGATGTCACCGAGCGGCGAGACGCGATCGCGGAACAGTCGCACCGGGTTACCGATCTCGTCCTCATTGCCTGTCTGCCCGCGCAGGAAGCCGATCATCGCGTCAGCACCGGCGGCCGCCGCCTGCGCGGCGTCCCAGAGCGCGAACTGGCTGAGCGCGCCACCCGGGTTCGCGGCGTCGGAGCGGAAGTATCCCGCCGCGATCTCTTCTGCCAGGTTTGCCGCGGTGAACGCCTTCAGGTTGCGCGCCCGCCCGTCGTCGAATGTGTAGATGAGTCGGCTGTCGGCGTCATGGTCGACGTCCTCCTGCAGCTGGTCAGCCGCGGACCAAGTGGCATCCTCCGAAAGCTCGCCCGTCTCGAGGTCGATCTCGCGCGCCACGAGATCGCCGTCCCAGTGACCAGTGGTGTACTTGCCGACGTAGGCAGCGTTGTCGCCCGCGACCGGCTCGAGGTTGCTCGTGGACGCCGCCGCCGCGGCGGCGCTGCTGATGCTGATGGTTGCGAGCGTTCTGGTCAGCGCGCTCACCAGCGCGTCGGGGCTGCCGGCATTCAGGTACTGCCCGCGACCGTTGACCGCCGCGTGCCAGAGATCGTCGACGCGCTCGATGACTGTGGTCTTTCCGTAGTCCGGATCGAGCGGGTTCGAATGCGGGTTCGGCCACTCCTTCGTGCCCGCGACGATCTCGTTGTAGTCGGCCGAGCCACCGTTGAGGTAATCGTCGGAATAGGCGAGTACGCCACTCACGCCCAGGCCCAGCGTAAAGGTCGTCATGTGCTGCCAGGCCGAGGTGTCGTCCCCCGAGGGCGGAACGTTGTCGTCCGAAACATCGAGGGTCGTCACGCCGTCATCGAGCAGACCGCCCGTGGAGCCGGCCGGTCGCAGGTCGGTCGCGTAGTAGTAGAGCGCGATGTCCGCCAGTGAGTTTATCGCCGCCGACGCGTCGAAGAACGGCCGCGGTGTACCGGCGACACCATCCTGGTCGCCTACGTCGGTGACGTTGTCGATCTTCTTCGGGCCGTACTGCGGCGTCTCGAAGAGCGTGTTCCAGTAGCCATCGGTGGTGAGAATCGAGTAGTTCCGCTGACAGGAATACTGCACCGGGTCGTTGTCGCCCGCGAGCACCTGCCCGGCATACAGCTGCCCGGCGCGCGACAGCGCGCCGCGCAGCGGTGTGCCGCAGCCACCCATTCCGTCGGCGAGCACCGTCGGGCAGCCGGCGCCGTAGAGCTTCTCGTACCAGTCGGCCCGGTGCTGTCCTCCGAAGCGGGCGAGCTTGAGGAACCTGGGAGAGCCGACCTGCGGGTCGGACTCGTTGATCGTGACGAAGCCCACGCGCAGTGTCGTGTCCTGGTCGAGCGTCGCGAACGCGCGGCCCGCCGATGACTTCATGGCCAGCATGCGGGTGCGGTAGTAGCTGTACCAGTTGGCGAAGTTCTGGCGCTCCGCCGGCGTACCGTCGCTCAGCAGGACCTTCGTGTAGCTCGCCTCCGCTTCGCAGGTCGAGGGCGGGCTGTCCGGCGAAGCGTTGTGCCGGAAGTAATAGGCAGGCTCGGGCGCCGCCGCCGCGGGACCCGCGACCCAGTCCGGTGGCGGCATCTGCGGCGGGTCGTCCTCGGCGCCCGGCCACAACAGGGGCCATGCGAGGTTGCGGTTGTCGCCGAGTTCGTAGGGCCGGAAGTTAGATGACAGGTCGGTCGCGCCCTTGGTGGCGTCGAATCCGTCGTTCAGCGCGGCGAGGTAATTGGAGTCCGGATAGCTCGTGCCGTCAGCCCGTTTCGGCGGCAGGTAGGTTACCGAAGGGTCGAAATATACGGTGTTGAAGCCGTGGTTCTTGAAGCAGCTCGACTCGGCCGCGCCCCAGGCCGCGTCGGGCATGAACTCCCAGTTCATGCTGGTCGAGTCGTCGAGAATGAAATAGATGTTCGGCGGCACCGACTTCGTGAGGCCCGACACCAGCGGTACTCCCGCGAGATCCACGCCACCATCGTCGACGCCGGGCGCCGCGCTGATCCGCGGTACCGGGCTGAGCCCGGCAGCTACGGTGAGCGCCGCGACCGTCAACAGGCTCTTCCATTTCATCGCGTGCCCTCCTCAGATCACCACGAGCGCCTGCGCATAGCGCACGGTGCTGCGCGGTCCGTCGACGCGGGTCGTGATGCGGTAGTAGGTCTGGGCCCCGGCCACCAGAGGCGTGTTTCCGTATGAAGCGCCACGACGCGTGCTGCCTTCACCGCCCGTACCGGTCTGGCTCGAACAGGCCATCGGCGTCACCCCGTCGGCCGCGGTGATCGAATCGGGATCGCCCGCCGCATTGCACACGCGGTTGATCACGTAGCGCACGGTGTAGCCAGCCGCCACGCCGGGCGGCGCGACGGCGGTCGCGACCATGTTGCAGGCGTTGCCCGGGTCGCCCCCCACCCACTGCACGTCGTCGGCGGGATTGGCAGGCGTGCCTGCGCCGGTGAGATCACAGTTGTCGGCGGTCGTCGAGTAGTAGCCCGCCGCCGCGATGTCGCCGAAAAGAGCGGCTCCGCCGGAGTTGTCCATCAGCCACTGGATCGCGGCCTCGGTGCCGGCGTCGCCGGCCGCGAGCGCCGTCTTCTGGAATCCCAGATTGCCGATGATCAGGGTTCCCGTATCGCTCGAACGCAGCAGCGCGATGGCGGCGAAACCGATGATCACCAGCGCCACCAGTACGACGAGCAACGAGATGCCTCGCTCGCCGCTGCGCATGCCTGGCCGGCACCATGCACTCATACGCCCGCCCAGATGACGTTGACCAGCGGAATCACGACACGCAGCACCGAGTAGCGGTAGCGGCGCTCAGCACCGACGAGCGGCATCGTCGCGGTGTCGTCATCGCCGTCCCCGTCGACGTCGCCGTCGTTCCAAAGCACGATTTCGTCAGGGGGCAGGTCTTCGGGCTCGCGGTTCTCGCTGCGCGTGACGATCGCGAGCCGCACGGCCTTGATGCGCGCCTGGTCCGCAGCACCTGGTGCGGCCCAGGTGGCTCCGGTGGCGTCCACCCACTCGTTGACGGTCTGGCTGTTCGCCGGCGCCACGCCGTACTGCGCCTGCAGATTGACCACCTGTGGCGTGATCGAGTCCGCCTGCGCGAGGGCGGGATTCGCAGGCCCTGCAATAGCGTCCCAGGAAGCGAGGTCGCAGGTGTTGCTGGCCGCCGGCGCCCCGCCATCGTTGCAGACGACGCCGTAGGCCCGCAGTCCGAGCC
>Ga0114939_10000324_pt1 | contig 40954 bp, 32 predicted proteins | sample AshMeaCrysSpring_FD_87196 | JGI IMG/M metagenome (GOLD analysis project Ga0114939, IMG submission 87196) | Groundwater microbial communities from Big Spring, Nevada to study Microbial Dark Matter (Phase II) - Ash Meadows Crystal Spring | ecosystem: Environmental > Aquatic > Deep subsurface >...
AACCTCAAGCTCTACAGCCCCAGCAGCAACGCCACCATCGCCCGCGCCGTGGGCACCGCCACCCTCATCGACAACGACGCCCCCGCCGGCACACCCATCGTCTCGATCAACGACTTCGTCATCAGCGCAAAACACGCTCGGCGCCGGCACCGACACGATCAGTCTCTTCGAGAACCTTACAGGATCGGGATTCGCAGACACACTTACCGGTAGCGCCACGGACAACGTCCTCGACGGAGGTCTGGGCAACGACAAGCTCGCTGGCGGCCTGGGGAACGACACCTACATCGTCGACAGCACTGCCGATGTGGTCACCGAGGCGGCGGGCGGCGGCAGCGATACGGTCCGCAGCTCTGCCAGCTTCACGCTGGGTGCTGAGCTGGAGAACCTCACGTTGGTCGGCACCGCAGCCATCAACGGCACCGGCAACGCGCTCAACAACATCATCCTCGGCAACGCGGGCAACAACGTGCTCAACGGTGGCGCGGGCGTCGACACGGTCTCCTATGCTGCTGCGACCGCAGGCGTCACGGTCAGCCTCGCCAGCACGCTGGCGCAGAACACGGTGGGCGCCGGCACGGACACGTTGAGCCTCTTCGAGAACCTGACCGGATCCGGGCTCGCCGACAAGCTGACGGGCACCACTGGCGACAACGTCATCGACGGCGGGCTGGGCGCCGATACGCTTGACGGCGGCCTCGGCAACGACACCTACATCGTCGACAACGCCGGTGACGTGGTCGTGGAGGCCGCAAGCGGTGGCACGGATCGGATTCAGAGCTCGGTCGCGATCGCCGCGTTGGCCGCCAACGTCGAGAACCTCACATTGACCGGGACCGGGGCGATCAACGGCACGGGGAACGCGCTGAACAACGTCATCACCGGCAATGCCGCGAGCAACGTGCTCGCCGGCGGGGCAGGCGCCGACACCTTCGTATTGACGACCAAGGCCAGCGCCGACACGGTGAGCGACTTCGTGAGCGGGTCCGACAAGTTCAACATCAGCCAGTCCGGCATCAAGGTCGGCGACGGCGATCTGCTGGTCGAAGGCGCGCTCACGGTGGCGGGACCGGGCGGCTTCGCCCCGAGCGCGGAACTGGTCATCGTGACGGGCAATATCGTCGGGGCGATCACCTCCGCCAGTGCCGCGGCCAAGATTGGCGCGGCAACGGCTGCCTACGCAGCCGGAGCCACCCAGCTCTTCGCGGTGGACAACGGCGCGCAGTCGGCGCTGTTCCTGTTCACCTCCAGCGGCGCCGACGCGCAGGTGAGCACCACCGAGCTCACGCTGCTGGCCACCGCCTCGGCCACGCCGGCCACCGCGTTGGCCGATTACCTCTTCTCAACGTGACCGAGGCGCCCGGATCGTTGCGGCCGAGAGGAGTGCGTGGCGAAGACGCGATTCCGCGATCAGACGGACGGAGAGCTACGACCGCCACCACGACGTACGTACTGTGCCAGGAACGTCCGCGTGCCACCGTCGGCGAAGATGACCTGCACTTGGTCGCCGGTGCTCGCCGCCACGACACCAGAGCCATAGGGAGGCAGGATTCGTTCCGGGAGGCTCGCTCGCTGTCGGATTGCCTGGAGGGCCGAAGCAAGGTGCAAGCTCTCCACCGAGCGGGCCGCCAACCGGCGCCGGCCCTCTCGGCATGTCGATTGCCTGCAGGCGGACATGGATACGGTCGTCCTCGACTTCCACGGCACGCACCGCTTGCTCGGCGATCGTCTCTACCTACAGGGTGCGTCCTTCTGCTTCAAGGATCTGTCGCTTGCGGCATCGTCCTTGGCCAAGGCGGAGGCTTCCGTCGACCTCGCCGACCATGAGGCCACCTCGAGCGCGCGCGGCAATCCGTCGATCGCGTGCTCCGCGTCCTGCCACGGCTCGCGCTGAACGAGGACGATCTCGAGTCGGTCTGCGCCGTCATCGACCGGCTTCACCCCCGGCTCCAGCGCGCCTCCTCGCTCCGGGTCCGGCCGAGCTGAGGTCAGCGGTCCCGGAAGTGATCCGGGGTCCGGTCAGCGACGGCGTGACGACCCGCCTCGGGGCGCGTTCAGCGCGGCCACGTCATCCGATCGCGCCGCGACCTAGCAGCGGAACCATCCAGTAGCGCAGGCCCACGCCCGGCCAACGCGCGCCCGCGACGGCGACGACGCGAGCGGCCGTCGCCGCATCGGTGGTGACCTGGAACATCACGCGCGGCCGCGAGCCGCGCACGGCGTCGAGCGCGCTTTCGAAGCTGTGCTCGGCCCCGTGCTCCAGCACCTCCTGTTCGATGAACTCGGCGATGCCCTCGTCGAGCAGCCAGTCGTGCAGGCCTTCCTCGATGCCGCGCGGCGCGAGCAACACCAGCAGGACGTTGCTCATGCCGGCAACGCCTGCGGCCGCGTCGCGCCGAACCGCCGGTATAGGATCGGCATCAGGAGCAGCGTCAGCGCGGTCGACGTGACCAGTCCGCCGACGACCACGATCGCGAGCGGGCGCTGGATCTCCGACCCGGGTCCGGTCGCGAAGAGGAGCGGCACCAGCCCGAGCGCGGCGATCGACGCCGTCATCAAGACCGGCCGCAGCCGGTGCAGCGCGCCCTCGACGACCAGCGTCTCGCGCCACACGCCCTGCGCGGCGAGCTGGTTGTAGTGGCTGAGCAGCACGACGCCGTTCAGCACCGCGATGCCGAGCAGCGCGATGAAGCCCACCGACGCGGGGACGGAGACGTACTCGCCGGCAAGCCAGAGCGCGAGCACGCCGCCCGTCATGGCGAACGGCACCATCGCGATCACGAGCAGCGCCTGCGGCACGGAACGGAAGGTCGCGAACAGCACCGCGAAGATGAGCCCCAGCGCGATCGGCACCACGATCGCGAGCCGCGCGGCGGCGCGCTGCTGGTTCTCGAACTGGCCGCCCCACTCCAGGCGATAGCCGGGCGGCAGCGTGACTTCGGTAGCGACGCGCCGCTTGGCCTCGTCGACGAAGCCCACCAGGTCGCGGCCGGCGACGTTGACGCGCACGACCATATAGCGGCCGCCCTTCTCGCGCAGGACGTAGACGACGCCGTCCTGACGTTCGAGCCTCGCGACCGAGGAGAGCGGCACGAGCTTGCCATCGGGCAGCGCGATGCGCTGCGCCTCGAAGCGCGATGGATCGTCGCGGAAGCCGGTCGCGGAGCGCACGACGAGCGGCGTGCGCTGCACGCCCTCGGGCACGATGCCGAGCTGCGCACCCTCGACCTGCGCGCGCAGGATCTTCGCGACGTCGTCCACCGCGAGGTCGTAGCGGCCGGCCGCGGTGCGGTCGATCGCGAGCGAAAGGTACTGCATGCCGCGGTTCTGGGTGCGCAGGACGTCGGCCGCGCCGGGGATCCGGTTCACCACCTTCTCGATCTCGCCCGAGATGCGGTCGATCTCCGCAAGGTCCGGCCCGAAGACCTTGATGGCGAGATCGCCGCGCACGCCGGTGAGCATCTCGGCGACGCGCATCTCGATCGGTTGCGTGAAGCCGAAGTTGAAGCCCGGCAGGCCGGAGAGCACGGCGCGGATGCGCTCGACCAGTGCTTCCTTGTCGGGTGAGCGCCAGGCCTCGCGCGGCTTGAGCACGAGGAACGTGTCAGTCTCGTTCAGGCCCATGGGGTCGAGGCCGATCTCGTCGGAGCCCGAGCGCGCGACGATGCGCTCGATCTCCGGCACCTCGGCAAGGAGGCGCTTCTGCACGTCGAGGTTGAGCCGCGTCGATTGCGCGAGGTTGATCGAGGGCAGCGCTTCGAGCTGCACGAGGATGTCGCCTTCGTCGAGGGTCGGCAGGAAGGTCTTGCCGAGCCGCAGGTACAGCGCTCCGGTGGCGAGCAGCAGCAGCGCGGCGAGCGCGACCACGAGCCCGCTTCGCCGCAGCGCCCAAGTGAGCAGCGGCCGATAGATGGCGGCGAGCTTGCGCACGAGCCACGGTTCGCCGCGCGGCTTGCCGAGCAGGAAGGAAGCGACCACCGGGATCACCGTGAGCGACATCACGAGTGATCCGGCGAGCGCGAACACGATCGTCAGCGCCACCGGGCGGAACAGCTTGCCCTCGAGCCCCTCCAGCGCGAGCAGCGGCAGGAAGACGATGATGATGATGAGGATGCCGGAGGCGACCGGCCGCGCCACCTCGCGCACCGCCCGGTAGACGAGGTGCAGGCGGGACACGCGCGAGTCGGGGCCGGCGTGCTCGAGCTGCCGCACGATGTTCTCGACGACGACGACCGAGGCGTCGACCAGCATGCCGATCGCGATCGCGAGGCCGCCGAGACTCATCAGGTTGGCGCTCATGCCGAAGACATGCATGAGCAGGAACGTCGCGAGCGCCGCGAGCGGCAGCATGACCGCGACCGTGACCGCAGCGCGCAGGTTGCCGAGGAATGCGAAGAGCAGCAACAGGACGAGCACGACCGCCTCGGCCAGCGCGCGGCTCACGGTGCCCACGGCGCGATCGACGAGGCGTGCCCGGTTGTAGAACACCGACACCTCGACGCCCTTCGGCAGCGACGGCGCGAGCTCCGCGAGCCGCCGCTCGACGCCCTCCACGACCGCGCGCGCGTTCGCGCCGCGCAAGCCCAGCACCAGCCCCTGCACCGCCTCGCCCGCGCCGTTCTGCGTCACCGCGCCGTAGCGCGTGAGGCTGCCGATGCGCACCTCGGCGACGTCGCCCACCGCGATCGGCACGCCGCCCTGCACCGCCACGACGATGCGCCGCACGTCGTCGAGCGTGCGGATCTGGCCTTGCGCGCGCACCAGCAACGCCTCCTCGCCGACGTTCATGCGCCCGGCGCCGTCGTTGCGGTTGTTGGTCTCGAGCTGGTGCATGAGCGCTTCGAGGCTCACCCCGCGCGCGGCGAGCCGCGCGTCGTCGGGAACGACCTCGAACGTGCGCACCTCGCCACCGAGCGCATTGACGTCGGCCACCCCCGGCACGGTGCGCAGGGCGGGCCGGATCACCCAGTCGAGGAGGCTGCGCTTCTCCGCGAGCGAGAGCCCGTCGCCCTCGACCGTGAACATGAACACGTCCGAGAGCGGCGTGGTGATCGGCGCGACGCCGCCGACCAGACCCGGCGGCAGCTTGTCCCACACGTTGCGCAGGCGCTCGTTCACCTGCGCACGCGCCCAGTAGATGTCGGTGCCCTCGGCGAAGTCGAGCGTGATGTCGGCCAGCGCATACTTGCTCACCGAGCGCAGCATGGTCGAGCGCGGCACGCCGAGGATCTCGAGCTCGATCGGCGTCGTGATGCGCGCCTCGACCTCTTCGGGCGTCATGCCCGGCGCCTTGACGATGATCTTGACCTGCGTCGGCGAGATGTCCGGGAAGGCATCGATCGGCAGCGCGCGGAAGGCGAACCAGCCCGCCACCGCGAGGAGCGCGGCCACCGCGAGCGTGAGGCCGCGCTGCGAGAGCGCGAAGCGGACCAGCGCGTCGAGCATCAGGGCACCCGGTCGCTCCGGACCATGAGGGCGAGGTACAGCACGCCGGGCATGCACCGGCCACGACCGTGGCGGCCGCCGCCGTCGCGGCTCGCCGAAGCCTCGGCGGTCCGGCTGAGGATCGCCGCGCGGCATGCCCTCGCCGATCTCATTGCGGCGCTCCCAGGCCCGCCCATACCGCCTTGAGCTTGGCGATGTCGGTGACGACGACTTGCGCGTCGCCCGGCAGCCCGGCGCGCACGAACGCCGTGCCGCCTGCGGACGCGGCGAGCTCGATCGGCACTGCGCGGTAGCCCTCGCCGTCGCGCACGAACACCCACGGTCGGTCGCCGCTGCGCACCACCGCCTCCTCGGGGATCGCGAGCACGTCCTGCGCCCCCGGCGCGAACAGCCGCACCTGCACGATCTGTCCCGGACGCAAAGCCTCGCACGGCTTGTTGAGCGTCGCGCGCACCGCGACGGTCTGGCTGGCGAAGTCGGCCGCGGCGCCGATGGCGGCGACGCGCCCGCGCTCCTTGCAGCCGCTCACCTCGACCGGCGCGCCGACGGTGACGCCGGCGAGGCTCTCCGCCGGCAGCGACGCCTCGACCCACAGGATCGTCGGATCGGCGATGCGGTACAGCGGCTGCTGCTCGCCGACGCGCTCGCCGGCGCTCGCGAGGCGCTTCAGCACCACGCCCGTCATCGGCGCCCGCGCGGCCAGGCTGGTGGCGATCCTCTGCGTCTCGGCGAGGCGGTTGAGGTCAGCCTCCGTCATGCCGGCGCCGGCGAGGAGCTGCCGCGCGGCGGCGAGAGTGGTGCGTGCCTCGCGGTAGGTCTGCTCGGTCTGCAGCAGGCGACGCTCCGCGATCACGCCGTCGTTGAATAGCGCGCGGTCGCGCTCCGCGCCCACGCGCGCCAGCTCCGCCGCCGAGCGCGCGTTGAGGAAGTCGCGCTGCAGGTTGACGAGCTCCGGACTCTCGATCTCGGCGAGCATCGCGCCGCGCTCGACGCGGTCGCCTTCGGCGGCGGTGACGCGCACCACGAGCCCGGCACGCGGCGCGGAGATGACACGCTCGGCCTGCGGCGGGACGGTGACCCTCGCCGGTGCGGGCGGCAGCGGCAGATCCTTCGCCGCCGCCGGCTTGACGGTCTTCGGCTTCAACGTGGCGGCCTGCGCCGGCGAGAGCCGGATGACCTGCGCCGCACGCTCGCCGGCTTCGCCGCCGACTGCCGGCAGCGCGACCACGAGCGCTGCAGCCACCGCGGACACCGTCAGGGCGACGCCACTCGTGCTCCTGATGCGTCGCATCAGCTTCACGGCACGATCCCCGCGATCTGGTTGTAGCGCGCGATGTCCCGCTCCAGCAGCACGGCGCGCTCGCGTGCGGCGGTGCGTGCCGCCTGCGCCTGGTTCTGCACGCGGATGAGCGTGAAGAGGTCGATCTCGCCGGCGGCGAAGGCCTTCTGATTCGCGGTAAACACCTCGTCGGCGAGCACGGACTGCTCGCGTGCGATGGCGAGTGCGCGCTCGTCGGCGTCGATGCGCCGCGCCGCCTGATCGAGATCGAGGCCGAGGTTGCGCGCCACGAGCTGCGTTGCGACCTCGGCCTCGACCCGGGCGCGGTTGCGCTCGGCGACCCCCGTCGCCGCGAAGCGCTCCGCGCCGAAGGGGATATCGAGACCGAGCAGGAGCAGGTTGGTGTTGCCGTTGTCGCGCGTCGTGTCGCGGCGCACGCCGAGAGTCACGTTCGGATTGCTCTGGCGCGCACTCTGCAGCCAGCGTGCGTTGGCGGCCTCGCGGCTCGCGCGGGCATTGCCGACGACGAGCAAGGGATGGTCCTCGACCACGTCGGCCACCGCGGCGCGCCGCTCCTCGGCCGGGCTCGGCAGCCGCGAAAGGCCGGTAACGCGACGATAGCGCACGAGCGCGTTCGCGAGCTCGGCCTCGGCCTCGACGAGCGCCGTCTCGCGCGCCTTGACCTCCGCTTGCGCCAGCGGCCGGTCGACGCGCGGCAGGTCGCCCCCGCGCACCCGTTTCTCGACGCTCTCGGCAAGGCCGCGCGCCGCCACGAGCGCCTCCTGCGCCGCGACCACGCGCACCTCTGCGAGGCGCGCTTCCCACACCGTCTCGCGCACCAGCCCGGCGACTTCGAGCCGCACCGCGCGTGAGATCGCCAGCGCCTCCTGGTCCGCAGCCCCGGCGACCGCACCGGCCGAGTCGCGCTGCCCGGGATTCCAGATCGGCAGGCGCAGTCCCGCGTCGGCCTCGCTGGCGCCGTCGCTGCCCGCAACGCGGCCGCCGAAGTAAGCCCCATAGGCGCTCGGTGCAGCGCCGAGCCAGCTCGACGAACGCCGTCGCCAGGCCTCCGCTTCGTCGCCCACCGCAACGGGCAGACCCGCCTGCGGCGCACGCGCGATCGCCATGTCGACGGCGGCGGCCAACGTCGGCGCCGCTGCTCCGTCCCCGGCCTGGGCGAAGATCGGTGGCGCGGCGAGGACCAGCGCGAGGGAAGCCGCGAGAGCGGCCGCGCAGCGGGGCACGGAAGACATGAATGGCCCCGATTGTAGTCGGCGCTCATCGCGCGGCGTCGACGCGCGGACCTCGGGTCCCGGCCCGCAGCGCTTGACTGCGCTGCCGGCCTGCCGTTACAAGGCGCGCATGACCCAGCAACTGCCGCAGAACAAGGAGCCGGTGCTACGAATGGTGCCGATGCCGGCCGACGCCAACCAGCACGGCGATATCTTCGGCGGCTGGATCATGGCGCAGGTCGACATCGCCGGCGGCGTGATGGCGGCGCGACGCGCGCGCGGCCGCGTCGCCACCATCGCCGTCAACGCCTTCGTGTTCAAGCAGCCGGTGCTGATCGGGGATCTGCTCTCCTTCTATGCCGACATCGTGCGCGTCGGTAAGACTTCGATCACCGTCAACGTCGAGGTCTATGCGAGCCGCAACCCCGAGGACCTAGAGGTGGTGAAGGTCACCGAGGCGACGCTGACCTACGTCGCAACCGACGCGCAGCGCAAGCCGCGAAGCGTCCCGGCAGAGGGGCACGCGTAGTCCGGGGGTACGATCCACGCTGCACCAAAAGGAGCGACGCATGGCGGACTTCGGGATCGAGCGCATCGGTGATGTCACTGCCGGCCGGGTCGACGCTCTTGCGATGGCGACACAGGTCTTCGACCAGCCCTCGCTCGTGACCCTCGCGTGGAACGGTTCGCACGCGGTGCATCAGGTGTGGGATCTGTGGCCCGACGGCCAGATTCACCTCGCGGGCGAGGCCAAGCTCCCCGGTGGCGCGGAGCCGGCGGTCGCGACGTTCACCCAGAGCCGGGCGCTCTCCGTCTTCCGCGACCAGGGGGGCCCGGGACTCAAGCACGTCGAGTGGCGCACCTTTCCCGGCTTCATCGAGGTTTTCGAGGACGCGCTGGGGGACTCCGATCGAAACCCCACCATTGCGATGCTCGGGCGCGGGTTCGTCGGGCGACGGACGCGAAGCGGGTCGCAGGGATCGTCGGAGGCGGACCCGCCGTCCGACACCGCTCAGGACCGCGGCCCCGTGACCTATGTGCCCTCCGGCACGCTCTCCGCGTCGCTCAGTGTCCGGCGAGGGTATGCAGTGGTCGCCTCCCGCCGCGCGGACCAGAAGATGCGGCTCGCGGTCTGGGGACTCGACGACGACAGCGAGGTGAAGATCCTGCTCGGCAAGGTGGTGGAGACCGTGGGCGAACCGGCGCTCGATCTCGCCGTGGTGAAAGTTCGCGAAGACCGCGGCGCGGACGGCCTGCTCACCGGCGCCCAGGTCGTCACGGCGTCCCGAACCTCCCCCGGCGGCAACCTCAGGCTCGAACGGTGGCAGATACAGCTCAAGCAGAAGCAAGACCAGCCCCCGAGCTCGATCACGAAACTGGGTGAGGTGGTCGCTCCGGAGCAGGTGACCGAGGTCGAGGCGACGACCGTAGTCGCGCCGCTCGCGACGACGAGCGTGGTGACGACGGTGCGCCTCGCGAGCGGCAACCTGCGCGTGATCGGCTGGCGCCTCGGCGACGACGGCTCGCTCGTGCGCTGGGCGGAAGAGGATGCCGGGGCAGTGGGTGCCATCAGCTGCACCCATGTCCGCGGCCGTGCCGTGGCTACCGCGGTGAAGCAGGGCGACGGGACGCTGAAGGTGATCTACTGGCTCTTCCCGTCGCAGATCGCCGGCGCGCTGCAGCGCAAGGGATCGGCGAGCGCGGGTGCCATCGGCTTCCGCGTTCGGTGCGTGCACGTTCCCGGGGTCGGCACGCACCTCGGCGACACGGTGGTCGGCGTGTCACTGCCCGATGGCAAGTTGAAGCTGATTCGCTGGCGCGTGCAGGAGTAGCGGGCGGAAGTCGAGGACTTTCGGGCGCGACTATGCGGTCGCCGCGACGAGGCGCGGCCGCAGCCGCTGCTCGCGAATCGGCCAGTTCACCGCGGCAGCGAGCAGCGCGAGCGCGATGTCCGCGTACCACATCCAGCCGTAGCTGCCGGTCCAGTCGAACGCCTTGCCGCCGAGCCAGGCGCCGAGGAACCCCCCGACCTGATGCGCGAGCATCACGAAGCCGAAGAGCGTCGCGACATAGGTTGCGCCCTGCAGCTTGGCGACGAGCGCCACCGTCGGCGGCACGGTCGAAAGATACGTGAAGCCGATGACCGCGGCGAAGACGAGGAACGTGAGCTCGGTCTTCGGTGCGAGGAGGAACAGCGCCACCGCCAGCGCGCGGCTGCCGTAGAGCGCCGAGAGCAGCCGCTTCGAGCGCCAGCGTGCGATCGCCCAGCCGGCAAAGAAGCTGCCGAAGATGTTGAAGAGGCCGATGAGGGCGAGCGACCATGCCGCAACCTCGGTGGGCAGCACGCAGCTCGCCACCACACCGGGCAGGTGCGTCGCGATGAACGCGACGTGGAAGCCGCAGGTGAAGAAGCCGGCAATGAGCAGCCAGAAGCTCGAGTCGCGCGAGGCGCGCTTTACGGCCTGCGACAGCGTGAGGCTCTCGCCGGCCGGCTGCGGCTGCGGCTTGCCGCGTAGCACCCAGGCGAGCGCGAGGATCGCGAGCGGCAGCAGGGCGAGCCCCTGCAGCGCTCCGACCCAGCCGAACACGCCGATGAGCGCCGCAGCGAGCGGCACGATCAGGAACTGCCCGAACGAACCGCCCGCGTTCACGAGGCCCGTCGCCATGCCGCGCTTCTCGACCGGGGTGTGCCGGTTCACGGCGGACATGATCACCGACGGCCCGGCCGCGCCTGCGCCGCCGGCGGCGAGCACGCCGATCGTGAAGATGAGCGCGAGCTGCGTCTCTGCGACCGGCACCAGCGCCGTGCCGACGGCGACGAACAACGCGCCGACCGCGAGCACGCGTCCCGCGCCGTGCTTGTCGGCGATCGCCCCGGCGATCGGCTGCGCCACGCCCCACATCAGCTGGGCGACGCCGAACGCGAGGCTGATGTTGCCGATGCCGAGTCCGGTGGCCGTGTTGATCGGCCCGATGAAGAGCGCCTGTGCCTGCCGCGTGCCGAGCGTCAGGGCGAAGACGAGCGCGCCGCACAGGGCAGGAATCCAGACCTTTTTCATGCGGGCCTCCGCGGGAGCGCTTGCAGGTCGCCCGACCGGACGCGGCCGAGCGTCTCGTCGAGCAGCTCGTGCAGGAGCGCGGTACGACCCTTGCCGAGCAGCTGTACCAGCCCGTCCTGCGCCGCGCGCCAGTAGGGAAGGGCCGCGGCGCGCGCGGCGCGTCCGGCGGCCGTGATGCGCACGTCCCGGCTGCGCGCATCAGCGCCGCCGATCACCTCGACCCAACCGCGCTCGACGAGCGGCGCGACGTTGCGCGTGAGCGTGGTGCGCTCGAGGTCGAGCAGCGGCGCGAGCTCGCGCATGGGGACGCTCCCGCGTGCGTCGCGCTCGAGCGCGGAGAGCAGCGAAAACTGCGTGACGCGCAGCCCCGCCGGCGCAAGCGCCCGATCGTAGTGCTGCGTCACACGGCGCGTGAGGCGCCGCAGCCGGAAGCAGGTGCAGCCGCTCACGCGTGGGGAAGCGACCGGCGGCGGCGGGGTGGCGGACTTGGGGGACACGGGTCGCGATCGTCGACAGGCAATGCTTGTGTGTCCGAAACATTGTACCTGCAACCTTTTCCGGCGCGGAACGCGGCCGAGATCGCTTCCCCGGAAGGGGCGGGTGAACGAGGTGCGCGGCGTGGCCGCGATCACGGCGGGCCGGAAGGGCAGCGCTTCGTCGGCGCCGCGCGGTGCGCGCCCGGTCCCGCCCTTGCGACGCGGTCTCGAGCCGACCGGTCGGGCGCGTGAAGCGACCACCCTCCCGGGCGGTCTGGTCGTTGCCTACAATCGACTGCGCTGAATCGCCGCGACCGCCTCCCGCCTCCAGCACCTGCACGCCGTGCCCCGCGAGCCCCTCGTCGTCCAACGCCCTGAAGGGCTCTACTGCCCGGCGGGCGACTTCCACATCGATCCGTGGCGGCCGGTGGAGCGCGCGGCCATCACCCACGCCCATGCCGACCACGCGCGGCGCGGCCATGGCCGCTATCTCGCGGCGCGCGCGGGCGAGCACGTCCTGCGCGCGCGCCTGGGCGAGGCGGCCATCGAGACGCTCGACTACGGAGAAGTCGTGACACTCGGCGACGCGCGCGTCTCGCTCCATCCCGCCGGACACGTGCTCGGCTCGGCGCAGGTGCGGATCGAGCGCAACGGCGAGGTCTGGGTGGTCTCGGGCGACTACAAAACCGAAGCCGACCGCACGTGCGCGCCGTTCGAGCCGCTCCGCTGCCACGCCTTCGTCACCGAGTCGACGTTCGGCCTCCCGATCTACCGTTGGCGGCCGCCGGCCGAGACCTTGGCCGACCTCAATGCCTGGTGGGCGGAGAACGCACGCGCCGGCCGTGCCTCGGTCGTCTTCGCCTACGCGCTCGGCAAGGCGCAACGCATACTCGCCGCGGTCGATGCGAGCATCGGCCCGATCGTATGCCACGGCGCGATGGCGCCGCTCAACGCAGCGTATCGCGCGAGCGGCGTCGCGCTGCCGGAGACCCATCCAGTCACCGCGCTCGATCGCGCATCGCTCGCCACCGCGCTCGTCCTCGCCCCGCCCTCCTCGCAGTCGACGCCCTGGCTGAGGCGCTTCCCCGACTACAGCGACGCCTTCGCCTCGGGCTGGATGCAGCTGCGCGCCACGCGACGGCGCCGCGCGGTCGATCGCGGATTCGCGCTCTCCGACCACGCCGACTGGCCCGGCCTGCAGGCCGCGATCGACGCGACCGGCGCGCAGACCGTGATCGTGACGCACGGCTACGCGCAGTCGATGGTGCGCTGGCTGCAATCGCAAGGCTTCGATGCGCGTGCCTTCGAGACCGAGTTCGAGGGCGAGGAAGGCGCCGCCGCGACGCTCGCCGCCGACAGCATGGCGGTCGCGGAGCCGGCGGATGTCCGGTGAAGACGGCATGACGCGCTGCCCATCGCGTCCGTGAGGGAGTTCGCGCGCCTCTACGCCGCGCTCGACGCCACCACGGCGACGCGCGGCAAGCTCGAAGCACTCGCGCGCTACTTCGCGACCGCGGAGCCCGCCGACGCCGCATGGGCGGTCTATTTCCTGTCCGGCGGCAAGCCGCGGCAGCTCGTGCCGACCCGGGTGCTGCGCGCGCTTGCCGTCGAGCACGCGAAGATTCCCGACTGGCTCTTCGAGGAGTCCTACCAGGCGGTCGGCGACCTCGCGGAAACGATCGCCCATCTGCTGCCGGAAACGGGCTCGGGCACCCAAGTGCCGTTCGCCGAATGGGTCGAGTCACGGCTGCTCGCGCTGCGCGGGCTCGACGAAGCGGGCGTGCGCGAACGCGTCGTCGCCTGGTGGATGGAGCTCGATGCGCTCGAGCGCTTCGTGTTCAACAAGCTCGTCACCGGCAGCTTCCGCGTCGGCGTGTCGAAGCAGCTCGTCGTACGCGCGCTCGCGGAGACGTTCGGGCTCGACGCGAAGCGCGTCGCCGAGCGGCTCGCGGGGTCGTGGACGCCGAGCGCGGGCGCGTTCCTGAATCTCGTCGCGAAGGAAGGCGAAGCGCGCGCGATCGGTGCACCCTACCCGTTCTTCCTGGCGCATCCGCTCCAGGAAGCGCCGGACACGCTGGGCGAGCGTGACGCCTGGCAGGCAGAGTGGAAGTGGGACGGCGTGCGCGCGCAGCTCGTGCGCCGCGGCGGCGCGGTGTTCCTGTGGTCGCGCGGCGAGGAACTGGTCACCCAGCGCTTTCCCGAGGTCGCCGCTGCAGCGGGCGCGCTGCCCGAGGGCACCGTGCTCGACGGTGAGATCCTCGCATGGCGCGAGGGCGAAACGGCGCCGCTCGGCTTCGCGACGCTCCAGGTCCGTCTCAACCGCAAGAGCGTCTCCGCCAAGCTGCTCGCGGAAGCGCCGGTCGCGTTCCTTGCCTACGACCTGCTCGAGCGCGACGGAGAGGATGTCCGCGCGCGGCCGCTCGCCGAGCGGCGCGAGTCGCTCGAGACCCTGCTCGCCGCACACGCGCACTGGCCGACGACGCTTTCGCCCGCCGTCGACGCGACCTCGTGGGCCGCGCTCGCCGACGCACGTTCCGAAGCGCGTGCACGCGGCGTCGAAGGCCTCATGCTCAAGCGGCGCGCGAGCGCCTATGGCGTGGGCCGCACACGTGGCGACTGGTGGAAGTGGAAGATCGATCCCATGAGCGTCGACGCGGTGCTCGTCTACGCCCAGCGCGGTCACGGCCGGCGCGCCGGCGTCTACACCGACTACACCTTCGCCGTGTGGGACGGCGACGCGCTGGTGCCGTTTGCGAAAGCCTACTCCGGCCTGACCGACGCGGAGTTCCGGCAGGTGGACGCCTTCATCCGCAGGAACACCTTCGAGAAGTTCGGGCCGGTGCGCAGCGTGAAGCCCGAGCTGGTGTTCGAGATCGGCTTCGAGGGCATCCAGAGCTCGCCGCGCCACAAGTCGGGAATCGCAGTGCGCTTCCCGCGGATGCTGCGCTGGCGCACCGACAAGCGCCCCGAGGAGGCGGACGGACTCGAAGCGCTGCGCACCCTGCTCGAGCCTCGGCGATGAGCGGCGTTGCCGTCCTCGGCGTGGACTTCACCTCGGCGCCGCGGCCCGCCAAGCCGATCACCGTCGCCCGCGGCCGCCTGCACGGTCGTGCGCTGCATCTCGAGCGCATCGACGCGCTCGTGAGCTTCGCGGCGTTCGAATCGCTGCTCGCCGAGCCCGGCCCCTGGATCGGCGGCTTCGACTTCCCCTTCGGTCTGCCCCGCGAGTGCGTGCGCGACCTCGGCTGGCCGCAGCATTGGGATGCGCTCGTGCGTCACTGCGCGGCACTCGGCAAGGCGGCGTTCCGGCTTGCTCTTGACGGCTACCGCGAGCAGCGCCCCGCGGGTGCGCGCTATGCGCACCGTGCCACCGATCTGCCGGCCCGCTCGCATAGTCCGCTCAAGCTCGTGAATCCGCCGGTGGCGCTCATGTTCCTCGCCGGCGCCCCGCGCTTGCTCGCGGCCGGCGTCACCTTGCCGGGCATCCGTGCCGGCGATCCTCGGCGGATCGCGGTGGAGGCGTATCCCGGCCTGCTCGCGCGCGCGATCACCGCCGCGCCCTACAAGTCCGACGACCGCGCGAAGCAGACGCCGGCGCGTCGGCGCGAACGCTCGCAGATCGTCGCCGCGCTCGTCGCCGGCGAGGCGGGGCTGGGATGCCGGCTCGAAGCCGCCCCGCGGCTGCTCGCCTCGTTCGTCCGCGATCCCTCGGGCGATCGGCTCGACGCCACGCTGGCCGCGCTGCAGGCGGCGTGGTGCTGGCAGCGGCGCGGCCGACGCTACGGGCTGCCGCGCGATGTCGATCCGTGCGAAGGCTGGATCGCGTCCGCCAGGCCCGTGCGCGCCGGAGGACGAAACGCCGCGGGCGCACCGAGCGACGAGTGAGCGGATGCCGCGGCCGCCGCGCCGGTCGCCTCGGGCATCGACCGGATCTGCGCGTCCTCGGGCGACAGCGGCGCCGCGAAGCTATGCGCTGTGGTCGACGAATGCGAGCACCGGCACGCCGAGCGCCGGCCGCGCACGCGCATCCCGGGCAACGTGGATACGGCGGCGACTGTGCCGCCACGCTGATACCGAACGCCTACCGATGCGCGGCGGACACGCCGCGAACTGCGGGCCGGGACTCGCCCAGCGCACCGCAAGCCTCCTACTTCGCGCCGGGCGACGACAGGCCCGTGCTCGCGGCGGGCGGCGGCACGATCTGCGCGCCGAGGTCGCGCATCAGCCTCTGGAACTCGGGCGACTCCATGATGAGCTTCCCGGCGGCGGCGCGCAGCCGATCGACGGCCTCGTCCGGGAGCACGAACGAGGTCGGCAGGGCGTTGAGGTAATCGCGCTCGGCTTCGTCCTTCAACTGCGCGAACGATACGTCGATGGCGTAGACCTCGACTTCCGGCGTGCGCAGGAGCTGCTCGAGCTTCGGATCGCGGCTCGCCTTGAACGCCGGGGACTCCCGGATGGTGCGCATCGTGCTCCAGCGTGTGCCGATGTCGCGGAGCAGCTCGATCGACTCGAACGAGAACTGGTCGATCGGCACGCCCGCCGACTTGAGCAGAATCGGGATCGTGCCCGGGGGCGTCGGCGACTTGTCCCACGTGATCGGCGGCGAGGACATCGAGTTCGCCACCAGCACGATCATGCGACGAACGTTGTCGAGGCGCGTCTTCTGTCCCGCGAGGTGCAGCGCCTCCATCACCTCCATGGTGTCCAGCACGCCGCGCATGCCGACGTTGTCCGCGACCCCGCCGTCCACGAGGTGCAGGTAGGGACGATCCTTGCCGTCTGCGAACGCCTCGAGGTTGCGCAGCGACCGCACGGCGCGCGCCGCCGGACGCGGCGGGTTGTCGGTCTCGAGGAAGAGGTTGGCCCACCCCGGCGGCTGCCAGCCGCAGCTGCCGCCGTAGTTGCGGACGGTGATCGATGAGAGCACGACCGGCACCGCCGAGGACGCCGCCGCGGCACGCGATAGGCGCATCGCCCCGAGGTCCGAGCAGATGATGTCGAAGGTGGTCTGGTTGAACCCGAAGCGCGCGCCGGTGGAGATGTCGGTGGCCGAAACGAGGATGAGCGGGCCGCGCTTCCGCGCGAGGTCGGCGTAGGTCGCCTTCTCGAACAGGATCTCGTCGTAGAGGTCGGCGGCGAGCTCGGAGCGGCCCCAGCCCTCGCTCAGCAGATCGCCCCAGTACAGCGGCGTGAAGGTGCGCGCGATGATCTCGCCCTGGACGTTGCGCTTGAGGAAGCGGCGCTCGTACTCGTCGAAGAGCCGGTCGCCGTAGAGCCCGTAGGAAAGCGCCGTGAAACTCCCGCCCGAGATCCCGGTAATGACGCCGACGCCGTCCAGCAACCGGCCCTTGCGGCCGTCCTTCAGCGTCACCTCGGTGCGCCGGAGGAACTCCAGCACGCCGAAGGAGAAGGCCGCCGCGCGTGTGCCACCGCCGGAGAAGGCCAGCACGACGAGGTTCTCCTGGTTCGGCAGGTCGTCGATGCGCGTCTCGAGCCTGTATCCGGCCTGCGGATTCGCCTTGGCGATGGGCGGGTTCGGGTACACCGTGGCGCATCCGGCAAAGAGCACGATGAGCGCGCCGAGGGTGGCGCTGGCTGCACGCTTGATGGGCATCGATCGCACTCGTTGTGATGGGCGCGCGCGATGGTAGCGCACGTGACCGGCTGCAGTACTGATCAGGATCTGTTACGCATGTCGGCCCACGCCGGCACGTGGCGCGCGCCGTCCACCGCGACGGCGGTTGCCGTCGTCACGGCGCGGAGGATGGCGGAGGCCATCACGGTCGCCGCCATGGCGGTGAGCAGGATCATGTTCGGCGCGACCGCGCTGCGGCCGGTGGCGAGCGCGAAGATGGTGTCGCCGTCGTACATCGTGTGGGCCGGATCGATCGCGCGCGAATAGCCGCCGTGGGCCGACTGCGCGAGCTTCTGCGCCTGCGGCTTGGTGAGCCGCGCATCGGTAGCGACGCAGCCGATGGTCGTGGCGGTGCCGGGGCGCAGCGCCTCGGGAATCTCACCGGCGAGCATCGACGCGGTGGTCCCCTGCGGCCGCAACCCGTTCGCGGTGCGCGCGCCGGCGACAACGCGTCCAGAACGCGGATCGACGACGTCGCCGACGGCGTTTACCGCGACGATCGCGCCGACCGTGATGCCGTTCACCGTTGCCGAGGCGGTGCCGATGCCGCCCTTCATGGCGCGGGCCATGCCCCACAGCTTGCCGACCGTCGCGCCCGTGCCCGCGCCGACGGAGCCCTCCGCGGGCGGCGCATCGGTCGCGGCCTCGGCGGCCCGGTAGCCTGCATCCGCGTCCGGGCGCACGCGGTGATCGCCGACCTCGAGGTCGAAGAGCACCGCACCCGGCACGATCGGCACGCGCGCCGCGCCGACCGGGAAGCCGCGGCCGTGCTCGTCGAGCCAGCGCATCACGCCGCTCGCCGCGTCGAGCCCGAACGCGCTGCCGCCGGACAGGACGACCGCATGGACCTGCTCGACGAGGTTCACCGGCGCCAGGAGGTCCGTCTCGCGCGTCCCGGGCGCCGATCCGCGCACCTCGACGCCGGCGATCGCGGGCTCGTCGGGGAGGATCACCGTGCAGCCGGTCGGGCGGCGCAGTCCGGTGTAGTGCCCGACGCGGATTCCGCTTACGTCGGTGATCGCGCCGCCGAGCGTCTCCGGGACCGGCCAGTCGTCTCGCGCCACGCGGCTGCCTCGCCTACGCGCCCCGCGTCCCGCTCACTCTGCCGACCATCCGGGCTCCTCGCGCTCGAGGATGCGCTTCAGGGCTGCGAAGTGCAGAGCCGACTGCTGCCGCTCGCCGGCGAACTGCTTCACGGTCGCCGTCGCGATGGAGTGCGGGATGCGCCGCACGGTCTTGCCCGTGCCCTGCGCGAGCACCTGGAGCATGGCCGCGCGCTCCAGGTAATAGAGGTCGTCGAAGGCATTCGCGACCGAGTCGCCGCAGACGATGACGCCGTGATGCGCAAGGAAGAGCACGTCGTGGTCGCCGAGCTTCGCGCCGATGCGGTTCCCTTCCGCGTCGTCGAGCGCGAGGCCGTTGTACTCCTCATCGTAGGCGACGCGCCCGAAGAAGCGCAGCGCGTTCTGGCTCACCGGGTCGAGGCGTCCCGAGTCGAGCAGCGTGATCGCCGTCGCGAACGGCATATGCGAGTGCAGTACGCACGTGGCCTGCGGTCGCGCGCGGTGGATGCGCGAGTGGATGAAGAACGCCGTCGGCTCGACCGTGTGCTTGCCGCCGACGACCTTGCCTTCGGTGTCGACGAGCACGATGTCGGAGGGGACGATCTCCGACCAGTGCAGGCCTTGCGGATTGACGAGGAAGCGCCCGGGGACGCCCGGCGCGGCAAGGCTGAAGTGGTTGCAGACGCCTTCGGAGAACCCGAGGCGGAACGCCCAGCGCAGCGCCGCCGCGAGGTCCATGCGCGCCTGCTGCAGCGCATTGGGCTCCATGGTGCGATTCTATTGAGCTTTCCGCACGTGCGTGACCGCGTCGCCCTCGCCGCCCGCCCCTCGCCCGCATGAGCGGTAGCGCGCAGCGTCCGACAAACCGGCTGTCAACGGTTTCGTGATTCTCGATAGTGGGGCGCCGCCGGCGAGGCGAGTGAACGCCAGAAGCACTCGTACGCCAGGTCCGGGCGCGCGCCGTCTTGCGTGCAGGCGCGTGCGAGATTGCGATACCAGGAGCCGTACACGGGATTGGGCAACAGGAACCAGCGCGTGCCGAACCGGTCCGTGCCTCGCGTCTCGCCGGCGCGCATGCGCTCCGCGAGCGCTTCCGGGACGAAGTCCTGGAGGTCGTCGCCGAGGAGCATGACGATGCGATATCGCTGCGCGAGCGCCTGCCTGCGTCCCGTCTTGTCCGCCGGCCAGCGCTCGGCGCCGCCCGCCATCCACACGTCCTCCTCGCGGACGCGGATGCCGAGGCGCGCCAGCGCATTCACGGCGCCTTCGCGCTCCGCGCACGGCGCATCGGGCGTAGCCGAAGGGGGCACGGGGCAGTCGCGATTGGTCACGAAGACGACGCGCAGTCCGCGCGCCTGGGCAGCGTTCGCGAAGGCGACCGCGCCCGGCACCTCCGCGGCGTTCGCGGGATCACGCAGGAACGCCGGCCAATCGCGCGCGGCCACCTCACGATCGAAGTAGCGGCGATCGCGCACGAGTTGCGCCGCGAAGGCCATCGTGTCGATCGTCGTCTCGTCGATGTCCATGATCACCGCGGGCGGCAGCGCGGCGTAATCGGCCATCGCCTCCTGCTCCACGGCCGCGGTGCCCGGCGCGCTCACCGCCCGATCGAGCGCCGCGGTCGCGGCACGGTAGGTCTGTTCGGCCAGGAAGCGATGCTCGAGCGAGCTGCGCATCCACGCGATGGCGAGCACGCTCTCGCGGTTGGCGTCGCGATCCGTCGTGGTCGCCGGCTGAGGCGCGAGAACGCACGCCGCGAGCTGAAGCGCGAGACCCATCGCGACCACGTGCCGGGCGGCGACGGCGCGCCGGACACCCATCCGAACCTCCTTCGCTCGACTCCGGCGCGCATTATCGTCGGCGCCGGCGCGCGACGGCGAACGAGTGCCGGCCGGAGCAGTCTCACGCGGGTAGCGGGCAGGCTGCGGGGGCGCACTGCGCAGCCGGAATCCCCGTGGCGCGGGACGTCGTCGATACGACACGCCCCGGATCGGCATGCATGCCGGCGTCGCGCATCCTGCAAGGACTTCAAGGAGTACAGCCATGCCGGATCGACGCACGTTCCTCGCCGCCGTCGGCGCCCTCGCCGCGTCCGGCTGCGCGACGCGCTCGCTCGGCACCCCCGAATCGACCGCCGTGCCTGCGCCGGACTGGCGCGTCGGCAATGCCTGGACCTACCGTCGCACCGACGGCTACACCAAGCTCGACGCGGGGTCACCGGTGACGCGCCAGGTTACGCAAGCGGGCGCCGCCGCGATCCGCGTTCCCGAGAAGACGCTTTGGGGAACGTACATCAGCGACTCCGTGTGGGCCAACGCGAACGACCTCCTCTCGGGAACGCTCTCCGAGTACGGGCCGATCATCGGCCGCTTCGATCCGCCGCTGCGTCTCTACGACTTCCCGCTCTTTTCCGGCAAGCGCTGGGAGCAGCGGCTCTACCGCATCGACCAGGCCGGTTTCCGCTACTTCATGACGATCGCCGGCCGGGTCGAGGGCTGGGACACGATGGAGGTCGCGGGCCGGCCGGTGCGCGTGATCGCGATCCGACGCGAAATGCTGCTCGGACTGCTGCCGCCGAGCCTCGGCACCAACGTCGGCAACGCATACCGGTCGGACACCGAGTGGTACGCGCCCGAGCTCGCGAGCTTCGTGCGCCTCGACCAGATGGAGCGCTGGCAGCCGAACCGCGGCCAGTTCGGCACGGCGCCCGGGAACTGGTTCGTGTGGCAGATGGAGCGCGTGGGCACGTAGCGTTCGAGGCGCCACACGAGATCCCGCCGCCAGGCGCTCTCGTCGGAGCCACACCGCTTGTCGCGAGATTCAGCGCTCGCGACGTCCAACGGCAGGCTCCCTCCCTCCCCGCTCGCGGGGAGGTGAGGGCGGGGGGCGGGAGGGGAGTCTACCTACCCCTTCCCACGATCCTTCCACAGCTCCTGCAGCCGCTGATCGCGACCGCAGCTTGTCCGGTAGTACTTGTAGCGGATCGGATTCTTCTTGTAGTAGTCCTGGTGGTACGCCTCCGCGGGCCAGAACTCGCCTGCGGCGACGACCTCGGTCACGATCGGCGCCCCGAACGGCTTCGACTTCGCGAGCGCCGCTTTCGACGCCTCGGCGAGCTTCCGCTGCGTCTCGTCGTGCACGAAGATGCCGGTGCGGTATTGCGAGCCGCGGTCGCAGAACTGCCCGCCGGCATCGGTCGGATCGACGTTCACCCAGAACACCTCGAGCAGCTTCTCGTAGCTCACCTTCGTCGGGTCGAAGACGACCTGCACCGCCTCGGTGTGGCCCGTCGTGCCGGCGGAAACCTCCTGGTAGGTCGGGTTCCGCCTGCTGCCGCCGATGTAGCCGGAGGTCGTCGAGATGACCCCGTCCAGCTTGTCGAACGGCGGCTCCATGCACCAGAAGCAACCCCCGGCGAAGGTGGCCACGGCCTGTGCCGCGGGCGCCGGCTGGGTCTGCGCGACAACAGGGGTCGTCACGCTCGCCAGCGCGAAACACACGGCGGCGAGCAGGCGATGCAGGGCGCGAGCGCTGGACATGGGCTTGACCTTTCTCGGTGACGATCCGCCACTGTACGGCACAGCGCACGCGTCGGACGCAGCGTCGTGCGACATCGGGGAGGTCTGCAGCGCGCCGGGGCGATCGGCTCGAGCGCGAGCGCAGCCGCACGGCGCAAGCCGCCCGTCGCGAGACCTCGCGTTCCCGGGTACCCTTCGTCCTCGACCCGGAGCACCGCCGGGCGACGCCGGCGAGATGCCCGCGCCACCGAAATCGTCGATGAACGCCTCCCCTCGCCCTCCCCTCGTGCTCGTCTTCGGCGCGAGCGGCTATGTCGGCACCAACCTCGTGCCGCGGCTGCAGCGCGAGCCGGTTCGCCTGCGCGCCGCCGCCCGCAACCGCAAGGTGCTCGAGTCGCGCGGGTGGCAAGGCGTCGAGCTCGTCGAGTCCGATGCGCTCAAGCCGGACTCTCTCCCGGGCGCGCTCGACGGCGTCGAAGTCGCGTACTACCTCGTGCACTCGATGGCGGCGGGCCGCGCCTTCGGCCGGCTCGACCTGCAGGCCGCGGACCACTTCGCTCGAGCCACCGCGCGTGCCGGCGTGAAGCGCATCGTCTACCTCGGCGGCCTCATTCCGGACGACGCCGATTCCGAGCACCTCGTCTCGCGCAAGGAGACCGGCGACCGGCTGCGTGCCGGCCCGGTACCGGTGACCGAGGTGCGCGCCGGCATCATCGTCGGCGCAGGCTCGGCGGCGTACGAGGTGATCCGCGATCTCGTCTACAACCTGCCGGTCATGGTGACGCCGAAGTGGGTGCAGTCGAAGTCCTCGCCGATCGCGCTCGCGAACCTGCTCGAGTATCTCGTCCGTGTGGCGACGATCGACGCGGCCGCCGGGAAGACTTTCGACGCGGGCGGGCCGGACTATCTGACCTACGAGGAGATGATGCTCGCGTTCGGCGACATCGTCGGCAAGCGTCCCTACATCATCCGCGTGCCGGTGCTCACGCCGACGCTCTCCTCGTACTGGCTCGGGCTCGTGACCGCGGTCCCGGCGAGCATCGCGAGCGCGCTGATCGGTGGCCTGAAGCACGACATCCCGGCGCGCGATGCCGAGATCCGTCGCCTCGTGCCGCAGCGGTTGCTCGACTTCCGCGAATCGGTGCGCGCAGCACTCGAGCAGGAGCGCACGCATACCGTGCTCGGCCGCTGGACCGAGGGCGCGTTCAACGTGCGCGCGTTCCGCCACGACTACGCGTTCTACGCGAAGAAGGCTTCGGGCAGCGCGGTCGCGAACGCATCGACCGCGTCGGTGTGGCGGGTGGTGACTGCCATCGGCGGCGACAACCGCTACTACTACATGAACTTCCTCTGGACGCTGCGCGAGCTCCTCGACTGGCTCGTGGGCGGCCTCGGCTTCACGCGTGGCCGGCGCGATCCGACGGAGGTCCGCCTGGGCGACCAGATCGACTACTGGACCGTGGTCGGCATCGAGCCCGAGCGCCGACTCACGCTCAACTTCGGCATGAGGGCGCCGGGCGCGGGCATCCTCGAGTTCGAGCTCGACCCGCTCGACGCGAACCGCACGCGGGTCACCGTCACGGCGTACTGGCACCCGCAGGGGGTGTGGGGCATCCTCTACTGGCTCGCACTCGTGCCGGCGCACCTCTTCATCTTCAAGGGCATGACTGCCGCGATCGCGCGACGTGCCGAGGCGCTCGAGCGCGAAACGCCTGCGGTTCGTTCGGGCGACGTGCGTGCCTAGAAGGGAAACGCGGCGTCATGCGTTTCCCGGCGCCGGGGAGCACGAGGCGGCGTGCCGCCTCGTATCGTGACGCCCAGCAGGAACGCCGCCACGGGCAGCGCGAGGCGCTTGGACGGGCGCCTCATCCCCGGCGCCGCTCGATCGTCGCCCCTGCATCACCCGCTTCGCGCGCCGCACGCCATCGGCCCCGCCGTGAAGCGCGGGAACGCCGCCTGAGCGCGGACCGCAGCGCTGGCGCTCGCGTCGCTGCCGACGACGATGACCGGGAAGCCTCTCTCCGCGGTCGCCGAGCCGCGGTTGCTACACTCCCGGCCGCATGCTCGAGCTCCTCGGGTCGGTATCCGTCTGGCACTGGCTGATCCTCGCCTGGGCGATATGGCTGCTCGGCGCGATCGTCGGCATCCTCGCCGAGCGGCGTTCGCCGGTGGCGACGCTCGCCTGGATCCTCGGCCTGGCGATGCTTCCCTACATCGGCGGGCTCGTCTACATCGCGTTCGGCCCGCGCAAGCTCGAGCGGCGCGTGCTGCGCTACGCCGCCGCCACCGACGAGGTGGGGAAGAGCGTCGTCGCGCACCTCGGCGCGACGAAGAGCGCGCAGCGGTTCAAGGGCCGCGAGGCGCAAATGCAGCTCATGCGCCTCGTCGCGCGCGCCGGCGAAGGCCATGCGACCCGCGCCGACCGCGTCGAGCTGCTCGCCGACGGCGCGGCATGCTACGACGCAATCGAGCAGGCGAGCGCCGCGGCGCGCGACCACGTCCACCTCGAGTACTACATCTGGGAGCCCGACGCGGCCGGCCGCCGCCTGCGCGACCTGCTCGCCACGCGCGCGGCCGACGGCGTCGAAGTGCGCGTGCTCGTCGATGCGATCGGCTCGAACCGGCTGCCGCGCGGCTTCTGGGCGCCGCTCGAGGCGGCAGGCGGCAAGGTCGCTCTGTTCAACCCGCTCCGATTGGGACGGCTGCGGCCGCAGCTCATCAACTTCCGCACCCATCGCAAGATCGTCGTCTGCGACGGCCGCATCGGCTTCATCGGCGGCATGAACGTCAGCGAGCGCCATAGCGCTCGCCATGTCGGTGCCGCCGCATGGCGTGACACGCATCTGCTCGTTGCCGGGGAACCGGTCCGCAAGCTGCAGCGCGTCTTCCTCGAGGACTGGCTGTTCGCGACGCCGGAGACGCTTGTGATGGGCACCGGCATCGCGCGCTACTTCCCCGCCCTGCGCTCCGAGCACGGGCCCTGGGTGCAGATCGTCGCATCCGGCCCCGATGAGGAGCGCGACGCGATCCACAAGGCCTACTTCGGCGCGCTCACGGCCGCGACGCGGCGCATCTGGCTCACCACGCCGTACTTCATTCCCGACGAGCCGATCCTCACGGCACTCACGACCGCAGCGCTGCGCGGCGTGGACGTGCACGTGCTGGTGCCGAAACAGGGCGATTCGCGTCTCGTGAGCGCCGCCTCGCGCACCTACTACGACGACCTCGTGGGCTTCGGCATCCGCATTCACGAGTACGGCCCGCCGATGCTGCACGCGAAGACGCTCGTCGTCGACGACGACATCGCCATCGTCGGCACCGCGAACGTCGACAACCGCTCGTTCAGGCTCAACTTCGAGATCGTCGCCGTCGCCTACGACACGGCCATCGCCGCGCAGCTTGCGGCGCTCTTCGAGGGCGACCTCGCGCTCGCCCGGCCGTATCGCAAGCCCTCGCGGCGCCGGCTGCGGCGTGCAGGCGCGGTGGTCGACCGCTTCCTCGATTCGCTGGCGCGGCTGTTCTCGCCGGTGCTGTAGTTGCTTCAGGGCGCGCCGGGCCGCTTCCGCGCACCCTGCTTCGCGATCCATGAGTCGTTGCGCAACTGCGCCGCACCGGGGCAGTTCGCACGCAGCCGCAAGGCGTGATCGGCAAGCGCGAGCGCGCTGTCGTAGGAGCCCTCGTCGAACGCGTAGCGGCCCTTCGTCACCCACCCCTGGCACTCCGCGAGGAACGCGTCGCCGTCGGTCGTGCGCGCACCCGGGGCACCGCTCGCCGCGGCCGGACCGGTCGCAGTGCCGCTTTCGGCCGGTTTCGCCGCCTCCGGCATACCGCCCGCGGATGAGCCTTCGGGCCACCCCCCGGGGGTGCCGTTCGCAGACGGCTCGGACGTCACGCGGTCCCATGGCGAAGCCGGTGGCGACGACCCGGAAGCGGGACTCGTCGTCGCCCTGCCCGGCGCAGCAGCGATGCCCGGCTCCGGCGCCTTCGCCTCGGAAGGCTTGGCGGGGAGGCTCGGCCTGTCCGCCGTCGAGCCCGGCGTCGGCGAAGACCGCTCGCCGGCGTTCGCGGCCGGGCGCTTCGGCTCGTCGCCCGCTTGCGTGCGCGCCGAGCGCACCGAGCCGGGCGCGGCGAGGCGCGAGGACGCGACGTATCCGGTGCGGCCCCGCCAGGTGACCTTCGTCCAACTGCCGCTCGGCGCGCGCTCGCCGTCGGCCAGCGTGACGAGCTCGCCGGCCGGGATCGCGCCGATCGCGGGATAGCCTTCGCCGGGGCCGGAACGCAGGTTCGCGACGGCGGTGCGATCGGTGACCTGCATTTGCGTCGAGAACATCGGCCCGGGCGAGCGCGCCGGCGGGCTCGCCACCTTCGCGCGCTCGGCCGACATCGTGAGCAGCACCGAAAGGCCGATGCCGAGCGCGAAGAGCGTGAGCAGCAGGCCGAGGGCCCAGGTCGCCACCCGGCGCACCGCGCCCCCAAGCGAGGCGCGCGGCGGCAAGGCGACGGTCGACCGTGGCGCGCTGCGCGCCGGCGGCGGCGAGTAAGGTGCCGGTCGCGGTGGCGGCGTCGGACCGGACCGCGGCGGCGACGGCGACGGCGCGCGGGGCTGCAGTATGGTGGGCGGCACGGTGACCTGCGCGTTGCCGCCGCCACCGGCAAGCAGTCGCTCGCGATGGCAGAGCCCGCAGCCTTTGGAGAAATGCCAGTGGCTCGGGTCGACCCTGCAGCGGAAGATGCGCCCCTTTGCCGGATCGGTGAAGAGATCGAGGTGTTCGCGCCAGGTGCGCGCGTCCGGGCGCGAGTACGGATCGCCGCCGAACGCGCGGTCGAAGAGCTCGCGCGTGTCGTCGTCGAAGAACTCGTGCATGCTGAGGGGATTCGGGCGCAGCTCGCGGTTCGGCACGCGGCCGTAGGCGTAGCGCCCGTTGCGCACGTTGTCGTCGATCGTCGGGCTCTCGCTGCCGAGGAAGGTCCCCGAGTACGGATGGATGTTCTCGTTCAGGAGCCGGAAGATGATCACGGCGAGCGCCCAGCGGTCCTGCTCCTCGCGCGCCTCGCTCGCCTTGCGGTTGCCGGCGAGCAGTTCCGGCGCGATGTACTCCGAGGTGAACATCTGCGCCGGGTAGCGCTCGCTCGGGCCGCCGTAGATGCAGAAGCCGTCGGCGTCGAGCAGCGCGATGAGGCCCGGATTCGCGAGCCGGTACACCGACATGTTCTTCGGCTTCATGTCGATGATGAAGTGGCCCGCCTTGTGCAGCTCGCGCACTACCGCCGCCAGGTTGCGCGCGACGAAGAGCCGCACGATGAGCTCCTGGGGCAGTCCTTCGCGCTCGCGCGAGCGCCGCGTGAGGATGGCCTCGAGGTCGACGGCGTGCTTGAGCGGCAGCATCGGCATCGCGAACCCGAGCGGCTCGTCGCGCATCGACAGCACGTGATCGGTGGGCCACGCGAGCTGCGGGTAGTTGCGCCCGCCCTCCTGGTGCGGCTGGCCGATGCCCGGCGGGTTGCGCAGCATCGCGTCGATGCGGTCGTAGTGGCTCCGCGCCTGGGCAGGATCGATGTACACCTTGGCGACGAGGTCGGGCCGTCCGACGACCTCGTGGATGCGTCCCGCCGCGCCCTTGCCGAGCTCGCGTCCGAGCTCGGCCCGGACGGAGCGGTTGCCGTTGCGCAGGAGGACCTTCATCCCGCCTCGGGAGCGATGGCCGGCGGCCCGGCGTCGGCGGCCACGCTCGCCAGGTGCGCCCAGAGCAGCGTCTTGTCGTCGTGCGTGACGCGGCAGGCACCGGGGCTCGCGAGCGTCGAGTGCAGCGCCGCGGCACCGCTCTCGGTGGAGACGTCGTCGCGAAGCAGATACTTCGTCACCGGTACGAAAAAGCGGCGGTCGACCTCGCGCCGGTTCGACGCGATGGCGAAGGTCATCGTCCCGTCCGACATCAGCGCCACGAGATCCGCTCCCGCGGGCATGGGCGTGAAGCGCAGGTGATCGCGCCAGGCATCGGCCGTGTAGAAGAACGTCTGCTCGGCGAACTCGCCGTTCTCCGGCGGCGACATGCCGAGAACGTCGAGCGAACCGCTGTCCAGGGCGACCGCAGTGCCGTCGCCGATGTGGAAGAAGAGCCCGCCGTCGGGCCACGCGGCGCAGCCGACCAGCGTCGCGTTGAAGTCGCCGAGCAGGGCACCGGGCTCGGGCGCGAGCCCGAACACCGTGTCGCGAGCTTCGACGATCGCAGCCGCGACGACCTGACGCAGCGCGCGCTCGGCGTCGGTGAGCGGCGCGGCGGATGTGGTCGTCGCAGCGGACTGTCCCGATTCCACGGAAGCCGTTTCGGGGGCAGCGACGGCGACCTCCTCGCCCGTGGTACCGCCCGCGGCTTCGGCGTGAGGCTGGACTGGCTGTTGCGTCGATGCCGGGTCCTCGCGCTTCGGCGTCGGCTGCATGACCTCGGGATGCGCGGCGAGGTAGGCCGCAACGCGTTGCACGACCGTGCGCGCCGCGTGCCGGGCGCCGAGGGCGGACCAGCGCGCGCTGCCGGCGCCGTCGCAGACCACGCCGACGAACCAGCGCTCAGCCTGCTCGTAATCGTGCGCGTCCTGGCACTCCTCGCCGCTCGCCGCGTGCGAGGTGCCTTGCGCCGAAGCGGCGACGATCTTCCAGGGCATCGGATTCTCCGCAGTGCGAGACGCGCCATGGCCGTCGCGGTCGCGCTCGCGACCGGACGGCACGCGGCACGCCCGCGAGCGTCGCCGCTTTCAGGCGCGCGCGGCTAGCTCTGCACGGTGATGCTCGGCGGCAGCGTCACCTGCGTGTTCTGGCCGGGCGCCGCCTGCGACGCCGAGGACACGCTCGCGCTCAGGAACTGGAACAGCTCCTTGAAGTTGAGCCCCTTCAGCTTGAGCATCGTGCCGCCGGTATCGCGCAGCTGGTCGTAGCTCACCTTGTCGCCCGTGCCGATGGCGAAGAGCTGCACCTTCTTCGCAGCGATCGCGGAACGGCACCGGCCGGCGGCCGCGTCCCACTCCGGATCGGTGGGCTGCCCGTCGGTGATCATGTAGATGAGCGGCCGCGTGTAGGCCACGCCGGCCTGCTTCATGTCGCGCTTCGCGTCCTCGATGCGCTCGAGAGCCGTGTCGAGCGCCTTGCCGAGCGGCGTGCTGCCGTTCGCGGCGATGGTCGGCGCCTTGAAATTGATCGCGTCCGCCCAGTCGTGGACCACCGTCACCTCGTCGCGCCCGCCCACGGAGAGCACGAGGAGACGCACCCGCTCGCGCGCCACCGTGTCGGCGGCGAGGTCCCCCTCGAGCTGCGCGAGACCCTGGTTGAGCGAGTCGATCGGCTCGCCGGCCATGCTCCCCGAGCCGTCGAGGATCAGCACGCAGGGCGTGCGCTGGTTGGTGTTGTCGGCGAAGTCGACGTCGGGGATCGGCGCCTGGGGCGGGGTGGAGCTCATGGTGATCGGTCCTCGGTTGCCGGCGGCCGTGCCGCACGCGGTGAGTCGGCAAGGATAGCAGTCCCGTTCCTCCGACCGCATCGCCCCGGCGCGGTTTCGCCGCGTGCGGGGCCGGCGGCGGTCCGTGCTTGAGGCGGCATGAACCGCCGTGATAGCTTCCGGCCTGCCACGCGCCGGCCCCGGCCCCCTGTCTTGGCGACCGCCGCGGCGCCGCCCGCACATCGCCGAGGATCCCCCATGAGCCACCTGCGTCGCGCCTGGCGCGCACTCCTCGCGGCGACCCTCGCCGCGTTCGCGATCGACGCCGCCGCGCAGGTCGACTACAAGATCGTCACCGGTTCGGAGCGGGGCACCTACATGCAGATCGGCCGCGATCTCGCCAAGTTCGTCGCGCCGCCGGCCGGCATCCGCCTCGAAGCCCTGCCCTCCGCCGGCTCCGCGGAGAACGTGCGACGGCTGCGCTACGAGCAGGGCGTGAAGCTCGCGCTGGTGCAGTCCGATGTGTACCAGGCGTTCCTCGACCAGGCCGCGAGCGGCAATCCGGACGCCGCGGCGCTGATCAAGCCGCTCCGGCTGGTGATGCCGCTGTACAACGAGGAGATCTACTTCCTCGCGCGCGCCGACTCGCCGCTCACGTACGTGCACGACATCCGCAACGCGCGCATCAACCTCGGGCCGATCGGCAGCGGCACGGCGCTCTCGGCAAGCACCATGTACCGGCTGATGTTCGGCGCCGCGGTCCCTGAATCGCGGTCGAGCTTCATGACCAACGAGGAGGCGCTGACGAAGCTGATCGGCGACAACCCGCCGGTCGATGTCGTCGTGGTCGTCGCCGGCCAGCCGGCAAAGCTGCTCGCCGACATGACGGCGGAGGCGCGCCAGCACGTGAAGCTGCTCAAGGTGGACGTGACCCACCCTTCAGCCCGGGCAGCGCTCAAGACCTACTTTCCGGCCACGGTCCGCGCGTCGAGCTATCCGAACCTGCTCGGCGAGGACATTCCCGCGTTCGCCGTCAAGGCGTTCCTCGTCACCTACGACTACAACATGCAGCAGACGGCGGGCAATCTCGCGCGCTTCGCGCGTTCGCTCTGCGAGAACTTCGGCAAGCTGCAGGCGGAGGGGCATCCGAAATGGAAGGAGGTCGAGCTCGCCCTGCCCGACCTCGGCCGCGGCTGGACCTACTACGCGCCGACGTCGAACGAGATCCGCGCCTGCATTACCTCACGCTCGTCACCGGGCAAGGCGGGAACGTCCTGCACGCAGCAGGAGCGCATCCTCGGCCTGTGCCGCTGACGCGGAAAAGGTCGACCGAATCGCCGGCGGCGCTGCGGTCGCGTCATCGAAGGCGGCAACGATCGCCGCGGCGTGCGATGGGCCGGGCATAGAATCGCAGCCATGCGGATGACGGCAAGACAGCTCGAACGCGTGCGGGCCGCCACCGCGCGGCACTTCGGCCCGGACGCGCGGTTGTGGCTGTTCGGTTCCCGTGTCGACGACAGTCGCCGGGGCGGCGACTACGACCTCTACCTCGAGGTGGGGCCGTTGGATGCGCGCACGCTCGTCGACGCGAAGCTCGCTATGCTGGCGGAGCTGCACGCAACGCCCGAGTTCGAGGACGAACGCATCGACCTCGTCGTGCGACGCCTGGACTCGGGACCGGAGCAGCCGATCCATCGATGCGCGCGCACGCAGGGCGTGCCGCTATGACCGCGAAGCTCAATGCGGCGCTCGCGGAGTGCCGGCTGCACGCGGCGACGCTTGCCGGAGCGATTCGCGAGGCCGCGCTGCTGCGTCCGGTGACTGCGGAACGCGCGCAGTCGCTGGACGCACCCACACGGCGTCTACTCGACCAGATCGCCTATCGCTTCGCCAAGCTGCAGGACAGCCTCGGGGAGAAGGTGCTGCCCGCTCTACTCAAGCGTGCGGAGGAGCCGCTCGCGCCGGACGCCCTGTTCGGCGAGAAGCTGCAACGCCTCGAGCGGCTCGGCGCCATACCGTCCGCCGACGCGTGGCGGGTATTGCGCGAGGTGCGCAATGCCATCGCGCACGAGTATCCGGACCAGCCGGCGATTCAGGCAGCGATGATCGAGCGTCTGCTCGACGCCACGGACGAGCTGCTACGCGTGTGGACCTCCGCGGAAGCGTTCTCGAAGCGCTTGGCGCCCGCGAATTGAGGCGACCGCGGCGAAACCGAGCTTCCGGCGCTCGCCCAACCTGTTGAGCTTTGCGTAAGTGCGTGACCGCGTAGCCCTCACCCCCAGCCCCGCTCCCGCGTCAGTGCGAGGGGGGAGCGTCGCGACGAAAGCGGCTGCCGGCCGGTTTCGTGCTCCTCGGTAATGCCCTCTGCAGTCACCCTGATCGGCGCCCCGACGGACATCGGCGCCAGCGCGCGCGGCGCCAGCATGGGCCCCGAGGCCCTGCGCGTGGCGGGACTTGCCGACGCGCTCGCCGGTCACGAGCTCGACGTTCGGGACCGCGGTAACCTGGCCGGTCCGGCGAATCCATGGCAACCGGCCGTCGGCGGCTACCGCCACCTCGACGAGACTGCCGCGTGGTGCCGCACGGTCCACGACGCCGTGCTCGCGGAGCTGATGCAGGATCGGCTGCCGATCCTGCTCGGCGGCGACCATAGCGTGGCGATCGGCAGCGTTTCCGCCGTCGCCCGGCATTGCCGCGAGCGGGGGCGCCGGCTGCGCGTCCTGTGGCTCGACGCGCACGCCGATTTCAACACGCCGGCGATCACGCCGAGCGGCAACCTCCACGGCATGCCGGTGGCATGCCTTTGCGGCCACGGGCCGGCGCCGCTCGTCGGGATCGCAGGGGAGGTGCCGGCGCTCGAGGCCCGCAGGCTCCGCATCGTCGGCGCGCGTAGCGTCGACCCCGGCGAGAAGCGTTTCGTGCACGAGGCCGGGCTCGAGGTGTTCGACATGCGGTTCGTCGACGAGCACGGCATGCGCCACGCCATGGAGCTCGCGCTCGCAACCCTCGACCCCGACGCACATCTGCACGTGAGCTTCGACGTCGACTTCCTCGACCCGGAGATCGCGCCCGGCGTCGGCACCACCGTGCCCGGCGGCCCGACCTATCGTGAGGCCCAGCTCTGCATGGAGATGATCGCCGACACCGGCCGTCTGGCGAGCCTCGACCTCATGGAGCTCAACCCGGCCTTCGACGTCCGCAACAAGACCGCGGTGCTGGTCGTCGACCTGGTCGAGAGTCTGTTCGGCAAGAGCACGCTGATGCGCCTGTCCTCTTGAACCGGCATCGATCACGAATGGCGAAAGACCTGTTCGGGTCCGTGCCCGAGCCTCCTCCACCCACACCGCAGAAGTCGGCGGGCGACGACCTGCAGGACATCGCACGAGCGATGGCGCTGCTGTGGACCTGGGCGCCACGCTCACGTTGCTACGACCTGCTGCGACATCAGGGCGCGAGATCGCGCTCCGGCAAGGCATTCACCCACACGGAGGTGAAGGAAGGCCTGGAAGAGCTGGCGCGCGCCGGCCAGCTCGTCGGGCACGGACAGCGCGCCGGCTTCTGGCGACTCAAGGACGAGGTGCGCGGGCCGATGTATCGGCAGTTGCTCGACGAAGTGCCGCTGCCGCAGTTGCGCGCGGGCCTGCATCGCGCCGAGCGCTACAACCCGCACGAGCGCTCCTATCGCTGGCCGGTCTGGAATCCGGAAGCGACGATCGCGATCGTGCGGTTGGAGATCCTTGCCGGCGCATCGGCCGACAGGATCGCGCAGCTGCGGCACGCGCTTTCCGGCGTGCACGACTGGAACACGGTCGTGTGGCACGCCTGCATGGACGGCTTCGACGCACCGTCGATGGATCGCATCACCCCCGAGCTGCGCTGGGATCTCGCGTTCGCAGGCGTGGGCGCCCTGTGCGCGGCGTGGCGCGCGGAGCAAGTGCCGGTGCTCGACTGGGCGCTGGACAAGCTTGCCGCGCCGACGGCGGACGCACCGCTGCCCGAGCATCTCCGCCTGCAAGTGGCCGAGGCGCTCCTGCATCGGGGCGAGTCTGCGCGCGCGTTGGCGGTGTTGGGCGACTTAGCCGACGGCGCGAGCGACGCCATACGTGCTGGCACGCAGGTGCAGGAAGGACGCTGGCCCGAGGCGCAGCAGATGTTCGAGGCGGCCCTCAAGAAGCGACAGGGGGAGGTCCATGCACGCAAGCGCGTCCTGCCGGCGAGCATCGCCTGGCTCTATCCGCTTGCCCTGCTCGCCCAGGAAACGCCCAAGCATCTCGAGTTGGCGCGGCGCTTCTGTCTCGGCGAAGCGGGGAGCCGCACCCCCGATCCGCATGATTCCTGGGGACTCTGGGCGCACGCGATATCGGCCCGACTCGGCGACAGCCGTCTCGATCGCAAGATGTTCCAATCGGTCCCGCCGCAACATGCGGCGTGGAGCGACCTATGGCGGTGCCTGCTGCGCGCATGGTTGGGGGCGGAGGCCCTCGGCACTGTCCGCGCCGCGGAGAAAGGCGAGCGCGAGATGGCCGTCGCTGCGCTTCGCCAGCGACTGCAATCCTGCCGCTTCGTCTGGCTCGACGGGCAGCTGGAGGCCGCGGAGCTGGCCTTCGCCGGCGAGGAGGTCTCGGCATCGTTCTTCGTGTCGGGCGGTCAGGAGTCTTGGCGCAACGTGCTCGCCGCGCTGCAAGCGCTCGGCAACGAGCCCAAGACGCCGGGTGTCGACCACGCGATTCGCATCCTGTGGGCCGTACGGCTGGACCGTCACGGTGGCGTCGAGGAGATCGAGCCGCTCGAACAGAAGCGCGGCGCGCGCGGGTGGAGCAAGCCGAAGCCGCTCAGCCTCGCGCGGCTGGCGGGCAACCAGAAGCTCGAGCCCTGGGATGCGCGCGTAGCCCGCGCGATCACGCAGGAACGCTATGCCGGCCGTCGATACCGAATCGATCGTGCGGCGGCGATGGTCGCGCTGATCGGCCACCCCGGCGTCGTGCTCGCCGAAGCGCCCGAGACGACCGTCGACGTCGTCGAGGGCACGCCGGAGCTCGAGGTCGTGCGCGAGCGTGACCGCTACGCGCTGCGGATCAGTCCGCTGCCGCGCCCGTCGCGCGACGACGAGGTGGAGGCGTTCTTCACCTCCGACGAGAGGCGCGAGGCCGACGCCCTGCGTGCGCTCGCCGTCGTGCGCGATTCACCGCAGCGCATCCGTGTGATCCGCTTCACCCCCGCGCAGCGCCGCGCGGCGCAGCTGGTGTCCGGTCGCTTCGGCGTGCCCGAGTCCGCGCACACCGAGCTGCAGCAGGCGCTCCAGTCGCTCGCGGGCCACTTCCAAATCGCATCGGATCACGCCCGGGCGTCGCGCGAGGTCGCCGCGGAGACGCGGCTGCGCGCCGAGCTCGCCCCCCTGGGCGAGAGCCTGATGCTGCGTCTCGTCGCCGCACCGCTGGGGCCCGACGGGCCGCGACTCATGCCGGGCAGCGGTCGTGCGCGGGTGATGGCGGCGGTCAAGGGCGAGACGGTCGGCACGGAGCGGGACCTCGGCACGGAGCGCGCCCACCTCGAAGCCGTGCTCGCGGCCCTCGAGTTCCTCGATCCTCCGGGGCGCGGCGAGGTGGTCTGCGAATGGCTCGTGGACGATCCGGAGCACGCGCTCGCGCTGGTGGAAGCGCTTCCCAAGCTCGACGCCGTCGGCGCCGTCGACTGGCCGCGCGGTCAGCCGGTGCGCGTGCTCACCGTCGACGCTGCCCGGGTCGCACTGACCGTGAGCACCGAGCGCGACTGGTTCCGCGTGAGCGGACGGGTGCGGCTCGACGAGTCGCTGGTGATGGAGCTGCAGGCGCTCCTCGACGCCGCTGCGAGTCGCAGCCGTTTCGTCCCGATGGGCAAGGGCGTCTACGCGGCGCTCACGCGCGAGCTGCGCGAGAAGCTCGCCGAGCTGGCGGCCGTGGCCGAGCCGCAGGGCGGCGCGCTGCGCGTGCCGACGCTTGCCGCCGCGTGGCTGAAGGAGGTGCTGGAGGGCACGCCGGCGGCACTCGACGCGGACTTCGTCGCGCAGGTCGAGCGGCTGCGCTCGGCGCAGGCAACGACGGCGCCGGTGCCGCCCGGCCTCCAGACGCCGTTGCGGCCGTACCAGGAGGACGGCTACCAGTGGGCGATGCGCTTGGCGCACGCGGGCTTCGGCGCGTGCCTCGCCGACGACATGGGTCTCGGCAAGACTATCCAGACCCTGGCGGTCCTCCTGGCGCGCGCTGCGGGCGGTGCCGCGCTCGTCGTCGCCCCGACCTCGGTGTGCGGCAACTGGCTCGCCGAGGCGCAGCGCTTCGCGCCGACGCTGAACGCCGCCCTGTACGCCGAAGGCGACCGTGCCGCGCTGATCGAATCAGCCGGGCCGCGCGATCTCGTGATCGTGTCCTACGCGCTGCTGCAACAGGCGCAGGAAGCGTTCGCCGCCCGGACCTGGCACACGCTCGTCGTCGACGAAGCCCAGGCGATCAAGAACGCCGCTGCGAAGCGCTCGCTCGCGCTGTTCGATCTCGAGGCCGACTTCCGCTTGGCGCTCTCGGGCACGCCGATCGAGAACCGTCTCGCCGAGCTCTGGTCGATCATGCGCTTCTGCAACCCCGGTCTGCTCGGCACGGCGACGCGCTTCAACGAGCGCCTCGCCGGACCGATCGAGCGCGATCGCGATCGCGACGCGCAGCGCATGCTGCGGCGACTCATCTCGCCGTTCGTGCTGCGCCGGACGAAGTCGCAGGTGCTGCAGGATCTCCCTTCCCGCACCGAGCTCGTCCTCGCCATCGCCCCGGAGCCGGCCGAGGCCGCCCACTACGAGGCTGCGCGTCGGACCGCGGTGGCCGCCGCCGAGAGCGCGGCCGCGAGCGAGCCCGGCGGACAGGCGCAGCTGCACATCCTCGCTCAGCTGACGCGCCTGCGTCGCGCCGCCTGCGATCCGCGGCTCGTGACCCCGGAGCTGAACGTCGCCGGCAGCAAGGTGCGCGCGTTCGCGGACCTCGTTGCGGAGCTGACGGCGAACGGCCACAAGGCGCTCGTGTTCAGCCAGTTCGTGGATTTCCTCGCGCTGCTGCGCGAACCGCTCGATGCCGCCGGCGTGCGCTACCAGTACCTCGACGGCGCCACGCCGGCGGCCGAGCGCTCGCGGCGCGTCGCCGCGTTCCAGTCCGGGGACGGCGATCTTTTCCTCATCAGCCTGAAGGCGGGCGGGTTCGGTCTGAACCTGACCGCCGCGGACTACGTGGTGATCACCGACCCCTGGTGGAACCCGGCGGCCGAGGACCAGGCGACGGGCCGCGCGCATCGCATCGGCCAGGCGCGGCCGGTCACCGTGTACCGTCTGGTGACGCGCGGGACCTTGGAGGAACGGATCGTCGAGCTGCACCACGAGAAGCGTGCCCTCGCCGACGGCGTCCTGAGCGAGAGTGCCGACGCTTCCTCCCTGCCCTCGACCGCCGAGCTGATCGAGCTCATGCGCGGGGTGTAATCACTGTCGTCCGGGAGCAGTCCAGCAGTAGAAACGGCGGGGCCGTCCACCTTAGGCCATCCCATGACCCATGAAATGAATCGCGCGAGAACAGCTTGGTGATCTGGTCTCGGGCCGACCGCTCGACATCGAAGTGCTCCTCAATGGCAAGCGGCTGGTGGTTGGACGCGGGCTTGCCCTCTTGGCCTGTCGTTGGCACCGATGCCGCCGCTGGCCGAGCCTTCCACCGGGCCTTTACCATGGCGCGGACCCGCGCCTCGGCATCATTGCGTGCCATCCCGCACACGGTCATGAACGCGCCGAAGGAGTACAGCAGGTCTTGCTCGAAGGCTGAGCGAGGCACTTCGGTCGCGATCCTCAGTACCCTCCCAGGTCATGTAACAGGCCGAGTCAGCGAAGAAGCGCTGTTCGTGTTCGCCATACTTGCCTGCCCGAATCAGCCAAAATGCCATCTGTCACTCCACTTCACATCAACTCGAACGGAGACAGTACGCCGCAGAGACGACCCGGCGCTTCCTCGACCAACCAGAGGCGAGCAGGTTCCTGATCCAAGTCGACGTTGTTCAGCAGTTCAGTGGCGTTGTCGGTGGGCCTGACAACACGGGCAGCGAGCAAGGCCAACCCGGTGTCCGCAGCTCGCATGACGGACGTGGACATCAGGCTCTTCCAGTCTCCAGGCGCCCGTAGGTATCGGGCAACGGAGGTCTCGGAGATGAGTCTCCAGTGCCCCAAGTAGACGGGCAGGAACGAAAAGGAATGAGTCAGCATCAACTGTCTCGCATGCGCCACCGGCTGCCAGCTCTCGACGACCACTGCGGACTTCACCATGAAGTCGGCGACCGTAGCTCGCGGCTCATCCGTTTGGGACATGAGGGCTTCCTCCAGGCCGATACAGACTTCGATGGCTGCTGCCGTGGCGTGACGGGCATAGACGCCCGAGTGCATGGCATCGTTCCTCGCACTACGAACCTGAGCGAACAGCGCATCAAAGCTCGAGAAGCGTGACGGGAACTTAACTGCCAGGTCAGTCAGGGTCGCAGACTTGCTTGCCAAAGCTCGGAGCCGTCGCGCATATCTTCCAAGGTCACGTCGCTGTCCCAGCAGGCGCATGCCCAACGCCTCCAACGCATAGCAGACTGCCTGGAAACCCTCCGCATCCGCTAGAGCCGCATACCTGGCCGAACGCAACTGGTCCCGGTAGTACAGCCGCTCGTGCCAGTCCAGAAGCCCAAGCACTTCGGGGCGTGCGGACTCAGTGGATCCTTCCGGCATCGCTATAGTTCCAGCCGCAGGGGCGGCTGCGCCCAAGTCGGCACATGCTTCCAGGCATCCCGCATCTGCCCATGCCTCGCATCCGCCCCTCTTTCCAGCGCGCGCACATGCGTCCAGAACCGATGCGAATGATTGGGCTCGACGAGGTGGCAGAGCTCGTGAACCATCACGTAGCGGACCAAGTCGCGAGGCAGGAATAGCAGCTTGCAGTTCAAGCTGATTCGCCCACTCGCTGCGCAGCTACCCCAGCGGGTACGCTGGTTCTTGATGGCGACAGCCGTCGGCTGTTGGCCGCATTGCGCCCCTACTCGCTCCAGCCAGGGCGGTAGCGCTTCCACAGCCCTGCGGGCCAGCCACCGTCGAAGCGCTGCATGGCATGCGTTCACATCGTTGATGGCACCGAAGACAACGATGCGGCCGGGTTGATGTGTCTTGGCGCCAACGGACGCGCGCTTCGTCTTGCGGTACTCGACTCGCCAGGTCTCGGCAAGCGCCGGCAGGTCGAAGGCCTGCGGGCGCGCCGCAGCCACCTTCGGGATCAGGTGCTGGATCGCATCGATGTCGTCCAGCTTCGCCGCGATCCAATCGCGCTTGCTCGCGACGAGTTGCTGGACGCGCTCGCGATGCAGGCCCGTGGGGACGACAACGACCAGCCCCTCGCGGGCGCCCACCCGCAGGCGAGCCGCGCGCGCACGGTTGGAGTACCGAATTGCGAACTCGATCGACCGCCCATCCGGCAGCACCAGGCTGCCGGGCGCACCGTCGTCAATCAGCGCTCGCATCGCCGCTGCCCGGTGAGGCCGACGCGCTCTCCGCACGCGGCTGGTAACGGCGCCGTCTGAGCGTCTGCACCAGCGTGCCGATGAAGCCCATCGCGTCGCCAGTCAGCAGCCCGGCTGTGGAGAACTTCGTGGCCACCATCATCAGCAGATCCTTCGTCAGATCGGGGTCTGCGGTTGACGTGGCCCACCAGTTTGGGAAGCAATCCTTGTCGGCCACCTCCAGCGTGGCAGCTGCCACCCCCGCGGCCACTGCGTCGGCGATCGCGGGGTTTCCTGCCTTCACCTTCAGTGCCAGGTGCTGGGCGATGGGGCGGTTTACCTCTTCGATGGCCTGACGCACCGCGTCGGTCACTTTCTCCAGTTCTTCGATCAGTGCCACGCCCGCCAGCGTGCCGGCGCGCTTCTCGTCGATGAGCCGCTGCAGCCTCTCCGACAACAGGCGGAACGATTCATCCTGGTCCAGCCGGATGCGCAGCTCCGACGACAGCATAGCTTCGATGTCCAGTGCCTTGGCGTCGGGCTTCTTGTCCTTGAGTTTGGTCAGGAAGTGCTCATCCAGCACGTAGGTTGGGAACTCCGTCTCCAGCACGTCCACATCGATATGGTCACGGATAAGTTCGCGTGTCCGCGCCGCATCCTCCTCCGTGGCCTCAACGCTGCGGCTGGCGTCGGGATAGAACTTCTTCCGGTACAGGAGGTACAGCTTGGTCAGCCAGGCGTACGGGCGGATGAAGTCCCGCAACTGCTCGTCGGGCTGCAGTGCTTCGTACATCACGCGCAAGTTATGATAGCCCACGTCGAACCGTTTCTCGGCGCCGTCCTCGTCTCGCAGGATGGTCATCGCAGTGATGAAGGCATCGTGCGAGCCATCGCGCGGCACCGTGGCCTCGGGGAAGATGTCCCACACCTCACGGAAGGTCTGGCGGAATCGATCGCGGATGGCCTCGAAGGGGAAGGCCACGTCACCCAACTCGTCGGGCTTGTAGTTCAGGGCCTCGTTCAGGTGGTCAAAGATGCCGTAGTAGTCGAGGATCAGGCCGTGGCCCTTCAGCTCGTTGTACGGCCGGTTTACCCGCGCGATGGTCTGCAGCAGCAGGTGGTTCTCCATCTTGCGGTCCAGGTACAGGGCCTGGAGGATGGGGGCGTCGAAGCCCGTGGTGAGCATGTCGCACACCACCAGGATCTGCACCTTGCGCAGCGGCTTGTCGCGGTGCTCGTCGGCCTCTGAAGCGGCCGGGATCAGGAACTGGTTGAGCAGTGCCTTGCGCTTGGCGTCGCCGAGGTACAGCGCCTTGATGTCTTCGGGGTCGATCTGCGGCGCCTCGGAGATCACGGGCATCACCAAGTCGTCGCCCAACCGCTGGCGAAGGGCATCGGTGTACAGCTTGACGGCCTTCTTCTCCCGGCACACGAACATCGCCTTGAAGCCATTGGGCTGCACGTGCTCGGTGAAGTGCTGGGCCACGTCATCGGCGATCTGGGCGATGCGCTTGTCGTGGTACAGCAGCGCGTCGAGCCGGGCGCCTTCGGTCACCAGCTTGTTGCGCTCGTCTTCCGGCAGATGACCGAACTCGCGCTGGAATGCCACATCGAGCTTGGTGCCGTGCAATTGCCAATCGGTCACCCGGGGTTGCCAGTGAATGGGCTTGACGACACCGTCGCGCAGGGCATCGGTCACCGTGTAGGGCCGGCCCATGTAACGCTCGATCTTGCCGTCTTCCTTAACGTAGCCCCAGGCCTTGGGCGTGTTGTGGTCGTCGTTCTCGATCGGCGTACCAGTGAAGCCGAACATCGACGCGCCTTCCAGCACCGACCGCATGTAGGTGCCGAGCTCGCGCTCCTGTGAGCGGTGCGCCTCGTCGGCCATGACGATGACGTTGGGCCGCTGCTGGGTGATGCGCGCCGGCATGCCGTCGAACAGGTGCACCGTGGTGAGGATCACGCCACGGTAGTCGCCTCGCAGCTTCTCCTCCAGATCACGCTTGCTGGCGGCTACGTGCACGTTGTCGGTGCCGGTGGAGTTCAGCTCGCGGTCCATCTGGTCGCCAAGCTGCTCACGGTCCACCAGCAGGATGACCGTCGGCGACTTCAGCTTCGGGTCTTCCCACAGGCTGCGGGCTGCGTAGATCATGGTCAGGGTCTTGCCCGAACCCTGGGTGTGCCAGATCAGGCCGCGGCGCTTCTCTGAAGGCAGCGTCAGAGCGGTGGCACGGTTGACGATGTCCTTCACCGCCAGGTACTGCTGGTAGCGCACCACCACCTTCTCCGTGCGC
>Ga0114939_10000325_pt1 | contig 40856 bp, 40 predicted proteins | sample AshMeaCrysSpring_FD_87196 | JGI IMG/M metagenome (GOLD analysis project Ga0114939, IMG submission 87196) | Groundwater microbial communities from Big Spring, Nevada to study Microbial Dark Matter (Phase II) - Ash Meadows Crystal Spring | ecosystem: Environmental > Aquatic > Deep subsurface >...
ACAAGCTCACGCCCCTTTACCGGGACATCGAGACGCCGCGCGACCTGCCCGCGGTGACGCTCGCGCAGATCACGCACTTCTTCGCCCACTACAAGGATCTCGAGCCGGGCAAGTGGGTTCGCGTCGAGGGTTGGGTCGGTCCCGAGGAGGCCAAGGCGGAGATCATGACCGGCGTGAAGCGCTTCAAGGCGCTGCCGAAAGCCAAGTCCAAGGCGCCCCCGCAGGCCAAGGCGCCCGCGAAGGGCAAGGCGTAATCCGGCGGGACGGCCTCAGTACCGCTGCGGCGCGGGCGAGCGCTTCAGCCCCAGCCAGCCCAGCAGCCCCAGCGCGAAGCCGATCAGCGCCATGCCGGCGAGCTCGTGCGGTGGCGGGCGCTCGCCCAGCTGGATCGCCGAGGCGATCACGGCGATGACGGGGATGGCCAGGGAATTGAGCCCCGTGATGCCCGCCGGCGTGTGCGCGAGCACGTAGGTCCACAACCACCAACCCCCCGCCGTCGCGAAGACCGTCGAGTAGGCGAGGACGATCCCGTACTCTGTCGTCCACCGCACGCCCTCGTGCGGGTGCAGCAGCGCCAGCAGCGCGAGCGGAACGGATCCGAAGGCGAGCTGCCACGCCGTAAAGGTGAGCGGGTCGGCGCCGGGCGTAGGCCAGCGCTTGGACATCACGGCGGCCAGCGCCCAGACGGCCCCGGAAGCGACCGCCAGGACGCTGCCCTCGAGGCTCGTGAGGCGCCAGGGCGAGACGATGAGCGCGAGCCCCGCGAAGGCCAGCGCGACGGAGAGCCACTGCGGGCCGCGCATGCGTTCACCGACCAGGGCGTAGGCGAAGACGAGCATCCAAAACGGCATCGTGTACACCAGCACGGATGTCTTTCCCGGGCCCGCCTCGAGGAGCGCGTAGTGGGAGAGGACGATGAAGCCGCCCACCTGCAGCATGCCGAGCACCAAGGCCATTCGGTAGCGCGAGAGAGCCAGGCGCCGGCCGGTGGCGGCAGCGATGGCGAAGAGGAGGCCCGCGCCGAGCACCACGCGCGTCGCCGCGAAGTCGAAGGGGTGGGCGTGGCGCAGCGCGATCTTCATCGCGATCCACGAGTAGCCCCAGATCACGCACAGGGCGACGAGCGCGACGAGGGGGCTGCGGCGGGAATCGGTCACGGCGGGTAGAATCCGGGCGGGTCGAGACTCTACCATGACGAATTCCCCCGGCTTCCGCGTGCGCCTCGTCGACTGGCGCGGTGCTTCCGAGACCCTGGCCCGCATCCGCACCACCGTGTTCGTGGAAGGTCAGGGCGTGCCTCCCGCGATCGAGATGGACGGGCGCGACGGCGACTGCGCGCACGCGCTGGCGGAGACCCCGGCCGGCGAACCCATCGGCACCGGACGGCTGATGCCGGACGGCCGCATCGGCCGAATGGCGGTGCTTGCCTCCTGGCGGGGGAAGGGCGTCGGCGCCGCGATCCTCGTCGCCCTGATGGCCGAGGCGAAGCGGCGGGGACTTCCGGAGACCTACCTGCACGCGCAGTCCCACGCGAAGGACTTCTACGCCCGCCACGGCTACGTCGTCGAGGGCGACGCGTTCTTCGAGGCCGGAATCGCGCACGTCACCATGCGCGCAGGAACTTAAAAAAGGGGTCAGATCCCTTTTCTCCCTCACCCCCCGCCGCAGTCCTCGATGAAGGCAGGGGAAGAAGGAAAAAAGGGATCCGACCCCTTTTCGTCAGAGGGTCAGTCGAGCTTGATGTTCAGCTGCTTGATGAGCGCCGCGTAGTCCGCCGTCGCCTGCTTGATGAACTTGGTGAAGTCCTCGCTGCCCTGGCACATGACGGGCTGGCTGAGGTTGGCCATGGTCGCCTTGAACTCCGCGTCGGCGCAGATCTTGAGGATCGTCGTCTCGATCTCCTTCACGACTTCCTTCGGCGTGTTCGCCGGCGCGGCGACGCCCTTGATGGAGCCCCAGGTCGCGACGTCGATGCCCATCTCCTTCAGGGTCGGCACGTCCGGCAGCGAGGGATCGCGCTCCGGCAGCACCACGGCCAGGGCCTTGAAGCGCCCGGCCTTGATGTGCGGGATGACCTCGGATGGATGGCCGCCGCCGATCATCAGGTGACCGCCCGCGAGCGCGGTGGTTGCCTCGGCGCCGCCCGAGAAAGGCACGGTGGTAATATTGACGCCCGCGGCCTTGCCGAAGGATGTCAGCGCGAGGTCCACCGCCCCCGCCTTCACGGACACGGCCGTCGTCACGGGCTTGCCCTCCTTCTTCGACCACGCGACCAGGTCCTTGATCGAGTTGAACTGGGACTTGGCACCGGTGACGATGACCACCGAGTGGATGGAAACGCGCGCGACGGGGATCAGGTCCTTCACCGGGTCGTAGGGCATCTTCTGCAGCGTCGGCATCACCACGTCGTGCCCCGAGCCGTAGCCGATGTAGAGCGTGTAGCCGTCCGGCTTGGACCGCACCACGCCCTCGGTTCCCACCACGCCGCCGCCGCCCGGCTTGTTGACGATGACCATCGGTTGCCTGGAGTACTTCGGCCAGTACTTCTCGAGGGCGCGGGCCATCAGGTCGGTCGACCCGCCTGCCGCGAAGGGCACGACGCCCGAAACGGGCTTGGTGGGGTAGGCCTGCGCGAGCGCCGTGGCGGGAAGGGCCACGGCGACGATCGCGGTGGCAACGGCAGTGACGAGTCGTTTCATCGGTTTTCTCCTTTCAGGGGGTGTTCCGTCCACTTTGCTTCCGGTAGAGCACGTACGCGGCCTGGCCGGCGGAAAGCACGACGAACAGGCCGATGAGGCTGGCGGAGATGGGGCGGGACACGAAGATCGCGAAGTCGCCGCCCGACATGAGCAGCGATTGCCGCATCGCGCCCTCGACCATGGGGCCCAGCACAAAGGCCAGCACCAGCGGGCCCGCCTCGAACTTGAGCTTGCGCAGTGCGTAGCCGAAGAGGCCGAAGCCGACCAGGCAGTAGAAGTCGAACGCCTGGCCCTGGATGCTGTAGGAGCCGATGGCGGTGAAGAGGACGATCACCGGCGCGAGGATCCCGAAGGGCACGCGCACCAGCTGCGCCCACAGCCCCACGAGCGGCAGGTTGAGGACCAGCAGCATCACGTTGCCGATGTACATCGAGGCGATGACGCCCCAGAAGATCTCGGGACGCTCCTGGATGAGGAAGGGGCCCGGCGTGACGCCCTTGATCAGCAGCGCCGCGAAGATCATCGCGATGGAGGCGTTGCCCGGGATGCCCAGCGTGAGCAGCGGGATGAACGAGGAGCTGGAGGCGGCGTTGTTGGCTGACTCCGGTCCCGCCACGCCTGCGATGGCCCCGTGGCCGAACGCCTCGGGATTCTTCGCGATCTTCTTCTCCACCGCGTAGGAAACGAGGGAGGAGATCACCGCGCCGCCCCCGGGAATCACGCCGATGAAGAAGCCGATGAGCGTGCCGCGCAGGATCGCCATGCGCGAGGCTGCCCAGTCCTTCATGGTCGGCCATACCTGGCCGACCTTGGTGGTCACCACCTCGCTCCTCACCACCTTTTCCAGCCCGTAGAAGATCTCGCCCAGGCCGAAGATGCCCATCGCGATCGTCACGAAGTCGAAGCCGCTCTGCAGCTCGGTGACGCCGAAGGAAAAGCGCGTCTTGCCGGAAATGGGGTCGAGGCCGACGTTGGCCAGCAGGAGGCCCATCGCCATCATGATGAGACCCTTGATGACCGAGGAGCCCGACAGCGTGACCGCGAGCAGCAGGCCGACGACCGCGAGCGCGAACTTCTCCGGCGGCCCGAAGCTCAGGGCGAACTGCGCGATGACCGGCGCGAAGAGCGTCATGCCCACGACGCCGATGGTGCCTGCGATGAAGGAGCCGATGGCGGCTATCCCGAGCGCGGCGCCGGCGCGGCCCTGCCGTGCCATCTGGTAGCCGTCGATGCAGCTCACCACCGACGCGGCTTCGCCCGGCAGGTTGAGCAGGATCGAGGTCGTGGAGCCCCCGTACATCGAGCCGTAGAAGATGCCCGCCATCAGGATGATGGCCGTCACGGGGGAGTCGATCGCGTAGGTCGCCGGAAGCAGGAGCGCGATGGTCGCCGCGGGCCCCAGGCCGGGCAGCACGCCGACGGCGGTGCCAAGGATCGCGCCGATGAAGGCGAACAGCAGATTGATCGGCGTGAGGGCGACGGCGAAGCCGTTGAGCAGTCCCGAGAAGATGTCCATGGCTGCGTCCGGTCAGCCGAACCACGCGCCCGTGGGCAGGACGCCCTTCAGCAGGAACGAGAACAGCGCCCACATCGCTCCCGAGCAGAGGATCGCGATCAGGGCCGTCTTGAGCCAGCTCTCCCGCTCGACGACCTTCTGCCAGCTGACCATGAAAAGCAGGGTGGACAGGAAGAAGCCGGCGCGCTCGAAGAGCCAGGCGTAGGCGACGATGAGCAGCACCCCGGGCACGAAGCGCGAGAGCATCGTCCCTTCGGGGGCCGGCTGGTCGGCGCCGGGTCCGCCCCCTGTCTCTGGCAGCCGCCCGCGCCCGGCGAGCAGGACGGCGACGAACCACGCCACGCCCAGCGCGGCGAGGATGATGCCCACGGCAAACGGGATGAACCCTGCGCCTGGCGAGATGAAATGGCCCAGCTTCAGGTGTTCGCGGGCGTAGTAGGCGACAGCCAGCCCGAAGGCGGTCAGGGCGACGGCGACTAACGTCTCGACTCGTTGCATGGGGCTTCCGGAGACCGGCGACGCCGCTTCGACCGGAGGGAGTCTGCGTACGGCAAGGCCGCGTCCGCCTACCCCGCTGGGCCGCGCGGACCCCGCCAGAATCGCCCAAACCCGGCGGGCGGGACTTGAGATGCGTCAGGAGTTTGGCCTTTGCGGGCCGGTCAGGCAAGCGCGTAGGGCAGGGGGAGGATGTCCAGCAGGGGACCCGACGGCAAGCCCTGGTGCAGCGATCCTTGCCCGATCGCCTCGAGTTGCGCGACGACCAGGGCTTCGAATCCCCCGTCGGGGGACGGGGCGGCGTTGGCCACCATCCCGGCGGACTGCTCGCCGAAGGCGGGGCTGTAGACGCTTTCCCCGGCCGAGAGTGGCTGCGCCGAGCGGACGCGCACCGCACGCTTCTTGAGGATGCCGCGGTACTGCGTCCGGGCAACGATTTCCTGGCCCGGGTAGCAGCCCTTCTTGAAGCTCACCCCGCCGATGAGATCGTAGTTGGCCATCTGGGGCACGAACTCTTCCTGAGTGCCCGGCACCACCTGCACGACGCCGTCCCGGATGAGGGAAAGGGACCAGTCCTCGAGCGTCGCCGGCCGGCCCGGCGGGGCGGTGCCGAAGGCGAACCCCCGGTCGGCGCCCAGGCGGAAGGCGACCTCCGGAATGGCGCCTCCCCACAGCCCGTGGCGCGTGACGCTCGCGGAAACGTCCTCGACCTTGACCCTGGAGCGCAACACGAACATGCGCAGGCGTTTCGCGATGGCCTCGGCGAAGGCCGCGGGAAGGAGCAGCAGGTAGCCCTCCGCGTCGCGGGCGAGCGCGAAGGTGACCAGCAGCCGGCCCTTGGGGGTGCACCAGCCGTTCCACTGCGCGGCGCCCACGGGAAGCGCCTTCACGTCGTTGATGAACTGGTTGTGCAGGAATTCGGCGGCGTCGTCCCCCGAAACGCGCAGCAATGCGTTGGTAGGGGAGAGGTCGCAGATGAAGGGCGGTTCGGAGGTCACCGGGAAGACATGGCGGGAGGAATCGAGGCGTTGAAGTATAGCGGCGGCGCCGGGGAAAGCGACCCTGCGTGGCGTGTGGTCTTGGCGTTGGGCCCGTCGCGCCAACTCGAGGCGTGGGTTGCAGGGCTCGCGTGCGCGACCGTGGCGGTGGCGCTGATCCTGCCGGCGCCCGGGGTGGTTCGCGCCGGGCTGGTGCTGCTGACGCTGGCGGAAGCGGTCCGCAGCGCGCGCCGGCATGCGTGCCGGGAGGGCCTGGGAGCCTTTCGCGAACTGGTCGTGGACATCGACGGCGCCGTGGAAGTCGTCGGTGCGGACGGACGGCTGCAGGCAGGACGCCTGGCCGAGGGGTCCTTCGTCGCGCCGTGGCTGACGGTGGTCCGTTGGCTGCCCGACGGCGCGTGGCTGTCCCGCGCCGTCGTCATCGCGCCGGATGCGGTGGACGCCGAGGCGTTCCGCCGATTGCGGGTGCTCCTTCGCTGGCGCTGAGCGCAAGAAAAGGGGTCAGATCCCTTATTCCTCGCCAGACACATGGCGTACCTGCTTTGAGAGGCGTCGGACGCGGAATAAGGGATCTGACCCCTTTTCTTGCTTCGGTATAATTTCGGGCCATGACTTCGCACGCCTCCGAGCAGCCCCTCCTCACGCTGCCCGGCAGCGTCGCCCTCTCCCCTTTCCGCGTCGCGAAGCTGCTGGCCGGGTTCAAGCCGGGGCTGCGCGCGGCGGCGCTCATCGACACCCGCTTCGTCCATCTGGCGCAGGTTGCGGCGCCGCTGACGACCCAGGAGTCGGACGTCCTGGCGAGGATCCTCACCTACGGCACGCCGGCGCCGGCCGAGCCGCAGGGCGAACTGCGGCTCGTGCTGCCGCGCTTCGGCACGGTGTCGCCCTGGTCGTCCAAGGCCACCGACATCGCCCACAACTGCGGCTTGGCCAAGATCGTCCGGCTGGAGCGCGGCATCGCCTACTGGGTTCGCATGAAGGACGGGGGGCCCATTCGCGACAAGGCGGACCACGGCATCGTGGAGGGCATCCACGACCGGATGACCGAGGTCGTGGTGAATTCCTTCGCCGAGGCCGCGCGGCTCTTCGCGCACCACCCGCCACAACCGCTGGCGACGGTGGACCTGCAGGGCGGCGGTCGGCGCGCGCTGGAGGAAGCCAACGCCGCGATGGGCCTCGCGCTCGCGCCGGACGAGATCGACTACCTCGTCGAGAACTTCGCGAGGATGGGGCGAAACCCCACGGACGTCGAACTGATGATGTTCGCGCAGGCCAACAGCGAGCACTGCCGGCACAAGATCTTCAACGCCTCGTGGACCATCGACGGCAGGCGCGAGGAGAAGTCGCTCTTCCAGATGATCCGCAACACGCACGAGGCGAGCCCGCGCGGCACGGTCGTCGCGTATTCGGACAACTCCGCGGTCATGGAAGGCGCGGAGATCGCGCGGTTCCACCCAGGCCCCGACGGCGGCTGGGGCTTCCACCGGGACCTCACGCACACCCTGATGAAGGTGGAGACGCACAACCACCCAACGGCCATCGCGCCGCACCCGGGTGCCGGCACCGGCGCGGGCGGCGAGATCCGCGACGAGGGCGCCACCGGCACGGGCGCCAAGCCCAAGGCGGGCCTCACCGGCTTCTCGGTGTCCAACCTGAACCTGCCCGGGCAAGCCGAACCGTGGGAGCACGTCTACGGCAAGCCGGGCCGCATCGCCACCCCGCTCGCCATCATGGTCGAGGGGCCGATCGGCGGCGCGGCCTTCAACAACGAGTTCGGCCGCCCCAACATCGCGGGCTACTTCCGCACCTTCGAGCTCGCGGCGGGCGGCGAGGTGCGCGGCTACCACAAGCCGATCATGCTCGCCGGCGGCCTCGGCAACCTTTCCGCGAAGCACGTGAAGAAGCACGGCTTCGTGGAGGGCACGCTCTTCGTCCAGCTGGGCGGCCCGGGCTTCCTCATCGGCATGGGCGGCGGCGCGGCTTCCTCCATGGCGAGCGGCGCCAACACGGAGTCGCTCGACTTCGACTCGGTGCAGCGCGCCAACCCGGAGCTGCAGCGGCGCTGCCAGGAGGTGATCGACGCCTGCTGGCAGATGGGCGATGCGAACCCGATCCTGTCCATCCACGACGTGGGCGCCGGCGGGCTCTCGAATGCGTTCCCCGAGCTCGCCCACTCCGGCGGCGTCGGCGCCGACTTCGAGCTGCGCGAGGTGCCCATCGAGGAACCGGGCATGACGCCCATGCAGATCTGGTCCAACGAATCGCAGGAGCGCTACGTGCTGGCGATTCCCGAGGAACGGATCGACGAGTTCGACCGCATCTGCACCCGAGAGCGCTGTCCCTATGCCGTAGTCGGCATCGCGCGCGCGGACCACCGGCTGGTGGTGGAGGACACGCTCTACGCCAACCGGCCCGTGGACATGGATCTCGAGGTGCTGCTCGGCAAGCCGCCGCGCATGCACCGCGACGTGAAGCGGCAGCCGCGCGCCCTGAAGCCCGTCGACATGGCCGGCATCGACCTCGTCGATGCCGCCTACCGCGTGCTGCGCCTGCCGACGGTCGCCGACAAGACCTTCCTCGTTTCCATCGGCGACCGCTCCGTGGGCGGGATGTGCGCGCGCGACCAGATGGTGGGGCCTTGGCAGGTGCCGGTGGCCGACTGTGCCGTGACGACCCTGGGTTACCGGACGTACCTCGGCGAGGCCATGGCCATCGGCGAGCGCACGCCCCTGGCCCTCATCAACGGGCCCGCGTCCGGGCGCATGGCGGTGGGCGAGGCGATCACCAACATCGCCGCGGCATCCATCGCGCGGATCGGCGACATCAAGCTCTCGGCCAACTGGATGTGCGCGGCCGGTCACCCGGGCGAGGATGCGTCGCTCTTCGACACGGTGCGCGCGGTGGGCGTGGAACTGTGCCCAGCCCTGGGCATCTCGATCCCCGTGGGCAAGGACTCCATGTCGATGAAGACGACGTGGACGGATGCGGCCACGGGCGAGGCGAAGGCGGTCACCGCGCCGCTGTCGCTGATCGTCTCGGCCTTCGCGCCGGTCACCGACGCGCGCCGCACCCTCACGCCGCAGCTGCGAACGGATGCGGGCGAGACGGAATTGGTGCTGGTGGACCTCGGCGGGGGAAGGAACCGCCTGGGTGGATCCGCCTTGGCGCAGGTGCATTCGCAGCTGGGCGACGCGGCCCCGGATGTCGACGATCCGCAGAAGCTCGCGTCGTTCTTCGGCGTGGTGCAGGCGCTGAACGCGGCCGGGCGCATCCTCGCCTACCACGACCGCTCCGACGGCGGGCTCTTCGCAACGCTCGCCGAGATGGCCTTCGCAGGGCGTGCCGGCGTCACGGCCTACCTCGACAACCTCGCCATCGACCCGAAGCAGCTGGACGTGGACGGGCACGAGCGGCAGACGGACGTGCTGGCGGGAAATCTCGCCGAGCGCATCCTCGCCGTGCTGTTCAACGAGGAGCTGGGCGCGGTGCTGCAGGTGCGCCGGGACGACCGTGCGGCGGTGATGCAGGCGCTGCGCGACGCCGGCCTTTCGCGCGAGTCGCACGTCATCGGACATCCGAACAACCAGGGCCAGGTTCGCCTCGTGGTCAACGGCAAGGCGGTCTTCGCCGAGCGCCGCGTGGACCTGCACCGCGCGTGGTCCTCCGTGACGCACGCCATCCAGGCGCTGCGCGACAACCCCGAGTGCGCCGACCAGGAGTACGACCGAATCCTGGACGAGCGCGACCCCGGCCTGAACGCTAAGCTCACGTTCGACCCGGCGGAGGACATCGCGGCGCCGTTCATCGCCAGGGGGGCGCGGCCGAAGGTCGCCATCCTGCGCGAGCAGGGCGTCAACGGGCAGGTGGAGATGGCGGCGGCCTTCGACCGGGCCGGCTTCGCGGCCTTCGACGTGCACATGAGCGACATCATCGCGGGGCGCGCGAATCTCGCGGACTTCAAGGCCTTCGCCGCGTGCGGCGGCTTCAGCTACGGCGATACGCTGGGCGCCGGGGAGGGGTGGGCCAAGTCGATCCTCTTCAACGCCCGCGCGCGCGACGAGTTCGAGGCGTTCTTCCAGCGCGCCGATTCCCTCGCGCTGGGCGCCTGCAACGGCTGCCAGATGGTCTCCAACCTCAAGGCGATCATCCCGGGCGCGCAGAACTGGCCGCACTTCGAGCGCAACCTCTCGGAGCAGTACGAGGCGCGCTTCACGCTGGTGGAGGTCCAGGAGTCGCCGTCGGTGTTCTTCGCGGGCATGGCGGGAAGCCGCATTCCCATCGTGACCGCGCACGGCGAAGGCCGGGCCTCCTTCCGCGACCCGAGGATGGAGGAGGCGTGCCGCTACCTCGTGGCCGCCCGCTTCGTGGACAACGCCGGGCGCGTGACGGAAACGTACCCATACAACCCGAACGGCTCGCCGGCGGGCATCACGGCGGTGACCACGCCGGACGGCCGCTTCACGATCATGATGCCGCACCCCGAGCGCGTCTTCCGCACCGTGCTGATGTCCTGGCACCCGGACAACTGGGGCGAGGATTCGCCGTGGATGCGGATGTTCCGCAACGCGCGGGCCTGGCTATCGTGAAAAAGGGGTCAGATCCTTTTTCCGAAGAAGTCCGGAAAAGGGATCTGACCCCTTTTTCATTTTCGCGCATGGGCGAGGATGACCGGGAGTCCGCATACGGGCTCTTCCTCGCCTTCCTCCAGGCCGATCCCCACTATGTGGACGTTGCACACGTCTATGGCGACGGCGGTCCGGACGCCCTGCGGCGCGCGCTCGACCTCTTCATCGAAAGACCCGAGCTCGGTTTCGTGTGGATCGGGCGTCGCGGAAAGGAGGTCGTCGGCTGCTGCGTCGTGTGCCTCGCGATCTCCACCTCCCGCGGCACGCTCGTCGCGAAGCTCGACGACGTCAACGTGCGGCCGGGCCTGGAAGGGCAGGGCATCGGCACGGCCATGCTGGAATCGCTCAAGGCGGAGTTGCGCGGCGCGGGCGTCACGCGGATCGATACCGCCACGCACTTCGACAACCCCGGCGCGCGGCGCTTCTACGAACGGCTGGGATTCGCGACGCTGCGCGAGGAGCGGATGAGCTGCCTGCTCTGAGGTTCACGTCGTCGCGGCGCGCCGGTCGAGGAGGTGCGTGGCGACGATCCCGACCGCGGTGCCCATCCACTGCACGACCGGCACGAAGAGGAACACCAGCCCGCCCTGCGCGTCGAGGTGGATGAAGAACGCGTCCACATAGACGACGGCGGCGAAGCCGGCCACGGCAAGCGCCGTGGCGAGGAGCGCGATGGCCGAACTGGCCGAGGCGCGCGGCGTGCGCGCGACGAAGGCGATGAGCGCGTAGGGCGAGACGCACCACGCGAGCAGCCCGATCATGAACGCGAGGATGGTGGGCTGCATCGACCAGTCCGCGACCCACGCCATGAACCCGAGCGTCGCGACTGCGCTCGCGATGGCGATGGCCCGCGCGGCCCCGGGCATCCAGGCGGTCAAGGGCGCTGCACCTTCCGCAGCCACTCGTCGCTGATGCGGTAGTCCGGTTGGGCGCGCCGGAATTCCGCCAGCGCCTTGTCGGCTTCGTCGTGCAGGCCGCGCGCCCGGAGATCGGCAATGCGTTCGAGCTGCTTTTCGGGCGCGTCCGCATTCTCCGTCCGCCGTCGCTCCGAGGAGAAGCCGTCGCGGGCCGCCTCCGACTTGGCCCTGGGAGCGGACTGCGGGACTCCCGCGATGCCCTCGGAGGCCGCCGCCCTTGCCGCCGGCGCGGCCGCGGGAGCAGGCACGTTGTTCGCCGACTGAGACGGAGGAGCGGGCGAGGCGGGCATGGCCATGGGCGCTGGTGCGATCATCGGCGCTGGCGTGAGCGGCGGAGTGGTGGCCGGAGCGGGTGCCGCCATGTCGGCACGGGCGGGCTCCGGCACGATTCGCTTCGCTTCCGGCGTCGGGGTCGCCAATGCCGGCTTGGCCGCCCTTTCAGCGGCGGACGGGACGGTGGTGGGGGCGGCAGGGGCCGCAGACTGCCTTTCAGCAGCGGGCCGGTCGGCAGTTTCAGGCGGCGCCTGCGGGACGGGGTACTCCGCGCTTCCGGACTGAACCGGCGTGCCGTCGACGACCAGCGGCTTCTCGCGCTCCACGTGCAGCGAGATGCCGATGGCCAGCGCCAGCACCGCGGCGATCGAGACGGGAATGCCCCAGCGCCTGACGCCGCCGGGCCGCGAGTTCACGGAGCGGCGCGCTGCCGCCTGGATGGCGGCATCCAGCGCAGGCGGCGGCCCCTCGGCCGGCAACTCGCGGTAGGCGGCGGATACGCGGTGGTCGCGCGGCTCAGCCATCGAGGGCCTCCCGCAGCTTCGCCGTGGCATAGCGCACGCGGCTCTTCACCGCCTCCTCGTTGCTTCCCGTCGCGGCGGCGATGTCGGCGATGGACATCTCCGCCTCCTCCTTCATCAGGAAGGCCTCGCGCTGCGCAGGCGGCAGCTTGTCCAGCGCGGCGGCGAATCGCGCCATGGCCTCGCGCGTCGACACCTGCGCGAAGGGCTCGTTGGCCGCATCGCCGGGCGGGTCGATGGCGGCATGGCCATCCTCGCCGTCCTCATCGCCGTCCAGCGGGACCAGCGACAGCCCCTTCTTGCGCCAGACGTCCACGAGGCGGTGGTGGGCGATCGCGTAGATCCAGGTGGTGAACTTCGCGCGCGGCTCGTAGCGCGCGCGGGCCTCGATCGCCTTCATCCACACCTCCTGGAAGATCTCCTCGGCGTCCGCCCGTGTCGGCAGCGAGCGCGCGATGAAGCGGAACACCGTGCCCTTGTGGCGGGCGTAGAGGCGGTCGAACGCGCCGGCATCCCCCTGCGCGAAGGCGAGCATGAGCTGTTCGTCGGTTTCCGGCACTCGGGCAGTGTAGCGAAAAAGGGGTCAGATCCCTTTTCCGCAGTGCCAATGCGCCCTTGCCTTGAAAAAGGGATCTGACCCCTTTATCGACCCCTTTATTGGTCAGGCCGGGTCGGGGACGAATCCGGGAAAGGGCCTCGGATCGCGCGGCTTGGGCGTGGCGCGAATGATGCCCTGCGCGATGAGATTGCGCGTGCTGTCGTAGTAGATCGTGATCGTCTCGACCGGGTGGGGCGTGGCGCGCTCGAACTCCGTCCACCGCGCGGGGTTGCGCTCGACGCGCCCGTGGCCCGTACCGAGCGGCGCCTCGGCCTGCGCCCGTTTCGCGGCGCTGTCGCGCGATTCCATCCGTTCCGACGGCGCCGCCGTGGCCGGGGCGGGGGCATTGGCACCCGATTCCTGCTTTGCGAAGGGCGCGGCGCGCCACGACTCCATGGCCACGGGCTCCGGCGGCTTGCGCTTGAAGAGTGCCACGCCGATCACGCCCACGTCGTCGGGCCGGCCGGTTCGCGCGGCGTAGGAGTCCGGCAGGGTCGTGAAGTAGAACGCCGCGGTGTTCTTCATGCTCTTTCGCCAGCCGGCGACGTCCATCGACTGGTAGGAACCCAGCACGTAGCCGCTCTGCGTAGTTTGGGCCGACTCGCCCGTGATCACGTTCACGCCGTCCACGCTCACGACGGCGAGAAGGTCCTCGCCCGCCACGTTTCGCACGCGAACCTGGTATTCGTTGCCCGGTTGCCCGGCAACGTAGGCGCGGCCGTCCTTCCAGTGCACGGGCAGTTCCCGGTTGCTGCTGCGGTCGATGACGGTGATGTTGGCAAGGCTCCCCACGCCGTGGGCGCAGGCAGGGAGGGTGAAAGCGGCGGCGAGCGCAACGGCGAGCAGGGACAATCGTTTCATGACGGCTCCTTTCGGGACATTCGGCCACCGGCATAGCGGCCTTCAGGTCATGGAACGCAGGGAATCCCGAAAAGGGTTTCGGCAAAGTCGCCGGACGGGTGCTCGCCGGGAGCGGCCGCAACTTCAGCTTCGACCTGCTGCGCAAGGCAAAGGCCTGCGTGATCGCGATCCCCACCGCATCGATCGCCAGGAAGGTGGTTGCCGTCGGCAATTGCTCCGGAAGGACCGCGGACAAGTTCGCCACCCACGGCCTCACGCCTTTGCCGGCGTCGCAGGTGCCGGCGCCCCTCGTGGCGGAGTGCTTCGCCAACCTCGGGTGCCGCGTGGCCGACACGCGCCTGGTCAATCGCTACGACTTCTTCGTCCTCGAGGTGGTGGTCGCGTGGATCGACCCACGCCCGGCCAATCAGGCGTTCCCGGTGTCTCCCGGTTCCAGGTCCACCATCATCTCGTTGGCGAGCGCCTCAAGCCCGCGCTGCAGCTCCGCGTTCGGCAGCCCCACCGGCACCGCGAGCAGCGCCTTCACCTTGAAGAGCGGCTCGCCGGACATGGCGCCGCTCACCACCTGCGTGTGCAGCTCCTCGATGCTCACGCCGCGGGCGGCGAGGCTGCCGGAGAGGTCGCGGACGATGCCCGGCCGGTCGTGGCCGATGACCTCCAGGCGCACCCGGCGACGCGCGGGCGCGGGCTGCGGTGCATCGCTGCGCGCGATGACCACATGCAGGTCCGGCGAATCGAGTTCCGCAAGGGCCTTGGCCAGCGCGTCGGCATCGGCCTCGGAGACCTCGAAGTGCACCATTCCCGCGAACTGCCCGGCGAGATTCGCCATGCGGCTGCCGGCCCAGTTGGCGCCGTGGCTCTGCGCCACGTCGGAGATGCGGTTCACGATGCCCGGCCGGTCGGGGCCGATGGCGGTCACCACGAGGGAGGTGGTCATGTCGGGGCTCGCTGTCGAGGGCTTGGCTCGATGATAGCGCGGGGGCGGCGTCCCGCAGGGAAACGGTGTCAGACACCGTACCCGATCCGTCAGTTTGCAGTGCGGACGGCACCAGCGAAAAGGGCGCCTTGCGGCGCCCTTCGGAAAGGCCGCGGACGCGGAGGACTACCGCTCCTCCACCTTCGCCTTGCTGCGCAGGTCCATCACCAGCTTCTGGATCTGCTGCTGCTGGGCGCGCTGGCGGAACTGCTCCTTCACCTCGTCGAAGCCCGGCACCTTCAGCGGGCGCACGTCGTCGAGGCGGATGACGTGGTAGCCGAAGTCGGTCTTGACCGGCGCGGTGGTGGTCTGCCCCTTCTTCAGCGCCATCACCGCGTCGGAGAAGGGCTTCACGTAGCGGGCCGACGGGCCCCAGTCGAGGTCGCCGCCGTTGTCCTTGGAGCCGGGGTCCTTCGACTTGTCCTTGGCGAGCTTCGCGAAGTCGGCGCCCTTGCCGAGGTCGGCGATGATCGCCTTCGCGTCGTCTTCCTTGTCGACGAGGATGTGGCGGACCTTGTACTCGTTCTCGCCCATGGACTTCTTGAAATCCTCGTACTGCTTCTGCAGGTCGGCGTCGGTGATCGGGTTCGCCTTGACCTCGCTCTCGAACAGGGCGCGCACCAGCACGGCCTGGCGGGCCATGTCGATCTGGGCCATCACGTCGGCGTTCTTGTCGAGGCCGCGCTTCTGCGCCGCCTGGACCAGCACCTCGCGGTTGATGAGCTCGTCCTTGACCGCCTGCTGGCGCTCCGGCGTGTTGGGCTGGCCGCTCGCGGTCAGCTCCTTGTTCATGAGGTCGAGGCGCGACTGCGGGATGGTGACGCCGTTCACGACGATCTTGCCGCCGGCGGCGGCCTTCTCGGGGGAGGCCTTCTTCGGAGCCGCCTTGTCCTGGGCGACGGCGCCGACGGCGAACGTGCCCGCGACGAGCGCGACGGCTAAGGATTTCAGGGTGGATTGCATGGCGGTTCCTCTTGGTGGGGTCAGAGCTGCTCGGGCGCGAACGCCTCGATCTTCAGGGCGTGGATCTCGCGTTTCATGAGGTCGCCCAGGGCCTCATAAACCATTCGATGCCTGGCCAGCGGGGGCTTCCCGCGGAAGGCTTCCGAAACGATGGTGAGCTGCCAGTGCGCGCCGGTGGCGCCGTGGCCCACGTGCAGGTGGTCCTCGTCGACGAGCTCGATCACCTGCGGCGAGAGCGCCGCCAGGCGCTCTCGGATGGTCGCCTCCAGGCTCACGGCAGCACTTTCTTGAAGGGCTTCACGGTGACCCTGGCGTAGACGCCGGCGGCCACGTAGGGATCTTCGCTCGCCCATGCCAGGGCCAGCTCGCGCGAGGCGAATTCCGCCACGATGAGCGAGCCGGAAAAGCCGGCCGGCCCCGGGTCGTTGCTGTCGATGAGCGGGTGCGGTCCGGCGACGACGAGCCGGCCCTCGCTCACCAGCGCCTTGAGGCGCTCGACGTGGGCGGGCCGCGCGGCAAGGCGCTTCTCGAGGCTGCCGGGCATGTCCTCGGCGATGATGGCGTAGAGCATGGGTCAGGGCTTGGGGATGTCGGGGGCGGGCTCGGCCTTCGCGGCCTCGTCGGGCAGGTACTTCGCGATCCAGAAGGCCTGCGCGAGCACGAAGAGCAGCATGAGGCCCATGCCGCCGAAGAGCTTGAAGTTCACCCAGGTGTCCGTGTCGAAGGTATAGGCGACCCAGAGGTTGAGGGCGCCCTTGAAGAGGAAGAACGCGCCCCAGGCGACGCAGAGCTTCGTCCAGGCCTCCTCCGGCAGCGCGATCCCCTCCGACATCACCGCCTTGATGAGGTTGGTCCGGAACGCGAGCCCGCCCAGGAACAATCCGCCGGCCAGCCAGTAGAGGACCGTCGGCTTCCACTTGATGAAGGTCTCGTCGCGCAGCAGCAGGGTGGCGCCGCCGAACAGAACGATGATGGCGAGGCTCATCCACTGCATGTTCGCCACTTTGCGCCCGCGCAGGAGCACCCAGGCCACCTGCGCGACGGTCGCCGCGATGGCGACGCCGGTGGCGACATAGATGCCCTGGAACTTGAAGGCGACGAAGAAGAGGATGACCGGGAAAAGGTCGAACAGCAGCTTCAAGGGGGACAAAAACCTCGCAAAATCAATCCGCTATTTTCGCCCATTCCGTGGGCGGCTGTCCATTTGCTGTCCATTTGAGGTGCCGGGACGCGATCCGTTCCCTGACCGCCGGCGAAATGCCGGGGGCCAGTGCCAGGGCGAGCGCCTCGGCGTAGAAGCCGGCCCGCTCGTCGGGCAACGCGGCGTCGAGGGCGTCGAAGGCGTGGTCGATCAGGGCCGGGTCCTCGGTGCGGATGGCGGTGATGGCGAGGTTGGCGTGCAGAAGCCGCCACGGGCGCTCCGGGTTGGAGCGCTCCAGGTCGGCGTGCAGGCGCGGCGCCACGTGGGCGATGACGCCCTGCGTCAGGCCGCAGACCGCTGCCAGTTCCTGCTTCGACCGCGCGCCGTTGGCGCGGTGGGCCAGCGCGTTCACCACCGGCTCGGCTGCCTCGAGGGGGACGCCGTGCCGGATGGCCCAAAGGACGGCGCCGATGATGAAATCGCACGCCATGCCCAGCAGGGACGCGTCGCCGGCCCTCCCGGCTGCCGCTTCCACGTGCGCCAGGTCGATCAGGATCGCCGCGACGAGTTCCCCGGCGCCCTCGAGCGCGATGCGCCCGGACCCGCCATGCTGCCGGTCGAGAGCCGCCAGCGTTTCGAGCCCGCGTCCGGCACGGTCGAGGTTCATGGCAAGCGCGGGCGCCGCGGCCAAGGCGCGGTCGCGGAAAGCCGGCAGCCGCCCGAGCAACTCGCCGGTCGCGACCTGGCCCTCGTCCCCGAAGGCGATTGTCCTGATTTGCATGATCCGGTGTCTGACCCCGCTTCGCCAAACCGGTTCGCCGGGGCGGGGGAAATGGGCCGGCGAACGACCAAATCTGCTATTATTTCAAATATTTCGCCAAGCCCTTCGCCGTTTGGACAATTACGACCTGCACAACCACTCCACTGCCTCCGACGGGCTGTTGACGCCCACGCAACTGGTTGAGCTGGGGGCGCGCCTCGGGGTAGACGGGTTGGCCCTGACGGACCACGATACGGTCGACGGGATCGAGGAGGCGGCGCAGGCGGCGGCGAGGCTCGGGATGCACTTCGTCCCAGGCGTCGAGGTTTCCGTGACGTGGGGCGATACCACGGTGCACATCGTCGGGTTGGGGATCGATCCCTCGTCCGCGAAGCTCCGGGCCGGCCTCCAGTCCGTTCGGGACGGCCGGTTGGACCGCGCAAGGCAGATGGGCGCGGCACTGGAGGCGCGCGGCATTCCCGGCAGCTTCCAGGCGGCCCTGGCCTTGGCGGGCAGCGAGTTGCGGTTGAGCCGCACCCATTTCGCCCGGTACCTGGCCAGCGCCGGGCACGTGAAGGACACGCAGCAGGCGTTCGACCGGTATCTCGGCAAGGGCAAGCCGGCGTTCGTGGCCCACCAGTGGGCGACGCTCGAGGAGGCCGTGGGCTGGATACGGGCCGCCGGCGGCGTCGCGGTGATGGCGCACCCGGGGCGCTATGGACTCAAGCCCCTCGGCCGTGCGACCCTGCTGGACGAATTCAAGCGCCTCGGTGGCGAGGCGATCGAGGTGGTGACGGGCAGTCACCGCCCCGAGGAATACGCCACCTGGCGGCGCGTGGCGGAGGCGTACGGTTTCCTCGCCTCGCGGGGCGCCGACTACCACGGGCCGGGCGAGAGCCCGGCGCAGCCGGGGCAGTTGCCGCGGTTGCCCGACTCGCTCACGCCCGTGTGGACCCGTTGGGCGCACTAGAGGCAGCCGCCCGCTAGAGATTGGCGGCCGGCATGCCGGGCGCCCGCAAGAAAGGATTGGCAAGACGCCGGCCCGCCCTCCCGAGGACCGGGCGAAGCGCAACCCCATGGCAGGAATGTCCGAATTCTTCCCGGTTCACCCGGATAACCCGCAGCCGCGCTCGATCAAGGCCGCGGTGGAGATCATTCGTGCGGGCGGCGTGATCGCCTACCCGACCGACTCGTGCTACGCCCTCGGCTGCCACATCGGCGACAAGGCGGCCATGGAGCGCATCCGGCGCATCCGCAACGTCGACGAGCGCCATCACCTCACCCTCATGTGCCGCGACTTGTCGGAAATCGGCCAGTTCGCGAAGGTGGACAACATCCAGTACCGGCTCATCAAGGCGAACACGCCGGGCAACTACACCTTCATCCTGCGCGCCTCGCGCGAGGTGCCGCGCCGCCTGCTCCACCCGCGCCACACCATCGGGGTGCGCATCCCGGACCACACGGTGCCCCTGGCCCTGCTGGCCGAGCTGGGCGAGCCGATGCTTTCCTCCACCCTGATCCTGCCCGAGCACGGCGAGGCCCTGAACGACGCCGGGGAGATCCGCCGGCACCTCGACCACCAGCTCGACGCCATCATCGATTCGGGCCCCTGCGGGCTGGAGGTGACGACGGTGATCGACCTCTCCGGCGACAGCCCGGTCCTGCTGCGCGAGGGCAAGGGCGACATCCGCCCGTTCGGCTTCGTGAAGGCGTCGTTGCACTGATGGACGTCCAGGGCGTCATCGTCTACGTCGCCGTGTACGCGATTCCCGTCGTGTTCGCCATCACGCTTCACGAAGCCGGGCACGCCTACGCAGCCAAGTTCTTCGGCGACCGGACGGCGTGGATGCTGGGGCGCACCAGCCTCAACCCGGCGAAGCACATCGACCCCATCGGCACGGTGCTTGTTCCGCTGGTCACCGCCTTCACGGGGTTCCTGTTCGGCTGGGCGAAGCCCGTGCCCGTGAACTTCCAGAACCTGCGCGACCCGAAGCGCGACATGCTGTGGGTGGCCGCGGCGGGGCCCGCCGCCAACGTCGTCATGGCGCTGCTCTGGGTGGCGGCGGCCAAGGTGCTGCTCACCGTCGGGGGCGCGGGCGTGGCCCACGAGTTCTGGATCCGCGTGGCGGACGCCGGCATCAAGGTGAACGTCGGGCTCGCCGTGCTCAACCTCTTCCCGCTCCTGCCGCTCGATGGCGGGCGCATCCTCGCGAGCGTGCTGCCCGGCCGGATGGCCTACCAGTACTCCCGCCTCGAGCCGTACGGAATGGTCATCCTGATCCTCCTCATCGTCTCCGGCGCGCTGTGGTGGATCATCGGCCCCGTCATGGCCGCGATGCTCAAGAACCTGTACGCGCTGCTTGGCTTCTAGAAAGACACCAAGACCATGTTCCAGGACCGCGTCCTTTCCGGCATGCGCCCCACCGGCGCCATGCACCTCGGCCACTACCACGGCGCCCTCAAGAACTGGGTGAAGCTGCAGAACGAGTATCCCTGCCTCTTCTTCGCCGCCGACTGGCACGCGCTCACCTCGCACTACGAGGACCCGTCCGTCATCGAGTCGACGGTGTGGGACATGTTCATCGACTGGCTGGCCGCGGGCGTGGACCCGTCGAAGGCGACGCTGTTCATCCAGTCGCGCGTGCCGCAGCACGCCGAGCTCACGCTGCTGCTGTCGTTCTTCACGCCGCTCTCCTGGCTCGAGCGCGTGCCCACCTACAAGGACACGCTGGAGAAGCACGCGGAGCACGGCCGCGACCTCACCACCTACGGGTTCCTCGGCTATCCCCTGATGCAGGCGGCCGACATCCTCATCTACCGCGCCAACCACGTGCCGGTGGGCGAGGACCAGGTCTCGCACGTCGAGCTCACCCGCGAGATCGCGCGGCGCTTCAACCACCTGTTCGGCCGCGAGAAGGGCTTCGAGGAGAAGGCCGAGGCGGCCATCAAGAAGATGGGGCCCAAGAAGGCGAAGCTCTACCGCGAGTTGCGCGCGCGCTTCCAGGAACGGGGCGACGAGGATGCCCTCGAGCGGGCGCGCGAGCTGGTGGGCGACGTGCAGAACCTCTCGCTCGGGGACAAGGAGCGCCTCTTCGGCTTCATCGAGGGCGGCGGGCGCATGATCCTCGCCGAGCCCGAGGCCTTGCTCACCGAGACCCCCAGGTTGCTGGGCCTCGACGGCCAGAAGATGAGCAAGAGCTACGGCAACGCCATCCTGCTGCGCGACGCAGCCGAGGAGGTCACGCGCAAGGTGCGCACCATGCCCACGGACCCGGCGCGCGTGCGGCGCACCGACCCGGGCGACCCCGACAAGTGCCCGGTGTGGAACCTGCACCAGGTCTACTCGACGCAGGAGACACGCGACTGGGTCGTGCAGGGCTGCCGGAGCGCGGGCATCGGCTGCCTCGACTGCAAGCAGCCCGTGGTCGACGCGATCAACGCGGAACTGAGGCCCGTGCGCGAGCGTGCCGCCGGCTACGAGGAGGATCCGACGCTGCTGCGCTCGATCATCCAGGACGGCTGCGAGAAGGCCTCCGACCTGGCCGACGAGACCATGCGCGACGTGCGCGAGGCCATGGGCCTCAACTACAGCTGAGTGTGGCGCCGGTGAAAGGATGGGGACGCGAATGAAGACGAGTAAAGGCGGAGTGGCGAAGATGTTGGCATCCCTTTCCACGGGCGGTGCGGGAAAGCGAGCCGCGGCGGTCCTTGCCGGGGTGTTGGCGCTCGTGGCGGCTTGGCCGGCCGCAGCCGCCACGGCGATTCCCCCGGGCAAGTGGAGCTTCCTGTTCACGGACGCCAAGGGCCGCGCCGACCGGCCGATGCGCGTGTACACCTACCGGCCGCGCCAGTGCGACGAGAAGTGCCCGATCCAGTTCGTCCTGCACGGACAGGGCCGCACCGCCTCCAACTACCGCGACTACTGGGAACTGGCCGCCGACCGGTACGGCTTCCTCGTCGTCGTGCCGGAGTTCTCGAAGGCGCACTGGCCGGGCGGCGCCGGCTACAACCGCGGCGACGTCGACGCCACCGAGGACCGCGACAAGTGGGGCTTTCTCGTCATCGAGCACCTGTTCGACGAAGTTCGCTCGGCGCAGGCGGACTACCGCATTTTCGGCCATTCGGCGGGCGCTCAGTTCCTGCACCGCTTCCTGTACTTCGTGCCCGAGAACCGCGCCTCCCTGGCGGTCGTCGCGAACGCCGGGTGGTACACGCTGCCCGAGTGGCGGCCTGGAAAGGTGAAATACACGTGGCCTTACGCCCTCGTGGGCGCGAAGGTGGGCGAGAAGGAGGCGCGGCAGGCCCTCGGGAAACGGATGGTGGTCATGCTGGGCGAGGGCGACACCGACCCCAACGCACCCGACCTGGACAGGACGGAAGGGTCGCTGGCGCAGGGGGCCAACCGCCTCGAGCGGGGCCGGAACTTCTACCGGGCGGCCTCTGAGCTCGCGAAGGAGGCGGAAGCGGCGTTCCTCTGGGAACTGGCCTACGTACCGGGCACGGCGCACGAGGGCTCGAAGATGTCGCGCGCCGCCGCCGACCTCGTCTACGGAGCGAAGCCGTGACCGCAGCCGCCGCCAACGATCCCCTCGCGCTGGAGATGCAGCCCGGGCTCGACCTGCAGCTGCCCGTCGCGAAGATCCGCGGCGAGCCGATGACGGAGCTGCCCACCGACCTCTACATCCCGCCGGAGGCCCTGTCGATCTTCCTCGACGCGTTCGAGGGGCCGATGGACCTCCTGCTCTACCTGATCCGGCGCCACTCGCTGGACATCCTCGACATCCCCATGGCGGAACTCACGCGCCAGTACATGGAGTACGTCGAGATGATGCGCACGCAGCAGCTCGAGCTCGCGGCGGAGTACCTGCTCATGGCCGCGCTCCTCATCGAGATCAAGTCGCGCATGCTGCTGCCCAAGCCCCGGCGCGAGGGCGAGCAGGAGCCCGAGGACCCGCGCGCCGAGCTGGTGCGCCGCCTCCTCGAGTACGAGCAGATGAAGAAGGCCGCCATGGCCCTGGGCGAGGTGCCGGTGGCGGGCCGCGACTTCAAGGTGGTCGAGGTGTACATCGAGCAGGCGATGACCGAGCGGCTGCCCGGCGTCGACGTGGCCGACCTGTCGGAAGCCTGGCGCTCCATCCTCGCGCGCGCGAAGATGTCGAAGCACCACAAGATCACCCGCGAGCAGCTTTCCGTGCGCGCGCACATGAGCCGCATCCTGCGCACGCTTTCCGGGGGCGCCTTCACCGAGTTCTCGCAGCTCTTCGAGCCGGAGCAGGGCGTTCCCGTCCTGGTCGTGAGCTTCCTCGCGCTGCTCGAGCTCGCGCGCGAGTCGCTCATCGAGATCACGCAGCAGACCGCCTTCGAACCCATTTACGTGCGACTGACGAGCGAGCGCGCGCCGCTCACGATCACCTGACCATGAACCCGCCAGACCATCCCGATACCGCGCCCCCCGAGGCCCAGGCCCCGGCCGAATCCCTCGACCTCGCGCTCGTGAAGAACGTGCTCGAGGCCGCGCTGCTCTCGGCGCCGGAGCCCCTGACGGTCAACCAGCTCAGGCGCCTCTTCGCGGGCGAGCTGGACGCCGACAGCCTCAGGAAGATCCTCGACGAGCTTCGCGAGGCCTGGACCGACCGCCCCGTCGAGCTCACGTCCGTCGCCTCGGGCTGGCGCTTCCGCGTGAAGCCCGACTTCCAGAAGTACCTCGACCGCATCTCCAGCGAGAAGCCGCCGCGCTACTCGCGCGCGGTCCTCGAGACGCTGGCGATCATCGCCTACCGCCAGCCGGTGACGCGCGGCGACATCGAGGACATCCGCGGGGTGGCCGTCTCGCCGCCCACGCTCAAGGCACTGGAGGAGCGCGGCTGGGTCGACGTCGTCGGCCACCGCGAGACGCCGGGACGCCCGGCGCTCTTCGCCACCACCCGGAAGTTCCTCGACGACCTCAACCTGCGGTCGCTCGAGGAGTTGCCCCCGCTCGAGGAGCTGCAGAGCACCCTCGACGCGACCCTCGACACCCCGCCGGCGATCCCGGCGCAGGCGGCGCTCCTCGGCGCGCCGGAGGAAGAAGCCGACGTCGCAACCCCCTCCCCCGACGCCGAGGCGAACGCGCCCTCGTCCAACACGGAGCACACAGACCATGCGGGATAGACCCTTTCGCGCGCCGCGCGCGCCCAAACTCGACTGGCCCGGCGGCATCGTGCCGGAATGGGCCAAACCCCAGGCAGGCGCGGGCAAGCGCTTCGGCAAGGGCGGCAAGGGCCGCGGCGGCAAGGCCGGCGGCAAGCGCGAGCGCCTGCAGAAGGTGATGGCGCAGTCGGGCCACGGCTCGCGGCGCAACCTCGAGATCCTCATCGCGCAGGGACACGTCTCCATCAACGGCACGGTCGCGAAGCTTGGCGACCTCGTGGGGCCCGGCGACCGCGTGAAGCTCGATGGCAAGCTGATCAGCCTGCGCTTCGGCTCGCAGCTGCCGCGCGTGCTGCTGTACCACAAGCCCGAGGGCGAGATCTGCACGCGGGACGATCCCGAGGGCCGCCCCACCGTGTTCGCGAAGCTGCCCAAGGTGAACAACGCGCGCTGGGTGTCCATCGGCCGCCTCGACTTCAACACCAGCGGTCTGCTCATCTTCACCACCAACGGCGACCTCGCCAACCACCTGATGCACCCGCGCTACGAGGTGGAGCGAGAGTACGCCGTGCGCCTCATGGGCGAGCTGTCGCAGGACCAGGTGCGGCTGCTCACCGGCGAGGGCGTGGAGATCGACGGCGAGCGCTGCAAGTTCGACCGCCTCGTCGATCGCGGCGGCGAGGGCTCCAACCACTGGTACCACGTCGTCCTGAAGGAAGGGAAGAACCGTGAAGTCCGGCGCATGTTCGAGGCCGCGGGCATCATGGTCACCCGCCTCATGCGCGTGCGCTACGGGCCGGTGGAACTTCCCCGATTCCTCAAGCGCGGGATGATGCGCGACATGCTCGAGGCGGATGTCGTGAAGCTCATGGACTTCTGCGGCATGAACGAGCAGCCGGCCGGCGGCGGCGAGGAGGCGGAGGAGGACGAGGACGCGTACGCCCCGGGCAACGTTGCCAGTGCGGAGGATCTCGCGCCGCCCGAGGACGAATTCGAGGACGAGGACGACACGCAGCCCGCCTTCCTCATGGAGGGCTACAACCCCGACGGCCCCGAGATCATCGAGGAGGACGACGACCGCCAGCCCGATTTCGAGCGGCTGCCGGGATTCAACCGCGCCACGGGCACCATGGGGCTTCCCGCGGGCCACCGCGGCTACCCGCCCCTGCACGGGCAGCCGCAGGGCGCCGGCCAAGGCCAGGGCAAGAGGCGCCGCGGCAAGAAGCGGGGCGCGAAGCCGGGGATGCCCGGCCAGCCCGCGGGGCCCGGTCCTTTCGCGAAAAAGGGTCCGGGGCGAGGGCCGCCGGGCGCGGGACAGGTTCCGGGCAAGAAGCGGCCGTTCGGCAAGGGCAAGCCCTTCGCCGGGAAGGGGCCGCGGCCGCCGGGGCAGGGGCAGGGCGCCGCCGTCGCCCAAGGCCCAGCGGACGGCGGGCCGCCGGCCCCGCAGGCCCTGCGGGCGGAAGGCGGGCCGGTGCCCGGCAAGCAGGGGCGCCGCCGGCGCAGCCGCAACCGCAACCGGACGCCTCGGGCCGGCGGGCCGCAGATCCCGTCCGGCGGCGAAGGCGGCGGCACGCAGGACTGACAGTCTCCGGGACGACAGGCGGCCTGCCTCGGCTGGCTATCCGTGCGGCGCGCCCGCAGTGAGGTGCGCCCGCACACGCTCGACAAGGCGCTGGACGCGAACGTCGCGGATGCCGAGGCATTCCAGCGTGGCCTGCGTCTGGAACAGGTATTCCGCGCTCGAACCGTACTTGCCGCGCGCCGTGGCGATGGCGCGCACCATGGCCTCCATCGGGAGCCGTCCGGCGTAGCCCGAGCAGGCGCGGTTCGCGACGAAGGTCAGGACGGGGAGGCGCTCTGCGCCGGCGTGCACCTCCAGCCAGCGGGGATGGTAGGACTGGAGCGACATCTCGCGCCGCCAGAGCTTGCGCAGCTCGTCGCGCGAGGTGGAATCGGCCAGCCGGAAGGCGAGCCCGCGGCAGCTGCCGCCGCGCTCGAGCGAGAGCACGAGGCCGGGCCGCTCGGGTGTCCCGCGGTTCACGCGCGACCACAGGGAGAAGTCGCGGTGGTAGCCGTAGACCGTGCCGACGCGCTTGGCCACGAAGGCGAATCCCGGGTTCCACATCAGCGAGCCGTAGGCGAAGAGCCAGAGCGCGGAACCGGTGGCGCGGGCGGCCAGCGCCTCGTCGAGCGACCGGTCGAGCGCCTCGGCGGAGAGCCGTTCCGCCGCCAGCCGGCCGGGGTCGTGCGGCCCGAGCGTTCCCGCCATGCCTACGGCGACAGGCGGGCGATTGCCCAGCCGGCGGCCTCGCGCGTGTAGGCGAGGCGATCGTGCAGGCGGCTGCGTCGCCCTTGCCAGAATTCCAGCCAGTCGGGGATCACCCGGTAGCCGCCCCAGTGCGGGGGGCGCGGCGGATCCTCGCCGTGCTGCGCCTCGGCGGCCTGCACGCGCGCCTCCAGCCATGGGCGGCCCGGGATGACGGCGCTCTGCGTGCTGGCCCAGGCCCCGATTCGCGCGCCGATGGGCCGCTTCGCGTAGTACTCGTCGCTCTCGGCAGCGCTCACCTTCTCGACGGCGCCCTCGATGCGCACCTGCCGCTCCAGCTCCTTCCAGAGGAAGACGAGGGCCGCGCGCGGCCGGCTGGCGAGCTCCTGCCCCTTGCGGCTCTGGTAGTTGGTGTAGAAGACGAACCCGCGCTCGTCGAGGGCCTTGAGCAGCACGATGCGGGCCGAGGGGCTGCCCTCGTCGTCGACGGTGGCGAGCGCCATGGCGGTGGGCTCCGGCACCTCGGACGCGATGGCTTCCCTGAGCCACGCGTGGAACTGCCGGAAGGGGTCGGCGTCGACGTCGGTCTCGTCAAGACGCCGCAGGGCGTAGTCCTTGCGCAGGTCGGCAATGTTCATGTTGGGGTCACGGGGGCGGAATGTCCCGCCTTTCCGCTGTCGCCATTATCGCGGAAACCGGCGCCGCCCCCGGCGGGTTGACGCGGACGGCGGCCGTTCAGAGTTCCTCGCGCTTCAGGAGGAAGACGAAGCCGGCCCCGGCGGACAGCACCGGCCACCGGAACGGCAGGCGCGGAAACGCGCGTGCCAGGGCCTTGCGGTTGTGGCCGATCTCCACCACCAGCAGCCCGCCGGGATTCAGGTGCGCCCTCGCCCGCGAGAGGATGGCGCGCGTGTGCACGAGCCCGTCGGTGCCGCTCGCGAGCGCCATCGCCGGCTCGCGCCGGTACTCCTCGGGCAGGCGGCGCATGGACGCGGCCGTGACGTAGGGCGGGTTCGAGACGATGAGGTCGTAGGTGCGTCCATCGAGGGCGGCGAAGAGATCGGACGCGACCAGGCGCACCCGGCGTCCGAGCCGGTAGGCGGCGACGTTCTTCCGCGCCACCTGCAACGCCTCGGGGGAAAGGTCCGCGCCGTCCACCCGGGCCTTCGGGAACGCGAGGGCGAGCAGGATCGCGAGGCAGCCGGACCCGGTGCACAGGTCCAGGGCGCTGGCGACGCGGTCCGGGTCGGCGATCCACGGCGCGAGGCGCGCGCGCAGGAGCTCGGCGATGAAGGAGCGCGGCACGATCACGCGCTCGTCCACGTAGAAGCGGTGCGGACCCAGCCACGCCTCGTTCAGCAGGTAGGCGGCGGGCTTGCGGCTGCGGATGCGCCGGGCGACGAGGTCGCGGGCCGCCTTCGCGCCCTCGGCATCCACCGGCCGGTCGAGGTGGGGTCCGAGCTCGCTGACGGGCAGGCCGAGGGCGTGCAGAACGAGCCACGCCGCCTCGTCGAGCGCGTTCGTGGTGCCGTGCCCGAAGCAGACGCGGGCGCGCTCGAGCCGGCCGGCCGCGGCGAGGACGAGGCTGCGGACGGTGGCGCCCCCCGGGGACACGACGGGTCGCTCCTACGCGCGTCCGCGCCGGCGGGCCACCGTGGGCCCGGCCCGCTCCTCGATGGCGCGGCGCAGCGCCGGCCGGCCGCCGAAGAGGAATACGAGCTCGGCGAGGACGAACAGCGGGCCGATGAGCAACTGCCTCACGTCGTCGACGAAGGCGGGCTTGCGGCCCTCGAACCAGTGGCCCCAGAACTGCAGCGCCCAGCCGGCGGCGAAGAGGGCGGCGGCGAGGGCGAGCACGCCGGCCAGGGGCAGGCGCGCGGTGATCTCGCTGGCGGCGGCGCCCATCAGGAACAGGATCACGGCCATCGCGATGCCCAGGGGCGCGTCGAGAACCAGCCAGTAGGCGCAGGCCGCCACGGAGGCGACCGCCGCCAGCGTGATGCCGACGCCGGCCACCGGGAACGCGACGGGCGCCAGGGCGACCACCAGCGAAAAGACGATGAGCGGGATGCCGACGCAGTGCGTGGCGATGTTGCGGCGGTCGCGGTGGCTCTCCGCGTATTGCGCGAGGCTGTCCTCGAGGCGCCTCACCCGCCCCTCACTCGGGGGTGTCCGAGATCTTGAACTCGCTGAACGAGGCCGCCTCGCCGGGAAGCTTCGCGGCCTCGGGCTTCTTCGCGTCGCCCGCCTTGCCCGAGGAAATGCCGGCGTTGCCGAGCAGCAGCGCGAGGTTGGTGGCCGAGTCGGCGTTGCCGAGGGCCTCCTCGACCGATATCCTGCCCGCCTTCACCAGGCGGAAGAGGTCCTGCTCGAAGGTCTGCGAGCCGGGCGACATGCTCTTCTCCATCATCTCCTTCACCTCGCCGACCTCGCCCTTCTCGATCGCTTCCTGCACGTTGCGGGTGTTGAGGAGCACCTCCACGGCGGGGGCGCGCTTGCCGTCGATCGTCTTCACCAGCCGCTGCGAAATGATGGCCTTGAGCGACACGGAGAGGTCCTGCAGCAGCATCGGGCGCACTTCCAGCGGGAAGAAGCTGATGACGCGGTTCATCGCCTGGTAGGAGTTGTTGGCGTGCAGCGTCGCGAGGCACAGGTGGCCGGAGAGCGCGTAGGTGAGCGCCATGCGCATCGTCTCCTGGTCGCGGATCTCGCCGATCAGGATGCAGTCGGGGGCCTGGCGCATGGCGTTCCTCAGCGCGTCGTGGAAGGCGTGCGTGTCGTTGCCCACCTCGCGCTGGTTGAAGACGCACTTCTTCGGCGTGAAGACGTACTCGACCGGGTCCTCGATGGTGAGGATGTGGTTGGCCGCGTTCTGGTTGCGGTAGTCGAGCATCGAGGCGAGCGTCGTGGACTTCCCCGAGCCGGTCGCGCCCACCACCAGGATGAGGCCGCGCTTTTCCATCACCAGCTGCAGCAGCACCGGCGGGAGGTTCAGGTCCTCCAGCTTCGGGATGTCCGCGGTCACGAAGCGGACGACGCAGGCGACCGAGCCCTTCTGCCAGAAGACGTTCACGCGGAAATTGCCGAGCCCGGGCAGCGGCTTCGACAGGTTGAGCTCGAGGTCCTTCTCGAACGCGGCGATGTGCGCCGGCGAGAGCATCTCGTAGACGACCTTCTTCGTCGCCTCCGCGTCCAGCACCTGCGGGTTCACGGCGATCATGTTTCCCTGGATCTTGATCATGATCGGCGAGCCGGCCGAGATGAAGATGTCCGAGGCCTTCTTCTCGGCCATCAGCTGCAGGAGCTTCTCCATGAACATGGTCGTAATCCCCGGTCAGTCCCGCAGGAGCTCGTTGATGCCGGTCTTGGCGCGCGTCTTCGCGTCGACCTGCTTGATGATCACCGCGCAGTAGAGACTATATCGGCCGTCGGCACCCGGCAAGTTGCCGGACACCACGACCGAGCCCGGCGGCACGCGCCCGTAGCTCACCTCGCCGGTCATGCGGTTGTAGATCTTGGTGGACTGCCCGATGTAGACCCCCATCGACACCACCGAGCCCTCGCCGACGATGACGCCCTCGACGATCTCGCTCCTCGCGCCGATGAAGCAGTTGTCCTCGATGATCGTGGGGTTCGCCTGCAGGGGCTCGAGCACGCCGCCGATGCCGACGCCGCCGGAGAGGTGCACCCCCTTTCCGATCTGCGCGCAGGAGCCCACCGTGGCCCAGGTGTCGACCATCGTCCCCTCGTCCACGTAGGCGCCGATGTTCACGTAGGAGGGCATCAGGACGACGTTCCTCGCGATGAAGGCGCCGTGGCGCACGGCCGCCGGGGGCACGACGCGGTAGCCGCCGGCGGCGAAGTCGGCCTGCGAGTAGCGGGCGAACTTCGAGTCCACCTTGTCGAAGTAGTGCGTGTAGCCGCCCTGCATGATCTCGTTGTCGCGCAGGCGGAAGGAGAGCAGCACCGCCTTCTTGACCCACTGGTGCACGATCCAGTCGCCGTCCCTCTTCTCGGCCACGCGCAGCCTTCCGGCGTCCAGTTCGGCGAGCACCGCCTGCACGGCGTCCTTCACGTCGCCGGGGGCGGCGCCCGGGGAGAGGCTGGCACGGTTCTCGAAGGCGTGGTCGATGAGCGTCTGGAGCTTTTCCATGGGTGTCGTCTGCCTAGCGATGGGAGGATGCCGCGCCCGTCCGGGCGCGGGCGAATTCGGCGATGCGGCGCCCGGCCTCGGCGGCCTCGGCCACCGAGGACACGAGGGCGATGCGCACGTGCCCGCGGCCGGGGTTCACGCCGTGCGCCTCGCGCGAGAGATAGCTGCCGGGAAGCACGGTCACGGCGCAGGACTCGAAGAGGTCGCGGGCGAACGCCTCCTCGTCGCCGGGCACGGCCGCCCAGTAGTAGAACGCCGCCTCCGGCCGCGCGAGCGGCAGGACGGGATTCACGAGGTCGAAGAAGGCGGCGAACTTCTCGCGGTAGAGGCGGCGGTTCTCGGCCACATGCGCCTCGTCGCGCCACGCCGCCACCGACGCGAGCTGCACGGTGTTGGACATCGCGGCGCCGTGGTAGGTGCGGTAGTGGAAGAAGTGCTTCAGGATCGCGGCGTCGCCGGCGGCGAAGCCCGAGCGCAGCCCGGGCGCGTTGGAGCGCTTGGAGAGGGAGCCCATCACCACCAGCCGCGGGTAGCCGGCCCGCCCCAGCTGCTGCGCGGCGGCGAGCGCACCGAGGGGCGGCGCCGACTCGTCGAAGTAGATCTCGCTGTAGCACTCGTCGGAGACGATCGCGAATCCGTGGCGGTCCGCGAGCTCGAAGAGGCGCCGCCACTCCCCCAGGCGCATCACGCGGCCGTTGGGATTGCTGGGCGAGCAGGCGTAGACGAGGCGCGTGCGCTTCCAGGCGTGCTCCGGCACGGCATCCCAGTCCGGCGCGAAGCCGTTCGCCGCCGTGGCATTCACGAAGAAGGGGCGGGCGCCCCCGAGGAGGGCCGCGCCCTCGTAGATCTGGTAGAAGGGGTTGGGGCAGAGGACGAGCGCATCGTGCTCCATGGGATCCAGCACCACCTGCGCGATGGCGAACAGCGCCTCGCGCGTGCCGCTCACGGGAAGCACCTGCGTTTCCGCGTCGGGGGCGGGGATGCCGTGGCGGCGGGCCAGCCAGGCGCTGATCGCCTCGCGCAGCGCCGGCAGCCCCCTCGTCAGCGGGTAGCGGGAGAGCCCGCCGAGGTTCTGCGCGATCGCCTCCTGGAGGAAGGCGGGCGTCGGATGCTGCGGCTCGCCGATGGACAGGTTGACGGGAGCGAGTCCGGGCGCGGGCTTCGCGCCGGCGAGCAGCGCGTGGAGCCTTTCGAAGGGGTAGGGCTTGAGCAGCCCCAGGCGGGGGTTCATGGCGTTGGCGGGGAGGCGGGCAACACCGGATTATATGCGGCGGCCGCCTACCGCCCGCCGCCGAAGAGCCGGTGGAACGGCAGGCGCAGCCACCAGCGCAGCCCGCCGCGCCGGGCGATTTCGCCGTCGCGCTCGGCGATGGCGCGCGACTGCTCCTCGAGGGTCCGCCGGGACTGTGCAAGGCTCTCCTCCAGCGCCTTCGCGTGCGCCGCCGCCGCGTCGCGGGATCGCACGGCCTCGTCGTGGGCCCGGGCGATGGCCGCGACCTGCTTCTCGAGGGCCTCGCCGCGGGCGACGGCCTCGCCGATCTCGCGCATTACCTTCTCGTAGTCCCGGTGCACCCAGTCGTCGCGGTCGGCCAGCACCGAGAGCGCGGCCGGGATCATGCCGAGCGTGTCGATGGCGCGGCTGGCGGCCACGATGAAGTAGAGGGGTTCGCGCAGCGTCCGCTCGGCCTCGGCGGGGGCGGACTCGCTCACCTCGAGGAACTCGCCCGTCTCGGACGCCGGCTCCGGTGCGATCACGGAAAAGAAGCTGGGCCGCTGCCCGTACCAGCGGCAGTGCCGGAACCGCCGGCCGACGAGCGACGCGAGTTCCCCGCGGTAGAGCTCCTTCACGTGGAATTCGTTGGCAAACCCGCGGCGGTCGCTGTACTCGCGCTTGTTGGGGCAGGACAGCAGCAGGAGGCCCTCGGGGGCGAGCACGCGGGCGATCTCGTCGAGGAAGGCGTCCTGTTCGGCGATGTGCTCGAGCGTCTCGAAGGACACGAAGAGGTCGGCGCTGGCGTCGGGCAGGGGCAGCCTCGTGCACGAGCCCTCGACGAAGGCGAGGTTCGGCACGCCGGCGTAGGCGGCCCGGGCGTGGGCGATCGCCTCGGCCGAGACGTCCGCGCCGGTGACGGCGGCGGCGTGGCGGGCGAGGAGTGCCGAGCCGTAGCCTTCCCCGCAGGCGGCGTCCACGACGCGCTTGCCGATGGCCAGGTGCGCGGCGAAGTGGTAGCGGTGCCAGTGCTCCACCCAGATCTCCCCGCGCGCGCCGGGAACGAAGCGCTCGCCGGTGAACGCGAGCTTGCCGCTCACCGCAGCCATCCCCGGCTGCGCAGCCAGCCGGTGACCGGGCGCCGCCACGCGGCAAGCCTCCCGGCCCATCCGCCCCGGCCCATGATGCGGCGCATGTCGTCGCGCGTGACCAGCATGACGGCCTGCGACCGCGCGTAGCCCTCGGCCATGCGCGAGATCTCGCGCGGCGACAGCGTCACGCGCAGCGCCTCCTGGCGCGCCCGCGCGTCGGCATAGGCCTTGTCGAGGAGGACCTGCCGCTCCGCGGCGGTGCGCGTGTCCGCCGGCACGCGGTACTTCGAGCTGGTCTTCTCCACGAGCACGAAGTCATCCTCAAGCGTGTAGCGGGTCCACAGGTTCCAGTCCTCGAGCTGGTCCATGTCCACCGCGAAGCCGCCGTGGCGCTCGTAGAGCGAGCGGTGGAACAGCACCGCCTGGATGGGCAGGAAGTTGTGGTGCCAAAGGGTGAGCCGGTCGAAGGGCTGGCGGTGGATCGTGCGGTGCATCGTCTCGTCGTAGGCCGCCCCGTCGCGGTCGTGGACGCGGGTGTGCGTCTCCCAGGCGAGACCGTAGGCGCCCTTGACGCCGGACGCAAGCGCCGCGCCCAGCAGCACTTCGACGTGGTCGGCGAAGAAGACGTCGTCGTCGTCGAGGAAGTTGAGCCACTCGCCGGTGGCCAGCGCCAGGGCCCGGTTGCCGGTGCCGGTCCTCCCGATGTTCGCGCCGGTCGCCTCGTAGCGGATGTCGAGCCTGGCGCGGAACGCGTCGACGGTCTCGCGCGCCGTGGGCTCGCCGTCCTCGACGACGATCACCTCGAGGTTCGCGTAGGTCTGGTTGGCGCAGGAGGCGAGCGCCTCGCGCAGCCAGGCGGCGCGGTTGTAGGTGCGGATCAGGATCGAGACCCGGGGCGCCGGCGCCCCGGGCGCCTCGCGGCGCGAGCGGAATTCGTGGAAGGCGCCGTCGCGCCGCGTCTCGAAGCCCCAGCCGGCGAAGTGCGGGCGGAAGTCGCGCGTCGGGCGAACGCGCGAGGCGAGGAAGTGCGGGGCGTGCGCCAGCGCCTTGAGTCCCGCCAGCGCGAGCCCCTTGCGCCGGCCCGGAAAGCCGCCCCGCGCAGCCACCTCCGCCGCGAGCATCGTGAAGCCCTGGGCGATGCGCAGGATTCCCCCGTAGCGCATGCGCAGCCCCAGGTTCGTCTGCACGCCGCCGAAAACCTGCAGCGGCTTCACCTCGGCCGCCTCGCGGTAGGTGCGATGGACGACGGCGCACTTCGGCTGGTAGCGCAGCCGCCAGCCCGCGGCGCGCAGGCGCCAGGAAAGGTCGACGTCCTCGCCGTACATGAAGATGGCCTCGTCGAATCCGCGGACCGCCGCGTAGGCTTCCCGGCGAAAGAGCGTCGCGGCGCCGCTCACCCACGGCACCTCGAGGGTGACGGGGTCGTAGGCCTTCGGGTGCTCGTACGGGATCTGGCGCATCTCCCAGGCCGCCACGCGCGCATCGTCCGCGGCGGCAACCGCGACGAGCGCCTCGAGGGCGCCGGGCTCGACGATGCAGTCCTGGTTCACGACCAGCAGCCACGGGGAGCGTCCCCGCGCGGCGTTGACGTTGTGGGCGCGGCCGAAGCCGAGGTTGCGGCCGGACTGCTGCACGTCGCGCGTCGCGAAGGCCGCGCCCTTCTGCCCGGCGAGCGCGGCGATGGCCGCGGTCGTCCCGGGATCTGCACTGTTGTCCTCGACGAACAGGTGCAGGCGAAGCGCGCCTGCCGATTCCGCGAGGCTCGCGAGGAGGGCGGCGAGGAGGTCCGCTTCGGGCCGGTAGGTGACGACGCTCAGGTCAACGTCGTGCATCGAACGCAAGCTTGAGCAGCAGCCGCCGCAGGGGGGAGGGAAGCCGGTCGAGGGCTTCCTTGTTCAGGCGGAGGAGGTCGGCCTCCCGGGCGAGGGCGTCGCGCTCGGCGCTGGCGGCGCGAAGCGCCTCCTGCACGGCGCGCAGGTCGCCCTCCAGCTTGGCGATCCAGCCGCGCGCCTCGGCTTCGAAGGCTTCGTGGCGCCGCCGCGCGTCCTCCAGGCCCGAGAGCGTCTGCGCCAGTTCGTCGGCAAGGCGGACGAGTTCCGCCCGGAACAGCGATCCGTCGAGGTTTTTCGCCAGGAGCGACTCGATCGGCGCGTCCCCGGCCGGCGCGGGCGCCGCCGGGTCGATGCCGAAGCGGGCGTAGAAGGCGTCCAGGGAGCGGGTCATGGCGTCGAGCGGCGGTATGCGCGCGAAGTCGCGCTGCGCGAGCCCGGATTGTACCCGCTGCCTCTCCCCGTCCCGCGCGCCGCCGACGAGCGTGCGTACCGCTTCCGCGACGGCGTCAGCGTCGAACCCATCCGGAAGCAGCCAGCCGCCGCCGTGGGCGTCGATGCGTTCGGCCAGGGCGCCGGCGCGCGCGGCGAGGACCGGCACGCCGGCGGACCAGGCATCGGAGAGAGCGTAGCTGAAGCTCTCCGGCACGGTGTTCGGCATGAGCACGAGGTCGGCTTCGTAGGCCTGCAGCAGGCCGGGCGCCGCGCCCTCCTCAAAGGCTCCGTGCACGAACAGCTGGCCCGGCCGGAGCCAACCCGGGTGAAAGCGGTTCTCGAGGTAGCCGATCACGACCAGGGCGATGCCGGATCCCGCGAGTCTCTGCGCCAGTCCTTCCACGAGATCCGAGCCCTTGTGGGGCCCGAGTGCGCCGAGCAGCGCCACCACCCGCGCCGGCCGCTGCGTGGCGAACTCGGGCCTCGCGGCCGGCGCCGCGGTGTCTGACACCGGGCGGGAGCCATTGGGGACGACGTCGACGGCGAGGCCCGGGATGCGCGCGGCCGCAAGATCCGCGAGCCAGCGCGACGGGGCTAGGACGGCGGCGCACTCGCGCAGCGTGCGCGAGGTCTCGGCGAGCCAGGGGCCGTCGTCGCCGAGGGGATCGGCGGCCGAGAAGGCATCGGCCCGCAGGAACAGGATGTCGTGCAGCGTCGCGACCGGGCGCACGCCCAGCCGGTCGCAGGCCCAGCGGCTGCGCTCCCTCGGTGCGCGGGTGAGCTGGTGCAGGTGCACGAGGCCGACGCCGCGCCCCTTCAGCCAGCCGGCGAGGATGTCGCCGCGCACGGTGGTGGCGCCCGCATCCAGCGGCCAGAAGCGTCCGCGAGCCGGATCCTCGATCACGTCGGCGCCCTCGCCAGCGTGCCAGACCAGGTGCGGGCGTTCGATGCCGGCGACGATGTCGCGCAGGTGGCGGTCGACGCCGCCGCCGAAGAGGCTGGTGACGTGCAGGATGGCGGCCGGGTTCACGCGGGGTCGGGAGGGGGTGACGGTAGAATCATGCCCGAAAGTGTCCCGCCTGCCCTCGCTCCCCGCCGTCGCCCTTCTCGCCGGCGCCTCCCTCTGGGGGGTGGCGTGGTATCCCTATCGCGTGCTCGGGCAGGCGGGACTGGACGGGGCCTGGGCGACGCTCCTCACCTACGGCGTCTCGCTCGTCCTCGGCAGCGCCATGTTCCTCGGCCACTGGCGCGACGTGCGGCGCGCCCCCTGGGCCTGCCTGGCCATGGGGCTCGCGATCGGCTGGAGCAACCTCGCCTACGTGATCGGGGTGCTGGAAGGCGAGGTGATGCGGGTGCTGCTGCTCTTCTACCTGGCGCCGCTGTGGACCGTGCCGATCTCGCGCATCCTCCTCGGCGAGAGGCTGGACCTGCCGGGCGCGGGGGTGATGGCCGTGGCGCTCGCCGGCGCCGCGGTCATGCTCTGGCACCCGGAACTGGGCGCGCCGTGGCCTTCGTCCCGCGCGGAGTGGCTGGGCGTGGCGGCGGGATTCCTCTTCGCGCTCGGCAACGTGCTGGTCCGGGCGCTCGCCGACGTGCGCGACAGCGCGAAGTCGCTGGTGATCTGGGCGGGCGTGAGCGCCGCCGCGCTCCTCTACCTGCCGTTCGCGCCGACCGCGCCTGCCGCCGCGTTGCGGATTGCCGGCGAGGCGTGGGCCGTCTGGGTCCCGTTGGGGCTCGCCCTCGTCGCCATGGGCCTCGCGTTGCAGTACGGCCTGTCGCGGGTGCCGGCCAACCGCGCCATCGTGATCCTGCTCGTCGAACTGGCGGTCGCCGCCGCGGCCTCCTACTGGCTGGCCGGCGAGCGGCTGCGCCCGCAGGACTGGATCGGCGGCTCGCTCATCGTCCTGGCCAGCGTCGCGAGCGCGCTCATTCCGACCCGAGGTCGATGCGCTCCGGCGCCCGCCAGCCCTTGAGCCGGTAGTCGGCTTCCACGGTGGTGTAGATGCCGCCGCGCACGTAGAACTCGGCGGTGAGGCGCATGAAGCGCGGGCGCGTGGCCGCGACGAGGTCGTCGAGGATCTCGTTGGTGACCGCCTCGTGGAAGCGCCCCTCGTTGCGGAACGACCAGGCGTAGAGCTTGAGGCTCTTCAGTTCCACGCAATTCGCGTCGGGAACATACTCCAGGTGCAGCGTCGCGAAGTCGGGCTGGCCCGTCTTCGGGCACAGGCAGGTGAACTCCGGGATCTCCATGCGGATCACGTAGTCGCGGCCCGGATGGGGATTCGGAAACGTTTCGAGGTCGCGGCCGGCGGCGGCGCGCGGGCCGCTGCCGAGCGCATGCAGGTTTGCGGCAGGGTTGTCGGAAGCGGGATCAACAAAAAAGGGGTCAGATCCCTTTTTGGGTCGAGGAAAAAAGGGATCTGACCCCTTTTTTACGGGCTGTTTTTTCGCGGGCATTGGGGGCGGGGAGACGATCCGGTAAAATTGCGCATTGTACGCGAACCCCCAACCCCACCGGCCCTCCGGCCCGGTGGGGTTTATTCATAAGAAACAATACCTTGCGACTCACCTCCGTCAAGCTTTCCGGTTTCAAGTCCTTCGTCGACCCGACCCAGATCGCGGTGCCCGGCCAGCTCGTCGGCGTGGTCGGGCCCAACGGCTGCGGCAAGTCCAACGTGATCGACGCCGTGCGCTGGGTGCTCGGCGAATCGAGCGCCAAGCAGCTGCGCGGCGAGCACATGCACGACGTGATCTTCAACGGCTCCGCCAACCGCAAGCCTGTCGGCCGCGCCTCCGTCGAGCTCGTCTTCGACAACACGCTCGGGCGCGTGGGCGGGGCGTGGTCGCAGTACGCGGAGATCAGCGTGAAGCGCGTGCTCTCGCGCGACGGCGACTCCAGCTACTACATCAACGGCCAGCACGTGCGCCGCCGCGACGTGCAGGACATCTTCCTCGGCACCGGCCTGGGGCCGCGCGCCTACTCGATCATCGAGCAGGGGATGATCTCGCGCGTCATCACCTCGAAGCCCGAGGAGCTGCGCGTCTTCCTCGAGGAGGCGGCGGGGGTGTCGAAGTACCGCGAGCGCCGGCGCGAGACCGAGCTGCGCCTCGAGGACACCCGGGAAAACCTCGCGCGCGTGGGCGACATCCGCGCCGAGCTCGACACGCAGCTCGAGCACCTGGCGCAGCAGGCCGAGGTGGCGTCGCGCTACCAGGACCTGCAGGCCCAGCTCGCGCTCAACCACAACCTGCTCGCCTTCACGCGCCTGCGCGAGGCGGAGCAGGCGAAGGCCCGCTGCGCCAACGAGGTGCAGAAGGTGCAGGTGAGCCTGGAAGCCGAGACGGCGCGCCTGCGCGAGTCCGAGCGCGCCCTCGAGGAACTGCGCAGCCGCCACTACGAGGAGACCGACCAGCTTTCGGCGCTGCAGGGCGCCCTGTACGCCGCCAACGGAGAGGTGCAGTCCCTCGAGCAGGAGCTCTCGTTCCTGGCCGAGAACCGCCGCCGCATGAACGCGCAGCTCCAGGCCATCGCAGCCGAGATCGCCGAGGTGGAGCGGCGCACGGCCGACGCGCGTTCCGACAGCCACCGCTGGGCCGACGAGATCGAGACGGCCCGCGCGGCCATCCTGGAGCGGGAGGCGGAGCTCGAGGCCCTGCGCGCCGGGCTGCCCGGCGCCGAGGCGGCGGCGCAGGAAGCCGCCGCCGCCGTGCGCGCGACGGAATCCGAGATGTCCGCGGCGGAGCAGGCGCAGGGCGTCGAGGAGACGCGCGAATCGCACGCGCTCAAGATCCTGTCGCAGCTCGAGGCGCGCAAGAACCGCCTGAAGCAGGAAAACATGGGGCTCGTCTTTCCGGAGCCCGAGCGGCTCGCCGAGCTGGAGGCGCGCCGCGAGGAACTCGCCGCCCGCCTCGCCGCCCTCGAGGATGCGCAGCGCGCGGCCGAGGAGCGCCTGCCCGTCCTCGAGGAGGAGCGCCGCGCCGCGCAGCAGGCGCTGCAGGACCGCACGCGCGAGTTCGCGCAGATCGAGGCGGCGCTGAAGGCCCTCGAGGCGCAGCAGGCCAGGCTCGACAACAACGCGCGGCTGGCCGATTGGGCGAAGACGCACGCCCTCGACCGCGCCGAGCGCCTCTGGCAGGCCATCCAGGTGCAGGCCGGGTGGGACGACGGGGTGGAGGCGGCGCTCGGCGTGCGCCTCAACGCCGCGCGCCTCGCCGACGAAGGCGGCCTCGCCGACCTGCTGCGCGATGCGCCGCCGGGCAATTTCGCGGTGTTCGTCGAGCGCGGCGTGCCGGAGGCCGCGTCCCCGGGTTCGAACCTGGCGCCCCTCTCCTCCGTCGTGTCGAGCGGTCGCTCCGGCGTGCTGGCCTACCTGCGCGATGCGCTGGCGGGCATCTTCATCCTGCCCGACGGCGAGGACGGCCTCGCGCTCGCGCGCGTGCTGCCGCCGGGCGGGCTGCTGGTCTCGAAGGCCGGGCACCTCTTCAGCCGGCAGGGCGTGGTCTTCCACGGGCCGCAGTCCGAGCTGCACGGCGTGCTGCAGCGCCAGCGCGAGATCGAGGCGCTGCGAGGCCGGATGCCGTCGGTGGGCGCCGAGCGCGCGTCGGCGGAGGCGCAGCTCGCGGAGCTGGACGCCGGGCTGCGGGAATCGCAGGACGATTCGCGCCGCCTGCGCGACGAGCTCGCCCGCACCCACCAGGACGACCGTGCCATCGAGGTCGAGCACCTCAAGCTGTCGCAGACCTCCGAGCAGGCCGAGCGCCGGCGCGAGGCGATCCGGGCCGAGCTCGCGGACATCGAGCGCGAGGAGGAAAGGGAACGTCTCGAGATGCAGGAGGCGCAGCACGCGCTCGAGACCGGCTCGCAGAAGATCGAGGAGATCGTGCAGCGGCTGCAGGCCCTGGAGGACGCGGCCCGGGCCGCCGGCCAGGCGCTGGAGGCGGCGAGGGCCGCCGCGCTGGCTGCGGAGCGCGCGTTGCGCGAGGCCCAGTTCCACGAGAAGAGCTGCCATGACAAGGCCGAATCGCAGGGGCAGCTGGCGGTCTCGCTCGGCGAGCGCATGGCGGCGCTCGCGGTCAACCGCGAGAAGGTCGCCGAGGAGCTCACCCTGCTCGAGGAGGGCACGGTGCGCGAGCGCCTGCAGGCGGCGCTGGCCGTCAAGGCGGATCGCGAGCGCGACCTTGCGGACGCCCGGGCGGGGCTCGAGCACCTCACGGACGAGCTGCGCGGGCTCGAGGAGGCGCGGCTGGCGGCGGAGCAGACGCTGGGCCCGTTGCGCGAGCGCATCACGGAGCTGCGCATCAAGGAGCAGGAGGCGGCCACGCACGCCGAGCAGTACGCGCAGCAGATCGCCGAGGCGGGCGCCACGCGCGAGGAGCTTGCCGAGCAGATCGAGAAGCGCGTGCGCTCCTCCGGCATGCAGGCGGAGATCGCGCGCCTCACGGAGGAGATCGCCGCCCTTGGCCCGGTGAACCTGGCCGCGCTCTCGGAGCTGGGCGCCGCCCGCGATCGCAAGGCTTTCCTCGACGCGCAGGCGCTGGACCTCACGCAGGCCGTGGAGACGCTGGAGGCCGCCATCAAGCGCATCGACCGCGAGACGCGCGACCTGCTGCAGGGCACCTTCGAGACGGTCAACAAGAACTTCCAGGAGATGTTCCCGGCCCTGTTCGGCGGCGGGCAGGCCTACCTCAAGCTCACCGGCGAGGAGATCCTCGACGCGGGCCTGCAGGTGTTCGCGCAGCCCCCGGGCAAGAAGAACAGCTCCATCCAGCTCCTCTCGGGCGGGGAGAAGGCGCTCACCGCCATCTCGCTGGTGTTCTCGCTCTTCCGGCTGAACCCGGCGCCCTTCTGCCTGCTGGACGAGGTGGACGCGCCGCTGGACGACCCGAACACGGAGCGCTTCTGCGACCTGGTGAAGCAGATGTCGGCGCAGACGCAGTTCCTGTTCATCACGCACAACAAGATCACCATGGAGATGGGCCAGCAACTCATCGGCGTGACGATGCAGGAGCCCGGCGTCTCGCGTATCGTGGAGGTCGACATCGAGGCCGCCATGGCCTTCGCGCGCAAGCAGGCCGCCTAGACCGACCGTGTCCGACCTTCAACTCTCGCTCCTCGCCCTCGGCGCCGTCCTGGTGGCCGCCGTGGCCGGATACAACATCATCGTGGAGCGCCGCGCGCGCCGCCGCGCGGAGGCGTCCTTCCGCGCCAGCCACCCCGACGCGCTGCTCGAGCCCGCGGCTAACCGCCGCGAGCCCGTGCTGGGGGCCCTGCCGGGGCAGGGCGGGCGCCAGGACCCCGCCCTCGGCGCCCTCGATGCGGTCATCGAGCCGGCCGCGGGGCCGGCGGCGGAGAAGCCGCCGCCCGCACCGGCCGCGGCGCCGCCCGCGCCCGACGCCGTGC
>Ga0114939_10000326_pt1 | contig 40511 bp, 33 predicted proteins | sample AshMeaCrysSpring_FD_87196 | JGI IMG/M metagenome (GOLD analysis project Ga0114939, IMG submission 87196) | Groundwater microbial communities from Big Spring, Nevada to study Microbial Dark Matter (Phase II) - Ash Meadows Crystal Spring | ecosystem: Environmental > Aquatic > Deep subsurface >...
GGTGCCTGAAAAGTCTAAAATCGTACCTTGTGCCATGGGTCTTCTGTTTTTTAAAGTGAATTGATTTATTGCACAACCAATTTACACTTTTACAGAGACCCTTTTCTCATACATAAGACCTTTACCAAACGCATCCACTGGTTTGAAACATACCGGCTGAGCAATGGCCGCTTTTGGCCCAACGAAGAGCGCCACGGCAAAGATGAGATCCTCATTTCGCTGCTGCCACAGGAGCGCCTGGTAGCCCTGCTGCAGCGCATGGTAAACGAGGCCGAATTTTTGAGCGAAGGCGGCGTGCGGGCCCTGAGCAAGTATCACGAGAAGAAGCCCTACACAGTAAATATTGAAGGCGTTGCTTATACGATACAGTACGATCCTGGCGACAGTACAAGCGACCTGTTTGGCGGCAATAGCAACTGGCGTGGCCCGGTGTGGATGCCCATCAACTACCTGTTCATCAGCAGCATCCGCAAGTTTGGGCAGTTTTACGGCGACGGGCTCACATTGGAATATCCAACCGGCTCCGGTAAACAACTTACCTTATCCGAAGTGGCCAATGCGCTGGCAAGGCGCGTGCTGAGCCTTTTTGAACTGCAAGAAAATGGTGGACGGGTGCATCATGGCAGCTACAACTGGTTTTACCGCCGCCCCGAAAATCAGCACCTGTTGCAGTACTACGAATATTTTCACGGCGACACGGGGCGTGGCCTTGGGGCAAGCCATCAAACAGGATGGACGGCACTCATCGCAGCGCTCATCAGCGAATTGGAAGCTAACGAGAAATGATCGGGGCGAAATTTTGAATGATGAAGCAGAGGGAATAAGAATTAAAAAATAAGGAACAAAGAATAAGGAATAAGAAAGTTGGGGCTTAATCAGGTCGTTTTGATTAGTTGAAAGTGATGACAGATGACAGCTTCTTGCTATGAAAACTTTTCTGAGGGAATAAGAAAGGATTCATAGCAACGCTGCTATGATCAGAAAGCAGTATCAATGCATCATGTAGCTTTGAAAAATCAGCAGTGAATTCGAAAACACTATACGGCTAATGTCAGGGTGTAATGGATTATCTAGATATACATACACATCGAAAGCCTAAGGAAACGAGGGGTTGTCATATTCAAAACCTTTGCAGCCATTTTGAGCAGGTGCAAGAGCCGGGATTGTATTCGGCAGGGCTGCAACCATGGTACGTACCGGCACAGTGGCAGCAAGCTTTTGAGGAAGTAAAAAAATGGTCGGTACATGAGCATGTGCTGGCAATCGGTGAATGCGGCCTCGATAAAATTTGCGACACAGATTTTGTCCTGCAGCAACAGGTATTTGATCAGCATATTGCTTGGGCCAATACGCTGGGCAAGCCGCTCATTATTCATTGCGTAAAAGCCTTTGAAGAAACCCTGCTTGCACTGAAGCAAAGCAAGGTACCGGCGATCTTTCACGGCTATAATAAAAACAGAGAACTGGCCATGCAAATCATCCACGCAGGGCATTACCTCTGCTTTGGCAAGGCCCTTGGGCAGCCTCGGATGCAGCAGTTGTTGCAATCAATACCCCTTGAGCGCATTTTCCTGGAAACGGATGATGCAGAAATCGGCATACAACAGGTGTACCAGTTGGCCTCGGCTGCGTATAACATTGATGAACTTTCGCTTAGTTTGCAGCTTCGCCAAAATGTAAAAACCGTTTTTAACCGTTGAAGGATGCAGGATATTAGCTGGCTAAGCCGCACCAGTTTGCTGGTGGGCGAAAACACGGTACGTTATCTCACCAAAAAACATGTGATGGTGGTGGGCCTTGGGGGCGTAGGTTCATATGCAGCCGAGTTTATAGCCCGTGCCGGTATTGGCGAAATGACCATTATTGACGGCGATGTGGTGGACCCTACCAACCGCAACCGGCAGCTGCCCGCACTGGCAACTAATCATGGGCAAAGCAAGGCCGTGATCATGGAAGAGCGGCTGCGGGCCATAAACCCCGAACTGAAGCTGCATGTAATCCGTGAGTTCATCAACCCCGAAATGGTACTCGATCACCTGGAGGCCATGCCCGATTATATCATTGATGCCATAGACAGCATTACACCCAAAATCACATTCATCAAAACCGCATACGAGCATAAGCTGAAACTGGTAAGCAGCATGGGCGCCGGCGCTAAACTGGATCCTACCAAGTTGCAGGTGGTGGATATTTCCAAAACCTACAACTGCCCTTTTGCTCAGCAAATACGAAAGAACCTCAAGAATCATGGCATTTACAAAGGCATTAAAGTGGTGTTTTCGCCCGAAGATCCCATTAAAGAAAGTTTGATGCTGACGGATGGGAAAAATTTCAAAAAGTCGGCGTACGGTACTATCTCGTACCTGCCGGCAGTATTTGGCGCTACAGCGGCCAGTGTGGTAATCAGGGATTTGATCAAAGCGTTTGGGGAAAAATAATGAGCAACTATATATTCATGAATCGGGGCTTTAAGGAGATTTTTTTGAACCACTAAGTCGCAAAGTCACGAAGTTGCCCAAAGATTCGTCTTTGTATTTGTCTTAAAAAAAACTTAGCGATTCTTAGTGCCTTGGCGTGGTTCAAAAACCCAACTTCAGTTTAGCAAAAAAAGCCGCCCGGTTTCTCCCCGGACGGCCTTTAGCACCAAATACAAAACAGGAATTTACTTAATACCGTACTTGTACTTGTAGCGCTCAAAAAGTTGCTTGTGCTTGTCGTTGAGTTCTATGGTGCGGCCCTGTATGAACGCATGGGTCACCTTGCTGCTGCGCATATCGAGGATATCGCCTTCGCTCACTACGATGTTGGCGTCCTTACCGACTTCGATGCTGCCGGTACGGTCGGCGATGCCCAGGATTTTTGCGGCATTCAGCGTAATGGCCTGCAGGGCTTCTTCTTTGCCGAGCCCGTATGCTGCGGCGGTGCCTGCATTGAAGGGCAGGTTGCGGCCGCGGTTCTGTGGGTCATCGTCGTTGATGCAAAACAATACGCCGGCCTTTTTAAGAGCTGTGGCGCTTTTATACGGCTGATCCACATCGTCGTCGTCAAGTGCCGGCAGGTTATGCATCTGGCTCATAATCACGCTGATGTTATTAGCCTTGAGCAGGTCGGCAATTTGCCATGCATCCATGCCGCCCACAATCACCACATCAAAGCCAAACTCCTTCACAAAGTCTATAGCTACCAGCATTTGCTTTACCTGGTTGGCACGGACATACAGTTTGGCCGATTTGTCGAACAGGCCCTTGAGCGATGCATACTTCAGGTTCTTGTCTTCTTTGGGTGTAGTGCCGGCATTCCAGGCTTTGGCTTCGCGCAGCATTTCCTTCACCTTTTCCAGGCGGTCAAGGGCTTCTTTTACGGGGTCGCTGGGTTGCTGCTGGGCAGCCGAGAAAGCAGCACGCCTTCCACCGCCGGCACCTGCCAACAGGCTGGGCATGTACAGGTGCACGCCGTTGTCGGCTTTGTAAGTGGCATCTTCATAATCCCAGGCATCCAACTGCACCACGCTGCTGAGGCCGCCCAACATCGCGCCCTGCGGTGCTACATGCGCCAGCAAGATGCCGTTGCTGCGTAGCGTGTTTGTAATTTTGCTGTCGGCATTATAAGCTGCAATAGCCCGCACGCTGGCATTCATGTCGCCTATTTCGATAAAGTCGTTGCTGCCCCGTACCCCGCTGCCTATTTCCTGCAGGCCCAGCGCACTGGCGGGTAGTATAAGGCCGGGATACACATGCTTGCCCGTTACGTCAAACACCTTCACGTCATCGGCCGGGATAGGTAGGTTTTGACCCACCTGTTCAATTTTGCCGTTATTGATTTTAACTGTGGCGTTTTCAACCACCTGTCCGTTGCCAACGTGCACCGTTCCGCCTTTTAAGAACAGCAAGCCCTTGTACTCCCTTGCAGGATATACGGTTTCCTGCGCTGTTGCGCAAAGCGCAATTGCGGAGCAAATAAATATGAGTATCTTTTTCATTTCAATTTCTGCTTTGATGGTCATCAATTAAAATCCAGTTCCTCTTCCTCTATTTCCAACATTCCCAACTTATGCCCATGATCCAAACAGGTATGGATGTACTTGTAACTAGGCTGAGCCGGTATAGTGGGACGTCCTTCGCGTTTTTCACCAATCATTTTCTGGATCAGGCGTTGACGCTCGGCTTTAACCTGGTTGCGCATAGCCATGTCCTTTTCGCGGTCGAAGAACACGGTGCCGTCTACTACGGTGTACATGGCTTTGGCATAAATGCTCAGCGGATTGTCGCTCCACAGCACCAGGTCGGCGTCTTTGCCGGCTTTGATGCTGCCCACGCGATCGTCTACATGCAGCATTTTGGCAGGATTGATCGTTACCATGTTCAGCGCTTCTACTTCGCTCAGCCCACCGTATTTCACTGCTTTGGCAGCTTCCTGGTTCAGGCGGCGGGCCATTTCGGCATCATCGCTGTTGATGGCTACGTTCAGGCCCACTTTGGTCATGATGTAAGGGTTATACGGAATGGCATCCTGCACTTCGAGCTTATACGCCCACCAGTCGCTGAAGGTGGAGGCATTGGCGCCATGAGCCTTCATTTTATCGGCCACCTTGTAGCCTTCCAAAATGTGGGTAAACGTATTCACACGGAAGCCAAACTGCTCGGCCACCCGCATGGTGTTCAGTATTTCGCTGGCTACATAGCTGTGGCAGGTAATGAAGCGCTTTTTGTTCATGATCTCCACCAAAGCATCGAGTTCCAGGTCGCGGCGCACGCTGCCTGCCTTGGTGGCCGCTTTCATCTTCGCCTCATAATCTTTGGCGCGGGTAAAGGCATCTACCAGCACCTGCTCCACGCCCATGCGGGTATCGGGGAAGCGGTTGTTGCCGGTGGTGGCAGTGGTGCGCTTTACGTTTTCGCCCAGTGCAAACTTGATGAAGGGGTCGGCGCCTTTAAACTTCAGTTCATCATCGTTAGCGCCCCAGCGCAGTTTGATGAGTTGTGTTTGACCGCCTATGGTGTTGGCGCTGCCATGCAGGATATGCGATGAAGTAACTCCTCCGCTCAACTGACGGTAAATATTAATATCATCCGGATCAATGTTGTCGGCTATGCGCACTTCGCTGGTTACGCTCTGACCGCCTTCGTTGGTGCTGGCGCTGGCAATGTGCGAGTGCTCGTCGATGATACCTGCGGTCAGGTGTTTGCCGGTGGCATCTATTACACGGGCTGCGGCATCGCTCAGTCCTTTGCCTACCGTGGCTATCTTACCATTCTTTACCAGCACATCGGCGCCTTCCAGTTTGCCGTCTTTTTCGCTGGTCCATACCGTGGCGTTTTTAAACAGGATGGTCTCCTGCTTGGGCATTTCTTTGGAGCCATAGGCCAGGAATGGGTACGTAACCTCGCCCATGCGCCCGCCGCCGTGGCGTTGGCGCTGCCTGCCGGTATCAGCTTTGGGCTCTTCGGCTTTCACAAAGCTTGCAGTCCAGGTAAGCAGGTTACCCGCGCTGTCGGAGCCGGTGCCCTGCCACAGGCCGTTGTTATTTACGCCACTCAGGCGGTATCCGCTGCGGCTGCGCTTGGTTTCGCCAAAGCTCAGCTTCACCATTTTGCCATCGTAACTGAATTTGCCGGTTACGGTGTCTTTGGCAAGCACATCGGCGGCGCTGCCGCTTTTCACCATTACTGAGTACACCTTGTCGCCGCCGACGGTTTTCAGGTTAAAGTTGTAGGTGCCGGCCATATTGTACCAGGCATCTTCTTTTACCGCGTATTTTTTGCCCTGCACCCAGTTGTGCAGCAGGGTTGTTTTTTCGGCAAATACCGGGCCGTTTGTAATCAGGAAGTTGGCCAGCTTGCCGGCTTCCAGGCTGCCCACCTTGTCGTACACACCCAGCAGGGTTGCGGGTGTTTTGGTAAGGGCATCAAGGGCGGCCTTTTCGCTCAGGCCGTTTTCCATAGCCTTGCGCAGGTTGGCCATAAAGGTTTTGGCATCGCGTAGGTCCGATGTGGTAAGGGCAAAGGGTATACCTGCTTTTTCGATGGCCGCGGGGTTGGTGGGAGCCATTTCCCAATGCTTCATATCGGCCAGGCTTACAGTGCGGGCATCGGCAGGGTCTTCCACATCCTGCGCCTGCGGGTAGTTGAGGGTTACAATAAGCGGCGCCTTGGTGGCAGCCACTTCTTTAATACGCTGGTATTCCTTGCCGGTAGCTTTCAGGATGTACTGCACGCCAAACTCATCGCCCACGCGGTCGCTGCGCATCACATTCCACAAGTCGGTACCGCGGTCGTTGGGATCCATAATCTGCGGCAGGCCCTGGTTTTCATTCCATGCCTTCAGGGTTATATTCACGCCTTCTGCCATGGGATTACTCTTATACCAGGTAGCATCCAGGTAGGTTTGGCGCAGCAGGGCAATAGTACCCATCAGGCTGCTGGGGTAGGTTTGGGTGCTGGTGCCTTTGCCAAACGAATAGTGGGCCGTGGCCTTTTCTTTTACCACCACCAGGTTTTCTCTTTCGGCAGCCAGGGTTACAACGGCGCCGGTGCCCCGGGCAATGCCGTCCTTCTGGTGGGTAAGCACGGCGCCAAAACCGGTTTCGCGCATGGTTTTAGCCTTGGCCTCATCGGCGGCAAACAGGCTGATGGCATTTACCTCGGGCTTCAGGGCCTGGTTCCAGCCATAAGCGCCCTTCTGGTTAGTAGTAAGCTGTGCGGGCGCACGGAAGTCGAGACCACCCTGCTGCCGCTGGGCAACCGGCATACCATAGTCGCTGTAGATGTCGATAAACGACGGGTAGATGTACTTGTCTTTACAATCAATTACTTGTGCATCGGGCGGCACCGCTATGCCGGTTCCGATGGCTGTAATGCGCCCATCGCGTACCACCATGGTGGCATTGGTAAGCGTGGTGGATGCATCCTTTACAATGGTGGCATTGGTAAAGGCATAGGCGCCGCTTTTGGGCTCAGCCACCCCGTTTACCGGAAAGGTGGGCTGTGCCTCTGCCAGCGCCACGGGCAACAAAGCCCATAGCCAAAGCTTCAGTTTTCTCATAAGCACTGTTTTTTTATTCAGAAACGAATAGACGATAAAAGCAACAAATGCAAGCCGGGAAGGTTAAAAAAATGCCAACAGGGTTATTTTGGCCACCAAGGCTCTAAGCAACACGAAGCTTTGTTTGTTTGCCGGGGCCGATCAGAATACCAGGGTACAAATCCGTTCGCGAAACACTTTGGCTTATATTTGAGTGTCAAACCTGTTTCACCGTGGTTGTAGAAAGAGCAAATAACGATGATATCCTGATCCGTGTTTCGGGTTCCCTGGGCCAGTCAGAATTGGCCAGGTTAAAGGACTTTGCGAGATACCTTGAACTGATCTCGAAAAGCAAAGCCACTCAGCAAGATGCGGACAAACTTGCTTCTGAAGTAAAAGAAACCTGGTGGAAAGAGAACCGTAATCGTTTTATCCATTGAAGGTCGTAGTAGATGCCAATATTGTTTTCAGTGCCATTCTTAGCGCTCAGGGAAGTATTGGAGAATTGCTATTGGGTGGCGGTGAGTTTTTTACTTTTATAGTGCCCAATTATCTGGCGGAAGAGATTGAACGTCACTTGCCCAAACTGACCAAACTCACCGGATTACAAGCAGATGAAGTACGCGAATTGCAAAAACTGGTTACCAGGAATATCAATTTTCTGGACGAATCATTAGTGTCAGAATCAAACTGGCAGGAAGCAAACAACCTGGCTTCTGGCTTGGATGAAAAAGACACACCACATCTGGCCTTCGCCCTGGAATTTGATGCAATCTTTTGGACAGGCGACAAAGCCCTTGTGAAGGGCCTCAAAGCGAAAGGGTTCCTTAATATCGCTGACAGTTTCAGTCTACTGCAGTTGTGGAAAGAACAACCTTAAATGGGGTATGAACTTTTTCTAGCCCAGATATCCCCTACCCCAGTTCCTTCCGCATATACACCACCCCTTCCAGTGGATTATCGTAATACGCCTCCACTTCCTCAAAGCCCAGCGACCTGTACAAGCCCAGCGCTGGGGTGAGGCGCTCCAGCGTATCGAGCACCATGGCGGTGTAGCCCGCCTGCCGGGCCTGCTGCACAATGGCCTCGGCCAGCATACGGCCCCCGCCCCTGCCGGTAAAATCCGGCTGCACATACAGGCGCTTCATTTCGCACACGCCCTGCCCCTTGGGGCGCATGGCCACGCAGCCCACGTAGGCACCCGCGTGGCGCAGCAGCAAGATGCAACCGCCCGGGCGGCCATACATGGCGGGCAGGGTGCGCAGCTCCTCTTCAAACGACTGAAAACACAGGTCCACACCCAAAAATGCCTGGTACTCCCTGAACAGGCCGGCGGCTATGCCATACTCCGCATCGGTGGTTACTGCTGTCAGTTCCATCATCCCTCCCGGCCCGGGGCAGCGTTTTCGTCGCCTGCCAGCGACTGCAGTTCGGTTTCTATGCTGCGCAGCTTGTTTTCGCAGTAGGTTATCAGCAGTTTGGCGTCCTTTACCCTTGCCGCCAGTTCGTCCAGCGGCACCTGCTCCTGCTCTATGTCGCGCACTATTTTTTCCAGTTGGCTGTACGCCTCGTCAAATGTCAGTGGGTTCATATGGTATTATTTCCTGTATGGTACTGGTTACGGTTGCATCGCGGGTAATGGTTTGCATCACCACTTCTTTTTTCAGTTCGCGACCGCTGGTTATCACTTTTTCCTGCTGCATAAGCATGGCAAAGCCGCGGTTGAGCACGGCCTGCGGGCTTAGCTGTGCCACCAGCCTGTGCAGTTGCTGCAGTTGCTGCCCGGCCTGCTCAAGGCGCGCCTGTGCACCACGCTGTAGCAGGGCCTGCTGTTGCTGCACGGTCAGCAGGCGGTGCCTTACCTGCGCCCCGGCCTGCATGCCCACCTGGCTACGATAACGCTCCAGGGTTTGACGCCGCAACGCCACCCGCTGGGGTACCAGCCACTGCAGGCGCTGCTGCCACTGGGCAAGCTGCGTGCCGTAGCGTTGGGTACTGCGCCCGGCAGCCTGCATCAGCCGGTCGCGCAGCTCCATCATGGCACTTTCAAAGCGAAAGTTGTGGTCTATAATGGTGGCGGCCACCTTGGTAGGCGTTTTCAGCTGCCGCGCCATCAGGTCGGCAATGCTGGTATTGCGGTCGTGGCCTATGCCGGTAAACACGGGTATGGGAAACAGGGCAATGGTTCTGGCCAGCTCATAATCGTCGAAGGGCTTAAAATCGGTTTGCGAGCCGCCCCCACGCACCAGCACCACGCAGTCGTAGTCGCTGGCGCGCTGGTATATCTCCAGCAGTTGCTGCCTTATGAGGGCCGCGGCCTGCTCGCCCTGCACGGTACACAGGTAGCCGGTAACGTCTATATGGTATCCGTAGGGGTTGTGGGCCAGTTCCTGCACAAAATCGCGTTGTCCGTCGCTGCCGGGGGCGGTTACCAGGGCCACGCGCTGCAGCACGGCGGGCAGGGCCAGCGTGTTGTTGAAGGTGCGGTAGGCGCCATCCTCCTGCCGTATTTGCGCCGGGTAGGTTTTCAGCAGGCGCTCCAGGGTTTGCTGCCGCTCCAGTTCCAGCTTGCCCAGGGCAAAGCTTTGGTCTATCTCCAGCACCTCCAACTTAAGGCCATAGCGCGGGTGATACTTTACGGTCACCAGGCACGATATCTCGAGTCCGCTATCGAAGCGGGTGCCGGTAAGCTGCTCAAAGCGCCGGATATGCTGAAAGCCGTTGGCCCAAAACACGGCCTCCATTTGCGTGGCCACCTGCGTGCCCTGCTTTTCTACCAGCCGGCAAAAGCACCACTGCTTTTGGGGGTACAGCTTTACATCGGTAAGCTCGGCCTTTACCCAAAACGCCTTATCCCAGAAGCGTTCTTCCAGGGTATCCTGCACCAGGGCAGCCAGCTCGCTGAGGGTGGTATGGAGGGGCATGCGGCGAAGGTAGCGGGGATGGGGGAGATTCTTTTGGGGGGGATTGGTGTAGTTACTAGTATGGGTTGGATTTGGGTAGGGTTGGATTTGGGAAAGTGGAAGTTGGTTTCGATAATTTTTACAGATGAAGTCAAATCAGGCAATTCGTCAAATTTACGAAAGTTGGTAAGAGGCAACACCTTCCCATATTTACAGTATTTTGGCACTGTTTAAGCTAAATTTGACTCGTGGAAAAGACGGGATGCATAGCAATCAGCATCAACGGAACAAAGGGAAATCTTGACCTTTCGCCTGATACGTATGATATCAGGGAGATTATGGCTATACTAGGAAATGCTGAAGATTTGTTGTTTCCGAATGATAAAATGGAACGACCCACCATCAGCTACAACATTGAACAAGGCTCGGTGCGCCACATTTTCAAAACCTCCGTTCAATACATCATTGGTTTTAATGCGGTTATCGGCCAAATCGTACAATCCGGCAATATAGATTTTCTGGACCTGCCCACTGCAAAAGCCATAGAAGCCATACAAGCAGTAGCTACAAAAAAAGATTACACGTTTACAATAAGCACATCGGTTAACAACACCAATGAAGTTAGAATAGACCGGTCAACCAATTTCAGCAGAACCGAAAGCGTGTGGGCAGATGCAGAATTTTACCTGTATGAAAAATTACCAATGCGGGAGGCAAGGAAAGGGCCAATATTCATATGCTTACAGATGAGTTTGGGACAGTCAGAATTGAGACGCCTATTTCATTTCTGGAAGAATATGATGAAAACCTGCTTTATAAGGCTTTTGGCATCAGGGCTGTAGGAAAGCAACACGCTGAATCAGGCGAAATTGATAAGACCTCGCTGAAATTCCTCGATCTTATAGATTACGAACAATCTTATGACGAAAAGTATTTATCCGGTCTGAGAGAAAAAGCCAAAAAGTCGTGGCTTGGCAACATAGATGCCGAAAAATGGCTGCGGGAAATAAGAGGGGGTTATGACGCATAGGGCTGTTCTGTTAGACACAAGTTTTTTTCTGCGTTTTTTGAACGACAATGATGCCTTGTTCAAAAACGCTGATGGATACTTCCGGTATTTTATCCAGCATAAGATTCACATGGTTGTATCTACAATTTCGATTGCTGAATATTGTGTTGGCGGAGATATACATGAGCTGCCACTCAAGAACCTGTAGGTACTGCCTTTTAATGCAGATCATGCCAAAAAAACAGGAGCATTTGCAAAAATGGTATTCAGGAATTAGGGCAGGCTGAATCTTAAGGAGCGAAATATTATCCCAAATGATACGAAGCTTTTGCCAAGGCTGATGTAGAAACGCCCATCCAATTTTACCTTTCATCAGATACAGAAGGCCTGAAAATTTACAACATGCTAATGGAGTTGGATACACCCAAATTTCAGCTTATTGACCTGAGCATTTCGCATGCTGAAGTATTTGGAGTCTTTGATTTGTAAGCATTGCATAGCTGCCATTACGCATCTTTGATCAAGCGTGGTGCACTCAAAGGCCAAAAGGCCTGCATATCATTGAACCCAATCATGTTATTTTTACTGGCATGAAATCCATAGCCATGATCCCCGCCCGGTATGCCGCTACGCGGTTTCCGGCCAAGCTGATGCAGATGCTGGTCGATAAAACGGTGATACGCCATACCTACGACAATACCGTAGCCACCGGCCTGTTTAGCGAGGTGGTGGTGGTTACCGACAGCCCCGTCATTTTTGATGAAATCACTTTCTACGGCGGCCGCGCCATGATGAGCCAACGGCCCCACGAAAGCGGCAGCGACCGCATAGCCGAGGCCGTGGAGCATCTGGAGGTGGATGTGGTGGTAAACGTGCAGGGCGACGAGCCTTTTGTGCGCAAAGAGCCGCTGCAAAAATTGCTGCAGGTGTTTGAAGGCCCTGCCGGGCAGCAGGTGCAGGTGGCAAGCCTGATGCAGGTGCTTACCCACCCCGAAAGTATTGCCGACCCTAACTATGTAAAGGTGGCTGTGGACCTGCAGATGAACAGCCTGATGTTCAGCCGCTCGCCCATACCCTATCACCGCGATAAAACGGTGGCGCCCACCTACTACGAGCATATCGGCGTGTACGCCTTTCGCAAGCAGGCGCTACTCGATTTTACCCGCTGGCCCATGACGCCGCTGGAAGCGGCCGAAAAAATAGAATGCCTGCGCTACCTGGAGCATGGCATACCGCTCAAAATGGTGGTGGTAGACTATATGGGCGTGGAAATAGATACCCCCGAAGACCTGGTAAAGGCGGCGGCGCTGCTGAAATAAACGTTATGCAAAAATTACTGGTTAATGGTACGCATATATGCGCTTGCGCGGGCGCTGCTGCTGGCACACTGGCGTTGGCGGCACCCATCTTGCAAACACCATTGCTTGCTATCTTCATTTTGCAATCATTTGCTGGCAGTTTTGCTGATACTGAATTGAATGTCGTTTGATTATGCGAAACAGAGGCCGGTAAGACGGTAAGGGCGGTGAGGGAACGGTAAGACCTTTTAGATAAGCTTCCCGAACCTTCTATTACTTACCGCCTTCCCGGCAAAAAAAAGATCTTATCCAAACGCCATCAAATGCTGAAATTGCAACATCGCAGCAGCAAGGATGTAAACAAGGGAAACACCCCACAAAGCAACCACCATGACCACCACCGCCCACCACGATCAGCGCATTGCCGCCATGACCTTTGCCTCGGTGTACCCGCACTATGTGGCCAAGGTAGAAAAGAAGGGCAGAACCGTAGCAGAACTGCACGAGGTCATTACCTGGCTTACCGGTTTTGATACGGCCAAATTGCAGCAACTGATCGCCGAAAAAGCCACCTTCGAAAGCTTTTTTGGGCAGGCCACCCTCAACCCCCATGCACACCTCATTACGGGGGTTATTTGCGGCTACCAGGTAGAAGACATCGAAAACCCGCTGACACAGCAGGTGCGCTACCTGGATAAACTGGTAGACGAGCTGGCCAAGGGCCGGAAGATGGAGAAGATACTGCGCTGAGCCTTGCGGGGAGATGCATGCGGATGTTGTGCCTGAAGCGTGGCAGGCTGCCGGTTTTGTATTACTGCAAGGAATCAATTCTTTGCTTTTGCACGCCAACCAACGGGCTACTCCTCCAATGTCACAACACCGGCCATTACGATTTTTGGCATAGATTCGACCAATGGCAAGCCTCCAAATTGATATTATCGAGCCTAAAGCAAGAAAACTTCTCGAAGATTTAGCCGACCTGAAACTGATCTCTATTCAAGAAAATAAGCAGGATCGCCTGGAGCTGCTTCTTTCAAAACTGAGGCAGCATTCCGGTGAAATCTCCTAGCAGGAAATCACCGAAGAAGTGGAAATCGTGAGAGCAGAAAGATATGCCGGCAAGAAAAACTAGATTTATTTTTGATACTAACCTCTGGATCAGCTTTCTGATCCACAGAGATTTTCGGCAAATTGATGAAATCCTGCTGAGCGATGATTACGAACTGGTTTTCAGTATGGAGTTGCTGGAAGAGTTTCTGGATGTCATCCGGAGACCCAAATTTCATAAATACTTTAGTACAGAACAGGTTGAATCAGCACTGGAAATAGTGATTGATTCCTCCAGATTCGTGGAAGTAAATTCAACCATCAACTTTTACTGCGATCCAAAGGATAACTTTTTGCTGGCACTTGCTTCTGATTCGGATGCAGATTACCTGGTAACGGGCGATCATGATCTGCTTACAATTGGGAAGATCAATAGAACTGAGATTGTCACACTCACGGATTTTCTCAAAAACAACAGAACTTCAGATTAGGTTACGCTCCCAAATCGGCTACTCGTAAATTTAGTGTATGGTTCGTATTCTCTTTGCCATAATGCTCCTGCTTTCCTGCAAAGCCAGCCACAGAAGCACCGCTTTGGCCACGCCACCTATCGTTAGCCGCCAGGTGTGGGAGGCCGCCGATGCCATGCCTTTCAAAACCCATACACCCGTGCGCCTTACCGTGCATCACGAGGGCACGCAACTGAACTACACCGACAATGCCGCCCGCAAAATAAAAGCGATACAACGCTGGGGTATGGGCCCCGACCGCAACTGGGCCGATATTCCCTATCATTATCTTATAGCACCCGATGGCACTATTTACGAGGGCCGCAACGTAAACAACGTGGGCGAAACCAATACCGAATACGACCCCACCGGCCACCTGCTCATTTGCTGCCTGGGCAATTACGAAGTGCAGGAAGTGCGCCCCGAAATGCTGCAGTCGCTCATCAGGCTGCTGGCATGGTGCAGCAAGCAGTACAATATACCGCTGGAAACGCTGAGCACCCACCGCGACAACAGCAGCCAAACCTCCTGCCCAGGCAAAAACCTGTATACATATTTTGCCAATGGTTATGTGCTGCGAGAAGCAAAAAAGTTGGAATAAGATTTAGCCAGAGCGTAGCTCAAAAGTGCCAATGATCACTTAACCACAAAGTTCCTGCCGGCAGGCGAGTGGCGCAAACGAAATTTCACGACTCTCGCAAGGAGTCCTACAGGCCTTGGAAGTCACAATACACTATTTCACTGTATTCATCCTAATGCACCTTTCGCATTCTTCGTGGCTCCTATGTTTGTGGTAATAAACATACCTCCTACGGATGCGCACTGATCCTGGTGTTAAGATGCTTCGAAAATGCCTGAAGGGCATTCTCTTAGTGCCTTTACTCAACTTAAAAAAAGGTCTTTGTGCGCCTTCGCGTCTTTGAGTCTTTATGGTTAAAAAATGACTTTTGAGATGACTTCAAAGCTTCCTGAATGAAATTTCCTCCTCTCCCCTTAATCCAAAACATATCAAAAAAATAACCCCTGCCGTAAACACGACAGGGGCCCAACTAAAAACACAATCAAGGGTAAGCTATATTAATCAGGCTTTTCGCCGTGCAGGAAATTGTTGAGGGTACTAATGTGTGTTTCATTATTCTCGTCTGTTTTCACCTGTGCCCGGCTGTAAAAGTCCTCTACGTTGGCAATAGCGTTGTGCAGGTCGAGGTCGCGGCGCAGGTAGGCCGGCACCGTTTCAAACTCATTGCTATTGTCGAGGTGCAGCGGGTTGAAGCTGAGGTTGCGCAGGCGGTTGATGCGGTCCTGTGCCCTGCGCTTCTGCTCTTCTTCTTCGCTCAGGTCTTCGGTGGGCGGCTGGGTGGCCTGCTGCTCGCGGGCTACCGGTGCACCAAACGATTCATCGAACGAGAGCGATATACCTGCCACGGCTTCTTCTTCTTCACTCATTACTTCGCGCATTTCCAGTTTTATATCGTCCATGCCAGTTGGTTCCTGGCTTATAGGCGCAGGCAATTCGGGCTCAGGAGCCAGATAGGGCATGGTGGTTGGCTCCTCTGCAGCACGCGCCGTAGGCATATGCGTTGCAGGAGAATTATAAATCTGGCTGGGTTTGCTTAAAAATGCGTGAAGTGGGTTAACACCTTGAACGGGTTCCTCCTCTAGCAATGGGTTGAACACCCGTACAATTGGCGCCTCAATATGCACGGGTTGTGGCTCAGGCTTTGGAGTTTCAGTATGCACCGCGGAAGATGCGTCCACATCCAACTCAAAATATAAGGGCGACTGCTCGGTTTCCTTTTCGTCAATCTGGTTGGCCTGCATCGACATGGGGTCGTATTCCATTGCCATGGGAGCCGGCTCTGCAAACAGGTTGGGCACCATAGCTTCAGGCTCTTCTAGTTCTACAGTAGGCATCAGGTGTGGCGGAGGCGGCGCCTCCACAGCAGGCGCCTGAGACTGTGCAGCTTCTGTAGCGGGGGCCGGATTGCCGTAAAGCTTCTTCTCTTCGCCTTCAATTCCAAGCGTTAAAATAATGGGCGCCTCCACTTTCTTTTCTTCCTTGCGGGGCTCCGGCTTGGAAAAAGGATCTTTGTAACGGAAGCCAGTGGCAATAATTGTAATACCCAGATTTTCGCCCATGGCATCTTCGTATCCCATACCAAACACCACATCTGTATGCTCACCGGTAAGCTGCCTGATGTGCTGCTGTATCAGTTCCAGCTCATCCATGGTGCACTCGTGGTCGCCGGGGGCCGATGCAATATTGAGCAGCAACCACTTGGCGCCGGTAATATCATTGTCGTTCAGCAGCGGCGAATTGATAGCCTGCTCTACGGCATTAACAGCACGATTTTCACCCCCGGCCATGCCATTGCCCAGTATGGCAACACCGCCATCGCGCATTACGGTGCATACATCGGCAAAGTCCACTACCACGTGGCCGGCATTATTAATAATATCGGTAATACAACGAGCAGCAGTAGCCAGCACATCATCGGCTTTAGCGAAGGCTTCGGTCATTTTGAGGTTGCCAAACTGATGGCGCAGCTTGTCGTTGCTTATTACCAGCAGTGTATCCACATGTTCCTTCAGTTCGTTGATGCCTTGCTGTGCCTGTGCCATGCGCTTGGGTCCCTCCCAGGTAAATGGCGTAGTAACAATACCTACTGTAAGGATCCCCATTTCGCGGCACACTTTGGCCACTATTGGCGCACTTCCGGTACCGGTGCCGCCACCCATGCCTGCAGTAATAAAAGCCATTTTGGTATTGTGCTCCAGCATCCGCCTGATTTCTTCCAGGCTTTCCATAGTGGCTTCGCGTCCAATTTCGGGTTTAGCCCCGGCGCCAAGGCCTTGTGTAAGATGCGGCCCAAGCTGCACCCTGTTGGGCACGGGGCTTTGTGCAAGCGCCTTACTGTCGGTATTGCAAATAATAAAATCAACATTCTGAATATTTTGCCTGTACATGTGGTTCACGGCATTGCCACCACCGCCACCAAATCCCAAAACCTTGATGATGTTCGATTTTTGCGGAGGCATATCAAAGTGAATCATAATAAAATAAATTTTTGTGGTTAGTAAGTAAATCTTCAATTGGTTATAATGGAGTAGTTATTTTATTTCGGTCTCGTCTACATCACGGAATATATCGTACAGGCCGTCGCGTACTTTGTCCCATATCGATTTACGGCCTTTCATTTTGTGTGCCGGCACATTGCGCATCACTTCTTCCTGCAATATTTCCTCAGTTGTAAGCGGCCGGGTAAAATCGGTAGGCACTGCTACAAACTCATCATTGCCGGCTACAAAGTCTTTACGGTTTCTTTCAAAATCGCTGTAACCTTTCAAAATAAGACCAATACAGGTGCTATACATAGGCTTGGTAAGCTCATCTATGTAGCCGTTGGCTAAATGCTCGTTGGGGTAACCGATGCGGGCACTCAATCCTGTTTGGAATTCCGTCATTTGAATGAGGTGTTTAAGTTGCGAACCGCCACCGGTGAGTATGATACCCCCGTTTAGGGTGCGGCTGTCCATGCCTACCTGCTTCAGGTGATAAATTACGAAATCAAAAATTTCGCTCATACGTGCCTGAATAATCTGCGCCAGCGTTTTTACACTCACCTGCTTGGGCGCCATGCCGCGAATACCGGGAATTGTTATAATGGCGTTGGCTTTGGTTTCCTGTGCCAAGGCACTGCCAAACTGTACCTTCATAGCTTCTGCCTGGCTGCGCAGCACACCTAACCCCGTTTTAATGTCGTTGGTAATGTTTTCGCCACCAAAGGGTATTACCGCGGTATGCTTCAAAATACCTTCGGAAAACACGGCAAGATCGCTGGTGCCACCACCAATATCCAGTATAGCCACACCTGCTTCCAGGTCGTGTTCGCACATTACTGCATCGGCCGAGGCAAGTGGTTGCAGCACAATATCTTTTATGTTCAGTGCGCTGCGGTTTACAGCACGGGTAATATTGCGAATAGCAAACTTGTCGCCAGTAATGATGTGGAAGTTTGCACCAATCTTTACCCCGTTGTATCCAATGGGGTCTTTAATATTCTGGTGGTTATCTACCGTAAACTCTTGAGGTATTACATCAATAATCTGATCGCCGGCAGGGATATACGTTTTGCGCTGGTCCGAAATGAGTTGGTCCACTTCATTGCGGGCAATTTCTTCTTCAGAACTCTGTCGCACCAAATCGCCACGTGTTTGCAGGCTTTTGATATGGTGACCTGCAATACCCACGTACACCTCTCGAATGTTGAGGCTGGAGTTACTTTGCCGGCAGTTTTCCATGGCTTCTTTCACAGCCTTCACGGCCTGCTCTATATTGAGCACCTGGCCATGCTGAACACTGTTGTTACTGCTGGCACGGCCAAACCCGAGAATCTCCAGCTTGCCATACTCGTTTTTCCGACCGGCAATGGCGGCAATTTTAGTAGTGCCTATATCAAGGCCCACAATAATGGGATTAGCATTGGTTGCTCCCCTGCTGTCGGCAGTAGCAGCAGTCGTGGCTTCCTGGTTCAAGATTTCTGTCATACCTCTGTGTTTTAGTTGTTATTAATTAATTCTGTTTTGGCATAATAGCTTTTGGTTGTTGTGCAGGGCTTGCTGTATCGGCAGCAGGCGGGGCTTTGGGTGTATTTACTTTGTCGGGTGGCGGCAAAGCAACAGCTTTCACCTCCTGCCCCGATGACACCGATACAATACGTCCTTTGGCAGGTTCGCTGTGTATGGCTGTTTCATCGGCCATGTCTTTATTTGCTTGTATAATAGATTCGTATAATTCCAATGCCTTTTGCGTATTGATACTGCCAGTTGCCGTGTCGTTGCGCACAGCCACTATTTGTCCGGCATAGGATGCATTGAGTGCCTTATAGCTATCGAACCCCTTACGTACCAGTACCTGTTTGTAAAACAACTTCAGGTTGTGCAACTTTTCATCCACCTTGTTTGCCGTACCCAATTCAATTATGTGATTACCAATGGCAGGAATAATTTCAAAATACCCGGGCCTGATCATATTTACCTGGGCAGCCTGAGCCATCCAGAATTCATCGGGTACTATCTGGCTGCTGATGTACACTACCTGCTTAATAAGTGAATCGTATAAATTACCATTGGCTTTGGTACGCGTTGGCAGGCCTGTAAACACGGGTACGTCGGCACGGTCGGTTTTACTAAGCGGCAGCTTATAGCATGCGCTGTCTATATAATACGAGTTTGCGCCTGCATCCATTATACGCGCTACAGGAATGCGTTCCATAACACTGATGTGCAGTACCTGCCTATTGTCAAAATACAGTTCGGCGCAGCTTATCCACGGCATCTCTTTAAGTGCCTTTTCAATTCTGAACAAGTTGAACCCGCTCACAGGATATCCCACAGCATCGGCATGCACCTGATCCTGCACAAGTTGCCTGATCTCCTTTTCATCTACAAATACTTTTTCGTTGCCATTTTCTACCCGAATGCTCATGGCGGTGCAATGCTTAAGGTCGCGGGTTTTGCCGGCGCTAATCAGCAATACAGCCACCGCTGCACTCAGCAGCAGCCATACAGCCTGTAACCCAATATGTGATGCCCGGTTACTCAATTCAACTTTTCTTTTAGTATTTCTAATGCCTTTGGCAGCAGCGTATCAATATCTCCTGCGCCTGCAGAAATCAACAGTTCGGTATCCACTTCTCTCAATCGATTAAGCCATTTATCCCACTCCAACACCTGCACATTACAGTTTTGCATATACCCGGCAATCAATTCACTTGAAACGCCTGGTAATGGCAATTCACGTGCAGGGTATATAGGCAGAAGCACTACATCATCTGCCATCTTCAACACCTCGGCAAATCCGGCAGCATGGTCGCGGGTGCGGGTAAACAAATGGGGCTGAAACACAACAGAGCATTTCAAATGGGGATATAGTTCGCGGGCGCTGCTCACCAGGGCACGTAATTCGGCAGGGTGGTGCGCATAGTCATCAATAAATACCAGCGGCTTTACACCTGCACGTTTGGCTAAATACTCAAAGCGCCGCTTTACCCCTTTAAAGGCGAAGATTGCCTCCCGTATACCATTATCATCAATACCAAGTAAATGTGCCACCGCAATAGCTGCCAACGCATTTTCCACATTATGCCATCCGCCCATATTTAATTTAATATCCGTAATTAAATGTGCTTGTATGCAGGTATCAAACACATATGCACCATCTGCTATGCGTAAGTTGCGCGTAAATATATTGGCAAGGTATACTGCATCTAACGCGTATGTGAGTTGATTGCTCACCCGGGCATGTTGCAATTTATCAAGGCCGGCTTTTCGAATGAGTGTGCCTCCGTCTTTTACCTTGCCGGCAAATTCCATAAAGGCTTCCTCCATAGCTTCCGGCGTTCCATAAATATCCAGGTGATCGGCATCCATGGAAGTAATAATGGCAATATCGGGACTAAGCCTGTGGAAACTGCGGTCGTACTCATCGGCTTCTACCACACATACATCCCGTTCACTACTCCAGAAGTTAGTATTATAATTGGTGCTTATACCACCCAAAAATGCGTTGCAGCCATAGCCGGTGTAGCGCAGCACATGTGCAATCATGGTACTGGTGGTTGTTTTGCCATGGGTGCCTGCCACACACACATTGTGCATGCCACGGGTAATAATACCCAGCACTTCACTGCGCTTCACTACCAGGTAATTGTGCAGCCGGTACCAGGCCAGTTGCGCATGAGTAGCAGGCAGGGCAGGCGTGTACACAACCAATTGAGCCTCTTGATCCAGCAAATCCGCATCATCGGTATAATGAATAACAGCCCCTTCTTCCACCAATTGCCGCGTCAAAGCGGTCTCCGTGCGATCGTACCCGCTCACGTGCACGCCCCTGCCAAGGAAAAAGCGGGCAATGGCACTCATGCCAATGCCGCCTATGCCGGCAAAGTATATACGTTGTATGGAAGCCAGGTCAATCATGCAGTTGCTTCAGTATATGTTTAGCAATCATCTCGTCGGCATCATAACGGGCCAGTTTCTTCATATTGGCGGCGTAGCGCTTCAGCCTGAGCTTATCCTTCAGCAGGGCAGCTACAGTATCCATCAGTGTATTGCCGGCCTCTTCATCGGGCACCAGGTCGGCAGCGCCGGCATTGGCCAGCATGCGGGCATTGGCGGTTTGGTGGTCTTCGGCGGCAAAGGGGTAAGGCACCAGCACGGCGGGCTTACCGCATACGCACAGTTCGGCCACACTCATGGCTCCTGCGCGGCTGATTACAACATCTGCGGCAGCATAAGCCATATCCATATGCTCAATAAAATCGCTTGCCCATACGCACTGCTTACCTGCCGTAACGCTGGCAGCCTCTTGTGTAAACAGTTTGCCTGTTTGCCATATTAATTGCCAGCCTTGGCCCAGCAGCCTGTCGAGCCCGGCAAGCACGGCTACATTAATGCTTCGTGCCCCCAGGCTGCCACCTACCGACAGCACTACAGGCTTTTCAGCACTCAATCCAAATGCTGCAGCAGCCGTGGCTTTATCAACCTTATTATTTGCAATGGCATCGCGCACAGGATTGCCCGAAACAACAATCTTATTAGCCGGAAAAAACTTATCCATACCGTCAGACGCCACAAATACAGTTCGTGCCATTTTGCCTAACAGCATATTGCTTTTACCGGCAAAGGCATTGGCTTCGTGCAAAAAGGTTGGAACCCCTGTCCACTGTGCGTAACGCAATACCGGAAAACTACTATAGCCACCTACTCCAAAAGCCGCATCGGGCCTGAAATGACTGAATACCCTGCGTACCTGCAAAAAGCTCTTGACAAGTTTGTAAGGCAGGGTGAAATTTTTCCACAAAGCACTACGATTGAACCCGGCAATATCAAGCCCCACAATTTGATAGCCTGCCTTGGGAACCTTTTCCATTTCCATTTTGCCGCTTGCCCCTACAAAAAGTATCTCTACCGATGCATCGAGTTTGCGCAGCGCATTGGCAACTGCCACAGCCGGGAAGATATGCCCGCCTGTGCCACCGCCTGCTATAATAATACGCCTGTTCATACGGTTGCCTCCTCTTTAGGTTGTCGCAGCTTTTTGCCCTCCACAACTTCTACGTTGCGCGCCACACTCAGGATAATACCAATAGAGAAACAGGTAAATAGAAACGAGGTGCCTCCCATACTTACCAGCGGCAGTGTAACTCCCGTTACCGGAAACATATTTACATTTACAGCCATATTTGTAGTAGCTTGCACGATAAGTGTAATACCCAGACCTAATGCCAAAAAGGCGCCAAATGCATATGGGCAGCGGCTGAAAATACGAATGCACCGCAGCAGGAACGCGAGGTATAAAAACACAATTACCATAGCGCCCAACAGGCCATACTCTTCTACAATGAGCGCATAAATGAAGTCGCTGTATGGATGGGGCAAAAAATTGCGCTGCTCACTGTTGCCTGGCCCTACGCCCACCCAGCCGCCTTTGGCAATAGCTATTTTGGCCTGTTGAATCTGATAGGGAGACTCTTCGGCAGAAGCAAACATAAAATCCTGTACTCGCGATATCCAGGTACCAATACGCCCTGTCTGCTTTAATTCGGCAACCATGCCCGGCTTTGCCTTAGCCGTTTGCTGTTCGGGTTTATAGGTAGTGTAAGCAATGGCCACCAGCAATACAACCGGCACAAGGGCTACCAGGGTAGTAAGTATCAGGTGCTTCCACGATGCACGGCTTACAAATAGCACCAGCATACCTGTAATACCCGTAAGCATAGCAGTGCTCAGGTTGGCTGGCGCAATAAGCAGGCAGGTAAGTACTATTGGCATCAGCAAAGGCAGGTAGCCCTTTCTGAAATCAGCAATAATTTTATGCTTATGGGTAAGCAGGCGGGCCAGGTACATAAACAAAGCCAGGCGCGCAAAATCAGATGTTTGAAAGGTCCAGTTTACTACAGGCAGGCGTATCCATCGGTTGGCATCGTTGAGGTTGGTGCCAAAAGCCAGCGTGTACACCAGCAGAGGCAGCGAAATGATATACAGCCAAAGTGCCACCCTGCTAAAAAAACGATAGTCGATAAGATGTGTAAAATATATAATACTTACTCCTACCAAAATGAACATGACCTGGCGGAAAAGATATATTTCCGTATTTCCCTTATGATGCTTGTAGGCCAGCGAACCGGTAGAACTATACACAGCAAGCATGCTTATGATGGCAAGCATGGCTACCACACTCCAAATTACCCTGTCGCCGCGGGTTTGCGGCTTCAGTAATAGGGAGCCGTTCTGCCCTGTGTACAGACCCAAACTTTCTGATATGTGTCTTAAAGCTTCCAATTACAGGTCTCTTACTGCAGCTTTGAAACGACGGCCGCGGTCTTCATAATTTTCAAACAAATCGAAACTGGCACATGCAGGCGACAGCAGAACTACATCGCCGCTTTCGGCAATACGATATGCGGCCTTCACCGCTTCTTCTGCACTGGTGGTATCTATTACATTATCTATCACCTCATCAAAAGCTGCGTGTATTTTACCATTGTCTGTACCAAGGCATATTATGGCTTTTACCTTTTCTATTACCAACTCTTCAATGAGCGAATAATCATTACCCTTATCTACGCCTCCCAGGATAAGAATGGTGGGCTTTTTCATACTTTCCAGTGCATACCAGGTACTGTTTATGTTGGTAGCTTTACTGTCGTTGATATACTCTACGCCCTTGATGGTCAGCACCGTTTCCATACGATGTTCCAGGCTTTCAAAACTCCTGATAGCCTCACGTATGCGTTCCTTTCTGATTTCAACGGTTGCCCCGGCAAGTCCTGCGGCCATAATGTTGTACTGGTTGTGTTTTCCCTTTAAGGCAAAATCGTTGATATTCATCCGCACCTCTTCTTCTTTCACTTTTATCAGCATTTGCTCGTCTTTGATAAAAGCGCCCTGGCGTGGTTCCTGCTTCATAGAGAATGGTAATAGGTTGGTATGTAAATGATGAGTTGACAAATGGCTGGCAATCACCGGATCATCGGCACAATAAATGAAGTAGCATGCTTCATCCAGGTTTTCTGCTATCCGGAACTTACTATGTATGTAATTTTCGAAACGGTAGTTATACCGGTCAAGATGGTCTTCGGTTATATTAAGCAACAGCGCCACATCGGGCCTGAAAGAAACGATATCATCAAGCTGGAAAGAACTGACTTCGGCTATATACCAATACTTTGGATCTTCTGCAACCTGCCGTGCAAATGAGTAGCCTATATTGCCTACCAATGCGCAGTCAAGGTCACCGTACCGGCATATACTATAAATAAGCGAGGTAGTGGTGGTTTTGCCGTTGCTGCCTGTAATGGCAATTATTTTGGAATTGCCTTTGTGCCGGTATGCGAATTCTATTTCGCTTATAACGGGGATGCCTTTATTGCGTATCTTTTTTACTAATGCATTCTTTTCGCCTATGCCGGGGCTTTTCATCACTTCATCTGCCTGCAGTATGCGTTCCTCGCTGTGCAAGCCTTCTTCAAAAACCAGTTCGTGACGCAACAAGTCGGCTTTAAACCGGGGTGCAATGCTGCCTCCATCGCTCACAAACACGTCATAGCCCTGCTTTTTGGCAAGTATGGCTGTGCCTAGGCCGCTTTCGCCCGCTCCCAATATGACTAACCGCTTGCTCACTGCTATGTATACCTGTTTATCTTACCTTAAGTGTTATTACCGATGCCAGCACGCAAATGATGGTGATGATCCAGAAGCGCACGGCTATCTTGCTTTCGTGGTATCCAAGCTTTTGATAGTGGTGATGCAACGGACTCATTAAAAAAATTCTTCGCCCTTCGCCGTACTTTCTTTTGGTGTATTTGAAATACGATACCTGCAGTATCACACTCAGGTTTTCAATCAAGAACACACCGCAAAAGATGGGTATCAACAGTTCTTTGCGTACAATAATGGCTAGCGAGGCAATGATGCCGCCCAGTGCAAGGCTGCCCGTATCGCCCATAAACACCTGTGCGGGAAAGGCGTTGTACCATAGAAAACCTATACACGCACCTATAAAAGCCCCGATGAATATAGACAGCTCACCCAGGTTGGGTATGTACATGATATTGAGATAATCCGAAAAGCGTATGTTGCCACTTACGTAGGCAAACAAACCCAGGCATGCACCAATAATTGCCGACACTCCCGTTGCTAACCCATCGAGGCCATCAGTAATATTGGCACCGTTAGATACAGCGGTAATAATGAAAATGACAGCAGCTATGTACAAAATATAAGTGAAGTCTTCCCAGCTTTTGGGCAACAGCTTAGCATAGTTGAATTCATGCCCTTTTACAAATGGGATAGTGGTAATAGGTGTTTGAACTTTTACATAACGCACTGCCTTGCCATCAATAATCTTTGCGCTTTCGCCAACCAGTCTTTCCTTTTGCTGCAATACTACCTTGCTGCTGCCAATCACTTCCCGTTCTACCACCACGCCCTTGTGGAAGTAAAGCGTAGCGCCTACTATGAGGCCCAGGCCCACCTGCCCTGCAATCTTAAACCTTCCCGCCAGGCCATCTGCATCGGCTTTCTTATACGACTGGCCCAGCTTATTGGCCATTTTCTTGGCACGTAGTTTAAGCAGGTCGTCTATAAAACCAATCATACCGCACCATATGGTTACCAACAGCATTAATATGATATACACATTATCTACACGGGCAAACAACAGCGTGGGCACTACAATGGCCAGCAGAATAATGAATCCGCCCATTGTAGGCGTATTAGTTTTATCTACTTCGCCGGGCAGACCCAGTTCGCGTACCGACTCGCCTATTTGCAGGATCTGCAGTTTTTGGATGATACGCTTGCCATACAGGGCCGATAACACCAGCGACAGAATAACAGCCAGGGCTACCCTGAACGTGATAAACTGAAACAGTCCAGCCCCAGCGAGGTCAAACTTATCTTTCAGCCACAAAAACAGGTGATATAACATAATAATGCGTTTATATGCCGTTATCCATTATTTTTCCAGCGCTTCAAAACATTTCAGCAATTCTTCTTTATCGTCGAAATGGTGCTTTACTCCATTTATATCCTGGTATTTTTCATGTCCTTTGCCTGCAACAAGCACAATATCGCCAGGCTGTGCCAGCATGATAGCTGTTTTAATAGCTTCTCGCCGGTCCTCTATCACCAGGCATCTGCGCTTGTGCTCGCTCTTCATACCTTCCTGCATATCGGCAAGTATAGCAGAGGGAATTTCTGTACGCGGATTATCGCTGGTGAGAATGGCCTTATTGCTGTATTCGCATGCGGCAGCTGCCATTAAGGGGCGCTTGGTTTTGTCGCGGTCGCCACCGCATCCTACCACAGTAATTACCTGCTCATTGCCGCCCCTGAGTTTATTAATAGTAAATAGCACATTTAGCAGTGCATCGGGTGTATGAGCATAATCTATTATACCAATTACTTTTTCCTTGTTCGAGATCACATAATCGAACCTGCCCTCGGCGCCTGTAATATTACTTAATTCCAATAATACGGTTTCGGGCACCTGACCAAGTTGCTCAGCGGCACCATATACTGCCAACAGGTTATAGGCATTAAACTCTCCAATCAACCTGAAATGAACCTCGTGGCCATTGATATCCATTACCAGCCCTGTAAGCACATTCTCCAGTACTTTTCCTTTGTAATCGGCCAGCGTGCGTAAACTGTAGGTTAAGCGCCGGGCCTGTGTATTCTGAAGCATGATGGCTCCACGCTTATCATCAAGATTGGTAATTGCAAATGCCTCTTTACTCAGGTTATCAAAATACGACTTCTTTACGCGTATATATTCATCAAAAGTTTTATGATAGTCTAAATGATCGTGAGTGATATTGGTAAAAAGGGCACCGGCAAATTGTAATCCTGTAATGCGGTACTGATGAATAGCATGGCTGCTGCATTCCATAAATACATGGGTACACCCTGCATCGGCCATTTTGCCCAGCAATGCGTTAAGTGTCACAGCATCGGGGGTAGTAAATGCCGAAGGAAGTATTTCATTTCCAATCTGGTTTTGAACAGTAGATATGAGGCCACTTTTAAATCCAAGTGCGCTAAAGAGTTTAAACAGCAAAGTGGCAACCGTTGTTTTTCCGTTGGTACCCGTTACACCTACCAGCTTGAGCCTGGTACTGGGCTCGCCATAAAAATAATGGGCAGCCCTTGCAACAGCTTCCGAAGTGTTATTCACCTGCACATAAGTGACTCCTTCATGTAATTGCTGAGGTAAAATACGGCAAAGGATGGCCGTTGCACCCAGTCCTATTGCTTGTTCAATAAATTTATGCCCATCAAATGTGGAGCCTTCTATTGCCGCAAAAATCATACCCGCTGCGGCTTGACGCGAATCGATGGTAATTCCTGCAACAGCCCTGCCCACATCACCGGTTACCGCAGATGCACCTATTGCATGTGTTATGTCGCGTATTGTTATCACGTTTCCTGTTGCTATTGTAGCGTTAAATGAATTTGAGCACCCTGCTTTATATAAGCGCCAACCGGTAGCGACTGGGAGGCCACCTTACCTTTGCCACTTGCCGTAACGCTGAGGCCATACCCTTCACATATTTGCAGGGCATCTTTCAAACCAAGCCCAGCCAATGGCGGCATGCCTCCGGCACTATCTTCAACCGGCTTAATCACGGTCAGCATATTGCTTTGACGCATGGCATTGACCACCTGCTTGTTGCCTGCAGAATCGGCTGCTCTGATTCCCATTTGCCTGAAAATATTTTTTGCCGTATGGTACGAGACCTGGTACGCATAACCTATGCTATCGTTAGCCTCTATCACATCTGCAGGCATGCGTATGCGCGTAGCATACAATCTGTCGGCCACTTCTCTAAACACGGGTCCGGCTACATCGGCGCCATAAAACTTTGCAGCACCCGGCCGGTTGCGTATCACCACCACAATGGTATATTGCGGGTTGTTGGCAGGTATATACCCGGCAAAAGAACTTTGATACATTTTGTTGGAATAGGTAATGCCTTTATCAGCCACCAGCGAGGTGCCGGTTTTTCCTGCAATTGTGTATTGTGGTGTAAGCAACTTGCGAGCCGTGCCTCCGGTTACCACACCTTCCAAACAGATTTTTAGCTGGGCCAGTGTAGCAGGCGAGCATATCTGTTGCTTTAGTACCACCGGTTCGTTGCGTTGCACCATATTTCCTTCGTGTAATATTGCATTCACCAGGTAAGGCTTTACCATACGGCCATTATTTGCCACAGCATTGTACAGCATAGCCGTATGCAAGGGAGTAATACTCAGGTTGTAACCAAAGCCCATCCAAGGCAAGGTAGTATTGCTCCAGCGCCGGCTTCCTGGTTTATAAATTACAGGCCTGCTTTCGCCCGGCAAGTCGATGCCCGTTAGCGTATCGAGATGCAGTGCTTTAATATGACTGATAAACCGCGAAGGCTGAGCTGCATAAGCATAAGCCAGTTTTGCCATGCCTACATTCGAACTTTTTTCAAATGCATGCTGTACGGTTGTTTCGTGCATACCATGCACTTCACTATCGTACACGGTTTGCCCGGCCACGCTCCATTTGCCCCCCTCTATGTCAATGGTGGTTTCCAGGGAGGCGGTACGGTCTTCAAGCGCTGCCAGTAACGTCACCAGTTTCCAGGTACTACCGGGTTCTGATGCAGCAAGGGCGTAGTTATAGTCTTCCCAGTAGCTACCATCGGGCTGACGACCCAGGTTGGCAATGGCCCGAATTTTTCCGGTTGCCACTTCCATTACAATACAGGTGCCACGCAATGCCTGGTTTGCCTCCATCATTTTACGCAGGGCTTCCTGAGCAGCATCCTGTATCGTTACATCAATGGTTGAAACGATATCACTTCCATCGCGGGGTTCTTCTTCGGTACCCTCCAGTGGCACACCGGCGCCACCGGCAATGTAGCGTACAAGCCTTTTGCCCATAGTACCACGCAGGTAGGAGTCGTATTGCCTTTCGAGGCCAACCTTGTTGCTATCGCGGGCAATACCTATGGTGCGGTTAGCCAGTAACCTAAAGGGGTACAATCGTTTCATGCGCACTACGGCAATAAAGCCGCTCTTATTGCGCCCCAGTTTTACCAACGGCAAGCGCTTAAGCTGGTTGTATTGGGCATAACTAATTTTGCGCTTTAGCATATAAAAGCGGTCGCGCTGTTTGTAGCCTTGCTGCAATTCTTTTTTGTAGGCTGCGGCCCGCTTGTCTTTAAACATGCCTGCAAGACCCCATGCAAGCGAATCTGCATACTGTTTGAAGAGCTTCCCATTTTGATCGCGCAGGCCATCGGCCATGAAATCGATATAGATGTCGAATTCAGGAACCGATGTGCTGAGCACCTGCCCGTCTTCGGAATAAATAGAGCCACGTTCAGCATCAATTTCCTCATAACGTATATGGGCGCTGTCGGCCATGCTTATCCAATACTTACCCTCCGCCTGCTGTATATATACTAATTTACCCACAATGGATACACATAGCAAACCCATGCCAATAAAAAGCAGGTAGGTTCTAACTAATATGTCTTTTTTAATTTCCATGTGTTGGTATCAATCGTAAAGGGTAAATGGCAATTAGTTTTAGTGTCAGTTAGTCATTTGGTTTTTTCATTCTGGGATTTCAGTACAACAGGCGGTTCTGTAAGTCTTTTTACCCCCAGTGGCGCCACAGCTTTCACCATTTCACTTTCCTTGCTGCGAAAAATTATTTCGGCCTGAATCGTTTTGTATTGGTATTGCAGTTGCTTCAGGTGGTACGATGCTTTACCTATATTTCTAATGGTATTATCCGCCATGTGACCGTTTGCTATATACAGCACCCCCAGCATAGCAATAAAAACAACAAACGGCACATGCTTTACCAGCCACTGCCCTCGCAGCCAGCGGCCCAGGTGCAGCCACTTTGCCTTTTTGTCCGTATTGCTGTTTGCTAGCATATTTTTTATTTAAGCGCAGCTATTCGCAGCCGCGCACTTCTTGCCCTGTTGTTACTGGCTATTTCTTCTTTGGTTGGTTCTATCGCTTTTTTATTAATCAGTTCAAATGGCGACCACTTTTTTGTTCCATATATTACATCTTCATCAGCCTTGCCAGATCCATCGCGGAAAAACTGTTTTACTATTCTGTCTTCAAGCGAATGAAAGGTGATGATAGCAGCGCGGCCACCCGGGGCAAGTACTTGAGGAAGTTGCTCCAGCATTTCCTTAAGCACAGTGGTTTCATCATTTACCTCCATACGCAATGCCTGAAACACCTGTGCATTGTAGCGGTTGGGGTTGCCCTGGGCCAGTGGTGTCAGCACCTGCAGCAGATCGTTAATGGTGCCAAATGGCGCTACCTGCCTGCGCCGTGCAATTGCCTGCGCAAGTGTGCGGGCGTTGGTAACCTCGCCATACATACCCAGCACTTGCTGAAGCGCCTCTTTGCTGTAGGTATTCAGAATATCGGCAGCCGTTGTGCCACTGCGTTGGTCCATGCGCATATCCAGCGGCGCATCGTAGCGGAAGCTGAACCCACGCTCAGCCTGGTCGAACTGATGGCTGCTCACACCCAGGTCGGCCAGTACACCCTGCACCCTTCCTATGTTGTGCAGGCGTAAAAACCTGGACAAGTGCCTGAAATTGTGCGGTACAAAAAGCATCCTGTGGTCGTTGGGAAGGTTGGCCGCGGCATCCGCATCCTGGTCAAAGGCAATCAGCCTTCCGTTGGGTCCCAATCGGCTGAGTATAGCCAGGCTATGGCCACCACCGCCAAACGTGCAGTCTACATAAGTGCCGTTGGGTACAATGGCCAGCCCATCCACTGCTTCCTTCAGCATTACCGGTACATGATACTGGTCTGGCTGTTTGCGGTTGCCTTTGTCTTCCAGGTTCAAAGTACTCATGGCCACTTTCCTGTATTACGCGTTGGGCGCAGCACTACCAAGTACCTGCGATGCCATGCCGCTCAGTTTTTCGGGCGTAAGCGATTCAAAGAGCTTGTTGTATTCCTGTTTGTCCCATATCTCTATCTTATCTATGTCACCGGCCAGCACAACATCCTTGCCAAGGCCTGCATACTCCATCAGCCCTTTAGGCAGATTTAGGCGGCCGGCCGAATCGAACTCCACATACACCGCACCGGCTATCAGCGCCCGGCGGGTCATCCGGTTTTCTCTACTGTCGTAGGGATTCACAGCCTTCAGCCTGTCTTCCACTGCCTGCCAGTCGGCCGTCAGGTACATCCAAAGGCATTTGTCCATCCCCCGGTTTACCACCAGCACAGCGGTGCCTTCCGGCATCTGTTTTTTCAGCCCGGCCGGCAGCAGGAAGCGCCCCTTGCTGTCGATAGTGGCTTCATATTCACCGAGGAAGCCTGCCATATGCTAATGATGTTCCATTTTTAACACTTTCTCCCACAAAATAACATTTTTTCCCACCAGAAAACAAAAAGGTGGATATCTTAACTTTTCCACAAACCGAAATCGCCTGAAACGCTTTGCTGGCAAGGGTTTGCGGCGAACAGACCAGAAATAATCAAAAAACGCTGTGGATTAGGTGTGGATTACCTCCAAAATAACTGAATTGGATGTGACTAAGGCAACCGGAAAAGCAAAAAAGCCAACCCGAATGAGTTGGCTTGCGAAATGCAATCAGCTTTTAAGGCAATTTGCCTGCGAAGACAGTCAGGACTGCGGCCATTGGCCCTGAAACCAGGTCAGAAACGAAGAATTCGTTATGGCATGCAGCTTTCCTTTCATGAAATAGAGGCCAGATTCGGCTATGACTGGTACATCAGTTCTTTTACCTTTTCCTTATCCTCCACTTCCTGCTTCAGGTCGTACATGGTACCAAAAACCCTGTCCCATAAGGTGGATGATACCCCGAACCCGCGATGATCGTCTTTATAATGGTGCAGATGATGGTTTCTCCAAAGGGGTTTCATCCACTTAAAAGGCGGATTTAAGGCATGAATGGAATAATGTAATGATCCATAAAGCAAATAGCCTGTAATGAAGCCGGGGAAGAACATAAGTGCCCAATTGCCGGCAACCAGGAAGAATATGGAGAACGCAATGCCCGCAATAATAAGACTTGGGGCAGGGGGCATCAGCAGCCTTGTTTTGTCGCGTGGAAACTCGTGGCGGTTGCCGTGCAATACGTAGGCCACTCTTTGGCCCCAGGCACTTGCAGGGGTCATATGGAACAGGAAGCGATGGGCAAAATATTCGAACAGCGTCCAGAAAAAGATTCCGCCAATATATGCACCTGCCACCTGGCCTGCTGAAAATCCTTTAGAAGTATAGGAGTAATACAAAATCCAAACAATGAGCGGTATGTACATCGAAAAAATGACTACCGGACTGGACTTGGTAAGGACCTCCATGGCAGGACTCTTAAAAATGCGTGCCTGGCCCTTATTATGAATTCTACGGGGCTTGTTCATTAAACAAAAGTAGAACAAACCGCTTTTGTCAATTGCTGTGCATCAAAAAGAAATTCACACCTGGGCATGTAAAACCTGCGGGTTCTTCTTCAGGCAAATTTCCTTTTCTTGACTTGTTGCCAACTGCATGGCAAATGTATGCTGGGGCTGCTTTTTAAAACGACGGGCAGCGCGATTGCCGTGGCGTGCCAGTACCGAAGGCGCCATACTTAATCAGCGAAAACTCGATAGCCCCGTTGCTGCGGTTGAAATCGCTGAGGGAGCTAATGGTGGCATCGTACGAAAAAGTGAGACGGTAACCGCTCCACTGCAGGCCTACCATGGGGATGGCAGCATCGTTGAGGCGCATATATACACCGCACAGCATTTGGGTTTCGCCGTCGCCGCTCAGGTTATACTGTGCCATCAAACCACCCACCAATTCGTAGCTGCCTGCCTGATTGCTATAGTAAACGTTGGGGTTCAGGATCCACTGATCGTTGAGCTTGATGGCAGCGTTGGCAAAGCCGGTGTAGCGCATGGGTATCGTATTGTCGCTCACACTGTCGGCAAAAAACGACTCTCGGGGCTGGTTGAGGTGCATAATACTTGCTCCGGCATTGATGTACACATTATCGGAAGGGAACCAGGCATAATTAAGCCCTGCCTGCATGTCGAAATAACCAATTTGCGAGTAGGCAAACCGCTCGCCGGAAGGGGCGTTGGCGTCAAAAAACTTGCCGTTCCACTGGTTCTCCCATTTGAAGCTCATTATGTCTATCCGCTTGGTAGCAAAGCCAAGGTTGAAGCCGGCAGAAAGCAGGCTATTAAGCCCGAGCTCCTGGTGCCAGGCCACGCTGGCATAGCCTTTAGTGCTTACCAAGCCGCCGCTGCCGGCATCGTCACGCATCAGTACGCCTCCCAGGCCCAGCCAGCCGGTGTAAAAACGGTCGCGAAAAGCCTGCCAGTCGCCCCACACGCTCATGGTTTTGTACGGCACGGGCAGGTTCCACCATTGGTTGCGGTAGCTTGCCCCCATCCGGTAGTCGTAGTCGGGGTTGAAGCCCGTATTGGCCGGGTTGGTAAGCAGCGGATTGTGCATAAACTGGCTGAAATGCAAATCTTGCGCAGTAGCAGCCGCGCCCGCAAGCAATAAGGCACAAAGGAGCACCAGGCGCCCCGCGCCTTTTGTTTTTCTGTATGTGCTCTTATGTGTCATATATAATTTCGTTTACTCCTTTTTATTCTACAGGTTACCGCACCAGGGTAATACTGCCTGCTTTTCGCACTGGCGTACCATCTACCAGCGCGGCATCCAGGGTATAGGCATACGCATCCATGGGTTGCGGTTTGCCGTTGAACTTTCCGTCCCAGCCCAGGCTGATATCGTTCGACTCAAACATGAGCTGTCCCCACCGGTTATATATCCTGAAGGTCATTTTGGCAATGCCATAACCTATGGCAACTGCCCGGTCGTTCACTCCATCCCCATTGGGCGTAAATGCATTTACAACATCCAGCAATGGATTGATAATAACTGCCACCTCGCGGCATGTGGTATCGGGACAGTCATACTGGTTGATGGCAATGAGGCAGGCATTATACGAACCAGTTTGCGGGTACTGGTGTTTCACAATGGTATCGCGTCGTATGGTAATAAGGCTGTCACCATCGCCAAACAACCATTTGTACCTTACTGCACCGGTAGAGTTGTTGGTAAAGGTGGTAATGATGTTTTCCTCGGGCGGGTTGGGGCTAAAGGTGAATGCCGCCGTTGGCTTGTCCGATACAATGATGGTAGACTGGGTAGAATCTATAAGGTTGCAGGTATTGGTATCCACGGCCACCAGCTTAACGGTGTAGGTGCCGGGGGTGGTATACAGCTTGGTGGGGCTCACCTGCCTGCTGGTAGTGCCGTCGCCAAATGACCAAAAGAAGTCGGTTCCACCCATACTTGTATTGGTAAACTGTGCCTGGTAGGGTGCGCAACCGTCAGGGGGCGTGGTAAACCGTGCTTCCACATTGGGGCTCACCCGCAGCTGAATAACAAGGCTATCGGGTGCATTGCAGAAGTTGGTATCGTTGAGTACCAGTTTTACATTATATGTTCCAGGACCGGGGTACGAGTGCGTAACCGAACGGTTATCGGTGGTAATGGGTGCGCTATTATCGCCAAAATACCAGGTAAACGACCGGGTATTAAACGGCTTGCCGCTGGCATTAAAACTCAGGTTGTTAAACAAATAGGTATTGCTCTGACAGGGAGGTTGCTTTACGGCTTGTACACGCAGGGCCACACTGTCCTCACGCACACTGATGGTTATGAAAGAGGTATCGCGTATGTAACAGAGTGATGAGTCAACCGCAATCATGCGCACCTTGAAACTGCCTATTACACTGAAAGAGTGTGAAACGCTGGGGGTGTTGGTAATTTGAGTAGGCGTTCCATCACCAAAATTCCACTCGTAACTTTTTGCCAGCCCTACTGAATCACGGAAGTTAACCGTAACGGGCACACAGGCTATGGTATCGCCATCAACATTGTTGATAGCTGCTTTAACCTTGCCACGTACTCCGGCCAGGTCCAACGATACTTTTATAACAGCCTGATTACAGCGTCCCGATGGATTGGTTGGACCCACTACCCCAGGCGTAGTAGGAAACTGACCACCGCCGCAATTAGCACAAATACCCTGGTAAATAATACCGTTGCGGTCAAAGCGGCTGGTACCGCCGTCTACATGGTCGGCAGAGTTTACAGTAGGTGGATCTTGCTGACCAAAGAACGAACCAAATAGCTGTCGGGTGGCATCTCGTTCCAGCACAAAAAAGTAAAAGTCTTTGCCATCGGTTTGGCTTTGAAAAGCATCGGGCGTAATTGTAAGGCCAGTAGTGCCGGAATTTGGAAAAGGTGGGTTAGCATTTACAACACGACCACCCCATCCACTCATATACACATTTTCGCAGCGGTCTACCAAAAAAGCGGTGGGGCTCAAGTTAGGCACAGTAGAGTTGGTACCAAACACGGTGGAGTATACATACTGGCTAAAGTCGGGTTGCAATTTGGCAATATATTGCTTACCTCCGTTTTGGGAAAATGGCGCATTTCGCACCGGAAAATTGCCGGTACTGGTGCCCATGATGTAAAACATACCGAGCCTGTCGAACTGTACCCCATACACCTGGTCGTTGCCATTGGTACCTATATAGGTGCTTTTGAGCAATGTGGTTCCATCGGGGCTAAGCCGGGCTACAAATCCATCACAAATGCCCCCCAGGTTATTGGCCTGCACCACGCCGGTTTTATCGCCGGGAAAGTCGATGCTGCCGGTGCCTCCGCCCACAAACAAGTCGCCGCCATTTCCAATAGCTACCACATAGGCCGCGTCGTCGCCACTACCGCCAAGGTAGCTTGCAAATTGAAGGGTGGCAATTGTGGGATCAAACTTTAAAATAAGACCATCCTGCCCGCCGCGCAGGGTGCTTTGGAAGGCATTAAAGGTGATCGGGAAATTATTGCTTTGTGTACAGGTAGCAACCATTACATCGCCTGCGGAGTTTATCATCACTTCGCTGCGGGCATCGTCGCCATAGTTTTGAGCCAGCGAGCTTGGGCCCACCGTACCCTCGTATTTATGCTTGATATTAACACCATCATCTTTGGTGCCGCCGATGCGCTTTGAGCCTATAAGCCCTGTGCCGTTTACATTTAGTTTGGTAACAACAATATCCCAAAGGCCGCCGGTACCAATGGCACTGCCGGTGATGGGGTAGTCGGTGCTGCGGGTGCGCCCGGCAATTATCAGTTCGCCGGCTGCATCCACAATCAGGCTGTGCGGCTGCTCGTTGCTCACCGCACCGCCGATGTAAGTAGCGTAGATGCGTTGTGTGCCATTGGAGCTGAACTTCATTATGCCCATGTCGAAACTGCCGTTTTCGCCGGTTTGGATGTTACCGCCGGCCCATTGCGTTTGAAAAGCGCCGGGGGTGACAGGGTATCGGTTGCCAAACACAATGCCGCCCGCATATAAAGCGCCGGCCTCGTCGTAAGTAGCTGTATAGCCCCAGTTGTCGCTTGGGCTGCCCGTAAAGGATGAAAAAATAAGGGTGGGATCTATTACCAGTGTTTTGGAACGATCATAGCCTCCAAGTTTAAAGCGAACCTTGTTGCCATCAACCTCAAACCGGGCCTTTATTTGCTGCCTCAAGCCGTTTATCACCTGATAACTATACGGGTACTGCTCCTTTACTTCGCTTACCGATGTTTTCACTATCAAATCGCCATTATTAACACTCAACCCATCCACCCCTTCATACCGAAGTACAATACGGTCGGGCGAGGCACCGGGATGAACAATGATGTCGTATTTGAGAAAACCATTTTCACTGAAATAGCGCACATCAATACCCGGGTAAACATTTTTGTACATGACCGATCCGTACGATGCCACATATGAAGTCCATTTGGAAGGATCGTTGCCAATAATAAAGTTGGAGTAACCCGGCGATTGCCTTTCATGTATGATTTCGGCAAGTGGATTGCTGCCGTCAAACTGCACATCGTAAGCATGAGAGCGCACCCATATATCAGGCTCGCCTCCTGGTGCTGCCATTTTTCCAGCAGCCATTTTGGATTCGCCGCCTTCGTGGGCAGCGTGGCCGGTAATGATTTCCGTAGCACGTATGAAATCATCCTGATTATGCTGCAAAACCCGGTAGCCATTTTGCTTCAAAAAGAAAGCACCTGTGGCTAATTCACCTTTGAATAGCACGTCAGGGTGCCATTGTCCTTTGTTCTGAATGTACTCAAAACTCTGGGCGCCTACCCAAAAGGAAAGCAACGCACAAACCAATAAGAGTGAAATCCGAGTCAAAATACTGAATTGAAATGTAAAGTACGAATACAAACGCCAGAAAAATGCTTACGATTGTCAGGAAATGCGGCTCCAGTAAGTTTTACCTTTTTTTTGCAGTAAATGATGAAGCAAGGGCTGGTTTTCTTCCTTTGAAAGTTCCACATCATCTTCCAGCAAATTCTCTGCCATCTTTTTAGCCTCGTCCATCAGTTCCTTATCGTTGACTACCGAGGCCAGCCGGAAGTTTAACAGGCCGCTTTGCCGGGTGCCTTCCACATCGCCAGGTCCGCGCAGTTCCAGGTCTTTTTCGGCAATGCGAAAACCGTCGTTGGTTTGGGTCATTATGTTGATACGTTGGTGGGCATCCTGGCTCAGCCTTGGCCCCGTCATAAGTATGCAGTAGCTCTTGTCGCTGCCGCGCCCTACCCTGCCCCGCAGCTGATGCATTTGGCTTAGGCCAAATTTCTCTGCACTCTCTATCACCATCACCGAAGCGTTGGGCACGTTTACGCCTACTTCTATTACCGTAGTGCTCACCATAATATGCGTGTCGCCACCTACAAAGCGTTGCATGTTCGTTTCCTTCTCATCGGCGCTCATGCGGCCATGCACCATGCTTATCCAGTAGGTGGGTTCCGGAAAAAAAGCTTTTACATTTTCGTAGCCCCGCATCAGGTTTTCGTACTCCAGTTTACTACTTTCTTCTATTATCGGAAAAATGATGTAGGCCTGCCTGCCCTCGGCTATTTGCTGTCGCACAAACTCCAGCACATTGTGCCGGCTGCTTTCGTAGCGGTGCACGGTGGTAATAGGCTGCCGGCCGGGGGGCAGTTCATCCATAATGCTGCTGTCGAGGTCGCCAAACAAGGTCATACTCAGGGTGCGCGGTATAGGCGTGGCGGTCATAACCATCACATGGGGCGGTACGGTGCTTTTTTGCCAAAGCTTGCTGCGCTGCTCCACTCCAAAGCGATGCTGCTCATCTATTACCACAAAACCCAGGTTGGCAAACTGCACCACATCTTCAATAAGGGCATGGGTGCCAATAAGTATGTGCAACGAGCCATTGGCCGTTTTTTCGAGCATGGCGCGCCGCGCAGCCGCTTTGGTGCTGCCCGTTAGCAGTTCCATTTGCACAGGCATATCCTTCAGCAGTGCTTTCAATCCGGCGAAGTGCTGCTGCGCCAGTATTTCGGTGGGGGCCATCAGGCAGCTTTGGTAGCCATTGTCGGCAGCAATAAGCATGCACAGCAGGGCTACAATCGTTTTGCCGCTGCCTACATCGCCCTGCAGCAGGCGGTTCATTTGGCGGCCCCGGCCACAGTCGGTACGTATTTCGCGTATCACCCGTTTTTGCGCATTGGTAAGCTCAAAAGGCAGGTACTTGCTGTAAAAAGTATTGAACAACTCGCCCACCTTGTCGAACACCAGGCCATGGCTGCTTTGGTGCCGTCGTATTTTTACCTGGTTGAGCCGTACCTGCACGGCGAACAGTTCTTCAAACTTGAGGCGGCGGAGTGCAGCATCGCACACCTGCTGGTTTGGCGGAAAATGGATGTACCGGCAAGCGTCCCACCGGCTTATTAATTTTTGTTGCTGCACAATAGATGGGGGCAAAAACTCAGGCAGGTCCTTTTCGCTTATCTGGGGTAGCAAAACGGCTACAAATTTTCCAAAAGCACGAGCCGTTATAAAGCGCTGTTTCAGCTTTTCGGTAGTAGGGTACACAGGCTCCAGGTGGTTTTGGCCCGCCATGGTTTCGGGCGTTACAGGCTCCAGCTCGGGGTGGGTTATCTGCGGCTTATTGTTAAACCAGCTTAGCTTACCGTACACCAGGTACTCCTGCCCTTCGTGCAGTTTGCCCTTCATCCATTGCACTCCCTGAAACCAAACCAGCTCCAGGGCGCCGGTATTGTCTTGCACATAGCAGGTAAGGCGGCGGCTGCGTTTTTCACCCATTTCTTCGGGCTCGGTAAGGCGGCCGCGCACCTGTACAGTGTCCATGCCCGCTTGCAGCGATGCAATAGGAAATACACGGGTACGGTCCACATATCTAAATGGAAAATGCTCCAGCAGGTCGCCAAAGGTGTGGATGTTCAGCTCGTTTTTTAGCAGGTCGGCACGCTGGGGCCCCACCCCTTTCAGGTATTCAATGGGAGAGTCTAATATGGAAGAAGGTCGGGAGATAAAGCAACTTGTTGGCTGCTAAATTAGTGAGCATCAGGCACATCGGGTATATTATCAACCTTGTTTCCACTGCCTTTGCAAAAAGGTTGCAGCCAAAGCATGAGCTGCCCCGGTGGCCCCAAGGTTATTAAGCAAAAGGGCAGCTTTCAACCAGTGCCCATTGCCACAGTCGGCCTTGCATGCCTGCAATAGCCCATCCAGTGTGGCAGCATTGCAGCCCTTGTTGACCCACAGCAGTTTGGTATACCAGCCGGGATAAATTTTTGTTCGCAAAGCATGTGCTACAGCCCCTTCAAACTGCAGCTCGTGAATGACAGCAAGGGCCTGCCTGCTCAGGTGCAGGTCGGCGGCCGACGACTGTGTGGCATGGCGCCGGTAGCCCGAAAGAGGCTTATCGGTACGCAGCAGTTTCATGCCTTTCAGCAGCATCTTAAGCCACAGGTGCAGGTCTTCCACCGGTGATTTATCGGCAGCAAAACCGCCCGCCGCCTCAAACGAGGCTTTGCGCATAAGCACCGAAGAAGTCATGATCATATTGCCTTCCAAAAAGGCAAGCAGCCCTTCGTTGCCCTCAAACATTTTGCGGCTGCGCACCACCGTTTTTACTACTAGTCCGGCTTCGTCCAGCACATCATAAGGCCCAAAAACGAGGTCGGCATTCTCCTGCTGCAGTTCTTGCAACTGCACCTGCAGCTTTTCGGGCTTCCAGGTATCGTCGGCATCCAGCAGAGCCAGCAAGCTACCTTTTGCATGGGCTATACCGTTGTTTCGGGCATGGGCCTGCCGGGCATTTTGCTGGTACTGGTATGTGATCCGGCTGTCGGAAGCGGCCAGGTGTTTTACCACCTCCGCGGTATGGTCGGTGCTGCCGTCGTCTATTACAATAAGTTGCCAATGCGGGTAGGTTTGCGCCAGCACGGAGGCAATGGCGCCGCCAATGTAGGCAGCCGCATTGTAAGCCGGCATAATGACGGAAATGAGTGGGCTGTCTTGCGTTATCGTTTGGTACATGGGGTAGCAAATATCGGTTAATGCGTGCACGCCAATTTGGCGTGGGCTTGGAGCCAATTTTTTGCCCCCCGGTTTGTTACCTTCGCAGCCCTATGACGAAAGAACGTGTGCTTACGGGCATCAGGCCCACCGGCTACCTGCACCTGGGTAACTATTTTGGCGCCACCCGCAACTTCATTAGCATGCAGGACGAATATGACTGCTTTGTATTTGTA
>Ga0114939_10000327_pt1 | contig 40500 bp, 32 predicted proteins | sample AshMeaCrysSpring_FD_87196 | JGI IMG/M metagenome (GOLD analysis project Ga0114939, IMG submission 87196) | Groundwater microbial communities from Big Spring, Nevada to study Microbial Dark Matter (Phase II) - Ash Meadows Crystal Spring | ecosystem: Environmental > Aquatic > Deep subsurface >...
GGAGGCGGTCGACGGGGTCGCCGACGACCCGCTCGTGTTCGACGGTGCCTCGCTGCTGTCGCTGGCGCGCGAGCAACTCCACGACCCGCGACACCTCGCCGACGCGCGCCGCCTGCTGCGCGCGGCGCTCGACCAGTGTCTCGACGGCCGCCCGCTGCGCACGCGCGAGGTCATGCGCTCGATGCGCGCGCACGGCGGTCCCGCGCCCGGAGGCTGAACCGTGCTCACGCATCCGCTGCGACTCGGCGTCAACATCGACCACGTCGCCACGCTGCGGCAGGCGCGCCGCACCTGGGAGCCCGACCCCGTGTGGGCGGCGGTGGAGGCCCACCTGGGCGGGGCCGACGGCATCACCGCGCACCTGCGCGAGGACCGCCGCCACATCCAGGACGACGACGTGCGCAGGCTGCGGGAGCTCACGCACATCAAGCTCAACCTCGAGATGGCCGCGACTGCGGAGATGGTCGGCATCGCCTGCCGTCTGAAGCCCGAGATGGCGATGCTCGTGCCGGAAGGCCGACACGAGATCACCACCGAGGGCGGGCTCGACGTCGCGGGGCAGGAGTCCGGCCTGCGGGACGTCGTCGCCCGGCTCGCCGACGCCGGCATCGTCACCAGCGTGTTCATCGACGCCGAGGCGCGCCAGGTCGAGGCCGCGGCGCGCATCGGCGCGCGCGTCTGCGAGATCCACACCGGGCCGTACGCGCACGCCTTCCACGCCCGCGGCCGCGACGCGGAGAGCGCGCCGGTCGTCGCCGAGCTCGACAAGATCCGCAACGCCGGCGCGGCGATCCGCGCCCTCGGCATGCGCTTCAATGCCGGGCACGCGCTCAACTATTTCAACGTGCAGCCGGTCGCGGCACTGCCCGGCGTGCGCGAGCTCCACATCGGCCACGCGATCGTGTCGCGCGCGGTGTTCGTCGGCCTGCGCGAGGCGGTGCGCGAGATGAAGGGCCTGATCCGCGAGGCGGCGGCGGGAACGCACGCGTGACCCCCCCGATACCCCGCGGCCCGGCGATGGTCGGCGTGGAGGGCCTCGCGCTCGGCCCCGCCGATCGCGCGCGGCTTGCCCATCCGATCGTCGGCGGCGCGATCCTGTTTTCGCGCAACTACGCGGATCCCTCGCAACTCGCCGCGCTGGTCGCCGACATCCGGGCGCTGCGCGATCCGCCGCTCGTCGTCGCCGTCGACCACGAGGGCGGGCGCGTGCAGCGCTTTCGCGACGGGTTCGCCGCGATTGCCCCGATGCGCACGCTGGGCGAGCTGTGGGACCGCGACGTCGCCGCGGCAGCGCAGGAGGCGACCCGCGTGGGCTGGACCATCGGCCACGAGCTGCGCGCGCTCGGCATCGACCTCTCGTTCACGCCGGTGCTCGACCTCGACTACGGGGCGAGCGCGGTGATCGGCGACCGGGCGTTCCACGGCAATCCCAACGCGGTCGCGCACCTCGCGTCCGCGCTGCGTCGCGGTCTCGCCGCCGCGGGGATGGCGGCCTGCGGCAAGCACTATCCCGGCCACGGCCACGTCGCCGCGGACTCGCACACCGAGGTGCCGCGCGACCTCCGCGCCTACGACGAGATCGCGGCCGCCGACCTGGTGCCGTTCGCGGCGCTCGTACGCGACGGCCTCGAGTCGATGATGGTCGCCCACGTCGTCTACCCGGCGGTCGAGGACGTTCCGGCGGGCTACTCCCCGCGATGGTGCACGGACATCCTGCGCGGGCGTCTTGGCTTCGACGGGCTCGTGTTCTCGGACGACCTCGGCATGGCGGGCGCGGCAACCGCCGGCGACCTGGTCGCGCGCGCCGACGCCGCGGTCCGCGCAGGGTGCGACGTGATACTCGCCTGCAACGAACTCGCCGCGGCGGACGACCTCCTGTCCCGCTGGCGGCCGGGGACGCGCGTGGATCTCGAACGCCGCTGGGCCCGCGTGGCGGGCCGTCCCGGCGGGCCCTGCCCGGTCTGAGGCGCCCGCCCGGCTCGCGCCGCCCGCGGGAGCAGAGCGGGGTTTGCCCGCGCCGCAGCCTCCCTTCAGGCGGATGCGCCGGGGCTCCCGCGGTGGGGGTGCGGCCATCGGCCGCCGAGCTTTCGGGTGATTTCTTCGGCAGTGTGGGCGACGACCGGCCCGAGCTGGCGGATGCGCGCATCGGGCAGGCGCGACACCGGTCCGGCGATCGAGATCGCGCCGAGGCCCTCGGCGTGCTCGTCGTAGATCGGGCTCGCGACGCAGCGGGTGCCCACCAGGTGCTCGGCGTCGTCGAACGAGAATCCGCGCTGGCGGATCACGCGCAGCGCGGCCCACATCGTGTCCGGCGAGGTGATGGTGTTGTCGGTGATGCGCGGCAGGCCGTTCACCTTGAGGATCGCGTCGACCTTCTCGTCGGGCAGCGTCGCGAAGATCGCCTTGCCGACGCCGGAGGCGTGCAGCGGCACGCGGCTGCCGAGCCGCACGATCGTGCGCATCGTCTCGCGGCACTGGACCTGGTCGATGAACACCGCCTCGGTGCCGTCGAGGATCGCGAGGTTCGCCGTCTCGCCGGCCTGCTCCATCAGCCGCCGCATGTACGGGTGGCTCTGTGCGACCCAGTCGCGCGAGGCGAGGAAGCTCGAGCCGACGGTGAACGCGGCGAGGCCCACGTACCACAGACCCAGGTCGCCGGCCTGGTAGACGTACCTGGTCTTTTCCAGCGTTGCGAGCAGTCGGTGGACGGTCGACGGCGCGAGGCCGACGCGCTGGCCGATGTCGGTGAGGGTGAGGCCGCCTTCCGCGCGGGACAGCGTCTCGAGGATCGACAGGCCGCGCGTCAGGCTCTGCACCTGGCCGGTGCCGGCGCCGGGTCGGCTGGGCGTGCGCCCGCGCCGCGGAGGCGCGGTGAGGCGGAGGGGCATCGGGGTGGCGGCGTGCGGCGTTGCAGAATCGGGACCCGGGCATCTTGCCACAGCATCCGCAGCCCGGCGGCCCCGGCCTCCGCCGCTGTCGCGCCGGCGCGACGCTGCCGGGTTGCGCTGCGTCAATCCGGAGTGGACCTTGCCGGAAATGCTCGCACCGGGACGCCCGCGCTGCTAGCATGATCGGCGTTGTTCCAAGAACGAGGGACGATCCCCTGCGCGGCCCCGGTGCAGCCGGCCGCCGCGCGCCAACCGAGGAGCCGGTATGCAAAGCAATCGTCGTGAGTTTGTGAAATCGTCGGCGGCGCTCGCCGCGGCCGCGGCCGTGAGCGGCTCGATGCCCGCCTTCGCGCAGCAGAAGCAGGTCTGGAAGGCCTCGGACGTCCACCCGCTCGGCTACCCGACCGTCGAGGCGATCCAGCGCATGGGCAAGAAGCTGGAGCAGCAGACCAACGGCCGCATCTCGATCCAGATGTTCCCGTCGATGCAGTTGGGCGGCGAGAAGGAGATGATCGAGCAGGCGCAGGTCGGCGCGCTGCAGATCGCCCGCATCTCGGTGGGCGCGATGGGTCCGGTGGTCGACGAGCTCAACGTGTTCAACCTGCCGTTCGTCTTCAAGGACGAGGCGCAGATGCGCCGCGTGATCGACGGCCCGATCGGCCAGAAGATGCTGGACGACATCAGCGCGAGCCCGCAGAGCCGGCTGATCGCGCTCGGCTGGATGGACGCCGGCACGCGCAACGTCTACGCCAACAAGGCGTTCCCCAAGCCCGCGGACCTCAAGGGCCAGAAGATCCGGATGATGGGCAACCCGATCTTCGTCGAGACGATGAACGCGATGGGCGGCAACGGCGTCGCGATGGGCTTCAACGAGCTCTACAGCGCGCTGCAGACCGGCGTCGTCGACGGCGCCGAGAACAACCCGCCGACGCTGCTCGCGCAGAACCACTACCAGGTGTCGAAGGTGTACAGCCTCACCGGCCACCTGATCATCCCCGAGATCTTCGTGTTCTCGAAGCGCACCTGGGACTCGCTGTCGAAGGAGGACCAGGCGCTGGTGAGGAAGCTGTCGCGCGAGGCGCAGCTCGAGCAGCGGCAGCTCTGGGACGCCTACACCAAGGAGGCGGTGGACAAGCTCAAGGCCGCCGGCGTGCAGTTCGTCGAGGTCGACAAGAAGGCGTTCTACGACGCCACGCAGCCGGTTCGCGACAAGTACGGCGCCAAGTACAACGCGCTGCTGAAGCAGATCCAGGCCTCCTAGCCACCCAGCGTAGCGAGGTGCGCGGGCGGGGCGAGAACCCCGCCCGCGCGTTCGCGCGCCCACCGCCATGACCGCCAAGCAACGCTACGCCAGCGCGATGGAGTGGCTGTACAAGCTCTGCGTCTGGATCTCGGGCGCCGCACTGATCCTGATCACGCTGGTGATTCCCTACGGCGTGTTCATGCGCTACGTGATCAATTCGCCGTCGAGCTGGCCCGAGCCGTTCTCGGTGGTGATGATGGTGATGTTCTCTTTCATCGGCGGGGCGGCGGTGTACCGGGCCGGCGCGCACATCGCGGTGCGCGCCCTGGTCGACGCCGTGGGCCCGCGCACGAAGCGCGTGTTCGCCTGGGCGACGGAGGCGTGCCTCGTCTTCTTCTGCGGGTTCATGGTGTGGAAGGGCTACGAGCTCGTGGTCGCCACGATGCACCAGACGATCGCCGAGTTCCCCACGCTGCCCGTCGGCGTGGTCTACATGCCGATCCCGATCTGCGGCGCGCTGCTGCTGCTGTTCATCTTCGAGCGCCTCTGGTGCGGCGATCCTCCGAAGTCCTCGTACATGTACCAGGACGATCCCGAGGCACTGGAGTAGGCGATGGACGCGCTGGTACTGATCGGCTCATTCCTGGTCTTCATGCTGATCGGCGTGCCGATCGCGTTCTCGCTCGGGCTGTCGGCGCTGGTCGGCGCGCTGTGGATCGACATCCCGGCCGAGGCGATCATGCTCAAGATCTCCGACGGCACCGACGATTTCTCGCTGCTCGCGATTCCCTTTTTCGTGCTCGCCGGCGCGATCATGGCGGAAGGCGGCATGGCCTACCGGCTGATCAACCTCGCCAAGGTGCTGGTGGGATGGATCCGCGGCGGGCTGGCCGTGGTCAACATCTTCGCCTCGACGCTGTTCGGCACGATCTCCGGCTCCTCGGTCGCGGACACGGCTTCGATCGGGTCGATCATGATCCCGCAGATGGTGAAGCAGGGCTACCCGAGGGTGTTCGCGGTGAACCTGACGATCTGCGGCTCGGTGCAGGCGGTGCTCGTGCCGCCTTCGCACAACGCGGTGATCTACTCGATCGCCGCCGGGGGGACGGTGTCGATCGCCCACCTGTTCCTCGCCGGCATCCTGCCCGGCATCCTCTTCGGCCTGTGCCTCGTCGGGCTCGTGCTGTGGACCGCGCAGAAGCGGCACATGCCCAAGGCCGAGATCCTCACCTTCCGCGAGTCGCTCAAGGTGGCGGTCGACTCGGTCTGGGGCCTCGGCACCATCTTCATCATCCTCGGCGGCATCCTTTCGGGCGTGTTCACGGCGACCGAGTCCGCGGCGGTCGCGTGCGTCTACGCGTTCATCGTGACGATGTTCGTCTACCGCGACTACAAGTGGAAGGACCTGCCGCGGCTCGTCCACCGCACCGTGAAGACGGTCGCGATGGTCATGCTGCTGATCGGGGTGTCGGCGGCGTTCGGCTACATGATGGCGCTGATGCAGATCCCGGCGAAGGCGACCGCCATGTTCCTGGAGATCACGAACAACAAGTACGTGATGCTGATGCTCGTGAACGTCCTGCTGCTGCTGCTCGGGACGTTCATGGACATGGCGCCGATGCTCTTGATCTGCACGCCGATCCTGCTGCCCGTGATGAAGACCTTCGGGGTCGACCCGGTGCACTTCGGCATGATCATGATCGTCAACCTGGCGATCGGCCTCATCACCCCGCCGGTGGGTCCGACGCTGTTCGTCGGCTGCGCGATAGGCAAGGTGACGATGGAAGAGGTCTCGCGCGAGCTATGGCCGTTCTACGCCGCGATGTGCACCGCGCTGCTGATCATCACCTACGTGCCCTGGCTGTCGCTCTGGATCCCCAGCATGTACAAGTTGTAGCGCGAACGCGGCGGCCTCCGGGCCGCCGCGGCGCTTCCGGGGGCCGGCGAGGCGCAGTCGCGGCAGGCGCGCGGTGGTCCGGCAGTCAGGCGATGCGTGCCGCGACCGGAACAGCCACGCCGGCGAGGTCGACCTCGAAGCGTTTCGAGTGCAGCCGTTCGGCGTCCGCCGGACCGTCGAGGCGCACGTAACCCAGCGCCACTGCCCGCCCGAGGGCGTGGCTGTAGCCGGCGGACGAGAGCTCGCCGGCGGGCCGGCCATCGATCAGGATCGGCTCGCCGCCCCACGGGAACGCATCGGGGTCGTCGAACGTGAACGCGAGCAGGCGCTTGGCCGGCGGGCGCTCGCGCGCCGCGACGAGCGCCTCGCGCCCGATGAAGGGCATGGCCTTGTCGAGCTTCACGGAACCCGGCATGCCGGCTTCCCAGGGCGTCTCGTCCGGCGAGAGCTCGGCGCCCCACGCGCGGCGCCCGGCCTCGATGCGCAGCGCATCGAGTGCGTAGTAGCCGGCGTCGGCAAGGCCGAACGCCGCGCCTTCGCCAAAGAGCGCTTCGTAGAGCGTTGCGCACTGGTCGGCGCCCACGTAGAGCTCGAAACCCGGGCCACCGACGTAGCTCATCCTCGCCGCGCGCACGCGCGCGTAGCCCACGTCGACGTCCCGGGTGGTCGCGAACGGGAACGCGGGCCGGGCGAGGTCATCGGGCGACAGGTGTGAGAGCAGTGCCTCGGCCTTCGGCCCCATCACCGAGAGCACCGACCACCCGGAGGTCACGTCGAGCAGCGACGCGTGCTCGTCCGCCCGGATGTGTCGCTCGATCCGCGCGGCGTCGCGCGTCGTCTGCGCCGAGCCGGTGACGAGGAAGAACTCGTGCCGGTCGAGGCGCGTGACGGTGAGGTCGCTCTCGAAGCCGCCGCGGGCATTGAGCATCGGCGTGTAGACGATGCGGCCCACCGGCACGTCCATCTCGTTTGCGCAGAGGCGCTGCAGCACGGCGAGCGCGTCGCGACCCTTCAGCACCAGCTTGCCGAACGACGTCTGGTCGAACACGACGACGTCCTCGCGGCAGGCACGCTGTTCTGCGAGCACGTACGGCAGCCAGCCGGGCCGGCCGATCGTCGGCGGGGACTCCGTGGCTTCAGGGGGGAGGAAGTAATTGGCCCGCTCCCAGCCGAGCTTGGTGCCGAACACTGCGCGCTTCGCCTTCAGCCGGTCGTAGAGCGGCGAGCGGCGCAACGGCCGCGCAGAGCGGAGCTCCTCGCGTGGCCAGCGCATCGCGTAGTGCAGGCCGAGCGACTCGACGGTGCGGTCGGCGAGCGCGCGCCGGTTGGCCTGGAACGGCGCGAAGCGGCGAACGTCGACGTCCCAGAGGTCGACGGGCGCCTCGCCGCCGACGATCCACTCGGCGGTGAGCTTGCCCGCGCCGCCGGCGTTGGCGATGCCGGCGGAGTTGAAGCCGGCGCAGACGAAGTAGTTGCGGACCTCCGGCGCCTCGCCGAGGATGAAGTTGCCGTCGGGCGTGAAGCTCTCCGGGCCGTTCAGCAGCATCTTCACCGGCGCGCTCGCGAGGCAGGGCGTGCGGTGGATGGCGTTCACCATCAGCACCTCGAACTGGTCCCAGTCCTCGGGGAGCAGCCGGAACTCGAACCCGTCCGGGATCGGGTCGACGTTCCAGGGCTTGGCCGCGGGCTCGAAGCCCCCCATCACCAGGCCGCCCACCTCCTCCTTGTAGTAGATGCAGCCGTCGGGGTCGCGGATCACCGGAAGGCCGGGGGTGACGCCGTCGACGCGCTCGGTGACGAGGTAGAAGTGCTCCGCGGAGTACAGGGGCACGTTGACGCCCGCCATGCGCCCGAAGGCGCGCGCCCACTGCCCGGCGCAGTTGACGAGCGTCTCGCAGCGGATTGCGCCTTCCTCGTCGCCGCGGCGCCAGCGCACGCCCCCGACGCGGCCGTCGACGACGTCCACGGCGACGACCTTCACGCCTTCCGCGATGGTCGCGCCTCCCGTGCGCGCGCCCCTGGCGAGCGACATCGTGAGGTCGGTGGGATTGGCCTTGCCGTCGCCCGGAATCCAGACGCCGCCGGAGAGGTCGTCCGTGCGCAGGATCGGCGCGATGCGCGCCACCTCGGCGGGCGAGACGAACTCGAAGTCGACGCCGAAGCTTCGAGCCCGCGCCATCTGCCGCTTCATGAGCAGGAGCCGCTCCGGCGTCTTCGCGACGTTGAGCGAGCCGCAGCGCTTCCATCCTGTGGCGAGGCCGGTCTCCTTTTCCAGCGACGCGTAGAGGTCGATGCCGTAGCGGCTCATCCTCGTCGCGTTGCGCGTCGCGCGCGTTTGCCCGACGAGCCCGGCGGCATGCCAGGTCGTGCCGCAGGTGAGGCGGCCCTGCTCGAGCAGCACGACGTCTCGCACGCCGAGGCGGGTCAGGTGGTAGGCGGTCGAGCAGCCCGCGATGCCGCCACCGACGACGACGACACGGGCGTGGGAAGGAAGCGCAACGTCCACCGGAGTCCCCTCAGAGTCGCAGCGCGGCCACCCCGGCCGCCACGCCGGCCGCGCCCGCGAGGCGCCGCCAGCCCACGCGCTCGTTCAGGAATGCGGCACCGAGGATCGCGGCGAACACCACCGACACCTCGCGCAACGCGGCTACCACAGCCACGGGCGCGCGCGTCATCGCCCAGAGCGCGATCGCGTAGGCGGCGACGCTTGCTGCCCCCCCGAGCACGCCGCGTCGCCAGCGGCGCAGCAGGTAGCGGCGCGCCTCCGCCCGGTGCCGCCAGAGGATCCAGCCGAGGAACGGAATGCCCTCGAGAAACATGAGCCAGAACGCGTACGACCACGGGTTGCCCGCCGCGCGCGCGCCGGCGCCGTCGATCAGCGTGTAGGTGGCGATGATCGCGGCGTTGGCGATCGCCCAGCCGACGGCCGAGGCGGTGTGTCGGCCGCTCGCGAACCACGCGATCAGCATGATGCCAGCCGAGATCAGGCCGATGCCTGCGAAGGCGCTCGCGCCCAGGTGTTCGCCCAGCACGGCAACGCCGGCAAGCGTCACGAAGAGCGGCGCGACGCCGCGCATCAGCGGGTAGGCGAACGACAGGTCGCCATGCCGATATGCGCCGGCGAGCGTCACGTAGTAGGCGAAGTGCATGAACATCGAGGCGAGCGCGAAGGGCCATGCCGCCCTCTCCGGCAGCGGCGCGACGAGCACCACGGGAGCGCAGACGAGCGTTGCCCCGGCGACGATCAGCGCGGTGTCGAGCATCGGCTCGCCGGAGGCGGACTTGAGCAGCGCGTTCCACAGCGCGTGGAGGAAGCCCGCGGCGAGCACGGCGAGCGTCACCCCGAGCGAAATCTCGGCCGTCGGCACGCGATCAGGCCGTGCGGGGCGTGTCCGCGTCCGAGCGCGTGCGGCGGTCCGCGAGCAGCGGGTCGTCGTCGGGCGCAATCGCGAGAAGCCGCGTGCGGGCGAGAACGCCGGCGTCCTCGAGGATCGGGTAGGCGACCGTGCAGAAGTGCGAGTTGATGCGGCGCAGGTCCGAGATCAGGTCGAGGTGCAGCGACGAGGTCTCGATGCTCTCGATCGTGTTGCCCGCGATGCGCGCGAGGTGCGACTCGGCGTACGAGCGCTCGAGGTCGCGGAACAGCACCTTCTGCGCGAGGAGCTCGCGGGCGCTCCTGTCGTCTCCGTTCAGGAACACGCTGGTGGCGAGCCGCAGGTTGGCCACAAGCCGGGCGTGGAGGTCGGCGATCTCGGCCATGCCGGCCTCGGAGAAGCGGCGGCCCTTGTCGATCTTGCGGTCGACGATGTCCTGGAGGATGCGCTCGACGACGTCGCCGACCTGCTCGAGGTTGATGGTGAACGACACGATGTCGGCGAGCCGCCGGCTCTCGCGCTCCGACAGTGCGTCGCGCGGGGCCTGGGCGAGGTAGAGCTTGATCGCCGTGTAGAGCTTGTCGACGACGTCGTCGTGCTTCGACAGGCGTGCTGCGAGCTCGCGGTCGTCCTTGACGATGACGGTCAGCATGCCGCGCAGCATCTCCTCGACGATGTCGGCAACGCGCAGCGTCTCGCGCGCCGCGTTGCCGATCGCGAGCGCCGGCGTGTCGAGCGCCGACGGGTCGAGGTGCCGCGGCTTCGAGGGGTCGTCCCCGGGCGCCGGAGACGGCAGCAACCTGGTGGCGACGCGCGCGACCACGTTGGTGAAGCCGAGGAACAGGGCCGCGAGCGCGACGTTGAACGCGAGGTGGAATAGCACGACGGCGCCCGCCGGCGCGAGCCCCGCGCGCTGGCCGTTCGCGACTGCGTAGACGATCAACGGGATCGCGAGCGCGCAGCCGATCAGCTTGAAGAGGAAGTTGCCGAGCGTGACCCGGCGCGCCTCGGGCTCGGCCTGCAGCGTCGAGATCATCGCGAGGAGCCCGCTGCCGAGATTGGCGCCGAGCACGAGGCCGAGCGCCACCGGCAGGCCGATGATGTTGAGCGACGCGAGTGTTGCCACCAGCAGCACGACGGCGAGGCTCGAGTAGAAGGCGACCGCGGCGATGGCCGCGACGAGGATGTCGAGGAAGACGTCGCCGGTGAGCGTCGCGAACAGCACCTGGACGCCCGCGGCGCCGACGATCGGCTGCGTCGACGCCCGGATCCACTGCAATGCGAAGAGGATCAGCCCGAGCCCGATCAGGATCCGGCCGAAGCGTCCGATCGGCGTGTCCTGGCGGCGCAGGAACAGCGTCACGCCGGCGACGATCAGGATCGGCGCGAGCCAGTCCAGCTCGAAGGAGAGCACGAGCGTCACGAGCGACGTGCCGACGTCCGCGCCCAGCATCACTGCCAGCGCGGGTGCGGTGGCGATCAGGCCCTGGCCGGCGAACGCCGCGACGATCAGGGCGGTCGCCGTGCTGCTCTGCAGGAGCCCCGTGACCACGAGGCCGGCGGCGAAGGCCGCGCCGCGATGCCCCGCGCTGTGGCGCAGCAGCCTGCGCAGCGGCCCGCCGTAGAGGCGGAGAATGCCGGTGCGCACGAGATGCGTGCCCCAGACGAGCAGCGCGACGCCGGCGAGGATGTTGAGGAGCACCTTCACGCGCGTATCCTACGTCGCCGGTTTGGCCTCGACGGCGTCGAGCGCAGCGTCAAGGATGCCGAAGGCGCGGTCGAGGTCGTCCTCGTCGATGACGAGCGGCGGCGACAGCGTGAGCACGTTGCCCTGGCCGACCTTGAACGACAGGCCGCGGGCGAGGCACTCGTACATCGTGCGCTCGGCCTCGTCGCGCGCCGGCGCGCCGTCGCCACGGACGAGCTCGATGCCGAGCAGGAGCCCGAGGCCGCGGATTTCGCCCACCAGCGGATGACGGTCGCGAAGCTCCTGCATGTGAACCAAAGCGCGCCCGCCGAGTCTGCGCGATCGCTCGCAAAGGTCCTCGCGCTCGATCACTTCCAGCGTCGCCAGAGCCGCCGCGCAGCCGACCGAGCTCTTCTCGTGCGTGTAGTGGCCGAGGGCGCGGTCCGCGGCGACGTCGAGGTCGCGCCGCGCGACGAGCGCTGCCATCGGGAACACCGCGCCGCCCAGGCCCTTGCCGAGCACGACCATGTCCGGCACGACGCCGTAGTGCTCGAACGCGAACATCCTGCCGGTGCGGCCCAGCGCGATCGGCACCTCGTCGAGGATCAGCAGCGCACCGTGGCGGTCGCAGGCCTTGCGCAGGATGCGGTAGTAGGCGGGCGGGGGGATCTGCACGTCGGTGCAGCGCACCGTCTCGACGACGACCGCCGCGACGTCCTCCTCCTTGTCCAGCATGTAGGCGATGTACTCGGCGCAGCGCGCGTTGCAGGTGCCGCCGCAGCCGAACCGGCAGTCGCGCGGGTCGCAAGGCGGCGCGTGCTCGGCGCCGGGAAGAAGCGGGCCCATGCCCTTGCGGAACACGGCCTCGCCGCCGATGGAAATCGCGTCGAGCGAGGCGCCGTGGAAGCTGTCCCACAGCGAGATCGTCTTGTGGCGGCCGGTCGCGACGCGCGCGAGCTTGAGCGCCATGCCGATCGCGAGCGTGCCTCCCGGAGCGAAGAGCACCTTGCCGAGCGGGTCGGGCGCGAGCGCCGCGAGCTTCTCGGCGAGTTCGACCGCGTGCGCGTTGGTGAAGCGGCGCGGCGAGAACGGCAGCGTGTCGAGCGCCCGCTTGACCGCGGCGACCACGTGCGGATGGCGGTAGCCCACCTGGTGCACGTTGTTGCCGTGGAAGTCCATGATGCGGCGGCCTTCGACGTCGGTGAGCCAGATGCCCTCGGCCTCGACTAGTGCGTCGAAGCACGGCGTCGACAGCGACTGGTGCAGGAATGTGGCGCCGTCGCGGTCGAGCAGGGCACGCGTCGGCGCGCCGACGTGCCGCGCCTCGAACTCGCGGCGGCGCGGGGAGAGGTTGACGTCGCCTTCGCCGGCGGAATTGGCGGAATTGGGGTCAGACTCCCATCTCCCGGAATTGGGGTCAGACTCCAGTTTCCGCCGCGCGTCCGGCTTTCCCGCAAGCGGTTCGTGGAAATTGGAGTCTGACCCCAATTCCGGGAAATGGGAGTCTGACCCCGGTTTCACCACTCTCACCATGGCAGCGAGTACGTCTTGACGTTGGTGAAGCTCTTCATCGCCTCCTGCACGCCCTCCTTGTAGCCGAGGCCCGAGTCCTTGATCCCGCCGAAGGGCGTAAGCTCAAGGCGATAGCCCGGCACCTCGCGCACGTTGACGCTGCCAACGTGGAGCTCCGCGACGAGACGCGTCACGTAGTCGAGGCGGTTGGTGCACACCGACGACGACAGGCCGTAGGCGGTGCCGTTGGCGATGCGGATCGCGTCGTCGATCGTGTCGAAGCGGATCACCGGCGACACCGGGCCGAAGGTCTCCGTCCTGACGACGTTCATCTGCGGATCGACGTGGTCGATGACGGTCGGCGCGTAGAGCGCGCCGCGGCGCTCGTTGCCGACGAGGAGCCGCGCGCCCCGCGCGACCGCGTCGTTGACCCGCGACTCGCAGTTCGTGGCGGCGGCGACGTCGATCACCGTCCCCATGTCGGTCTCGGGATCGGACGGATCGCCGTGGCGCCAACCCTTGCTGCGCTCGACGAGGCGCTCGACGAAGGCGTCGGCGACGCGCGCCTGGACCAGCATGCGCTTCACCGCCGTGCACCGCTGCCCCGAGTTCTTGTACGAGCCGGTGGCCGCGAGCGTGGCCGCCTCGTCGAGGTCGGCGTCCTCCATCACGATGATCGGATCGTTGCCGCCGAGCTCCAGCACCTGCCGCTTGTAGACGGCCTTGGCGGCGATGTACTTGCCGACGGCGATGCCGCCGGTGAACGTGACGAGGTCGACGTCGGGGTTCGTCAGCATCTCGTCGGCGATCTCGCGCGGGTCGCCGGTGACGACCGAGAGCATTTCCGGCGGCAGCCCCGCTTCGTAGAGCACGTCGGCCAGAAGGAGCGCGGACAGCGGCGTCTTCTCGGTGGGCTTCAGCACCATCCGGATGTTGGTGGCGAGCGACGGCGCGACCTTGTGCGCGACCTGGTTCAGCGGATGGTTGAACGGCGTGATCGCGCTGATCACCCCCTGCAGCGGCTCGCGCAGCGTGTAGACCTTGCGCGACTTGCCGTGCGGCGTGAGGTCGCAGGAGAACACCTGCCCGTCGTCGACCAGCGCCGCGTTGCCGGCGAACGTGAAGACGTCGCAGGCGCGGCCGACCTCGTAGAGAGTGTCCTTCTTGCAGAGGCCGCTCTCGGCGGTGATGAGGTCCGACACCGCGTCCGCCCGGCTCCTCAGGATCTCGGCGGTCCGGTAGGCGATGTGCGAGCGCTCGTAGCGGGAGAGCTTCGGCCGGAACGCGCGGGCGATCGCGAACGCGTGGCGCACGTCGTCCACGCTGCCCCTCGGCACGGTGCCGACCAGCCTGCCGTCCCACGGGCTGCGAATCTCGATGGAGCGTTCGCCCCCGACCATTGCGCCGCCGATGCGCATCTTCTCGTTCAGCACGTGCCCCTGCTTCAGCGCGGCGAGTTCGGACGGGCTCATCGGCGGTCAGTCGAGGTGGTTGAGCGCGAGGTCGAAGGCGTCGAAATTGCGCCAGCGCCGGTAGGGCAGGTCGATCGCCGGTCGGTTGGCGACGAGCGGCACCTGCTGCTCGGAGAGTCCGCCGTGCGAGCGCAGCGGCGCGTCGAGGCCGGAGAGATCGTGGCGGCCGCGGCTCGTGCCGACCACCGAAAGGCGCTCGGCGACGACGACGAGGTCGCCGACCCGGTCGGGCGGCAGCTCGAAGCGGTGACAGGCCTCGTCGCGCGTCAGCACGAGGCCGATGCCCGGCAGCGACTTGATGCGCACCGCGGCGTCCATCAGCCGGTCGGTGGCGAGGTAGACGGTCGCGAACGAGCCAAGCGCGCCGTGGTGGACGACGTAGGGGTCGGTGATCGGCAGGATCACGCGCGTCGTCCCGGCGCCGTACCAGTCGTCGAGCAGGTCCTGCAGGAAGACGATGTTCGGCCGTCCGAACGCGTCCGTCTTGGCGTTCATGCCGTGGTCGGCGGTGACGACCACGGTGGCGCCGAGCGCGTCGAGCCGTCCGAGGTGGCGGTCGACCATCGCGGTGAACGCGTTGGCCGCCGGCGTGCCGGGCGCGTGCTTGTGCTGCACGTAGTCGGTGGTCGACAGGTACATCACGTCGGGGCGCTGGCGCTCCATCAGCGCGACGCCCGCGGCGAACACGAATTCCGACAGCTCGGCGCTATAGACCGAGGGTACCGGCATGCCCGCGAGCCCGAGCACGTCGCCGATGCCGTTGTCGGCGACGGTCACCTTGTCGGCCTTTTCGGACGAGAAGCAGATGCCCGCGAGCCCGTGGCCGAGCAGCGTGCGCAGCTTGTCCTTGGCGGTGATCACCGCGACCTTCGCCCCGTTCTGCGCGAGGGTGGCGAGGATCGTGGGCGCGCGCAGGTAGCGCGGGTCGTTCATCATCACCTCGGCACCGGCGTCGCGGTCCCAGAAGTAGTTGCCGCAGATGCCGTGCACGGATGGCGGCACGCCGGTGACGATCGACAGGTTGTTGGGATTGGTGAACGTCGGCACCACGCAGTTGGCCGTGATGCACGTGCCGCGCCCGGCGAGCGACGCGAACCACGGCGCGAGTCCGGCCTGGATCGCCTGGTTCAGGTAGTCGGGCTCGCAGCCGTCGATGCACACGACGACGAGGGGACGGCTCGGCGGGCGATAGGCGCGGCCGTTGACGGTGATCTGGGCGGGGTTCAGCGTGGCCTCCCTTGAGCGGAGCGGCGCGGGCGCCGCGGCGGGTCGACGGCGTCGGCGGAGTCGGTGGGGTCGCGGGCACGCCGGGCGCGCTCTCGGCTTGCCATCGCGTGCTCGGCGAGGAGGCGGCCGGTGGCCGCGGCCTCGCCCGCAGCGATGCGCTCGACGATCGCGCGATGCTCGGCGGCCGAGCGGGGCAGGTTGGCGGCGTGATCGAACGAGGCCCGCCGGAACAGCGACAGCTCGTCCACCAGCCGGCGGTAGAGTTCCCGCAGCTTGGCGTTGCCGGCGAGGGCGACGATGCGATCGTGGAAGGCGAGGTTCAAGTCGAAGTAGACGTCCGCGTCGCCGGCTCGCGTCGCCGCATCCATCCGCTCGACCATCGCGGTGAGGGCCCGAACGTCGTCGGCGGTGGCGCGCTGGGCGGCCCGGCGGCCGGCGAAGTCGTCGAGCAGCGCGCGCAGCTCGAAGATCTCGTCGGCCTCGGCGGGGGAGACTCGCCGGACGTAGACGCCGCGGTTCTTCTCGAGCCGCACGAGCCCGCTCGCCTCGAGCGCCCGGAACGCTTCGCGGACGGGCCCGCGCGACACGCCGAGGTCCGAGGCGATGTCCGCCTCGTTGAGCTTGGCGCCGGCCGCGAACTCCCCGACCAGGATGCGGTGGGCGATCTCGCGGCCGACCAGCGCCGGCAGCGAGTGCGACTGCACAAGCGCGATCGGGTCTTCGCTCGCCACACCGCGGGTGGATGCCGCGACGCGGCGGGCGCCCTCTGGCAGGGCGGCGTCGTCGATCATGTTGCGATTTGACGCCCGCAGGCTGTGGATTGTCAACAATCTGCAATTTGACGGCCCTACACTGCCCCCGAAACGTATCGATCCCGGATGTCAGGCGTGCGTCCACTCGCGCCGCCCGCACGGAGGTTGCGATCGGTCGACGAGGGCGCGTAGCATCCCGCCGACCGGGCGCGACGACGTGCGCGACCGGACGCCGCGCCCGAACAGAACCCCACCGCAAGGAGAGTCGATGAAACCCGCACGTGCGCTCCGCTGGATCGCTCCGACCATCGCCTTCGCGCTCGCCGCCTCGGGCGCCGCGCTCGCGCAGAAGACCCCGCTCACCGTCTACACCGCGCTCGAGACCGACCAGCTCAAGGCCTACCAGGAGGGGTTCGCCAAGGCGCACCCCGATGTCGAGATCACCTGGGTGCGCGACTCCACGGGCATCATCACCGCGAAGATCCTCGCCGAGAAGGCGGCGCCCAAGGCCGACGTCATCATGGGCGTGGCGGCGACCAGCATGGCGATCTTCGACTCCGAGGGCATGCTGATGCCCTACGCGCCGGCGGGGCTCGCCCGCATCGCCCCGCAGTACCGCGACCCGAAGAACCCGCCGGCGTGGGTGGGCATGGACGTGTGGGGCGCGACGATCTGCTTCAACACCGTCGAGGCGGCGAAGCGCAACATCCCCAAGCCCGAGACCTGGAAGGACCTGACCAAGCCGGTCTACAAGGGCCAGATCGTGATGCCGCACCCGGCGTCGTCGGGTACCGGCTTCTTCGACGTCACCGCGTGGCTGCAGCTGTGGGGCGAGGCCGAGGGCTGGAAGTTCATGGACGGCCTGCACGAGAACATCGCCCAGTACATGCACTCGGGATCGCGTCCCTGCGCCGCCGCCGCGGCCGGCGAGTACGTGGTCGGCATCTCGTTCGAGTACCGGGCCAACCGCGAGAAGGCGCGCGGCGCGCCGATCGAGCTCGTGTTCCCGAAGGAAGGCCTCGGCTGGGACCTCGAGGCGATCGGCATCGTCAAGGCCACGACCAAGTCCGACGCGGCAAAGAAGCTCCTCGACTGGTCGATCTCGGACGCGGCCATGGGCCTGTACTCGGCCAACTTCGCGATCGTCGCCGTGCCGCAGCTGTCGAAGCCGCTGCCTAACGTGCCCGCAGACTACGCGAGCCGGCTCGTGAAGAACGACTTTGCCTGGGCCGCGAAGAACCGCGACCGCATCCTCGCGGAGTGGTCGAAACGCTACGAGTCGAAGGCGGCGCCGAAGTAGGCCGCCCCGCCGTGGCCGACGAACGCTCCGGCGAGGCGCTGCGCCTCCAGGGCATCGGCAAGACGTTCGGGACGTTCGTCGCGCTGGAAGACATCGACCTTTCGATAGGCCGTGGCGAGTTCGTCTGCTTCCTCGGGCCCTCGGGCTGCGGCAAGACGACGCTGTTGCGGGTCGTCGCGGGCCTCGAGCGTCAGACCGCCGGCCAGGTGATCCAGAACGGCCGCGACGTGTCGGACCTGCCGCCGGCCGCGCGCGACTACGGAATCGTCTTCCAGTCCTACGCGTTGTTCCCGAACCTCACGGTCGCCGACAACATCGCTTACGGTCTCGTGTCGCGAAGGCGGGCGAAGGCGGAGACCACGGCGCGCGTCGCCGAGCTGCTCGCGCTGGTCGGCCTGCCCGACGCCGGGGCGAAGTACCCGGGGCAGTGTTCCGGCGGGCAGCAGCAGCGCATCGCGCTCGCCCGCGCGCTCGCCACCTCGCCCAACCTGCTGCTCCTCGACGAGCCCCTGTCGGCGCTCGACGCCAAGGTGCGAGAACGCCTGCGCGGCGAGATCCGGGCGCTGCAGCGGCGGCTCGGCGTCACCACGATCATGGTGACGCACGACCAGGAGGAGGCGCTGTCGATGGCCGACCGCATCGTGGTGATGAACCGCGGCCGGGTCGAGCAGTGCGGCTCGCCGCAGGACGTCTACGAGCGGGCCGCCTCGCCGTTCGTCGCGACCTTCCTCGGCCGCGTCAACGTGCTGCCGGCCACTGCGGTCGGCAACGGACGCTTCCGCGTCGGCGCCTCGGAGCTCGCGTTGCGCGTCGACGGCTACGAGCCTGGCGCGGCGGTGAAGATCTACGTGCGGCCCGAGGACCGGCACATCGAGGGCGAGCTCGCCGCGATGCCCAATTACCTGACCGGCCGCGTGTCCCGCATCGACTACCTCGGCACGTTCTGCCTCGCGGAGGTCGACTGCCCGGCGCTCGACCAGGCGCTGTCCATCTCGATGTCGCTGAACCAGCTGCACGACCTCGGCGTGCGCGAGGGCGAGCCGTTCCGCTTCGCGCTTCGCGACGAGCGGGTGAGGGTGTTCCGCGCCTGAGGCGCGGGCGCCGACCGCGAGCGCAGATGCCGGCGAGCGTCGTTCGGGGACCCGCCGCGGCCGCGCCCGGCGCCGGCCAGTGGCGCGAAGCGCTCGCGGCCCGCGGCGGCATCGTGCTGCTCGCATCCGCCTTGTTCGTGTTCCTGACGCTGCCGCTCGCCATGATCCTGGTGCGCAGCTTCCAGGACAAGGACGGCGCGTTCGCGGGCCTCGCCAACTTCGCCCGCTACGTGCAGACGCCCGCGCTCGCGCAGTCGACCTGGAACACGCTGGCCTTCGCCGCGCTCGCGACGCTGATCGTCGTGCCGCTCGCCTTCGCCTTTGCGTACGCGATCCAGAGGAGCTGCATCCCGTGGAAGGGCCTGTGGCGCTCGATCGCGCTGCTCCCGATTCTCGCGCCGTCGCTGCTCGCCGCGCTGTCGTTCATATACCTGTTCGGCAACCAGGGGCTGTTCAAGCCGGCGCTGACCTGGGTCGGCGTGAAGTCGATCTACGGCCTTCCCGGGATGGTGCTGGCGATGGCGTTCTCCGCCTTCCCGCACGCGGTGATGATCCTGCTCGCCTCGCTGTCCCTCGCCGACGCGCGGCTCTACGAGGCGGCGGACGCGATGGGCGCGACCCGGTTGCGCCGCTTCTTCACCGTGACGCTGCCCGGCGCGAAATACGGCCTGGTCTCGGCCGCGATGGTCGTGTTCACGATGGCCGTCTCGGAGTTCGGCATCCCCAAGGTGATCGGTGGCAACTACCCCGTCCTCGCGATCGACGTGTACAAGCAGGTGATCGGCCAGCAGAATTTCCAGATGGGCGCGGTCGTCGGCCTCGTGCTGCTCGTGCCCGCGGTGATCGCGTTCGCGATCGACGCGGCCGTGCAGCGACGGCAGAAGGCGCTGGTCGGCGCACGCAGCGTGCCTTACGTGCCGCGCCCGTCGCGTGGGCGGGATGCGCTTCTGCTGCTGTTCGTGCTCGTGGTCTCGGCTTACGTGCTGGCCGTGATCGGCATGGCGGCCTACGGCTCCGTGGTCAAGTTCTGGCCTTACAACCTGTCGTTAACGTTCGACCACTACCGCTACGGCTTCGAGGAGGCGGGGGTGGAGCACGCCTACCGCAACAGCCTGGTGATGGCGACGCTCTGCGCGGCGCTCGGGGCGGCGATCACCTTCGCCGGCGCGTACTGGGTGGAGAAGACCCGCGGCGCAGACGCGCTTCGCCCGGCGATCCGCTTCCAGGCGATGCTGCCGATGGCCGTCCCCGGCATGGTGCTCGGCATCGGCTACATCCTGTTCTTCAACCACCCGGCGAACCCGCTGAACGTCCTGTACGGCACGATGGCGATCCTGGTCGCCTCGACGATCGTGCACTTCTACTCGTCGAGCCACCTCACGGCGGTGACCGCCCTGAAGCAGCTCGACAGCGAGTTCGAGTCCGTGTCGGCCTCGCTCAAGGTGCCGTTCTACCGCACGTTCCGGCGGGTGACGGTGCCGGTCTGCCTGCCGACGGTGATCGACCTCGCGCGATACTATTTCGTCAACGCGATGACCACGATCTCGGCCGTCGTGTTCCTATACTCGCCGAAGACCACGCTCGCCTCGATCTCGATCCTGCACATGGACGAGGCCGGCGCGATCGGGCCCGCCTCGGCGATGGCGACGCTGATCGTCGCCACATCGGCGGTGGTCACCGTGCTGTCGCTCGCCGCCGAGGGCGTGCTGCTGCGACGGACCCAGGCGTGGCGCCGCACCACCTCGAACCGATGAGGCCGCGTCCGCGCGCGCCCGAAGGACGGAGCTGACGATGAGCCTCGTGTCCCGCGATCCGATCCTGCTCACCCCGGGGCCTCTCACGACCTCGCTGCCGACGAAGGCGGCGATGCTGCGCGACTGGGGCTCGTGGGACGCAGCCTTCAACGCGATCACCGCGCGCGTGCGCGAGCGCCTGGTCGCCATCGCGCACGGCGATGGCGCGCACGTGTGCGTGCCGATGCAGGGCAGCGGCACGTTCTCGGTCGAGGCCGCGGTCAACACGCTGGTGCCGCGCGACGGCCACCTGCTGGTGCTGATCAACGGCGCCTACGGCCACCGCATGGCGAAGCTCGCGTCGATGATGGGCCGGAAGGTCTCGACGTTCGTCACGGCCGACGATGTGCCGACGACGCCGGCAGACGTCGACCGCCTTCTCGCGGCCGACGGCTCGATCACCCACGTGGGCGTGATCCACTGCGAGACCTCGACCGGCATCCACAACCCGCTCGAGGCGATCGCGGGCGTCGTCGCGGCGCACGGCCGCCGCCTGCTGATCGACGCGATGAGCTCCTTCGGGGCGCTCGCGATCGACGCGCGCACCGTCCCGTTCGACGCGCTGGTCGCGGCGTCGGGGAAGTGCATCGAGGGGCCGCCCGGCATGGGCTTCGTGATCGCTCGCCGCGAGCCGCTCGAGCGCGCCGCGGGCAACTGCACCTCGCTCGCGCTCGACCTGCACGACCAGTGGGCCTACATGGAGCGCACCACCCAGTGGCGCTACACGCCTCCGACGCACGTGGTCGCCGCGTTCGACGCGGCGCTCGAGCAGTTCGTCGCCGAGGGCGGGCAGCCGGCTCGGCTTTCCCGCTATACGAGCAACTGCGAGGCTTTGGTCGGCGGCATGGGGGCGCTCGGTTTCCGGCCGTTCCTCGATCCGGCAATCCAGGCGCCGATCATCGTCACGTTCCACGCGCCCGCCGATCCGCGCTACGAGTTCAAGGCGTTCTACGCGAGGGTGCGCGAGCGCGGCTTCATCCTCTATCCGGGCAAGCTCACCGAGGTCGAGACGTTCCGGGTCGGCTGCATCGGGGCGATCGGTCCGGAGGAAATGCAGCAGGCGGTGCACGCGATCGCCGACGCCCTCCGGGACCTCGGCATCCGCGACGTCGCGAGGCCGGCGGCCGCGCGCGTGGCGTGATCGGCGCACGCTTGCCGTTTCTCACGAGGCCGGCAGTTCCCGTCTTGATCTGTGCAAAGGATGAGTGTCGAGGTCTGGCGCGGCAGGCCGGATCCGGTTCATGCTTTGCATTGCACGCCTTTCCCAAGGAGTTGACGATGCGCGCCATTCGCCTGGTCCCGATCGCGTTGCTGATGCTGACCGCGCTGCCTCTTGCCGCACAGGACCCCGCGTGGGTGGGCGATGCCCGCAAGGTGGCGACGTCGATCCCGCCGAAGCTCGTCGCCGTGCTCACCGAGGAGACGGCGAAGGCAGGGCCCGAGGGTGCGATCACCGTGTGCAAGGACGTTGCTCCCCAGATGGCCAAGGCTGCGACCGCCGAGACCGGATGGACGATCCGCCGCGTGAGCCTCAAGAACCGCAATCCGCGCGCGGTCCCGGACGCGTGGGAACGGGCCGTGCTCGAGGACTTCGATCGTCGCGCGGCGGCCGGCGAGGCGCCCGCGACGCTCGAGAAGGCCGAGATCGTCGTCGTGGACGGCAAGCAGCACTACCGCTACATGCGCGCGCTGCCGGTGCAGTCGCTGTGCCTCAACTGCCACGGCACGCCGGAACAGCTCACGCCCGCAGTGCGGCAGAAGCTGAGCGATCTCTATCCGGACGACAAGGCGACCGGCTACAAGCCCGGGGACATCCGCGGCGCGATGACGATCCGCAAGGAGCTCTGAGCGCGGCGCGCGAGGCGCAAGCCGAGCGCAGGGCGACCGCGCACACTTATTACGCGGCCCGGCCCCGCAGGCGGTCGAGCACGTCCCAGGCCCGCGTGCCGTGCGGCACGTAGTTGTGGCGCATCAGCCAGTCGGCAATCACGAGGCTCGCGTCGGCGGTGACGGTATCCGCGCCGGACTCGTTGGCGATGAGCCGGGCGGCGGCGTCCGCTGCTTCGAGGCGGAACTCGACGACCTCGTCGTCGCGGTTTGCGGGCACGACGCCGGGCGGCAACTCGAGATCGTGGACGAAGATCGTCTCGAGGTGCAGCCCGTCCGGCTGCGCGCGGCGGATCTCGACGGTGCCCGTCGCGCGCGCGGTCCGGGCGATGTCCGGCGGCAGGCCGGCTTCCTCCCAAGCTTCCTTGACCACGGTTGCCGCGACGCTCGCGCCGGCCGCGACGCCGCCTCCCACGAGGTTGTCGAGCATGCCCGGGTCGATCGCCTTCCTCGGGCTGCGTCGCGCGATCCACATCGCGGCTTCGCCGCGGGCGCGCGTGATGCCGTTGACGTGCACCGCGAACGTCCGGATGCCGAAGTAGCGCGCCGCGGCCCGCTCGAGCCGGAACAGCGGCGCGCCGCCGGGCGCGGTGCCCACTGCGTAGAGCTCGTCGCGCCACGCGGTGAGGCAGCCCTCGTCGGCGAGCGCGCGTGCAACGCGCGCGACGGCAGCGGACCGCGCCCCGGCGTCGGCGAGATGCGGGGCGAAGCGGACCTCCCGTTCGGCGACGACGAACGTCTCGTCAAAGCGACGAAGCCGCGTCGCGCGCCCGGGATCGAGCTCGCCCACGATCCGCCCGTCGACGCGGAGCGGCCACAGCGGCCCTTCCGGAGGCGCGAGCGCCGCAGCCAGGCGGCCGGCAATGCGGTCGAGGAGCGCGGCGTCGATCACGCCCCGATTCTACGGCTCCGTGCGGGCCCGGCAGGGCGGCCGCGGCGGCTTCGCTATCATCGGGGCCTCCGAACGTTGCGAGCGCCTCGCCCGATGACCGCGCAGATCCTGGACGGCAAGGCCGTCGCCGAGAAGACCACCCGCGAGATCGCCGGCCAGGTGGCCGCTCGCGTCGCCGCAGGACACGCGCCTCCGGGACTCGCCGTCGTGCTGGTCGGCGAGAACGCGGCGTCGCAGGTCTACGTGCGCAACAAGCGCCGCACTACCGAGGCGGTCGGCATGCGCTCGTTCTCGCACGACTTCCCGGCGACGCTGCCGGAGGCCGAGCTGCTCGCGCTGATCGACCGCCTGAACGCCGACCCCGAGGTGCACGGCATCCTGGTGCAGCTTCCGCTGCCGTCGCACATCGACGCGGAGAAGGTGGTTGAGCGCATCGACCCCGCGAAGGACGTCGACGGCTTTCATCCCTACAACGTCGGACGACTGGTGCTGAAGTCGCCGACGCTGCGACCCTGCACGCCTCACGGATGCATGCGGCTGCTGGCGGAAACCGGCGAGCCGCTCGCCGGCAAGCACGCGGTGGTCATCGGGCAGTCTAATATCGTCGGCCGGCCGATGGCGCTCGAGCTCCTGATGGCTCGTTGCACGGTGACCATCTGCCACTCCGCGACGCGCGATCTCCCGGGCATCGCGCGGCAGGGCGACATCCTCGTGGCGGCGGTCGGCAAGCCGCGCTTCGTCCCCGGCGACTGGGTGAAGGAGGGGGCGATCGTGATCGACGTCGGCATCAACCGCCTGCCCGACGGCAAGCTCGCCGGCGACGTCGACTTCGACGCGGCGAAGGCGCGCGCGTCGTGGATCACGCCGGTGCCGGGCGGCGTCGGCCCGATGACGATCGCGATGCTCCTCGCCAACACGCTGCGCGCGGCGGAGCTGCAGGAGCGGGCGCGCGCGTAGCGCCGCGGCCCCGTGCCGGCGGCTGTCGCGCCGGGACGACGCTCGCCGTCAGCCGCCGGCGACCGCGGAGAAGTCGCCGAACATCGAGAACAGCTTCGAGAAGGCGGGCTTGGTCGCGATCGACCGCTCGATCGCCTTCGCCTTGTCGTTCGCGTCCAGCGCCGCCTTGACCTCGGCAAGCGTCTTCGACTCGACGTCGATCTGCGCCTGCACGGCCGCCACCTTGTCGGCTGCGATGCCGTGCTGCGCGATCATCGACCGGTTCGCGAGCACGTCCTTCCATGCGCGCTCGGCTTCCGCGTGCGCGGCGCGGATCGCGGCGAGCTCCGCGTCGGTGATCGTGGCCGCGTTCCGTCCCGCGGCGGCCCCCGCGAGCTTCTCCATCGCGGTGTGGAACGCGGTGAGGTCGTCGAGGAAGTAGGGCGCCTTCGCCGAGCGCCGCAACGTGTACTGCGCCTCGCGAACTCGTTCGAGGTCCTCGTGGGCGTCGAGGCTCCGGCTGGCCGCGAGGTTCTTCTCGGCAGCGGCGATCGCGGCCTCGATCTCAAGCTCGGTCGACGCCCACCGGTCGGCCGGGTAGCCCGCGGGCGCGGTCGGGTAGGCCGCCCGGAACGCGTTCCACTGCGCGCGCAGTCGCTCCAGCGCGCGCTTCGACGCGTCGGACTTCGGCTGGTTGGTCAGGGCGAGCGCCGGGACGTAGGCCCGGTCGAACGCCACCATGTCCTCGTGCAGGCCGGCCGCGGCGGGCAGGGAGAGGATCGCGGACAGCGTGGCGATCGCGACGGTGCAGCAGATCTTCTTCATGGGAACTCCGACAGTCGGGAAACGAGTCGACGTCGCGGAGCGTACCGAGCGCGCCGGCGCCGGCGATTGAGCGGCGTCAAGGCGCGCGGGTAACGAGATGTTTCGGCATGCGCAGTGGCGCATGCTCGCGGCACACGGATGCACCGCCGGGGCGTTCCACGGCGGACGTCACGCGCTGCGCAGGTGCCAGGCCTTCGGCCGGGTGAACGCCTGGATGCCGTAGGTCGACAGCGTGAGGCCCAGTCCCGAGTGCCCGATGCCGGACCACGGAAGCCTCGGGCTCACGCGGTCGCAGCAGTTCCAGTACACGGTGCCGGTGCGGACCTCGGCGAGGATGCGCTTCGCGCGCTTCTCGGCGCGCGTGTAGACGCCCGCGGTGAGCCCGTAGGGCGTGTCGTTCATCAGGCTGACCGCCTCCTCGTCGCTCGCCACGCGCTGGATGCCGATCACCGGCCCGAAGCTCTCTTCGCGCATCAGCGACATGCGGTGGTCGGCGTCGACGACGACCGTCGGCGCGAACCAGTTGCCCCGGCGCTCGATCGGCTGGCCGCCGACCAGCACGCGACCGCCGAGCCGGCGCGCCTCGGCCACCTGCCGCCGCAACACGGCGATCTGCCCGCGGCGCGCGAGCGGCCCGATGTAGGTCGCCTCGTCCATCGGGTCGCCGAGGCGGAACGCGCGCACTTCGGCGACGAAGGCTTCGACGAAGGCGTCGTGGATCGCCTCCGCGACGTAGATGCGCTCGACCGCGCAGCAGCTCTGCCCGTTGTTGTAGAACGCGCCGTCGGCGACCGCGGCCGCCGCGGCCTTCACGTCGACGTCCTCGCAGACGTAGATCGGGTCCTTGCCGCCGAGCTCGAGCTGGACCTTGATCATCCGGCGCCCGGCACTCGCGGCGATTTTGCGGCCGGTCTCGAAGGAGCCCGTGAAGAACACCCCGTCGACCGGCTGGCGCAGCACCGCCGCGCCGGCGAGGCCGTCGCCGATCACCGGGGAGAACACGTCCTCGGGCACGCCGGACTCGCGGAGCAGCTGCGCGATCGACAGGCCGGTGAGGGTCGCGTACTCGGAGGGCTTGTAGAGCACGGCGTTGCCCGCGATCAGCGCCGGCACGAACACGTTGCTGCCCACGAAGTAGGGGTAGTTCCACGCCGAGATGTTGGCGACCACGCCGAGCGGCTCGTGGGTGATGCGCTCCTCGAGCTTGTTGTCGACGTCGGCGAGCACCGTTTCGCTCCGCAGCGTGCGTTGCGACTCGGCGAGGAAGAAGTCGAGCCGCGCCGCGAGCCCGGTGAGTTCGTTGCGCGACTGGCGAATCGGCTTGCCCACCTCCTCGGTCAGCGTGCGGGCGAGCGCCTCGTGCATCGCCGTGAGGCGATCGCGGAACGCGGCAATGGCCGCGAGGCGCTTCTTGATCGGCAGCGCGGCCCACTGGGGCTGCGCGGCGCGCGCCCGATGGTACTTGCCGCGCACCGTAGCGCTGGTGTCGGCGGGGACGTCGGCGATCGCTGCGCCGCTCGCGGGGTTGTGGATCTTCATGGGAGAGGGCCTAGAGCGCGAATTCGGCGTCCTTGTGCCGGGTGGCGGTCGCCAGGAACTCGTCGAGGATCGGCGTGTCGTCGATGTACGAGGCGTCGCCCGCGGGATGGAATTCGGGGTGCCACTGCACCGCGAAAACGTAGGACGGACCGGTCCAGCGGATCGCCTCGATCACCCGATCCGGTTCTGACCACGCCTCGACGACGAGGTTCCGGCCGAGGTCCTTCACCGCCTGGTGGTGTATCGAGTTGGTCTTGACCCGCGTCACGCCCGGGTAGAGCCGCGCGAGGCCCGTGCCCGGCACGAGCGCCGTGGCATGGCAGTTCGCCTCGTAGATCGCCCAGTTACGGTGGACGAGGGCGTGCGGCACCTGCGAGCCGAGATCCTGCCACAGCGTGCCGCCCATCGCCACGTTGATCACCTGCGCGCCGCGGCAGACGCCGAGCACCGGCTTGCCGCGGGCGACGAAGGCGTTCAAGAGGCCGGTCTCGTAGTCGTCGCGGATGCGGTCGCCCGCCCACTCGGGGCGCAGTGGCGCCTCGCCGTAGGTCTCGGGGCAGACGTCGGAACCGCCCATCAGCACCAGGCCGTCGAGCGCCTCGGCGTAGGCATCGAGCGTGACGCGGCTGCCTTCGCGCCGCGTGTGGCCGTCCGGCGAGGGGATCATGAAGGCGAGGGCCTCGCGCTGCATCAGCCAGTGCGCGATGTTCTGCTCAATGTACTGCAGGGTCATCCCCTTGAAGACGGGGCGCCCCGGGTCGGCGTGGAAGAACGAAGCCGAGATGCCGATCCTGACCATGGCGTCACAGCGCGGCGCGGAAGAGCGACTCGAAGTCCGCGGCGGAGCACGGACGGGGATTGGTCTGGTGGCAGAGGTCCTTGACGGCGATCGCGACCAGCGCCGGCAGGTCCGCGGCGGTGACCGCGCGGCCGCCGGCGCGGGCCGACAGCGTCGCGGGAATGCCGACGTCGCGCTTCAATGCCGCCAGCCAGTCGACGAAGGCGTTCGCGCGGGACTCGTCCGAGCCCGCATCGCCGCCGCTCGCGCGCACGACCCGCGCGAGTTCGGCCATCTTCGGTACTGCGGCCGGGAGGTTGAAGCGCATCACGTGGTCGATCATGACGCCGTTGGCGAGCCCGTGATGCAGGTCGGCCACCGTGGACAGCGCGTGCGCGCAGGAGTGCACGGCGCCGAGGTCCTTTTGGAAGGCGATCGCTCCCATCATCGAGGCCATCAGCATGTCGGCGCGCGCGGCCGTGTCGCCGCCGTGGCGCACCGCGGCCGGCATCGCGCGCGCGGCGATGCGGGCGCCCTCGATCGCGATGCCGTCGCACAGCGGGTGGTAGGCGGGCGACAGGTAGGACTCCACGTTGTGCGTGAGCGCGTCCATGCCGGTCGCCGCGGTCACCGCGGCGGGCAGCCCGAGCGTGAGGTCGGGGTCGGCGAACACAGCGCGCGCGAGGATGCGCGGCGAGAACACGATGCGCTTGACGTGCGAGTCGTCCTCGGAGATCACCGCCGAGCGCCCGACTTCGGAGCCGGTGCCGGCGGTGGTCGGCACGGCGACGAACCACGGAGGCTCGTCGGGGATGGGCCGCGCGCGCGGGTGGTCCCACGCGTACTCGATCGCGGGGCCGCCCGCCGTGCCGAGCACGCCGACGATCTTGGCGACGTCGAGCGCGGCGCCGCCGCCGAAGCCCACGACGCTGTCGGCTCGGTGCGCGCGGAATGCGGCGCCGCCGGCGTCCGCCTGCGATGCCGTGGGATTGCCGTGGACGCCGTCGAAGACGGCGACGTCGAGCCCGGCGGCGCGCAGTGCCTCGACGAAGCGCTGCGCGAACGGCAGCGCGGCGAGCTGACGGTCCGTGACGACCAGCGGCCGGCGCCGACCCTGCTCGATGAGATGCGGGCCGACGGCGGCGGACGCACCGGCGCCGAAGTGGATCGCGGTGGGGAAGGCGAAGCGGGAGAGGGTCATGTCACCGGACGCGCACGAAGCGCAGCTCGAGGATGTCGTTGGGCCAGATCGCGGCGTCGACGCCGGGGCGCATCGCCCAGGCCAGCGTCCGGCGATAGAGCGGAATGAGTGGCATGTCGGCGTGGACGAGGGCCAACGCCTCGCCGACCATCCGACGGCGCTTCGCGAGGTCGGGCTCGACGCGGATCGCGTCGACGAGTGCGTCGAGCTTCGGGTTCGAGTAGCGCCCGGCGTTGAACGCGCCGAGTCCGCCGTCGCCGTGGCTGCGCACCATCGCGTTCAAGAGCGGCCAGGCGTCGGTCGCGGGCGTCCAGCCGACCTCGAAAAAGCTGGTCGTCGCCTGCGTGAGCTTGGGGAAGAACTGCGTCGGCGGGCTCGGCTGGAACGAGACGCGGATGCCGACCGGTGCGAGCATCCCGGCGATCGCCTGGCACACGGCGGCGCGCCACGCGACGTTGACGCAGTCGAGCGTCACGCCGAACCCCTCGCCATAGCCCGCTTCCCGGAGGAGCGCGCGCGCCGCTGCGGGGTCGTAGGGCAGGCGCTTGTCGAGCGCGGGCACGTAGCCCTCGACCCTCGACGAGACGTGCGAGCCGGTCGGCGTCGCCTGGCCGCGCAGCACCTTGGTCACGATCGCGTCGACGTCGATCGCCCGCGCGATCGCGCGGCGCACGCGCAGGTCCTTGAACGGGTTGCGCCCCTTCAGGTCGGAGTGCTCGGGCTCGGCGCGCCACTGGTCGAAGCCAAGGTATTGCGTGCCGATGTCCGTGGTCTCGATCACCCTGAACCGGCCCTCGCGCTTGAGCCGCGCGACGTCCTGGAACGGCGGGTCCAGCAAGAGGTCGATCTCGCCGGAGGCGAGCGCCGCGAGCCGCGTGGCGTCGGATTGGATCACCAGCCACGTCGCCTCGTCGACGTTGCCGCGCTCGCCCCACCAGCCCTCGTGCGCCGCGAGCACGAGCCGGTTGTCCGGCTCGTAGCGGACGAGCCGGTACGGCCCGGTGCCGTTCGCGTTTCGGACCGCGTGCGTCTCCTGCTTGGCGTTGAAGTCCTGCGGCTGGACGACGCCGTGCCGCGTTGCCCAGGCGCGGCTCATCATGCCGACGAAGAGGAACTTCTCGGGCAGCACGGCGTCGGGCGCCGCGAGCTGCACGTCGACGGTGAGGTCGTCGACCCGGCGCGCGCCGCTGACGCCCCGCAGCTGGAACGCGCGCTGCGAGGTCTTCGCGAGCGCGCGCTCGACCGAGAACACCACGTCGTCGGCGGTGAACGACGTGCCGTCGTGGAAACGCACGTTCGGGCGCAGGCGGAAGCGCCAGGTGCGCGGGTCGACCGGCTGCCACGACAGCGCGAGCGACGGCTCGAGCGCGAAGTCGCGTCCCCGGTTCACCAGCGACTCGTAGAGCTGCGTGCTGATGCGCGAGTGGTAGAGCAGCGCCAGCGCGTGCGGGTCCATCGACTGCGGGTCGAACGCGCTCGCGATGCGCAGCTTCGCCGCCGAAGCGGGCGCGGCCAGTGCAAGCAGCGCCGCGCACAGCGCCGCGGAGGCCGCGTGGGCGAGTCGCACGGCGGAGCGGCGCGAAAACGTCATCAGATGATCTCGAAGTAGCGCTTGAGCTCCCAGTCGGTGACGGCGTCTTGCCACTGCCGCCACTCCCAGTCGCGCGTCGCCGCGAAGTGGTCGACGAACTCGTCGCCGAACCAGTCGCGGGCGACGTCCGAAGCGCGGAAGGCGCGCGTCGTCTCCGCGAGGGAGCGCGGCGCCCGCGGGACGCCCTCGCCACCGACGTTGGTGCCTTCGACCGGCGGCGCCGCGAGCTTCAGGCCTTTCTCGACGCCGTGCATGCCGGCGGCGATGCACGCCGCGAGCGCGAGGTAAGGGTTGACGTCGGCCCCCGGGCAGCGCGTCTCGAGGCGCGTGGCCTTCGCCGACCCCGGGATCACGCGGAAGCTGGCCGTCCGATTGTCGATGCCCCACGTGGGCTTGACCGGCGCCCAGAATCCGTCGACCAGCCGCTTGTAGCTGTTGACCGTGGGCCAGAACATCGGCGCGAGCTCGAGCAGGACCGCGACCTGGCCGGCGAGGTAGCGCTCGAACACCTTGCTCATCCCGGCGCGCCCCTTGGCGTCGAAGAATGCGTTGCGCTTGCCGTCGGACAGGCTCTGGTGGACGTGCCCCGAGCAGCCGGGGTAGGACTGGCTCCACTTGGCCATGAAGCTCGGCATGATGCCGAAGCGCGCGCCGATCTCCTTGGCGCCGGACTTGAACAGGATGGCGCGGTCGCCGGCCGTCATCACGTCGGCGTAGACGATCGCGGCCTCGTAGACGCCCGGGCCTGTCTCGGTGTGGAGGCCCTCGATCGGCACGCCGAAGGCGCCGAGCTCCGAGAACAGCGCCCGGAAGTAGTCCTTCGCGTGGTTGGCGCGCAGCAGCGAGTAGCCGAACATCCCCGGCGTGATCGGCTCCGGGCCGACGCCCTTCTTGTCCGCCCAGGACTGCGGCGTCTCGGCGAAGTTGAAGAACTCGAACTCGAGCGAGCACATCGGCGCGAAGCCCGCCTTCGCGGCCCGGTCGACCACCCGGCGCAGGACCTGCCGCGGGTCGAGCGGGTGCGGCGACTGCCGCCCGCCTTCCTCGCGCACGAAGCTCGCGAGGAAGAAGTCGACCCCGTCGTCCCAGGGCACGTTGCGATGGGTCGCGAGGTCGACGCGCGCGAGCGCGTCGGGGAACCCCTTGTGCCAGCCCGTGAGCGCGGTGTTGTCGTAGCACTGGTCGTGGAGGTCCCAGCCATAGACGACGTCGCAGAAGCCGAACCCGCCCTCGACCGCGGAGGCGAACTTGTCCTTGTGCACGTACTTGCCGCGCAGCACGCCGTCGATGTCGACGACAGCGAGCTTGACCCGGTTGCCGGGCGAGGCGCGGACCGCGGCGAGCACTTCGCGGGCGGACGGCGTGGCCATGGCGCTTCCTCCTTCTCGTGCCGCTTCTTGGACGCCGACGTGAGTGCGGGCGGCTTGCCCCGGATTCTAATGGCTGAAGTGGCACAATGTCGCGGGCCCACGCCGGCGGCCCCACCGCCGCTTCGCGCCACGATGCCCGCTTCGACGTCTCCCGCGCTCGCCGCGCTCCACCTCGCGGTCCTGCTGTTCGGATTCGCCGGGCTGTTCGGCAAGTGGCTCGCGCTTTCGCCGGTGGCGATCGTGCTCGGTCGCACGCTGGTCGCGGCGATCGCGCTCGGCATCCTGGTCGCCGCGAGGCGCGAGGGAACGCGACCGACCCTGGGTCTCGCCGGCAACGGGCTCGTGCTCGCAGTCCACTGGGTGACGTTCTTCGAGGCGATCCGTGTCTCCACCGTCGCGATCGGACTGCTCGGCTACGCCTCCTTCCCGCTGTTCGTGCTGCTGCTCGAGCGCGCGCTGCTCGGGCGGCGCTGGCGCGCCGCGGAAGCGGCCACGGCGCTCCTCGTTGCCGCCGGACTGGCGGTCCTGGTGCCGCGCTTCGCCTGGGAGGAGCGGACCGTGCAGGGGCTTGCCTGGGGAATCGCGTCCGGCTTCACGTTCGCGCTTCTCGCCGTGCGAAGCCGCCGCCACGCAGCCACGCACGCGCCCGCCGCGGTCGCGCTCTGGCAGAACGCGGCGGCGGCCGCGGTGCTGGTGCCCGTGGTCGTGGCGACCGTGCCCGACGCCACCGGCATCGGCGCACGCGAAGTCGCGCTGATCCTCGTGCTCGGCGTCGTCTGCACGGCGCTCGCGCACACCCTGTTCATCGGGAGCCTCCGCCGCGTGTCGGCGCACACGGCGAGCGTCGTCGCGGCGCTCGAGCCGGTCTACGGCATCGCGCTCGCGGCGGTGCTGCTCGCCGAGGTACCTGCGCCGCGGACGTTTGCCGGTGCGGCGCTGATCGTCGCGGCGGCGCTGGTGGCGACGCGACGGGCGGGGTGAGCGGCCTTTGGTAGCATCGGCGCATCCGTCCGGGGAGCGTGGCAATGATCGTGGTGGTGATGGGGGTGACCGGCTGCGGCAAGTCGACGGTCGGCGAGGCGCTGGCCGGCAGCCTCGGCTGGAGGTTCCTCGATGCCGACGACTTCCATCCGCCCGCCAACGTGGCGAAGATGGCGGCCGGGACGCCGCTCACCGACGAGGACCGCTGGCCGTGGCTCGACCGCCTCGCGGCCGAGATGCGCGCGATCAACGGCGCGGGCGGCCACGCGGTGCTGGCCTGCTCGGCGCTCCGGCAGGGCTATCGCGACCGGCTGGCCGCGGCGGGCGACGTGCGCTTCGTGCACCTCTCGGGCGACATGGCGACGATCGCCGAACGGCTCGCCGCGCGCCAGCACCGTTACATGCCGCCCTCGCTGCTCGCGAGCCAGTTCGCCACGCTCGAGCTGCCCGGCGACGCGATCGTCGTCGACGTGCGCGATCCGATCGCCGCGCAGGTCGAGACGATCCGCTCGGCGCTCGGCGTGCCGGCGGTGACGGCGCGATGAGCGGCGATCGCGACCTCGACGGGCTCGACCCGGCCACGCTGGCGACGCACCTCGGCCGCCACCCCGAGCGCCACCTCGGCGCAGTCAACACGCCGGTCTATCGGGCCTCGACGATCCTGTTCCCGACGATGGCCGCGCTCGAGGCGGCCTCGCTCGGCCAGGCGCCGGAGCCGACCTACGGCCTGCACGGCATGCCGACGGTCACCGACCTGCAGGCGGCGGTGGCCGCGCTCGAGGGCGGGCACGCCGCGCTCGCCGTGCCGTCGGGGCTCACCGCGACCACGCTGCCGCTGCTCGCGCTCGCCAAGCCGGGCGATCACGTGCTGGTGGTCGACTCGGTCTACGGGCCGACACGGCGCTTCTGTGACGTGCACCTCAAGCGCTTCGGCGTCGACGTCACCTACTACGACCCGTGGTCCGGCGCAGGCATCGCGGCGCTCATCCGCCCGACGACGACGCTCGTCTTCACCGAGTCCCCCGGCTCGCTCACCTTCGAGGTCCAGGACATCCCCGCCGTCGCGGCAGCGGCGCACGCCCGCGGCGCGAAGGTGATCCTCGACAACACGTGGGCGACGCCGCTCGGATTCCGTTCGTTCGAGCACGGGGTCGACGTCTCGGTGCACGCCGCGACCAAGTACCTCGGCGGCCACTCGGACGTGCTGCTCGGGCTCGTCGTCGCCAACGAGTCGGCCTACCCGGCGCTCCATCGCCTGTGGACCGACATGGGGCTCACCGCGTCCGCCGACGACTGCTTCCTCGCGCTCCGGGGCCTGCGCACCCTGCCCACGCGGCTCGCGCGGCACCAGGCGAGCGCGCTCGAGGTGGCCGACTGGCTGTCGCGGCGGGCGGAGGTGCGCGAGGTGCTCTATCCGGCGTTGCCGGGCGCGCGGGGCCATGCGCTGTGGCAGCGCGACTTCCGGCTCGCGACCGGTCTCTTCGGCATCGTGCTGAACCCGGTGCCGCGCGAGCGCGTCGCCGCGATGCTCGACGGCATGCGGCTCTTCGGCATGGGCTGGAGCTGGGGCGGCTTCGAGAGCCTGATCATCCCGACGTGGCCGGAACGCGTGCGCACGGCGACGGCGTGGGATCCCGGCGGCCCGGTGCTTCGCCTCCACATCGGGCTCGAGGAGCCGCGCGACCTGATCGACGATCTCGCCGCCGGTCTCGCGCGGCTCGCCGCCTGAGCGCCTGCGTGCCCGATCGCCGGACGCGGCGGGCTCATTCGCCGGGGACCGGGCTCCCCAGGTAGACCGACTGCACGCGCGCGTCGGCGCGGATCGACTCGGGCGAGCCCGACGCGATGACGCGGCCGCGGTCCATCACGATCACGCGATCGGCGTGCCCGAACACCACGTCCATGTCGTGCTCGGTGAACAGCACCGCCACCTGCGCGCCGCGCGCGAGGGCGGCGGCGGCCGCCATCAGCGTGCCGCGGTCGCGAGGCGCCATCCCCGCGGTCGGCTCGTCCATCAGCAGCAGCTTCGGATGGCCGGCGAGCGCGAGCGCCAGCTCGACGCGCTTCACGTCGCCATAGGGCAGCGTGCCGCAGTGGCGGTCGGCGAGCGCGGCGATGCCGGCCTGCTCAAGCAGTGCGCGGACCTGCTGCGCTCGGGCACCCGCGCCGCGTCCGGTGAGCGCGTTGCCGTCGCCCGACCGCGCGGCGAGCGCCAGCTCGACATTCTCGCGCACGGTCATGGAGGCAAAGGTGGCAGCGACCTGGAAGGTGCGGCCCACGCCGGCCTGCGCGATCTCGCGCGGCGGTCGGCCGGTGATGTCGATGCCGGCGAGCGCCACGCGGCCGGCGTCGGGGACGAGCTGGCCGTTGATGCAGTTGAAGCAGGTGGTCTTGCCGGCGCCGTTCGGTCCGATCAGCGCGACCAGCTCGCCGGCGGCGACGTCGAACGAGACGTCGCGCACGGCGTGGACGCCGTCGAACGTCTTCGCGAGGTTCCTGACCGAGAGGACGGCTTGCGCGGTCACTGGACTACCCTCCGCGCTGGCGCTTCGGGTGGATTCGCCCTCGGGGCGGCCCGTCCGGCTCATGGCTGTCGTCGCTCCCGCAGCCGGTCGAACGCGCCGCCGATGCCGCGCGGGAACAGGAGAACGACGAGCAGGATCAGCGCGCCGACGGCGGCGCGCCAGTAATCGGTGCTGCGCGCGAGCGCGTCGTGCATCCAGGTGAACGCGGCGGCGCCGAGGAGCGGGCCGAAGAACGCGTTGAGCCCGCCGAGCAGCACCATCACGAGCGCGTCCACCGATCGCGGGATCGCCAGCGTCTCCGGCGAGATGCTGCCCTTCGAGAACGCGTAGAGCCCCCCGGCGAGGCCGGCGAAAGCGCCCGCCAGCGCGAACGCGCGCCACTGCGTGCCGCGCACGTCGATGCCGATCGCCGCGGCGCGCAGCGGCGAGTCCCGCGTTGCGCGCAGCGCGAACCCGAACGGCGCGCCGGCGACCCGCACGAGCGCGTACAGCGCCGCCGCGACGACGGCCACCGTGAACAGGTAGTAGTGCGAGCGCTCGGCGAGGAACGCGGGGGGCCAGATGCCCACCAGCCCGTTGCTCCCGCCGGTGACCGTGTCCCACTGGAACACGATCGACCAGACGATCTGCGCGAAGGCGAGCGTCAGCATAGCGAGGTAGACGCCCGCGAGACGCACCGCGAACGCGCCGAGCAGGAGCGCCGCCGCCATCGCGGCCGCGGGCGCGAGGGCGAGCGCCGCGGGCATCGGCCAGCCGTGCTTGAACGCGAGCGCGGCGGCGTACGCGCCGATGCCGAACCACGCGGCGTGGCCGAAGCTCGTCATGCCCCCCGGTCCGAGGATGAATTGCAGGCTCGCCGCGAACAGCGCCGCGATCAGCACGTCGGTGGCGAGCACCAGCGTGTAGGCGTCGGCCCAGGCGGGCATCGTGAGCAGGATCGCGAGCAGCGCGGCGGCGGCGAGCGCGGCGCGTCGTCCGGGCAGGCGGACCAGCGCCCGCTGCTCGGGCAACGGCGTCGTCGGCGGCGCGGCGGTCGCCCGGCCGAGCAGGCCGTGCGGCTTCACCGCGAGCACCGCGGCCATGACCACGAACTCGGCGACGAGGGTGAGTCGCGGGAAGGCGACCGCGACGCCGGCGATCTCGAGCGTGCCGAGCGCGATGCACAGGGCCTTGGTGAGGCCGATCAGCAGCGCGGCGACGAACGCGCCGGGAATCGAGCCCAGTCCGCCCACGACGGTGACGACGAACGCCTCGGCGACGACCGCGAGGTCCATGTTCAGGTTCGCCGGCTCGCGCGGCAGTTGCAGCGCGCCGGCGAGCCCGGCGAGGAACGCCCCGAGCGCGAAGACCGCGGTGTAGAGCGCCGCCTGCCGCACGCCCAGCGCGGCTGCTAGCTGCCGATTCTCCGAGGCGGCGCGGACCAGCACGCCAAAGCGCGTGCGCGTGACGAGCCACGTGAGGCCGACGAGCACCAGCGGGCCCACGACGATCAGGAACAGGTCGTACTGGGGGACCGACCGTCCGGCGAGCTCGACCGTGCCCTCGAGCAGCGGCACGCGCGGGCCCAGCCGGTCCTCGGCGCCCCAGATCGCAAGCGTCGCGTCGCGCACGATGAGCACGATGCCGAACGTCGCGGTGAGCTGCAGGAGCTCGGGGGCGGCGTAGAGCCGCTTGAGCAGGACGACCTCGAGCAGCGCGCCGAGCGCGCCCACCGCGAGTGCTGCGACCACCACGCTGCTCCAGTGCGCGAGCGCGCCGTCCCCGAACGCCTCGCCGAGCGACCAGGCGAGGTAGGCGCCCAGCATGAACAGCGACCCGTGGGCGAAGTTGACGACCCGCGTGACGCCGAAGATCAGCGTGAGCCCCGCGGCGACGAGGAACAGGGCCGACGCCGACGCGAGGCCGTTCAGGAACTGCAGGGCGAAGGAGGCGAGCGTCACGGAAGACGGTGCGCGCGCGGGAGCGCGCGCGCCCATTCTATCCGCCGGACCGCCCGGGCCCGGCCCTCAGGGGCCGCGCTACTTCGCCGGCCGCAACCGGCGCACCTCGTCGTCGCCCGGCAGGTAGTCCTTGCCGTCGGCATAGCGCCAGTCGGTCATCACGCCCTTGCCGTCCTTCACCGCGGTGCGGCCGACGTAGGCGCCCATCGTCGACTGGTGGTCGGACGCCCGGTAGGTGATGCGGCCGAACGGCGTGTCCACCTCGAGCCCCTTCATCGCGGCCACGAGCTTCGGCGTGTCGGTCGAGCCGGCCTTGCGCAGCGCGGCCGCGGCGCTTTTCACCGCGCTGTAGCCGACGACCGAGCCCAGTCGCGGGTAGTCGCCGTGCTTCCTCTGGTAGGCGTCGCGGAAGCGCTGGTGCGCCGGCGTCTCGATCGCGTACCAGGGGTAGCCGGTGACCCACCAGCCGACCGGCGCTTCGTCCTTCAGCGGATCGAGGTACTCGGGTTCGCCCCCGAGCAGGTTGAACACCGGGCGATCCTTGAAGAGGCCGCGCAGCTGGCCCTCGCGCACGAAGCGCGCGAGGTCCGGGCCGAACAGCGCCGAGAAGATCGCGTCCGGCTTCGCGTCGATCAGCGCCTGCACGACCGGCCCCGGCTCGATCTTCCCGAGCGGAACCGCCTGCTCGACGAACTCGATGCCCGATCCCGCGCGCGCGATCATCTGGCGCTTGAACGTCGCGGCCGCGGCCTGGCCGTACTCGTAGTTCGGATAGACGATCGCCCAGCGCCGCTTGCCGAGCTTCGCCGCCTCGGGCACCAGCATCGCGGTCTGCATGTAGGTCGACGCCCGCAGGCGGAACGTGTAGTCGTTGCCGTTCTCCCAGACGATCTTGTCGGTGAGCGGCTCGGCGGCGAGGAAGAGCACCCGGCGCTGCTTCGCGAGGTCGGCGACGGCGAGGCCCACGTTGGAGGCAAACGTGCCCATCAGCATCGCGACGCCCTCGCGGACCAGGAGCTCCTCGGCGACGCGCACGGCGTCGCCGGGATTGCCGTTGTCGTCGCGCACCACCAGTTCGAGCTTGCGGCCGAGCACGCCGCCGGCCGCGTTGACCTCCTCGACCGCGAGCTCCATCCCCTTGCGGTACGGCTCGAGAAACGCGGGAAACACCTTGTAGCTGTTGAGCTCGCCCAGCTTGACGGTCTGCGCCGCGGCGGGCGCGGCGAGTGCGACGGAGAGGAGCAGGGCGGCTATGCGGGGCAGGGTCATCGGTCGGGCCTCGAAGGGTCGGTGATCCGGGCGTGCCCACAACGCGCGGCGGGTCTTGCGGGTTGACCCGTCGGGCACTCGGCGCGGCGCGCGCCCGTCCGGCGCGCGGAAGATGCGCGGCGGGAGGCAGCAACGCTTCGACATTGTGCGCCGGTTCGATCGCGGTCGTGCGGCACCGGTAAAATAGAGTCGCTTCGCGAGCACGCGGCGTGCGCGCGGCCTTGCGTGGACGGCGCGCAGCCGCGACACCCGGCCGCGTCGAGCCGGTGCAGGCTCCGTCGCTGCCGACTTCCGACCCCGCCGGCGCCCGGCGACGCCGAGGCCCGCGCCCCGCCATGCTGACGCTTCCGTTCGGTCTCGACTTCCCCGACCTCTACAAGCGAGAAGGCGCGCTCGTTCTCGACCGCGAATTCGATCGCGCGCTCGAGGGCGCGGACGCAGCGCTCGCCGCGCGATACCGTGTGGCGCGCGCCGATCCCGACGCGCTCGGGCGCCGGGGCGAATCCGACCTCCTGATCGCGGTGGCGCCGCATCTCGAGGACTTTCTCGCGGGCCTGTTCGGCATCGGCGACGAGGTGCGCGCCCTGGAGGCGCGGCACCACGCGCTCGCGCCGCTCTTCGCCACGAGGCGCCAGTTCGTGCAGCGCCGGGCGATGAATGCCCACAAGTCCGACGAGGCCGCGACCTTCGACGGGCCGGCGCTTAGGGCGCGGCTCGAGGCCCTCGCCGGCGCGTCGTTCGCGGGCACGGCGGGCGAGCTCCCCTTCGCGCTCGCGGTGGGCGCGTGGCAGAAGGACCCGGAGGCGCACGCCGAGGCGCTCGACCTCGCCACCCGCTATGCCGCGTGGGCCGCGCAGACGCCGGCGGGGCGCGAGGCGCACCGCGGTGGCGTCCTGTTCCGCAGCCCCCGCAAGCTCGAGATGATGAAGCTCGTCCCGGTCGAGGCGGTGCGGCAGGGAGACGTCCAGGCGTGGCGACTCGACGCGCAGCATCCGTTGCGGCGGCGCGAAGGTTTCGCGCTCACCGATGCGGGGACCGACTTCGCGGGCGGCCTCGGCGAGGCGCACTACTGCATCTGGTGCCACGAGCAGGGCAAGGACTCCTGCTCGCGCGGACTGCCGGAGAAGAAGGGCGCGGACGGCGCCGCACCGGCGAGCCCGTTCAAGAGGACGGTGTTCGGCGTGCCGCTCGCGGGCTGCCCGCTGGAGGAGCGGATCTCCGAGTTCCAGAAGCTTCGCGCCGAGGGTTCCCCGATCGGCGCGCTCGCGGTGATCTGCATCGACAACCCGATGGCGGCCGCGACCGGACACCGCATCTGCAACGACTGCATGAAGTCCTGCATCTACCAGAAGCAGGACCCGGTCGACATCCCGCAGTCGGAGACGCGCATCCTCAAGGACGTGCTGGAGCTGCCCTGGGGATTCGAGGTCTATTCGCTGCTCACGCGCTGGAACCCGCTCGACCTCAGGCGGCCGGTGCCGGCCGCGCGGACCGGCCGGCGGGTGCTGGTCGTGGGCATGGGGCCGGCGGGCTTCACGCTCGCGCACCACCTGATGAACGACGGCCACGCGGTGGTCGGCATCGACGGCCTGAAGATCGAGCCGCTCCCGCCCGCCGTGTCCGGCGTGCGCCACGACGGCACGCGCGTGCCGTTCGAGCCGGTGCGCGACATCGCGGCGCTGCGCGAGCCGCTGGGCGAGCGCGTGATGGCGGGCTTCGGCGGGGTCGCCGAGTACGGCATCACCGTGCGATGGGACAAGAACTTCCTCAAGGTGATCCGGCTGCTGCTCGAGCGCCGCGCGCAGTTCGCGATGTACGGCGGCGTGCGCTTCGGCGGCACGATCGACGCGGAGGGTGCGTTTGCGATGGGCTTCGACCACGTCGCGCTCGCGGCGGGCGCTGGCAAGCCGACGGTGCTCGAGTTGCCCAACGGGCTCGCCAACGGCGTTCGCACCGCCTCCGACTTCCTGATGGCGTTGCAGCTGACCGGCGCGGCGAAGCCCGACTCGATCGCCAACATGCAGGTTCGCCTTCCCGTGGTCGTGATCGGTGGGGGCCTGACGGCGATCGACACCGCGACCGAGTCGCTCGCGTACTACCCGGTGCAGGTCGAAAAGTTCCTCGCCCGCTACGAGACGCTCGCCGCCGAGCGCGGCGAGGGGCCGGTGCGCGCGGCGTGGACTCCCGACGAGGCCGAGATCGCCGACGAGTTCCTCGCCCACGCCCGGGCGCTTCGCGCGGAGCGCGCGTTCGCGACGCGCGAGGGCCGCCCGCCGCGCGTCGCCGAGCTCCTGCAGTCGTGGGGCGGCGTCACCGTCGCGTACCGCCGGCGGCTGATCGACAGCCCGTCCTACACGCTGAACCACGAGGAGGTGGAGAAGGCGCTCGAGGAGGGCATCCGCTTCGCCGAGAGCCTGACGCCGCTCGCAATCGAGGTCGACGAGCGAGGCCGCGCATGCGCGCTCGAGGTGTCGGTGCAGCACGACGACGGCGATGGCGTCTGGCACGAGGCAGGCCGCGCGCGCCTGCC
>Ga0114939_10000328_pt1 | contig 40435 bp, 31 predicted proteins | sample AshMeaCrysSpring_FD_87196 | JGI IMG/M metagenome (GOLD analysis project Ga0114939, IMG submission 87196) | Groundwater microbial communities from Big Spring, Nevada to study Microbial Dark Matter (Phase II) - Ash Meadows Crystal Spring | ecosystem: Environmental > Aquatic > Deep subsurface >...
ATGGGAACTCGCGCAATCAGGCAACTGAGAGCCGCCTTGTTCAACCGCCGGATGCGGAAAACCGCACGTCCGGTGGTGTGGGAGCCTTGACGGGTGAAACTCCCGTCAAGGCCACCCGATCCCCTTGACGATGACCTCGTTTCCTTGGTAGCGCGCCCGATGCTGGCAAAAATCTTTGAAAAAACGCAACGCATCGAGCCGCGAAACAGCTTCCCCATATTTGGGGAAGAATTTCGTCAGGCCCTGCGGCGGCGCAGAAGGAGCAGGCCAAGCCCGCCGGCGGCGGAGAGCAGGATTGTGGAGGGCTCGGGAACCACGGCGAGGACGCCGGTGGTTTCGGAGAAATTATAGAGCGTCCCGAAGTTGTTCCGCTGCCAGTTGAGTCCGTCCTTGGTGAAGCCGAGGATCGAGAAATTTCCGCCGAACGAATAAGCGGCGGCATCGACGATCGCCCATTCGTCGCCGATGGTGGTGCTGGCTCCGCTTAGGTCGAAGATGAATTGACCGTTGATCGCGGCCTCTCCGGCTCCTCCGATGTGGTTGTTGACGCCGTCGCCGCCGATGAGGAAATCCATGCGGGATCCCTCCGCCAGCTCGAGGAAGGCCCCATCGTCGATGGTCACGTTGCCGGTGAAGCTGTTGGAGGCCGATGCGAGGATCGTTGTGTGGGTGCCGTCGATGAAGAGGGATGTCGTGCCGCCCGATTGAGTGATCGCGCCATTGATCGTGAGATTTGCCCCACTGGCATTGAGCGTGAGCAGGGGCCCTGCGTTCGTGGTGATGTTACCGCCCCAGGAGGCGGCGGTGCCGGAGGTATTCGAGATCGTCACACCCTGCGCGCCCACTTGGATATTGGCCGGAGCCATGGCCTGACCGTTGAGATCGACGGTCGTGGAATTGCCATTGACGAGCACACCGACTCCGGCGGCGTGGGAATTGCCGAATTTCAGGGTTCCTGCGGTGAGATCCCATGCCCCTGTGAGGCCCGAGTTGTTGCCGGAGAGCGCGAGCACTCCGGATCCGCTCTTGATCACGCCGCCGCCGGAAATCGCGCCGGAAACCGCGATCTCGCCCGCAGAGGTATTGAAGGTGAGGTTCGACGCGGAGATGCTAATATTCCCGCCCCAGGATGCGGCGGTCGCCGAAGTATTTGTGAAGGTGGTCGATGCCTGGATTCCCGCGTTTTCCGAGGCGATGGTTTGTCCGTTGAGGTCCAGTGTGGCCGTGGCGAGGGTCGTGCGGAATTCGCCGGAGCCGGACCCCAAGGCGGTCGCGTTGCCGAGCTTGATCGTTCCGGATTCAAGGAGGACATCGCCGGTGAAGGTATTAGCCGCGTTCAATTCCACGGTGTGGTTTCCGGCGAGCACGGTGAGGTTCGGCAAAGGCGAACTCGCGCTTCCGGAGATCACCCCGTTGAAAATCATGTTGCCGGTGAGCGTATTAACCGAAAGGTCGTGGGTTTGTGTGTCGAACGTGCCGGTGAAGGTTCCGTTGCCTTGCACCTGGCCGTTGGCGGTGAGCGTGTAGTTATTGGAATCCGACCCGCCTCCCAGAATCACCGTGGGCGGGATATCGACCGCAAATGCGGATGATGTGGCAGCAAGAGAGGCGAGAACAAACAGACGGCGGAGTGCGCTCATGAGGGCAGAGTCTGAACCACTTGCCCATCCAGTTGCAAAGGTTATTTTCGGGGGTCAACCGACTCGGTTTAGTAGCGGGGCGAGGGCCGGAGCCGGAGAAAAAAATTGTTCGGCGATCAGGCGGGCACCGGCCGAGTGGGCGGAGTAATCCGCCTCGATTTGGCGGATGCGGTCGGCGGCCTCCCCGCAGGTTTCGAACGGGAGGAATCCCGGACCGGGCGGGACGGCATCGGGCCAGCCGGTATCTTGGAGGACGACCGGGACGCCCAGGGCGAGATAGAGCACGCTGCGGTCGCTGACCCACCCGCCGCGCGAGACGATATACCCGCCTTTGGCAATGCCAATTTCCCCCCACGACCCCGCGAGGTAGCCGAGGTAGGAGGGCACATTACGGCAGACATCCGCCGAGCGCAGCAGCGTCCAACCATCGGCGAGGAACCCGTCGTAGTCGGACCATCCGGGTTCCTGGTCGCTCGCGATCGAAAAGGGGAGTCCGGTGAGGCGCGGCAACGGGCTTGCGGCCAGCAGGCTTTCCCGTTTCCCCCCGTACGTGCGACCCTCCCACACGAGGTCGTTGTATCCATACCAGTGCGCGACGGTGGACCATGTGTTGTGGGGAACCACTGTTTGGGTGGCGACGCGGTCGCGCCAGTAATCGACGTCAACCGGCGGAACCAGCGGAATCCACTCGACACTCGCGGGCGGAAGAAGGACCCCCGGCTTTCCAAAATTTGCGCCGATCGTGCAGAAGAGGTCGTGGCCGGCGAAGTTCATGTCGCAGCCGCATGTCTCGACCCAGAGCTGGGTGAAGCCGGGGTCCACGTCGAGGTAGCATTTCTTCACATTCGGCCCCAGCAAATCCAGACGTTTGAACTGGCCGGAATAATTCAGAAAGAAACCGGCCTCCGCCGCGAAGTCCCGGAAGGCAGCGAGGTCCCGGCTTTGGCCGTCGATGAGGAGGCACTGGCGGTCGGAGAGACCGAATTCGGCGGCGGTCGCGTGCCAGAATTCCTCCTGCGGGCTGCGTTCGCGGCCGGGCTCCGGCGGATCGAGTTCGGAGCGGTCGAGGTGCTCGGCGATCCAGACATCGCAGCCGAGGGCGCGCAGCGAAAGGACCCAGTTCATCACCGCGCAGGTATGCCCGGCCGACCCGCGCGGACAGCGCGCCAAAACCACCCCCACAACCGCCTTCATTTCCGGGACTCCTGCATGAGTGTCTTACATAGAGCCGATGGGACCCTCCGACAAGAAGGAAGGCACCGGCGGGTTGATCCACACGCAGCGCCAGCGTGGGAGGGCGAACCTCCGTGTGAGCCCAAATTTCGGCTCGTCCAAAGCCTCGCCCTCGCGCGCGTCGGATTCCTTGCGAGCGGATTCGGGCGCCGGGCGGATGCGTTTAGTTTTCCAACTCCCCGACCCCGTAGGTGGGGAAGAAGGGATTGGAAATCAGAGGCATCAGATAATCGGGAGGGTGTCCGCGCGAGAGACGGGCGGTGAACGAAGGGGGTGCGGAGGGGCTTTCGAGTTGAAGGATGGCGAGGGAGGTGGAGGTCAGCCGGGCCGCGTCGTCCGCGACCACGTAGCGGACGCCGCGGCGGGCGAGGATCGCGCGGGGATCGTCGAGGCCGAGGAAGAACCGGGCGGAGTCGGCGGTGCCAGGCAGGCTTTGATGGGAACTCCCCGCGACGCAAGGGAATCCGGTCCAGTAAGCCAGCGCGGGGCTGATCCACCAGGGGGCGAGGATCACGCCCGGTTCGCGCCGCGAGAGGTCGTCCGCCACCGAGCGCAGAAGCAAATTTTCCCGGCGGGTTTCGATGCGGCGGGCGAGGGGCTCCCCCTCGGGAAAAATCTGACCCTCCCACGCCGCAGCGACCGGCCAGAGCGAGACCAGCGCAAGCGAGCGCGCCAGCCAATCCGGCCGCAGCAAACCCAGCGCGCCGGGCAGGGCGAGAGCCGACACCGCCGCCAGAAAATACCCCCACCGCGCCGATGTGAGCGCGAGGGCCAGCAGGACCAGCAGAGGCGGCACCCAGACCAGCAAAGCACGATCCCGGCGAATCAGGGCTCCCGCAAGAAGGATCGCCGGAGCCGCCAGACCGGCCCAGCCCAGCCATGCCGCGAGCAGCCCCGGCGGCGCGGGCCGCAATTCGCCGATGGTCGAGGCCCATCCCGGAAACAACTCCCGCACCTCCGGCCCGGGCAGCGCGCCCCGCCAGCCATCCACCAACAACCCGGCCCCGAGGACCCCGCAAAAAACCGCCGGAGCCTGCCACCATGCGCGTCCGGCAGGCAGGGCCCGCCGGCCATGGGCAAGAACCCGTCCGCCGAAAACCGCCGCCAGCACGATGGGCGGCTCGAAAAGCGTCACCCAGCACGCGAGCCCCCAGAGCCCGGCGGCCAATTTTCCACCGCCGCCTGAAGCGGAGCCCGGGCCCGATACCAGCGCGGCCGTCACCAACAAAACCGCCAGCGATTGGTGGTCGGGCCGGCCGACAGAGAAACCGTGCGCAAGTTCGGGCGAGACAGCGGCCAGCAACAAGCCGGCCCACCCGTGTCGTTGGTTCCAGAGCGCCACGGCCACGACCGCAAGGAAGACCAGTCCGAGCAACGGCGAAACGACCGCACCCGCAAGATCGCGCCGGCCGGACATCCCGGACAGCACCGCCACAAGGGCATCGAGCGGCATGGTCGTGTGCGGCACGACGCCATCCGGCGCGTTCTCGAAGCCGTGCCGGCGGATCGAGCGCAGCCCGGACTCCTCGATCGCCGCCACCCGCGTCATCCGCGAATAGCAATCGGGATCCAGAAAAAAAATCTCCCCCTCCACAAAGACATCCGGCCAGCGGGAAAATTGGCAGGCCACGCCAAGCAGGATGGTCCCGGCAAAAACGAGCGCCCGGAAAATCCGCCGCGCGCGCGAAGCCTTCGGGTAGTCTGTGGGTTCGCTGGCCAAGGGCTGGGACGGAAGTGTTGCGGAGATTCGGAGAAAAACGGCGGGTGACGCGGTGACCGGGGGCGTGTTTTTGCTCACGAGAGGATTCGAACCTCCAAGGGTTTCCCCATGCGCTCCTGAGGCGCACGCGTCTGCCAGTTCCGCCACGTGAGCGATGCGAAAGGATTCCCTACCGCATATCACCGACCGCATCAACGACGATTTTTCCCGATGATTTTTCTCCGGCTGTCCCGGAAGGGCGAGGCATTGGATGCTTCGCTCTTTCCTTCGGAACGCCTGACTCCCTTCGGTCGGCTGTCCGAGTCAAATTGGGGCTCACACGGAGGTTCGCCCTCCCACCGGATGCGACCACCGTATGACCGCCAGATGAGCGTTGCGCGCCGGTGGGGGTGGCGGATAGGCTTCGCGGCGATGTCAATTCACCGATTTGCGGGCAGGATTTCTCCGCTTTGGATGGCGGTCGCGGCCTTTGTGCTGCTGATCCCGTCGGTGACGAACCAGAGCCTCGGGCTTTTTGAATCGCAGACATGGGACTACGCGCGGCTGGAGAGTTTCGGCGGCTTCGTCAACGAACTCCGCGCCGATGACGGCCCGGAATCCAAGATGCCGCTCGGGATGTTCGCCGCATGGGCATGGGCGCGCGTGTGGGGGACATCCGAGTATGCGATGCGCGCGCTGAATTTTCTCTGGCTGGCCGTCCTGCTCGGCGCGTTGGCCTCGGTCGGTCGCAAAATTTCCGTCAACTGGCTGCCGCTGCTCGCCGCGATCCAGCCATTTCTCTGGTATTCGATGGATCAGGCGCGGCCGGAGGTCATGGAAATGGCCGGCGGCGCGCTGCTGATGGCGGGGGTGATTTCGACTGTGAAAGCCGGCGCCTTCACGCCTCGCGGGCTGGCCGCCTACTGCGCGGGGGCGCTCCTGCTTGCCGGCGCGAATATCTTCGGCCTTGTGCCGATTGTTGTGGTGTTCCTTGGTGTGTCCCTGCACGGATTCTGGAAAAATCTTCCCGGCGGACGGTGGGCCAAGCTGCTTGCGGCATCGACCGGATGTCTGCTCCTCGCCTTGGTGGTCTATTATGTGGCCTCCCTCATCGATTCCGGATCCGGGGCACAATTGTGGAAGGTGACCCCGCTCAACCTTGTTTATGCCGCCTATGAATTTCTCGGCTTCGCGGGGCTCGGCCCCGGGCGCCAGACCCTGCGCGCGATCCTCAAAGGCTTCGAACCCGCGGGGCCGTATTGGCCGGTGCTCCCGGCCTTCGCCACGCTTGGCGCCGCCTACGCGGGCGTGTTCGCATCGGCCGGCAAATCGTGGCTCACAAAAGAATTCACGTGTCCGCGGCCGTCCCGGACAAACGGATGGATCTGGTGTCTGAGCATCGGGACCATCCTCGAGGCGGGGTTGCTGCTGTTTTTGATCTCGCTCGCCACCGGTCTCCCCTTCTGGGGCAAACACCTCTCCGGGGTCTTTCCCTTTTGGCTCACCGCACTCGGGCTTGTTCTGGCATGGAGCCGTCAGGGCCTTTGGAGGAAAGGCGGACGCCGCTGGACCGGCCTGTTGGTGGTCTTGCTCGCGGCCTCCAGCGCATGGATCCGCCTCGCGCCCCATCACGGCCACGACAACTACCGGACCGCGGCGGACGAAGCCAGAAAACGCGCGGAGGCCGGCCAGACCGTCTGGTGGGTCGCCGACAATTCCGGGGGAGCCTACTACGGGCTGGCCTTCGACTCGCCCACGCCCGCCGGCGGAATCATCGTCTTTGCGCACAATATTTCCCACGGACGGCCGTCTCCCGATGCGATCATTCTCTCCCGCCCGGAAAATTTCGACTCGCAGTCGGTCGCCGCGCGCACGGCCGCCGAAGCAGGTTTCCGCCGCACCACCCGCCTCACCGGGTTCGACATCTGGGCTGGACCGTAGCCACGCCGCGCTGACAAACTGGGTTGCGGGTCAACCGGGCCGGCCGATCGATTGGCACGGGAGGGAGGGGCACCGTCCCGGGGGAGCACAGGCGAGGCTCTGTCCGGGAGGGCGGGGCTCTGAGCTGGCCGAAATTTGGGCTCACACGGATGTTCGCCCTCCCATTGTTGGCATTGCGCGCGGATTCGGGTCTGCGGCGAGGATTCGTTCGCCACGGAATGATCGCGCTACTTTTCCTCGTTCACGAAGAGATAGATCGAGTTGGGGGGGAGGTCGAAAGTGTAATCTTTGGAGAAGTCCGTGATGCGCTTGTGTTGCTCTTGGATTTTATGCTCCTCGAAGTTTCCGTCCCAATAGTTGCCGGTGAGGTAGTGGAGATCGGCGGCGGGTTGGGGATCGTAGGGGAGCCTCACGCGGATCTTGCGCGTCTCGTCGGTGGTCCGGCTGAAGAATACAAGGGCGTGCCGCCGCCCGTCGCGGAATGCGTAGCACTCGGTGAGCGGGACGTCCTTCTGTCCGGGGTATTTGACATCCCTCGGCTTGCCGTCGTAGGTCCAGCCTTCGAGTTCCTGCGGCGGGACATCGACGAGTTTGCGTTCCGGTGAGGAGACTTTCATCATGCTGCCATCGCAGTATTTGTTGCGCATCATCACGGCGATCCACGAGGCGTGGGGTGTCATGTCCCGTTCGTTGTTGTGGGTCACCCAGTTGGCTCCGATATCCCACTTGAAGTAATTGACGGCCTTGTAGCCGTGGGAGGCTTCCATGAGGAAGCTGTCGAGTGTGACGACCCCGAGGCCGAGGGATTTGCCGATGATCTCATCGCGCGGGCGGAAGGGCTGGCCCGGGTCGGGGAGGATGTAGCCCGGCCCGGATTCGTAATCGCCGAGCGCGATCCGGCGGCCCGTTTTTTCTTCGTGCGCGGCAACGACATCGAGGAGCTTGAGCCGGTCGCGGCCCACAATCCCGGGTCCGCTCATCACGAGTTGACCGCGGATGATCGCCCTCGCCTTGGATTCGTCATCGACGGTTTCGCCGGAACTTTTCGCCGAGAGTCCGTCGGAGCCTCCAAAGTAGGCGGCGACATCCACCATGTCGGCCTCGGTGGCCGACTCGATGACCCGCTTGGTCCACTCCGCCGGCTGGCATCCGAAGCCCGACGCCACGCAGACGAATTGGTCTTTGTTATAAAGCGGATGGCTCTTGATGTGTTTGAACATGCGGTTGGCCACCCCGCCGTAGATGTCGGGCCGGCCGGGCCACGCGAGCGGCGCGAAAATCGTGTTCCATGTCTCGTTGCCGCACTCGAGGTAGATGTGTTTGAAAACTTTCGTCCAGGGCTCGGTCTGCCCCATTTCCGCGCGCCGGCGGCCCCATTCGGTGGAGGCATCGCCCGCGAGGTAGTCCATGAGATTTTTCAGTTCGCGGTCGCCGGCGAGCGGGTGCAAATTCAGCCAGGGATCGGCTCCGGTTTCTTTGGCCAGGACGAGCTGGTCGTGGACCGAAAGACCGTCGAAACTTTGCGCTCCGGACTTCTGGCTGAAATCGGTCTTCGCGGTGAAAACCGTTCCGAAGATCGCGTCCTCCAGAGAGCTTCTGTGCAGGGGTGTCCAGATGCGGAGGCTCCCGAGACGCGCCTCTTTCATGCGGTCGCTATGGATCTTGCGGACCGCGTTGAGCGGCTCGGCGGTGTCCCAGATCGCAAAATTGTCCACCCAGAGCGTCCCGGCTTCGGCGGACTTGATCTCGATCGAATCGGGGCCTTTGCCTTCCGGCGGCATCTTCGAGGGATCGATGGCGAACTCCCACTCGAAATTTTTCCAGTCGCCGGTCACCGTGAAATTCCCCCGGTATTGTCCGCCGCAAACGATGGTCACTTCCCCCGATCCCATGCCCTCCTGCCGCATCCAGACCTGCCCGCGGAACTTCGCCCCTTCGGGCAGAATCATGGTGAAGGGTTTCGTGCTCAGATACGAAAACCACTGTTTGAATCCCGCGGGCTTGCCGCCGGGCAACACCATTTTGAGGCTCGCCGTGCTACCGCCCTCGGGGCACTTTTGCCCGTCGTCGAAGGATGCGACGACGTCCTTGGATGTCGGCTCGAACCCGCTGAAGCCGAATTTTTTCCGGAACTCGGCCCGTTTGGGATTCGCCGCCGCCGACTGGGCCTCCACCGGGAAATTCAGGAACGCTTTGTCGATCACGACGATGTCGCCAGCCTCGGGCGCGACGGGCAAAGCCGGTTCCATCTCGATGAAGCCGGTCGCGGGGTCGGGGAAAAGCGAAACCACCTTCGCCTCGTGGATCTTTTCCAGCACCCCGTCTTTCACGCGGTAGTAGGCGAGGTTGCCGCCATCGTAAACGCCGAAGGGCACGGAATCCCAGAAGCTCAGCCCGCCATGAGCCGGCTTCACAAGCGGGTCGTAAATCTTCGCGCCCTCGGCCCGGCACTCTTTGCCCAGCGTGTGGACAAATCGGCTCTGGTAGGGCTCCATGGCCGACATCACATTCCAGAGATTGTTCGGACGAAAGGAATTCCACGGCAGCGCCGCGCGCCCTTCGAAATTCACTCCGAACCGGCACGGGTTCTCGACCAGAACCTCATCGCTCACTTCGTAAACATCCGCCGGCGGGTCGTTGACCGGGAGGATGTCTTGGGCGCGGAGGGTCAGCGCGAGGGTGGCCAGGATGACCGTGGAAAAAAGCGGGGTTTTCATGCGGGGCGGGTTGGGAGGATTCGTGACGGGCGAGTATATCCCACAACGCGCGTTTTCAGCAATCGGGAGAAAAATGAACGCGTTCATAAATCCCCGGCCGGCGGGATGGCCGGGCCGCAAGACCCGCCCGCAAGCAGTCGGCGGATGGCCAGACAATTGAGCAGCGCCTTCTTTGCAAAGGCCGGACGCAGGAGAAACTCGGCAAATTTCCCCTTGTCCGGATCGTGTTCGGAGATATGGAGATTGGCTCCCACGGCTCCGAGTCCGTCGAGTGTCGGGGCGCGGTGGCAGAGGAGATTGGCGTCGCCGCGGACGGTGACCGTTTCGGTGCCGTCCTGGTTGTCGGTCGTGGAGACCGTGGTGAGATATTGCTCGCCGGTGTGCCAGGTTGTGAGATCGGCGCTGTATTCGGGGATGATCTGAAGGTCGGCGGCGTTTTTCCTCCGCGTGAACTGGATGGCCGCATGAGTTCCCGAGCCGGAGTCCGCGAGGGCGGGGGCGGGCATGTTGGCCGGGATGTCGGCCGGGCCCGCGATGGCGAAGGCGTATTCGAAAAGATTCATGACGCCATTGCTGTCGGGATCGGCGTTCGGGGCGGAGGCCTCGCCCGCGAGTCCGCAGTCCGCCGCCCATGATGCGTAGCCGGGATTGGCGACGGTCACAAGCGCGGCGTCCGAGTCGTCGAACCCGCCCGTGTTGCTCACTCTCACCCAATAGGCGGAGGTCTGTGTGAGCGCGGGAGTCTGGAAGGTCGCGGATGTCGCTCCGGCGACGGGCTGGGAAATGTCGCCGCGTCGTCCGAGATACCACTGGTAGGTGAGGTTCGGGCCGATGGCCGCGACTTGGAGGATTGTGGAATCTCCGCTTTCCACCGACACGCCCGCCGGTTGAGAGGTGATCGCCGGGCCGTCGGGCAGCCGCGCGGTCACCCCAAGAACATTCAAGTAGGCGTAGGTGGAGCCCGGAGCCAGGGCGACCGTGAGGCCGAGGGATCCCGAGACCGGGGTCAGACCGGTGAAAGTGACGGTAGCGTTGGCGTTCTGCGCCGCCACGAGGGTCTGGGTGGTGCCTCCGGCGGTGTAGGCCGATGTGCGCGTGGCGTTGCCCGTGTTCTGGGTCGAACCGAAGATGCGCAGGTCGTAGAGGCGTGCCGGATCCAGCCCGCCGAGCGTGACCGTGATCGGGTTTTGCGTGCCGGTTATATAGAACCCATCCGTCATGGCACTGGCCGGATACGCGGTGCCGCCGGATTGCCCGGTGGCGCTTCCCTGCCACGCCTTGTCGAACGCGAGGGAGATCCCGGTGGCCGCGCCCGAGTTGTCGATGGCATCGGCCACCTTGGTGCCCGCCGTCGAGGTGGTGACATTGTTCCAATTTCCGGTCGTGGCGGTTGTGCCGAAATCGAAGAACACGGTTCTGGTGCCGTCGCCGACGACGAGGACGAAGGATTGCGATAGACAATCGAGCTGCCGGTTCCGGCGGCCTTTTCCAATAAAAACCCGGCCGCCCCGTCCGCGCGACGGGCCTCGACCCACGCGGTCACATCCAGGCTGTGCCAGGCATAGGCGCCGGTTGCCGTTAGGGTCCCGAGGGGGCCGCCGCCGATGGACGTCTCCGCCGGGCCGCGCCAGCTCACGGTCGAGTCCGGCTCCGCGCAGGTGGTTTTGGAGGACGTGCTGGTCGGCGAGGTCTGGCTGGTGAGCGGGCGCTCGAATATCGGGTTCAGCGTTTCGCGAATGACGAATGCCGCCGAGGAATCCGTGCGGGCGGACCGGCCGATGGTGAGGCTATTGCAGGTCGCGACGAAGGATCCCTCGCTCACGCTGCAGGAGACGTTCACCAGCAAAGGTTGGAGCCCGGCCTCCCCGCAGGCCGTCAAAGGATTCTCGGCTGTCGGGTGGGTATTCGGTTCGGAATTGCAAATGGCGTGCAACGTCCCCGCCGGCATCGTGATGAGCAGTGGGGGAGGGAGTCAGCCAATCATGTGGATCGAGCAAAGCGCCTGCGAGTCCGCCCGGGGCAGGAAGGATCCCCCGCAGTCGGCGAGCCCGCAGGGGGCCGCGTTCGAGAAAGAAACCCAGGCCTACCACAAAGCCGGGGACGGGCAGTCGGCCGAGAAAGTCGCGGGCAGGCCCGGAGCCTGTTTCAATTCGCATATCCTCCCCCTCATCCCGATGGCGATGAAAGGGGCCCTCGTATTTTTTGATGGCGCGGCGGCGGATGACATCGCGCTGCTGGCGGCGAACTGGCGCAACCTCCGGGGGGCGGGGGATTTCCCCTTCCTCTTCGTGCAGGTTCACCGTCGGTGCGGCGAAGTGGAAACCGACCCGAATGCCAAAGGCGACAGCTTTCGTTCCTCGTGTATCGGTCTTCTGAAAACAATCCCGAATTCCGCGATGGTCGTCGCGCTGGCCGTGGGTTCGGACGACGGCGCGGGGTATGCGCTGGTGCAAGGATCCCCGGGGAATCGGCGAACCTGCTTGACGGGGGGATGCGGGGGCCGGAATGATGTCCGGCATGGCAAACCGGAAGAGGCCGCGGAATGGGGATGCCCACAGGTCGCGCCCGCCGGCCGCCCGGATGATGCGGATTCACGAGGCGCTCGCATCGGGCGGGTATCCGAATTGCGCGGAACTGGCCGGGCGGTTCGAGGTTTCCGCGAAGACGGTCCAGCGGGACATTGATTTCATGAGGGACCAGCTCCTCTTGCCGGTCGAGTATGACCGCACGCGCCACGGGTTCTATTACACGAAGACGGTGGACCGGTTCCCGTTGATCAGCGTGAGCCAGGGCGAGTTGGTGGCGTTGTTGGTGGCGCAGAAAGCGGTGGAGAATTACCGGGGAACAGCCTTCGAGGCCCCGTTGCGGTCGGCGTTCGACAAGCTTGCGGAGAGCCTCGGCGCGGAGGCAAGCGTGTCCCTGCACGAGTTGTCGGGCGCGGTGTCGTTCCGCCCGGTGGGTGTGTCGGAGGCGGACCTGCGGGTATACCAGAAGGTGGCGGAGGCGGTGGTGGCGGCGCGGGTGCTGGAATTCGAATACCGCGGGCTGGCGGCGAAGGACCCCACGAAGCGGCGGGTCGAGCCCCTGCACCTGGCCTGCATCGACGGCCAGTGGTATTTGCTGGCGAACGACCTCGCGCGGGGGGCGCGGCGCACGTTCGCGCTCACGCGCATCCGGCGGGCGCGGGTGACCGGCAAGGGCTTCCAGCGTCCCGGGACGGCGACGGTGGCCGATTTTCTTGCGGACAGCTTCTCGGCATTCGAGGCGAAGTCGCCCGAGCGGGTGAGGATCGCCTTCGACGAATTCGGGGCGCGGCTGGCTTCCGAACGGAAATGGCACGCCTCGCAGAAATTGCGCGCGCTGGCCGGAGGCGGGTGCGAGCTGGAGATGCGGGTGGGGGTGGCACCCGACATTGTGAAGTGGATCCTGGGCTGGGGCAGCCACGCCGAGGCGCTCGAGCCCGCCGCCCTGCGCGCGGCGGTGGCGGAGGCGGCGCGCGCGATGGCCGCGAAGTATCGCGGCGGCGGGGCGGCGGGCGCGCCCGCCGGGGGGTCATGAACAAGGAAGAGCGCGTAAGGCTTCTTGTGGCGCTGGGGCGCTTCGGGCGGCTGGCGCGCGGGTTCCTGCTTTACGGCCGGCACCGCGAGGCGCGGTTGTTTGTGGTGTTGCTGCTTGTTTTGAGCGCGGTGGTGGGGGTGGTGCAGTTGTTTGTGAGCTACGCGGGCCGGGATTTCATGACCGCGCTGAGCCAGAAAAACGTGCCCGCGTTCTGGCGGACGCTGCTTGTGTATGTGGGGACGTTCGCGCTGGCGGTGCCGGTGGGGGTGGTTTACCGGTATTGCGCCGAGCGGCTGGCGCTTTTGTTGCGCGAGTGGCTCACCCAGATCCTGGTGAGCCGGTTTTTTTACAACCGCGCGTATTACCGACTGCGCCACAGCGACCGCGTGGACAACCCGGACCAGCGTATTTCCGAGGATGTGCGGTCGTTCACGACGAGCGTGCTCGGGTATTTGCTCACGCTGATCAACTCCGGAGTGACGGTGTTTTCGTTCACGGGGGTTTTGCTGACCATATCGTGGCAGTTGCCGGTGGTATTGCTGGCGTATGCGGGGGCGGGCACGCTGCTTTCGGTGCTGATCGGGAAGCGGCTCGTGGGGCTGCATTTCGTGCAGAACCAGCGCGAGGCCGACTTCCGCTACGCGCTGGTGCGGGTGCGCGACAACGCGGAAAGCATCGCCTTTTTCCGCGGCGAGAAACGCGAGCGCGGCGGGTTGCTCGCACGGTTCCAGGACGTCGTGCGGAACACGATGCGGATCATCGGCTGGAACATGACGCTCGGGTTTTTCACCAACGGCTACAACTACCTCGCGATCATCGTGCCCTTGCTGGTGGTGGGTCCGATGTTCATGGAGAACCGGATCGAATTCGGTGTGGTGACCCAGGCGCAGGGGGCCTTCGCGTCTGTGCTCATGGCGCTCAGCGTGGTGGTCGCGCAGTTCGAGGGACTCAGCATGTTCGCCGCCTCGATCAAGCGCCTCGGCGGGCTCTGGCACGAACTCGACGAGTTTGATTTCGAGGACTTCCGCGCCGAGAGCGAACCCGAAATCGAAGTGCACGAGAACGCGCGCGGGCTGCGCCTCGCCAACCTCACGATCCGCACGCCCGATCACGGGCGCACGCTCACGCGGGGCTTGAATTTCACCCTCCCGCCGGGGCGGAGCGTGTTGATCATGGGCGAGAGCGGCTGCGGAAAAAGCTCGCTTCTGCGGACCATCGCCGGCCTCTGGCAGAGCGGAGAGGGCGGCATCGAGCGTCCGAATATCAACCGTCTGATCTTCCTTCCACAGCGGCCGTATCTTGTGCATGGATCCCTGCGCGAGCAATTGCTCTACCCGCGGAAGCCGGCGGAGGGCGACAACGCGGCGGTGATCGAAGCGGCGCGGATCGTGAACCTGCGCGGGGCGCTCGAGTCGGCCGGCGGCGACCTCGACCGGGTCGAAGACTGGACAAATATCCTCTCGCTCGGCGAACAACAGCGCATCTCGTTCGCACGCATTTTTCTCAACAAACCGCTCATCGCGTTTCTGGACGAGGCCACCAGCGCCCTGGACGAGGCGAGCCAGCGCCACCTCTACGCCGAGTTGCGCAAAACCGGCATCTCGTATGTGAGCGTGGGCCACCGGTCCTCGCTCAAGGAATACCACGACTACCTGCTCGAACTCGACCGCGCGGGCGGTTACACGATTTCCGAGCTGGCGGGCGGCCAGTCGCGGTAGATCCGTCCGAAGGGGGTCGGGCGGCCGTCGCGTTTCGAGAAGATCGAGCCGAGCCGGTATTCGTCTCCCACACGGTCGGCGAACCACGCGTAGCGCTCGAGGCAGGGGAGTCCTTCGAGAATGGGGAGAAGGCGGCGGAGGAAATCGCGGGCCATGGCGGCGGTGGGTTTGGCCAGTTCGGGCTGATGCCATGCGGCGACATCGGCGGCTCCGCATTCGGTGAGCCAGACGGGCAGGCCGAATTTCCGGTGGGCCGAGGTGATCATGTCGGCGATCTCGCGGGGCGCGTCCGGGTTGCTGATGTCGGGGTATTTGTGGAGGCAGATGAAATCGACCCGCAGGCCGCGTTTGCGGGCCTCGGGAAGGAATTCATCGAGCCAGGAGGCGGTGGCGGGAGCCGGGCTGCCGAGGCGCTGGGGGAGGGATTCGAGCCGCGGCCAGAGGTCGAGACATTCGGCGGGCGTCATGGAGGCTTGGCCGGCCATGTCGGGTTCATTGAAACCGAGCACGTGGGTCGCGGGGCTGTTCCGCACGGCGGCGAGATTTTCGGGATTCACATCGACCGCGCTCCAGAACATCGGCACAAACTCGATGCCCGGGATGGGCGGAAGGCGAGGCACGGGCCGCCAGTTGTAATACCATGCGAGCCCGAGTCCGGCGAGCGCGTCGGCGGTCGTCTCGCGATGGAACGATCCGAGGCCTTTTTTCAGGGTGCGGCGTGGAAAGTCGGGGGAACTCACAAAACCAAGCTCCACTTTGGAGCCCCGACTTTCAATCCCGAAGTGGGAAGTCCGGAAAAGCGGGAGGCCGCTTCAACCGGTCGTCCGCAACCCGCTGGCGATCGCGTTGATGGAAAGCAAAACCGCCGGGAGCAGCCGGGACGCCTCCGGGGAACCCGCCGCCCGCGCCCCGCGCCACTGGCGCAGCAAATCGACCTGACGCAGGTGCAGGGTGCGCAGGGCCTCGGACCGCAGACCCAGCGTCTTGGCCATGCGCGGACGCCGGACGTCGTGGGACCCTCCCAGCAAGTCGCTCACGAGTTCCTTTGCAAGGCGGAACTCGCGGGTGATCAAACCGGAAACTTCCTCCCGCGCGGCGGGATCCGGCACCAGGCCGGCGTAGAGGGTCATGATTTCCTCGTCCGCGCTGGCGAGGTTTGTTTCGACATTGGTGATCGCGTAGTAGGTGAAGGCCCGCTTGTGGACGGACTCGCGCAGGCACTCGAAAGCCTCCGGGTGTTCCGCGCGCAGCCCGGCGAGGCCCGACCCGGCCCCGAACCATCCGGGAAGGAAGAACCGGCTTTGGTTCCAGCCGAAGACCCACGGGATGGCGCGGAGGTCGGCGAGGGTGCGGGCACCGGTGCGGCGGGACGGGCGCGAACCGATGCTGCTTGTTTCGAGGGCGTCGATGGGCGTCGCGTGCGAGTAGAACTCCATGAACCCCGGATGCTCGACGAGGGCGCGGTAGGCCGCGCGGCTCGCGTCGGCGAGCAGGTCCCACGACGCCGTCCATTCGCCCGAAGCATCCGCCTCTTCCCCCGCCGGGCGGAGTGTGAAATCCGCCACGCCGGCGAGGAGCAATTCGAGGTTGTGAACGGCCGCCGGCAGATTCGAGTATTTCTGCGCGATGGTTTCCCCCTGCTCGGTCACGCGCAGGTCGCCCCCGATCGACCCGCCGGGAAGCGCCCCCAGAAACCGGTGGGTCGGCCCGGCGCCGCGGCTGATCGTGCCGCCGCGGCCGTGGAAAAATCTGGCGCGGATTCCGCGGTCGCGGGCGGTGGCGGAGATGGCGTCCTGGGCCTTGTGGAGTGCCCACTGGCTGGCAAGCGGTCCGCAGTCTTTGTTGCTGTCCGAGTATCCGATCATGACCTGCTGGACGGGCATTTCTTGGGCGCTCGTGAGGGTGCGGGTGCGGTCGCATGGGTGGCGGGCAAGGCTGCGGCGGGTGACCGGGTGGTCGAGGAAGCCCGCCATGAGGCCGGCGCTTCCTTCGAGGTCGGCGAGTGTCTCGAAAAGCGGCACGACCGGCAGCAGGCAGACGAGGCCGCCATCCTCCCATCTTGCGAGGCCCGCCTCGCGCGCGAGGAGATACACCGCAAGGAGGTCCGAAAGTTGGCGCGTCATGCTCACGATGAGCGCCCCGACCCCGTCCTTCCCGCATTCCCCGATGTGATCCCGCAGCACGCCGTAGCAATCCAGCACGGCGTCCGCCTCGGGCCCCGCGCCGGGCCCCGCGAACCGGAACGGCCGGGGCGATGCCAGTTCGTGGTTCAAAAATTCGAGGCGGCGGGACTCCGGCCACGCGGCAAAGTCGCTGTCCGCCATCCCGCCCGCGGCGAGCAACTGTCCGATGGCGAGGTCGTGGAAGCGGCTGTTCTGGCGGATATCCAGCGCGGCGAGGTGGAAGCCGAAGACGTCCAGCGACCGGCGCACCGGCCGGACCGATGCCGAGGCCAACCGCCCGGCGCCCACCTGCCCGAGCGCCCGCTCGAGCGCGAGAAGGTCGGCGTCGAGCTCGCTTGGGAGCCGGTAGGAATGCGAGCCGAATTCTCCACCGGGCAGCTTTTCGTGGAGGAGGAGGACGTATTGGCGCCAGGGTTCGTCGCGGTGGAGGCGCTCGATTTCCGCCGCCCGCGCCGGGGCACCCGCGCGCAGGCGGTCCAGCGCGTTTTCAAAACCGGCGGGGGTTTTCTGGAAGTTGCTCGAGAGCGGTAGGCGCGCCGACAATTCGAGGAGGTTGCGGCCGGCGACTTCGATGGCGGCGGCGCGGAATTCGCGGAGGGTCTCCCGGGTGGTCCGCGCGGTGACGAGCGGATGGCCGTCGCGGTCTCCTCCCACCCAGTTGCCGAAGCGAAGGCGCGGCCACGAGGCCGGATCGTCCAGCGCGGCCCGGTCGAAGCCGGCGTTCTCCCATGCCCGCAGCATCCGGGCGTCGAGCAGCGAAAGCGCGCGCGGGAAGACCTCGCGCAGGTAATAGAGCACGCCCCGGCGCTCGGAGGCGACCTCGGGTTTTTCCAACAAAATTTCCCCGCTTCGCCAGAGCCGTTCCAGGAGGACGCGGATCTCGCCGATGACCTCCGCCTTGCGGGCCGGAGCCTCCCGGTCGGCCTCGAGGCGTTCGAGGGCGCGGTAGAGTTCGCGGTGTTGTTCGATCACGGAGGCGCGTTTGGCCTCGGTGGGATGGGCGGTGAGCACCGGCTCGACGCGGATCTCGCGCAGCGAGGCATCCCCGGTTCCCGCTTGTGCCAGCGCATGGAAAACCGCCGCCCACGAACCCGGCTCGCCGGCGTCGTCCCCCGCGCATTCGCGCAGACGACGGGTGCGGGCGGCGGCGGATTCCTCGACCATGTTGAGCAACTGGAACGCGATCGAAAAAGCCTGCTCGATCCCGCGGTCGGGCGAAAGCACCGGCGCGGCTCCCTGCCAGGGGAGCGCGGCGGCCGCGCCAACCTCGCCGATTTCCACAAGCACGTCGCGCAAACACCCGACCAGGAGGGCCAGATCGCGGTCAATTTTTTCAAAGCCGGCCTTGATGTATTGCGATGTCGAATTCACGGGTGGGTTTTGCCGGATCCCGCGAAGCAGGATCAATGCCGAAAATTTCCCGCCTCCGCCGGATTGCGCGTCCTGTGCGGGTGCGGGACATTTCCCCGATCATCGGGAAGGCGAATCTTGCGCAAGCAAGAATCGGGCCTAAATTGGGCGGGCGATGGCAGGAATGGAACAGGTTCAGGGATTGGCGATGCAGCAAACGCTGTCGCCACAGATGCAACAGAGCCTGCACATCCTCCAAGCCCCGATCACCGAACTCCGCCAACTCATCGCCTCGGAACTGGCCGCCAATCCCGCGCTCGAGGAGGTGCCGCGCGAGGGAAACGACAGCCCCGCAGACCCGGGCGGGGGATCCGCCGACGGCGCGGACACCGGCGACATGGACTGGGAATGGCGGGAATATTACGCGCAGCGCGCGATGGCCGAACCCTGGACGGCCGAGGCGCTCGAGCGGCGGCAACGCTTTCTGGAATCGCGGACACGCCCGCCGACCCTGCAGGAATTTTTGCGCGAGCAACTCGACCACGAGGAAATGGAGGCGCGCCTGCGGGCCTCGGCGGAGGTCATTCTTGGGAATATCGACGCGGACGGATATTTCCGGGGGACGACGGCGGAGGCGGCCTATCCGGTGGGTTGCACGGAACTGGAGGCCGAGGACGTGCTTGCGCGCATCCAGCAATTCGATCCCCCGGGGGTCGGGGCGCGGGATCTGGCGGAGTGCCTGGTTTTGCAATTGCGGCGGACGGGGCGGGGAGACAGCCTCGCGGCGAAGATCGCGGCGGACCACCTCGAGGAAGTCGCGCGCAACAAGCTCCACGACATCGCGAAGGCCGAACGCGCCGGCCTCGACGGGGTGGCGGAGGCGGTGCGGGAAATCCGCCGGCTCGACCCGCGGCCGGGCCGGGCGTTCGCGCCCGATGAGAACCCGGTCATCGCGCCCGATGTGACCATCGAGCGGGATGGCGAGGATTTTGTCGTGAGCCTCAACGAGGGCGACCTGCCGGCGGTGCGGATCTCGGATGACGCGAAGGACCTCCTCGGATCATCGGCGGACAAGCGGGATGTGAGGGATTACCTGCGGGAGAAAATCCGGGGCGGGCGGTTTTTCCTCAAGTGCATCGAGCAGCGCAACCAGACCCTGCTAGCGATCGCGAAGGAAATCGCGGCGCGCCAGCGGGACTTCCTCGAGCACGGCCCCGCGCATTTGCGGCCGATGACGATGAGTCAGGTGGCGGCGGCCGTAGGGGTCCACGAGACCACCGTGAGCCGCGCGGTCTCGGGCAAATACGCCGCCACCCCGCACGGACTCTACGAATTGAAATTCTTCTTCACCTCGGGCTACACGACCCCCGAGGGCAATTCGGTGAGCAACGAAAGCGTGCGCATGGCGCTGGCCGCGCTCGTCAAATCGGAAGACCCCGCCCGCCCGCTTAGCGACCAGGCGATTGTCGAGCAACTCACGGCCGACGGCATCCCGATCGCGCGCCGCACCGTCGCCAAATACCGCGACCAACTCGGCATCCCGCCCAGCCACTTGAGAAAGCAGATCTGAGCGGGGAGGATGTTGGAATCAAGAATCCGCTTTCCGGAAAATGGTGATGCGGTTCGAGTTGGTGCCGTTTTCGTTGTTGGCGACGCCCCAGCAATTCGCGGTTTTGGTGAACGACTGGGAATTGATGAGGATGCAGACCGGTTCGAGGCCGGCGGCGGCTCCGGCTGCGACCACTTCGTTTTCGAGCGCCAGCGATCCCTTGCGGACCTCGCCGACCTCGAAGGCGATGTGGCCGTCCGGGCGGAGAACGCGGTGAAGCTCGGCGAAGACGGCCCGCATGCGGGCGGTCCATTCGCCGACCGACCTCGACATCCAGATGCGGCCGGGGTCGGGGGTAAGTTCGCAGAACCACGTGCGGAGCCGGTTGTCGCCGATGTAATCGACGGTATCGAGAAAGGGAGGCGAGGTGACGACGAGCTTGACCGAGCCGGAGGGGACGCGCGGGGTGTCATCGGCGGTGTCCGCGAGCAGGAGGCTGTCGCCGGTGGCATAGCCCGCCGGGAGCGGATCCCGCAGGAGCTGGGCGGATTTTTTCAGCAGAATGGCGCGGGTGTCGCGGTAGCCGGGCGTCTGGTTCCGTTTCTCGTTGATGCGCCGCTGGGCCGTGACCGAGGTGGCCTGATTCGGCGGCAGGGTATAGACGGAAAAGAACCCCGGCGAGTGTCCGGTGAGACGGTTGCAGGCCACCATGCGGATCCACGCGTCGGTGCGGTCGAACGTGCCATCGGCCAGCCGCCTCCGGAAATACGCCCGCCAGGCGGTGATTTCCCGCAGGGTCTCCGGGGCGAAAAAGACGAGCAGTTCGGGATCGGCCTCCTCGCCGACAGAAAGATCGACGGACGCGATGCGGGCGGCGATTTCCCGCATGGGGGGCGGGTCGAGCCGCGGGGCGACCAGCGCGGTTGCGAGCGGGTTGGCATCGTTCCCCGCGACCCGGCATCCGTGCAGACGCGCCTCGACGAGCGTCGTGCCGCGCCCCATGAACGGGTCGTAAACAAGATCGCCGGGCCGGGTGAGACGGGTGAGGAAAAATGCGGGCAATTGCGGCTTGTAACACGCGCGGTAGGAAATCTCGTGGATCGAGTGTCCGGCCCGTTGGCGCGAGGTCCAGAATTCGTTGAAAAAAACCGGCACCATCCCCCGGCCGAACGCGCGGGATTCTTCGTGGGTGGGTTTCCCGAAGTCGGAGAAGGCGCGGAGTTCCTCCAGAAAACCGGCCTTGGAACGCGGCGCGGGTGGAGTGAGTTCCATCTGCATGGTCAGGGTAATTTTTCCGGGAACGGCTTGAGCGCGATCTTGGTGACCGGGTTTTCGATCCCGCGCATCCTAAAGGCCTCGCGCGCGTGGCGCAGGAAATCTTTCCCGCCCGGCACGCGCTTGAGCCGGAGCAGGGTCGCGATGATCTGGGTATCGACCGCTTCGCGCTGGCGCATCAACGCGGGCAGGAAGGCCGCCGAGCCGGGCGGGTAGCCGCCGGATTTCCGGAGCAGGGCATCCTGGCGCGCCGCCGCCGCCATCTGGGCCGAGAAGACCGGTGTGGCAACCACCTGCGGCAGACCGAATCGCGAGGCCAGTTCGGAGGCGGCCGTCAACTCGCCGGTCTCGTTTTCGGGATCCGCCGGAGCGGGCAGGGCGGCGCTGATGGCGGCCGCGATCTCGAGCCGCTGGATGAGCATCTCGACCAGCCAGACTTCGTCGGAGGAAACCGGCTTGCGCGGCGGGGTGGGTTCGGGCTTGGCGGGCTTGGCCGGAGCGGGGGTCGGGGCGCCTTCGGGGGCGGCCGGGTTGCCGGATTCCTGGCCGGCCGGCTTGCGGGGCGGCTTTTTGTTTCTCGCGAGGGCGGGGACAAACGGGACGGCGCATCCGGAAAAAACCGCGCACACGAGGAATACGAACACAAGGCGGATGGTGGAAACGGGCGGGCGGGTTGTCATTGGCGGAATTCTTTCTGCGCGGCGTCGAGCGCGGCCGAAATCGCGTCCCGGCGGGGTGGCGCGCCGACTTCCGGAAGGCCGGCGGCGAGGTCGGGCGCGCCCTCGGGCAGCGACTCGAGCTGGGAGGCCTCGAACCAATTCATGTAATCCGCCACGGCCGTGGTGCGGCCCGCGAGCGCGGCGCGAAGTTCGCCGGCGGCGGCGATCCGCTTCGGCGCGTCGCGGCGGGGCTTCACGGCGAGCGCCGAGGCGACTTCGCGGAATTCGGAAACGACCGGGCGGTAGAGCGGGTGGGCGCGGGTTTCGAGCCGCATGAGCCGCTTGGCGACACGGGCGACGAGGAAGCGGCCCTCCTTGGTTTTTGCGAGTTCGGGCAGCGCGCCCGCGCCGGCGGGAGGCGGGCCGCTTTTTTTCGGGTCCTTTGCGGCGTCTTTTTTTGGATCCTCGGGAAGGCTGATCGAGTCCAGGATCTGGGCGAGTTGGGACTCGGTCTCGGCGGCGGGCAGCGAGTCCGCCCGGTCGGCGGCCGAGGCGCGCGCGAGGGAGAGCGTCCACAATTTCACCAGCTTGGCCGGATCGGCCTCGAGGCTCGGAAAGGCCGCGAGCAGCGCCTTCGCGTCCTCCGGGCGGGTCTTGGAGAGTCCGCCGATGTAGGCGGCGACACCCTTGAGGGACTCCGGGGTCGAGGCGAACGCCGCGAGCAGCGCCATCGCCTGCGCGCGGTAAATGGCGCGCGAGGTCGAATCCATCGCGGCCGGGCGCTGACGGATGAACGCCTCAAGCTTCGGCGGCGGACCGCTCTCGACAAGGCGGTCGAAGAGGCGCGGCGGGAGCGCCTCGCGGTCGGCGAAAATTTTCTGCCACGCGCCCTCGACGAGCCACTCGGGCGGTTGCTGGTAGGGTTTGCCGGGCTGGGGGATTTGCTCGCGGTGGGCGGATTCAAGGGCGAGGGCGCGGACGATTTCTATTTCGAGTTGCGGGCTTCCAGCGAGGTTGGCCGGGGCGTCGATCTGGACCTTGGCGGTGTCGCCGTCGCCGATGAACAAAGAGGTCGATGGGGCGGCGGAACGGGACCCCGCAGGCGGGAGAAGGTTCACGATCACCGGCCATTTCCACGCCTCCGGCACGCCGGTTTCCAACGCCCACCCCTTGCGGAGCGCCTCCCCGGTCCGCGCGACCGCGAGACGGACCGCCGAGCTTCCCCCGTAAATCACAAACTGGCCGGAGTCGCTCATCGTGCGCGCAAGCGGGGTCGGCGACGGTTTCGCTTCGGTGGCTTCCTTCTTTGCCGGGCCGCCCCGCTCGGGCTGTTGGGCGATGACCGGCACGCAGCCGGTTACCAAAAAAATCGTCACGGCCCGCCGGATGGCCGCCCGATCCAAAATCCAAAATCCAAAATCCAAAATTCCAACTACCGGGTTTTTCCGGGCCAGTTGACCACGGCGCCCGCCGGAGAGATTTCGACCGACGAGGCCGAGCGGAACCATTCCATGGGCGTCGCTAGGGCCCCGAGGGTTGGCGAAAACGACTTCTCGAATTGCGGCAGGAGGGCAGTCGGCAAGGGCAGGCGCCCGATGCGGCCGCCGACAAGCCGCGCGCCGATACCGCCGTCCCCTGCGACCGGTTCCACCGTGACTTGCAGGAAGACCGGCAGCCCCATGAACGCTTGCTGGACGGCGAGGGTGAGGCGGCCGTCGGCCGGGACCACAAACGCGCGGCTGAAGCTGACGGGCGGCCAGCCCATCGGCCCCGCGAGGGCCGGCGCGAGGCGTGCGGCGAGGAAGTTGTTGGCCTGGTCGGCGGTGATGGTGAGGGCGCGCGGATACGGGTTGTCGCGGGCGGCCTGGATATCGGCCGCAAGCAGGGACGCGGAGGCCTCGAGCGGAGCCTTGGCGGCGACGACACCATCCGGAGCCCGCAGCATCTGGACGAGGCAGGCGATCACAAACGCAAGCGCCGCCGTGACCGCCACTTCCTTCAGAAAAATCCAGACGCCCTTGAACAGCGCGCCGGACCGCATCGCGGGAGGCTTCGGAGTGTCGCGGCCCGCGCGGAACTGGACCGGAGACGGCGGGGGAGCCCCGGCCGGAGCGGGGGAGGCGGCGCCGTCCGGCGATTCGGTGACGGCCGACTTGTCGAGGCGCACCCCGCAATTCTGACAGAAAACCCGTGTGGGATCGTTTTCGTGGCCGCAGGCTCCGCAGGGGATCATCGACATCAGGCCTTGGGAGATTTGGCGGGTTTGTCGGCCTTGGGTGCCTTGGCCGGTTTGGAATCGGAGGCGGGCTTGGCGGCTTCCGGTTTCGATTCCGTCTTGGGGGCGCTGTCCTTTTTGGCGGCCTCTTTGTAACCTTCGCTGCGGTAGTCGGTGATGTAGAATCCCGAGCCTTTGAAAATGAGGCCCGCGCCCGTGCCGAGCAACCTTTTCACTTTGCCCTTGCCCCATTTGCTCATGCGGCAGAGGTCCTTGGGGCAGGTGGCGAGGGCGTCGTCCTTCATCGACTGGAAGATCTCGAACGTCTTCCGGCATTTCTGGCATTCGTATTCGTAGGTCGGCATAGTTTTGACGGGCGACAGTCCTAGCAAATCTTTGCGGGGCACCGCAACTCACTTGACGGACCGGCGTTCCTCGGGTTGTTTACGCCCGATGAACCATTTCCGCAAGCCCGCCGCGGCCCTCGCCCTTGCCGCCGTCGCAGCCCTCCTCGGCGCCTGCGCGAACTACGATACCCGCCTCAACAGCCGCTCGACCCAATACCTCGGCACCGACGGCAATATCATCTCGATCAACAGCCAGGCCAGCATCGCCGAAAGCAAGTCGTATTGGGACGGCGACGGGATCTCGGGAGCCCCGCGCATCGTCATCGACCTCAGCGAACAAACCGCCTCGTTCTACAAAGGCGACAAACTCGCGGGCGTCTCCGCCATTTCCAGCGGACGCGAGGGCTTCGCCACGCCGACCGGCAACTACAAGATCATCCAGAAAAACAAGGACCACCGTTCGAACCTGTATGGCAACTACGTGGACGCCGCCGGCACGGTGGTGGTCCGCGACGTGGATGTCAAAAAGGATCCCATGCCGCCCGGCACCCGGTTCGAAGGGGCCCCGATGCCGTATTTCATGCGGATCGTCGGCGGGGTCGGCATGCACCAGGGATTCCTCCCCGGCATCCCCGACAGCCACGGCTGCATCCGCATGCCGGAAAAAATGGCGAGGATCTTCTTCGAAAACGTGTCGAAGGGAACCCCGGTCGCGATCGTCAACTGAGCACCTCGGCGGCGGTCTTGAAGTGCATCTTCGCGCACGCCGCCAGCGCCTCGCGCCCGCCTTCCGCCACAATCCGCCGGGCGGCCGCCTTCACCGCCTCGTTGACCCCCCGGCCGAGCCGCACGCCGCGTTTGGCCGACGCGCGGTCGAGCCAGTCGATGAAGGCCTCACGGGCGAGGATCGAGGCGGCGGCGACCGCCGGGTCGCTCTCCGCCTTGGTGCGTTGATCGAGGGCGATCTCGCGTCCGAGCGGTCCCAGCGCGCGCTTGAGGACGCTGGCGTGGGCGAATTTGTCGGAGAGCGCGCGCGGGCAGTCCGGGCGTTGTTCGCAGAGCAACTCGATGGTTTTGGCGTGGCCCCATGCGAGGAGGCTGTTGAGGTTCCCCATTTTTTCGAGCAGGGCGTTGTAGCGTTCGGGAGAAATGACGACGACCGCCTGCGGGGCGCGGGATTTGCGGATGATGGCGGCGAGGTCGCGGATGCGTTTGTCGGAGCCGATGCGTTTGCTGTCGGTGACGCCGGCGTCGCGGAGCGCGCGGGCGATGTCGCGGTCCACGAAGACGCCCGCGATGACGAGCGGGCCGAAGAAGTCGCCCTTGCCGCTTTCGTCGATACCGAAATGCGGCTCGAACATTTCCGGGTTGTGGACTTCCTCGTAGCCGAGCCGGGCCTCGCCGAGGATTTCCGGCTCGAGGAGGAACTCGACGAATTCCTGCAGGCCCCGGCCCTGGACCACCGCCTTGGGGCCCTTTTCATACACCGCCACCGAGACGCGGTCCTTCTGCGCGAAGCAGATCGTGTGGGGGCGGGGCTCGAAGCGGAAGCCCTCGCGCTTGAGCAATTCGTGCAGGCGGGCCGCCTGGTCGGGCGTGAGCGGGGTCGTGTAAACGCTGGGAACCGGTGAGGGCATCCCCGAACATCCCCGACCCCGCGCGGGTTCGCAAGAAACTCCTCGCGTGGTTCCGCGCCCACGGCCGGAGCCTGCCATGGCGCGCGACCCGCGACCCCTACGCGGTGGCCGTCTCCGAGTTCATGCTCCAGCAGACCACCGTGACGGCGGTGATCCCGTATTTCCAGCGCTGGATGGCTCGCTTCCCCGATGTGCGCACGCTCGCGGCCGCGCGCGAAGAAGACGTGCTCGCCCTCTGGCAGGGCCTCGGCTACTACAGCCGCGCCCGGAACCTCCTCGCCGCCGCGCGGGCCGTCGTCGCGAATCAAGGGGGACGCTTCCCGGACGATCCCGCGACCCTGCGCGCCCTGCCCGGCTTCGGCCCCTACACGGCTGCGGCGGTGGCCGCTTTTGCATTCGACAGGCCCGAGCCCCCCGTCGATACGAATATCGTGCGGGTGGTCGCCCGCCTTTGCGACTTTCGCGGACCGGTGGACCGCCCGGAGGGACGCCGGGCCGTGGAGGCGGCCGCGCGCGCGATGGCTCCCGCGCGAAGCGGCGGCCGCAAATTTTTTTCCGCGCTCATGGACCTCGGCGCGACCGCCTGCAAAACCGGCGCGCCCGATTGCGCGGGGTGCCCGCTGCGCGAGGATTGCCGCGCGGAGAACCCGTCCGCCCTGCCTGTGAAGCGGGTCCGGCGGGCGGTCGAGCGGGTCGCGGAAACGCGGGCGTGGGTTGTGCGGGATGGGAAAATCGGACTCGTCCGATCCGCTGGGCCGCGCTGGCGCGGGCTGTGGTTGCTTCCGGAGTGGTGCGGCGGCGGTCGCGCCATCCATGTGGAGACCTACCCCGTCACGCGGTTTATGATCCGCATGTCGGTCGTGCGCGTGAGCGACCCGACGGCCGTCGCCGGGCTGGAATTTTTTTCACCCCCAGACCTCCCGCCGATGCCGACCCCCCACGCCCGGGCCGTGAAGAAGATCCTGCTTCGAAAAGGGAACGTCCACGATTGAGAACCGGGACGCGGGGTGTCAGGTTCCGCAGAATGTGACGTGCGGGGGAGCTTCCGGCGGCGGCGGCGCGGCGAAGGGGCCATCCGCATGGCGCGGGTTGAAGGGGTCGGAGACGGCTTCGAGCAGGCGGAGGAAGGGAGCGGGATCGCCGTCTTCCGACGCGGCGGCAAGGGCGGATTCCACAAGGTGGTTGCGGGGAATGACGACCGGATTGTGGGCGGCCATGCGGGAGCGGGCGGCGGTTTCGCCGCCGGGCTCGCGGTCGAGGCGGGCTATCCATCGCGACCGCCATTCGCGGAAGGCGGGGTCGTCGGGCGCGGCGGCGGCCGGCGCGGCGAGGGCGTGGAACGTATTTATGAAGTCGGCCCGCGCCGCGCGCATCCAATCGAGCAGCCCGGAGACAAGTTCCCCATCGCCGGGTTCGGCGGTTGCGAGTCCGAGTTTCGCGCGGAAACGGGCGAGGCGGGCGGTCTCGAACGCGGCGGGAAATTCCGACAGAATCTCATTGGCAAGGGCAACGGCCTTTTGCTGATCGGGGTCGAAGAGCGGGACGAGGGCCTCGGCGAAACGCGCGAGGTTCCACTGGGCGATGGCCGGCTGGTTGGCATAGGAATAGCGGCCGTGGCGGTCGATCGAGCTGAAGGACGTCTCCGGGAGATAGGCGTCGAGGAAGGCGCAGGGCCCGTAATCGATCGTCTCGCCGGAGACGGCCATGTTGTCGGTGTTCATGACCCCGTGCACAAAGCCGACCGACTGCCACCGGGCGATGAGCCGGGCCTGACGGTCGAGGACGGCCCGGAAAAAGGCGGGATAGCGGTCGGGCGTGTCCGCGAGTTCCGGGTAATGACGCCGGATCGTGTAATCGGCGAGGCCCCGGACCGACTCCGGCCGGCCGCAGGCGGCGGCCCACTCAAATGTGCCGACCCGGATGTGGCTGGCGGCGACCCGCACGAGCACCGCGCCGGGAAGTGTCTCCTCGCGGAAGACCGGCTCGCCGGTGGCCACGACCGCGAGACTCCGCGTGGTCGGAATCCCCAGCGCCCACATCGCCTCGCTCACAAGAAATTCCCGCAGCATCGGCCCGAGCGCCGCACGCCCGTCGCCCCGCCGCGAATACGGGGTGCGGCCGGCTCCCTTGAGCTGGATGTCGAAGCGCTCGCCGGCGGGTGTGATTTGCTCGCCGAGAAGAATCGCCCGGCCGTCGCCGAGGTTGGTGAAGTGCGCGTATTGGTGGCCGGCGTAGGCTTGCGCGACCGGCCTCGCGCCGGGTGGGACGGCATTGCCGGCGAGGGCGGCCGGATTTTCCGCCAGCCAGTCGGGATCGAGCCCCAGCCCGCGCGCAAGCGGACGGTTCAGCACGACCAGCGAGGGGGACGCGACCGGCGTCGGCCTGACATCGGAAAAAAAGTGCGGCGGGAGTCCCGCGTAGGAATGTTCCAACCGCCACCCGTGGCGGGGTTCCGGTCCGGCAGCGTGATTTGACATCGCGCAAGATGCCACCGCACCGGCGGTCGTCAACCGCGCGGCCGCCGGAAAATGCGGAGAGGCGCGGCGCGCCCCCAAATCCCTTGCTCCGAACGGGCTCGGCGGGCAGGATAGCGGGGTGAAGTTCCTGCTCATTGCCGCGGTGGTCATCGCAGCCGGTCCGGTCCGCGCGGGCGGGGATGCCGATTCCGTGCGGGCTCTCACCGGGTTGGTCGGGGACGGGGAAAATTTTCGCGGGATCCCCTTCGGCGAGGTGGTCCTTGCAACCACCGGCCATCGGGTCATCCCGGTCGATCCCGGAAACGAGGACGACCGCCGGCTCGTAGCGATGCTCGGCCCGGCTCTCGACGCCACGCTCGCGGCCCTCAACTCACCGGAAAGCCCGGCGCGCAAACTCGCCCGGATCAACGAGGCCAGCAGGCTCTTCGAAGATGAACTCGTGAACCGCATCAATGCCTTTCCCGGTTGGGCGTGCCGGCCTGCCCCGAATGCCGGCGGCGAGACCCAGCGCGCGGGCTACCCCGACCTCGAAATCACCGACACCCAAACCGGCCGCGTCACCTACCTCGACCCAAAACTCTACGCGGCCGGAAGCGAGGAGAGTTCGTTCCGCACGTTTTACTACGAGCCCAAAACCCGCACGACGAAAATCACCCGCGACGCGCGCCATCTCGTGGCGGGGATCTCGCACGACGCCCGCGACGGCGCATGGCATTTCACCGGATGGCGGCTCACCGACCTTTCGGGCCTCATGGTGCGCCTCAAAGCGGAATTCCAGGCCTCCAACCGGGACCTCTACGAGAGGCCCCCGGTCGCACAATCCGGCGCGCGCTGAGCATCCGCCCCGTCAGCGCCTGCGGCGGCGGAAGCCCGCTCCGCCGCGACCATGGGGCCAGTCCCGCGTATTATCCTAAGAGGGAAAATGGGAATTCACCACAGAGGACACAGAGAGCACAGAGGGAGGAAGATACAGGATTTCGAAGGCTTGATGGGCAGTCATCTTTTGGGTGAGACCTCCCTTCGTCTTGTCAGAATTTGTAAACCACTGCCCCTCTATCGGTTACACTCCGAAAGCTCCGTGTCCTCCGTGGTTCATTTCGGTTTTCAGGACTATGTCCATTTTGGTTTTTGCCCGGACACGCAAACCTTTTGCCATGATTCCATGCGAAAATACGCGGGACCCTTTGCCCGGGAATTCGAACAAAACGGGCGTTGCATGCCGGGCTCCGGTCAAAAGCAAACGCTGGGAACGAAGAATCGGCAACCACGACGCGTTGCCCTCCATCGAGGATCATGGAGGGTTCCGCGTTGTCGGAACCCATTTTTTCCTGCCACACATGCACGGGGTGCCGCGTGCTGCCCCATGGTGATAATAGGCAGAACCAGCCCCAAAACGCGCACGACCGAGGATTCCGGCGGCGCTCCGGCTGACACTCGATTTTGCAAAAAATTTTTCGCCTCGCTTCGCGGGTTCCCTTTTTCCGTTGCCTGACTGGCAGATTTTTCCTCCACCAGACAGGCAAAGGGTAAAAGAGATAAAGACTAAATGGTAACCCTCCGACGCCTCATGAGCAAATACGTTCCTCCTCCAAGCAACACCAACACTGCTGTTGACGGCTCGGGGACGCTGGCAACGCGGAAACCCACGCCGTTGTTCTCGCTCGTGGGAGCGATGTACGTGCGGAAGGAGGAGATCAGGATGCTGTCGTCGAAGCTCCAGGCACCCCCGCGGAGGACCCGGGAGGAACCGATCACCGCATCATTCCACTCCATCACATTGCCGCCTTGGTCGAAGGTTCCGTAGTAGCTTCCCGACCCGCTGAAGGCTCCCCCATCCGTCAGGTAATTCTGACTGCCGCTGTAGCTGCTGCTCACCGTCACCGCGAAGTCTCCCTCGTCGTAATTCGCTTGGTTCGCCCCGGCTCCGATCGCATTTCCCGGTATGCTGTCGCTCCGTGTCGGATACAGCCAGTAATCATCCACCGGCCCGCTCGGGCCCGGGTCGTAATACGCCGCCTTATACCACTCATTCTCGCTCGGTATCCACCATGTCGTCGTCAACCCCGTGTTCGGGTTGATCGCATTTTTCGTAAATCCCACACCACTCGTCGCCCCAAAGAGCGAGTAGGCACCGTTCTCCGTTGTCCCGTTCCCCTGCGGGCCCGTCGGCTGCTCGTTGGCCAGCCAGTTCGCAAACCGCGCCGCGTCGAACCAGCTCACATACGTCACTGGGCGGTTTCCCGGGCTATCCGCGCCCGGCGGATTCGTCCCACTCGGGCCCGTCACCGCATACGTGTAGCTTCCACTGCTCCCACTCCGCGTGATCCCGGCGATATTCAAGTCGCTCGCCATGTTCGTGTTGTAGAGGTTGTAGGTATCCGTCGCCGCCACCGCGTTCAGGAACGCCGTGTATTGGCTCAGCGTCACTTCGTACGTGCCGATGTTGTAAATGTCGGACACCGCCCCATATCCCGTGGAATCATTCGCGTTGCCCGGGTCCCCGACCGTCACGGTCGGAATCGTGATCTGGGCCTTCGCGGCTCCGGCTGCCATCATTCCCAGTGCCAGCCCGAGAGCCGCCACTGCCACCATTGGTTTCAGTGGTTTGGCGCGACAACCTTGGTCGAGGTGACCTGCCGTCGTTTATCTTGGCGGTTTGCAATTGTCGAATGACGATTTCGTCACATTGGCCATTTGATTTCTGGCCCTTCGTCCGCAGTCGCCGGCCCCGGACCGTCGGCGGGACAGGCGCCGGGAGCGAAGCGACCAGGCACCCGGCGTGACGACGGGTAGGGGTTCGCTGCGCCGGCTCGTCGGGCTTTATTTTAGTATGTTAAGCTTTCCGGTTATCCATGATGGATCCCTGCGATGATCAAGAACTGCTCGAACCAAAATCAAATCACCTCGAAGATCATAATAGATGCCGTATGGAAATCTTTTTGAAAGCAGTCGATATTTGCCGAAATGCCGCGAATGAACTCCCGCATAGAGCAGAAGTGAATCAATATCGGATTATAGTGAATCGAGGAAATAGCCGCCGAGTCCCAATTGTTGTTTCTCGTAAAAGCGAAACCAAACCCTCAGGTCAGCCAAAGCTGAGGGCTGGATCGAAATCTTCACTGAAGCTCGTCCCTGAGCTGTTTCTTTGCAGTGTCCCAGTCAATAAACCTCTCTTCTCCGGAGTCAATCAATCGCTCTCGTTCCGCAAGGATTTCTCCGTGCCACTCGGGTGAAGCCACTTCTGAAGTTGTTGTAGAGAGACTCTGCCAAAGTGCCTCCATGAGGCGCAGCTTGTCTGGAGTGGTCATCTCCTGAGGATCAACAATAGTCGGCATGACGGGGATTTACCAGAAAGGGCGTGGAACTCAAATTTTTCTGGCCCATCGTCCGCGATCAGGGGCACCCACCCGCTGGCGCGGGTGGGTGTTCCCTGCATCGCCCTGTTGAACCAAGCCCAATGCCGTTCGGGAATCTTGCAAACCGCCTCTCGCAGTTGATTCATTGCCAACGATTTACATGGTATCTTTTTCTGCCGGTGCGGGCAAGAAAAACAAGCGTGGCGGCTTCGCCGCGAGCGGTCGGCCAGGGCCAAGAATGACCCTGCTCCTTATGTGCACAGCTCGTGGGAAAGTCCTTATGGGGCAAGGGATTGCCGGCCTCTGCTCCCGCAGAGTCCGCCCTGGCGGGCTGCCTTCGGCAGGCTGTATCCGGCGCGCCCGCGCCGTCCGCTCCTGCCCTTGGTCGAAACCCAATGCGGCGCAGCCGCCTAACTTGCAGACTGTAAATTCCCGAACGGCATTGGAACCAAGCCGCCGCGCGGCGGGTTGAGTTTGGGCGGCGGGTGGTTGCGTTGCGGGGTGGCGCAATGGGTGGATGCATCTGGAAGGGGTCAGCGCCTGCGGCGGCGGAACCCGCGGGCGGGGCGTCCGTCCATGCGGGGCTCGATTTTCGGCCGGGGGTCGGCCCGGCGGGTTTCGCCATTCGGCGGGACCTGGAATCCCTCGAGCGTGAGGCGGTCGATTTTTTGTCCGATGAAGCGTTCGATGGCGGCGAGTTTTTTCATTTCCTCGGTGGTGACGAGTGTGAAGGCGTCGCCGGGTTGGAGGGCGCGGCCGGTGCGTCCGATGCGGTGGACGTAGTCCTCCGGGTGCTGGGGGACATCGTAATTGACGACGTGACTCACGCCGGCCACATCGATGCCGCGGGCGGCGATGTCGGTGGCGACCATGACTTCGTATTTGCCCGACTTGAAGCCGTTGAGGGCCTCGATGCGCTGGTTCTGCGAGCGGTTCGCGTGAAGGACGGCGACCGAGTGGTTGTTGGCGCGGAGCTTTTTCGCGATCTTGTCGGCGCCGTGTTTCGTCCGGGAAAACACAATCACGCTCTGATAGTCGGTGGCCGCGAGCAGGGCGAGGAGGAGGTCGAACTTGCGGGTGGGATCGACCACGTAAACCCCGTGCTTGACGATCGACGCCACCGTGCGGGCCACCCCGATCTCGATGCGGACCGGATCGCTCAGTGCCCAGGCCGCGAGGTCGGCGATCTCGGGCGGAAGCGTGGCGGAAAAGAAAAGCGTCTGCCGCTGCTTGGGGCACTTGCCGATGATGCGCCGCATCGGGGGCAGGAATCCGACATCGAGCATGCGGTCCACTTCGTCGAGGATGAGCACCTCGATATCGTTGAGCCGCACGGCGCCCTGCTGCAGGTGATCCTCCAGCCGCCCCGGCGTGGCCACGACCACGTCGAGTCCCTCGCGCAGCGCCGCGCGCTGGGCACCGTAGCCGACCCCGCCGAAAATCGAGCCCACGCGGAGGTCCGTGAACCGCGCGAAGTCGCGCATGGCCGTTTCGACCTGCATGGCCAGCTCGCGGGTCGGCTCGAGCACGAGGCAGCGCAACTTTCCATGGTGTCCCAATTTTTGCAGAGTCGGCAGCGCGAAGGCGGCGGTCTTGCCGGTGCCCGTCTGGGCCGAGGCGATCACATCCCGCCCCTCCAAAGCCGGCGGAATCGCGCGCAGTTGAATCGGAGTCGGGTCGCCGTAGCCCATGGACTGGACGCCTTGAAGAACAGGCTTGGCCAGACCGAGTGAGGAAAATGACATAGCCGCGCACCGTGGGGCCCACACCGTGCGATGTCAATAGCCCGCGCGCCGCGCCGGGGTATCCAGATTCTTTGCGCCGGAATTGACAGTCTCCCCGGAGACGCATAGAAGATCAGAGTTTCTCATTTATCCTATGAAGTTTGCTGTCACCAAAGACGCCCTCCTCGACGGTTTGCAGCGCATCCAGAATGTCGTGAGCAGCCGCAACACGCTGCCGGTTCTGGCCAACGCGCTCCTTGAAGCGGGGGAAAACGGTCTGCGCCTCACGACCACCGACCTCGAGGTCGGAATCCGCTGCGATGTCGCCGCGCAGGTCGAGCGGGCCGGTGCGACCACCATCCCCGCCCGCAAACTCGCCGCCATCGTGCGGGAGTTGCCGGCATCGGAGATTGTCCTCGAAGCCGACTCGAAGAACATCTCGAGCATCAGCTGCGGAGCCAGCTTTTTCAAAATTTACGGACTTCCGAAAGAAGACTTCCCGCCGTTTCCCGCGTTCACCGAGGCAAAGACCTACACGCTCAAGCAGGCCGACCTCAAAGACGGGCTGCGCAAGACGACGTATGCGATCTCGGCCGACGAGACGCGCTACGTGCTCAACGGGATTTTGTTTTCCTTCACCGACAACAAGCTGACGCTCGTGGCAACGGACGGCCGCAGACTGGCGTTGTTCGACAGCGACATCGAGTTTCCGAAGAGCCACGACAGGGATTTCATCGTGCCGACCAAGGCGGTCAACGAGCTCCAGCGCATCCTTGGCGAGGACGGCGAGGTGCAGATCCTGGCGGGGGAAAATCTGGTGGCGTTCCGCGTGCCGGGCGCCGAGCTGGTTTCCAAGCTGGTCGAGGGGAACTATCCAAATTACCGCCAGGTGATCCCCGGCGAGGCCAAGGAACGCGTCACGCTCGAGCGCGAGGCCCTGCTGAATTGCGTGCGGCGCGTGTCCCTCCTTTCGGTGGACAAAGCGAGTTCGATCCGCCTCACGTTTGGAAAAAACAACCTCGACATCTCGTCGAACACGCCGGAGGTCGGCGAGGCCCGCGAGTCGATGGCGGTCGCCTACCGCGGCCGGGAATTTTCCATCGCCTTCAATCCGGAATTTTTGATGGACCCGCTCCGGAACCTGCCCGACGACGAGATTCATCTCGACCTCATCGATGAGATGAGCCCCGGCGTGATCAAGATCAACACACCGTTCCTGTATGTGTTGATGCCGATGCGCGTCTCGCAATGACCCCGCACCTCTGGGGGATCGACCTCGGGGGAACTAAAATCGAGGGGGCCCTCGTGGACCCCGGAGACCCGTCGCGGGCCGCCTGCCGCATCCGCCTCGCCACCGAGGCCCACCTCGGCTACGAACACGTCGTCGGCCGGATCGCGCGGGTCGTTGCCGACCTCGAGCAAACTTCCGGCCTCAAGCGTCCGTCCGTGATCGGCATCGGGACGCCGGGAGCCACCGAACCCGCGGCGGGGACTTTGAAAAATTCCAACTCGACGTGCTTGAACGGCCGTCCGCTGCGGGACGATCTCGAGCGCGAGCTGGGTGTCGGGATTCGCATGGCCAACGATGCGAATTGTTTCGCCCTTGCGGAGGCGGCGATGGGAGCCGCGCGCGGGGTGGACGTGGTGATGGGCCTCATTCTCGGCACGGGGGTCGGCGGGGGAATCGTGGTCGGCGGACGCGCGCTCGACGGCCTGCACGGCATCGCGGGCGAGTGGGGGCACAATCCGATTCCGGGGGAGAGCGCGCCGTGTTACTGCGGGCGGGCGGGATGCGTCGAGACCGTCATCGCGGGGCCATCGCTGGAGAGGTATTATGCCGGGCTGAGCGGACGGAGCCTGCGCCTGCCCGAGATTGCCGCGCGGGCGGAAAGCGACCCGCAGGCCGCCGCGACCCTCGACCGCCTGCGCGACAAATTCGGACAGGCGATCGCGGCGGTGATCAACATCCTGGATCCCGGTGCCATTGTGATCGGTGGCGGGGTAGGAAATCTCGACATCCTGTATTCGGAAGCCACCCGCGAGGCGGTGCGCACCCATCTTTTCAATCCCGAACTGCGCACATTGATCCTCAAGCCCGAACTCGGCGACAGCGCGGGCGTCTTCGGGGCCGCCCTGCTCGCGCGCGGGGCCGGCTGATTTTCTCCGTGCCGGTGCCCTCCATCACGGTCCTCATGACCTGTTTCAACGGCGGGCGGTTTCTTGCCCCCTCGATCGCGAGCATTGCCGCGCAAACGTTTCGCGACTGGGAATTTCTCATCGTCGATGACGCTTCCACCGACCGTTCGCGCGAGGTGGCCTCCGGTTGGGCCGCGCGCGACCCGCGCATCCGCCTGATCGAAAATTCCCGGAACAAGGGCCAGACCGCCTGCCTGAATCAAGGGCTCGCCGAAGCGCGCGGAAAATGGATCGCCCGCCAGGATGCCGACGACCTCTCCCATCCGCTCAGGCTCACGCGCCAGTTCGAGACCGTCACGGCCCGCCCCGACCTTGTGTTGCTGGGAACAAGCGCGCGCATGATCGACGCCGGCGACCGTCTCTGCGGGCTTTTGGACGTGCCGCTGCGGCCCGCCACCACCTCGCGCGCGGCGTGTTTTCTCAATCCGTTCCTCCATACGTCGGTTTTCTTCCGGCGGGACGCCGCCATGGAATCCTGCGGCGGGTATGACACGCGTTTCCGCATCGCCCAGGATTACGACCTCTGGTGTAGGATGCTGGAAATCGGCCCCTGCGCGAACCTCTCCGCCCGCCTGGTCGCCTACCGCCATCTGCCCGGCTCGCTTTCCAAAGCGGGTTCGGAGACCGCATTCTCCGAAGCCGCCGTGATCGCCGACCGGTATTGCGAAAACAAATTTCCCGGCATGGACGCAGGGAACCGGGCGGCTCTGGCGGCGCTCCGCGAGGGCGATCCCGCCATCGACCCCGCGGCGTTCCGGCGCGCGTTCCACATCCTCGGCGAAGGCCTCCGGGAAGCCGACGGGAGGGACTGGTCGCGGTTCGCGGCCATCACGGCGCTCCGTATCGCCGGCCAATCCCGCCGCCATCGCGCCGGGACTCTGGTGCGGGCGCTCCGCCACGCTCCCCTCTTTGTCGCGGGCTGGCTTGGCGAGCGGGCCGGCATGCGCTGATAAAAGAGAAGATGGATTGACTCCGCGCGGACGGCGCATAGTCTCATAAGCGACGCGTATTTCACATCGCGCCGTCTTCCCGCCATGAATAATGCGACTCCCGCCAAGACGCCCGAGCAGGTTCTCGGGGAACTCCACACCGATCCCGCCAAAGGCCTCGCCGCGCCCGAAGCCAAAATCCGGCTCGAAAAATACGGCCCGAACGCGATCGAGCAAAAACAGGAAAGCAAGCTGAAGAAATTCCTCGGCTACTTCTGGGGACCGCTCCCCTGGATGGTCGAGGCTCCGGCCGTGATGGCGCTCGTGATCCAGGACTGGGTCGATTTTTCGATCATCACCTTCATGCTGGTCTTCAACGCGGTGCTCGGTTTCTGGGAGGAAAACGAGGCCTCGAGCGCGCTGGCGGCGCTCAAGAATTCGCTGGCGCTCAAAGCGAAGGCGCTGCGCGACGGACTCTGGGGCGACGTCGAAGCGGCGGACCTCGTGCCCGGCGATATTGTGCGGGTGAGGCTGGGCGACGTGATCCCGGCCGACGGGGTCCTCCTCGACGGCGATTATCTGAGCGTGGATCAGGCGGCGCTCACCGGCGAGTCGCTCGCGGTCACCAAGAAGCGGGGCGATACCGTCTATTCGGGCTCGATTGTCAAAAAGGGGGAAATGACGGCGGTCGTCACGGGCACGGGCGGGAACACATTTTTCGGACGCACCGCGAACCTCGTCGCCTCGGCGGGATCGAAGTCGCATTTCCAGGCGGCGGTGGTGGGCATCGGGAATTTCCTGATCATCTTCACGGTCGCGCTCGCGGCGGTCCTCGTGATCGACCAACTCGCGGGTATGCGCGGATCCTTCGACAAAGAGAAGCTTTTCCAACTGGCCGAGTATGTGTTGGTCCTGCTGGTGGCGGCGGTGCCGTTCACGACACCGGCGGTGCTTTCCGTGACGATGGCGCTGGGTGCGAAGATGCTCGCGACGAAGAAAGCGATCGTGTCGCGGCTGGAGTCCATCGAGGAACTCGCCGGCATCGATATTCTTTGCTCGGACAAAACCGGCACCCTCACCCAGAACAAACTCACGCTCGGCGACATCCTGCCATTCGGCGGAGCCTCGGCGCAGGATGTCATCCTCGCCGGATCGCTCGCCTCGAAGGCCGAGGACAAAGACCCCATCGACCTCGCCGTGATGGCCGGACTGGCCGACCAAGCCGCACTGGCAACCTACACACAAACCGCCTTCGTGCCATTCGACCCGGTGAGCAAACGCACCGAGGCCACCCTCCGGGATGCTTCGGGCGCGACCTTCCGCACATCGAAGGGCATGCCCGCCGTGATCCTCGACCTCTGCGGACTCCCCGCCGATGAGCGCAAGGGCGTCGAAGACCAGATCGCGAAATTGGCGGCGGGCGGGATGCGGGCGCTGGCCGCCGCCCGCACCGACGCCTCCGGCAAGTGGGTCTTCCTCGGCGTGCTTCCGCTCATGGACCCGCCGCGCACCGACTCGAAACAAACCATCGAGGAAGCCCGGCGTCTCGGCGTGCTGGTGAAGATGGTGACCGGCGACGATGTCGCCATCGCCCGCACGATCTCGGGCGAACTCGGCATGGGCACCAATATCCAGCTCGCCACCGACCTCTTCCCGGAGGACTCGAAGGACGGCGATCTCCCGGCGCGCGCCGCCGAAAAAATCGTTGCCGCCGACGGCTTCGCGCGCGTGTTCCCCGAGCACAAATACGGCGTCGTGAAAGCGCTCCAGGGAGCCGGGCATATCGTCGGCATGACCGGCGACGGGGTCAACGACGCGCCCGCGCTCAAGCAGGCCGATGTGGGGATCGCGGTCTCCGGGGCGACCGACGCGGCCCGGGCCGCCGCCGCGCTCATCCTCACGGCGCCGGGTCTGTCGGTGATCATCGACGGGATCAAGGAGGCGCGGAGGATTTTCGAGCGGATGATGAGCTACATGCTCTACCGGGTGGCCATGACACTCGCGATCATGTTCTTCGTGGTGGCGTCGGTTTTGTTTTTCGACTTCTTCCCGCTCACTGCGGTGATGATCATCGCGCTGGCTTTGCTGGACGACCTGCCGATCATGACGATCGCCTACGACCGTGCGCTGGCGGCGGAGAAGCCGGTGAAGTGGGACATGCCGCGGGTGTTTTTGATCTCCTCGGTGCTGGGCATCTTCGCGGTGATCGAGAGTTTTGTCCTCCTGTTCATGGGGAAATACCAATACCACCTCGACTCCGGGCACATTCAGACGATGATGTTTTTGCAGCTTGTGGCCGGCGGGCATTTGTTGCTCTTCGTGACGCGGACGGTCGGGCCGTTCTGGCGGCCGCCGTATCCGGACCCGCGGTTGTTCTGGGCGATCGTGGGCACGCAGGTGATCGCGGTGCTGGTGTGCGGGATCGGTGCGGGCGACGTGGTGCCCGCGCTGCCGTGGGAAATTATCGGATGGGTGTGGGTTTACAATATCGCGTGGATGTTTGTCCTCGATCTTGTGAAGTTGAGCCTCTACCGCGTGCTCAACAACTGGAACCTCCACGGCGGCACGTCGTTCTTCGACCGCATCCGCATCCCGCTCGCCCACTACGGTGGCCTGCACCAGCGCCGGTGAACCAGGTCAAAGACACGCTGCGCGCGTCGGTCCGCATCGGCTTCGACGGGCGCGTTTACAAACAATTCCGGGGCCCGCGGGCCGCCGAGCGGTTCGCCAACGAGGTGCGTGTCCTCAAGTATCTCGAGGAACGCGGATGCCCGTTCGTGCCGCGCCTGCTGGATTCCAACGCGGACGAATTGTGGATCGTCACCTCGAATTGCGGGAGCCGCGTCGAGCACATCGACAGCCGCCGCACGGCCGAACTTTTCGCCGAACTCGAATCCTTCGGCGTCCGCCACGACGACCCCGAGGCCCGCAACATCACGTATAACAACCGCGCCGGTCGCTTCTGCATCATCGACTTCGAGTTCGCCACCATTCTGGAAAATGACCCATCCGCTCCAGCTTGAATGGTCGGGCCAGACCGACCGCGGCCGCGTCCGCAAAAACAACGAGGACGCGTTCCTCTGTCTGGAATTCGACGCACGCGAGGTGCGCTACCTCGGCAAGCACGGAAGCGCCTCGCTCGCGCACAGCGATTTTGTTTTCGCCGTCAGCGACGGTATGGGCGGCGCGGCGGCGGGGGAATTCGCAAGCCGGATCGCGGTCGAAAAAATCACGCGACTGCTGCCGGCCTCCTACGCCCGCTCGGCGACCGGTCTGGCCGAGGGGGCGGCCGACGTGCTCCAGGAACTCTTCGGCGAAATCCACGAGGCGCTGAGCTACCTTGGCTCGTGCTACGAGGAATGCGCGGGCATGGGAGCCACGCTCACCCTTTGCTGGATCACGCCGGGCTGGCTCCACTTCGGCCACATCGGCGACAGCCGGCTCTACTACCTGCCCGGCGACGGCGCGCCCATGCGCCAGCTCACCCACGACCACACCCATGTCGGCTGGCTCCAGCGCACCGGCAAAATCAACGAACGCGAGGCCAAGACGCACGGAGCCCGCAACGCCCTCCAGAAGGCGCTCGGAGCCGGCCACCAATTCGTGGACCCGCAGACCGGCTCGGTCGGCCTCGAGCCCGGCGACCGGTTCCTGCTTTGCACGGACGGTCTTGTGGACGGTTTCTTCGACGCGCGGCTGGCCGAGCGGCTCGCGTCGGTGGCACCCGGGGCTGCTGGGATCGCGGGCGAGTTGGTCGCCGAGTCGGTGTCCCACGCCGGCCGCGACAACACGACCGCGCTTGTGGTCACGTTCCCAGGTTGATCATCCCAGCTCCCATTCGAGCGATAAAACCACCAAACCTTCCCGCATGGGACGCACAAGCGGAATTTGTCGGACCCCGACGGAGCGGGGTCCCTAGTGTGCCCGGCATGGGCATGAACAAGTCAGGAAAAAAAAATGAGGGGAGATCTAAAAACTCGGTCAATGTTAGGATAAACACATGCGAAAAATCTGTCCTCGTTTCTGATTCTG
>Ga0114939_10000329_pt1 | contig 40422 bp, 39 predicted proteins | sample AshMeaCrysSpring_FD_87196 | JGI IMG/M metagenome (GOLD analysis project Ga0114939, IMG submission 87196) | Groundwater microbial communities from Big Spring, Nevada to study Microbial Dark Matter (Phase II) - Ash Meadows Crystal Spring | ecosystem: Environmental > Aquatic > Deep subsurface >...
CCGTCGATGACTACCACAAGCTCCAGTCCGGGATCGCGCGCAGTGCCGTGCGTCCGTCGATCACTGTCTTCGCGGAGCGCCCGGTGAGCGGAGCGTCCTTCACCTGATGGGGCTTCGGCATCACGGTCCAGGGCGGGTCGCCGCGGCTGCTCTCCGCCACTGCGAGCCCCCGGACCACGGCATCACCCTTCCGGGTTAGCCCTACCGTGCGAGTGCGCCCCAGCTCTCGCCCGCCGTCTCTCGAGAACTAAGGCGATCCGACCTCCTGGAGTCGGGTGCGGCTGAACCGACGTGAAAAATCACTCTGCATCGGTCACCGATCCGTTGCGCCGGCACGCGCATCGTCCGACCTGCACGGGCACCTCAGCGGTGCCGCGGTCGTCGGATCGACGGAGGACTCATGCGACCGGCCGGTCATCGTCGGCCATTCGATGGGCGCGCTGGTCGCCATGCAGTACCTTCGCACGCGCGGCACGGCGAACGTCGCCGCCCTCTGCGTCGTCGATCAGTCGCCGTGCATCGTGACGAGCCGCGGTTGGTCGCTCGGCCTGTACGGTCGCTTCGCCCGCCGGCGGAGCGCGCGCTTCGTCGCGCAGTTGCGCGCGGACTTCGGCGAGACGGTGCTGCGCATGCTCGCGCTCGGCCTGAACGCCCGGGCGCGCGAGGAGCACCTGCTGAACGCGAGCCACATCGTGCGCGCGCGGCGGGCGCTCCGCGAGCGCGACGGCTCGGCGTTGGCGCATCTCTTCGCGAGCCTCGCACGCGCCGACTTCCGCAGCCTCGTACCGACGCTTGACTGCCCGGTGCTGGTGGTGCTCGGCGGCAAGAGCCACCTATTCCCTTCGCGCGAGCACGCCGATTACTGGCGTTCCGCGGCGCGCAGTGCGCGCGTGGAAACCGACGGTGCGGCAGACCACTTCCCACATCGGACGCATGCGGAGCGGCTCGTCGCGGACCTGCGGGCGCCGGTCGCGACCGCCACGGACGAATCGGAGCCAGGGACCGAACGACCGGATGCAGGGGCGCACGCGAAACGCGAGCGTCCGGCAGCGGCTCCCGCCCGGGAAGGCGCTCCGTAGTATCCGGGTTGCCCGCGGTCGTCGGGTGCCATCGCTGCGAGCACGCTCGTCGCCGCCGTGCTCCGCTGATCAGCCCGCAGAGCGACCGCGCGCGAAAAAAGAACGCGGCGGACCCTGAGGTGCGCCGCGCTAATGAGGAGCTGTGAAGCCGGATTCCGAACGCACACGCTCGCTCGAAATCCGTGGGCGTCGCCGGGGAGGGCGCCAACCCAACACCATTATGGAAACGGGAAGCGCGGGGCGCCATACGTCAGATGGCCTAGCCGATTCGGACCAGTGCTTCGCATCGTTAACACTTTCGTCGGCGAGGGCGCCCTTCCGTCTGCGAAGCACGACGTTTCTTCATACTGTGGAGCCGGGAAGCCCTTCGCAACGGCTATCGCAATGGCTTCGCGTAGCGTGCCGACGAAGCCATTTCGTGATCGATGAGCGCCCGGAGCTTGGCCGGCGCGACCGGTTTTGCGAGCAGCCTGAATCCGCGCGACTTGGCCTCTTGCATATGGTCGGGCGTCGTGCTCCCGGTGACGACGACCGCCGGCACGTTCACGCCCCACTGCTCCCGCACGGCCTCGATGGCGTCCGCGCCCGTCCCGCCGGCGCCGAGGCGGTAATCGGCGACGATGAGGTCGGGCGCGCGCTCAAGGCCGCGCGTCGCGACGAGCGATTCCTCGAACGAAGCCGCGGTAACGACCTGCGCACCCCAACCGCGGAGCAGAGTGCGCATGCCCTCGAGGATGGGCGTCTCGTCGTCGATGACGAGCACGGTGCGGCCTGTGAGCCCCTCGCCGCGCGGCGCGGCCGCCTCGATGCGCGTCGGCGCGACGTTCGCGGCATCGCCCCGCGGCAGCACGAGTCTGAATCGCGTACCGCGCCCGACGCGCGAGGTGAGCGAGAGCTCGGCGCCGAGAAGCGTCGCCAGTCGCTTCACTATCGCAAGGCCGAGGCCGAGCCCCTTGCGCCGGTCGCGTCCGGGGTTGTGGACCTGGAAGAACTCCTCGAAGATGCGTCCTTGGTCTTCAGCGGGAATGCCGATGCCGGTGTCCCAGACGTCGAGCCAAACCGCGTAGTGGCGCGCTCGCGCGACGAGGAGCACGCCGCCCTCGCGCGTATAGCGCAGGGCGTTCGAGACCAGGTTGCGCAGGATACGTTCCACCAGCACCGGGTCGGAGTCGAGGTGCAGTCGGCTGGGCCGGATGGAGAGGCGCAGGAAGCGCTCGTCCGCTTCGGGCGCGAAATCGGTACGCAACCGCACGAGGATCGGCTCGAGCGCGAAATGCCGGCGGTTGACCTTGATGACGCCAGCGTCGATGCGCGAGATGTCGAGCAGCTCGTTGAAGAGCGCGTCGAGTGCGTTCACCGATGCGTTGATGCTCTTTACGACGTTCATGACGTCGGGGTCTTGCACCTTCTCCGACAGCGCGGCGGCGAAGAGTCCCAGCGCGTGCAGCGGCTGCCGCAGGTCGTGGCTCGCCGCAGCGAAGAACTGCGTCTTCGAGCGGTTGGCGATCTCGGCTTGCGTGCGAGCGATCTCCGCCGACGCGCGCGCCACTTCCAGGGCCTGGTTGCGCTCCGCGAGCGTGTGTGCCAGCGCCTCGTTCTCGAAGCGGTTGCGCAGCGACTGCACCAGCGCGCTGTTGTAGTTGCGACCGAAGGCGACGATGCCGAGCGTCGCAATCGCGGTGATCAGCGCGAGCAGCAGGTGCAGCGGCTCGCCCTCGGCGACGTTGCGCGCGACGATCGGGACAAGCGCCGGCAGCACGAAGGCGTAGAACGACGGCAGGTGCGAGCCGATCAGCAGCACGGCCGCTGAGGTGACCGCGAACACGCTGACGATCAGCATGGTCTGCATCACCGGTGAGGCGGCGAAGAAGAGCAGCGTCGCAGCGCCCCAGACGCATCCCGAGATCCCGGACCCCACCGCCCAGTACATGCCGTACCGGCGCGCCTCGCCCGGCGGGAACCCGCCCTCGCTGCGGAAATGGCGGTACAGCAACACGCGCCAGGTCTGGTTGGCGAGCATGACCGCGGTCCAGACGACGAGCTTCTGCTTGAACGGGTCGCCCCAGAAGATCGCCGCGAAGAGGAAGGTCCCGACGAGCGAAGCGCCGATCGACACCGGCAGCTGCTCGTAGAGCAGGCGGACCTGGGCCTCTTCGACACGCGCGTCGAAGTCGCCCTGGGCGGCGGTATGCACCGCCGTGGCGTTCAACGCTTCCGGGATCGTGGGCACGGTGCAGGCGCAGGCGCGAGACGCGGCCCCGCGGGCAGCGGGGCTGAGCCGTCGCACTCTACCTGCTCGCTCGCCGGCTGGCGACGTCCGCCGGCGTGCCGATCAGGACTCGACGGCTGCCCGCGCCCCGCGCGTGGCGGGCGCGGCCTCCGGCACCGCTCCCCGTGACCACGCCGGCCGGAAAGCTAGGACCCGCCCCCGCGGGCCGAACACCCGCGCACCGGTCGTCCATCGCGGGAGGACCGCGCCTTGCGCATCGCTCACCATCGTCGTTGCGAGCAGCGCCTCGCGTTCGTGCTCGTCGCGGAAGTCGGCGTCCGTGAGCGGCACCCGCTCCGGGGGCTCCAGGTCACGGCCGGCTATGAAGGTGCGTCCGAGGGGCAAGGGCTGGCGGTCGAATAGCGTCTCGTAGAGGTCGAGCAGCGCCGGCGCGAAGGCGCCACGGCGAAGCAGGCGCGGCAGGTCGTCGGCGAGCTTGCACGCCGCGGTTCGCAGCGAGTACACCTGCGCATGCACGGCGCGGAACGCTGCCACGAACGTCTCCGGGCTGCTGTGGGCAGGGGGTACCGCAAGCGTGTAGCCGTTGAGGTCGACGAGCGGGACATCCGCCAGCAAGGCACCGCGGCCGCGCGCAGCGAGCTCGCGGAAATGCGGCGTGCCCGGCAGTGGCGTCTCGAACGCGAGATAGGGCGCCGTGTGCAGGCCGGCGTCGACCAGTGCGCGCGGGATCGCCTCGAGGTCCTCGATCCGATCCGTCTGCGGCGAAAGCATCAGACCGGCGGTCAGGAGGATGCCGCGTGCGCGCGCGGCGTCGACGACGCGCCGGACGTCGTCGATGACGTTCTGGCGTTTGCGCATGCCCTCGAGCACGGCGGGATTGAAGCTTTCGAGGCCGAAGTAGAGCATCCCGCAGCCGCTCGCCGCGAGCCGGTCGAGCATCCGCGTATCGCGCAGCACGTTGAAGGTGATGCAGCTCGACCAGCGGATGTCCAGTGGCACGAGCGCGTCGCAGAGCGCTTCGAGCCAGCCCGGGTTGCCGCCGATGTTGTTGTCCATGAACCCGACGAGACGGCGTTTCCACGCCGGCGCGCGCCCCACGAGCATCGCCTGGGCGGCGCGGATGTCACGCACGACGTGCTCGACCGGCCGCACGTGATAGCGGGTGCCCAGTCCGGTAAGCGTGCAGAAGCTGCAGGTGAACGGGCAGCCGCGCGTCGCCTCGAGCGAGATCGGCACCATGGGGTCGCCGCGGACGAGGTCGAAGCGCGGCGTCGGCAGCCCCTGGGGATCGTAGGCGGCCGATCGGTAGACGGGCGCGAGGCGGCGTTCGCGGAAGTCGCGGAACAGGCGCGGCACGACGCCTTCGGCGTCGCCGACCGCGAGTGAGTCGAACCACGGCGCGCAGAGCGCGGGAAAGCCGCTCGCGAGCGGCCCGCCGAGCACGGTCTTCGCCCCCCGGCGACGGTAGTAATGCGAGATCTGCCGCGCACGGTCGAAGTCGGAATGCAGCGCGGAGAGGAACAGGAGGTCGTAGTCGCGCGACCAGTCGGGGTCTTCCCAGGTGTCGTTGACGACCTCGATCTCGACGTCCGCGGGCAGGAGCGCGGCCACGAGGGGGCCGACCTGCGGTTGCAGCGCGCCGCGATGATGCCCGCCACGCCGATGGTAGTCGGTGAACACCGAGACGATGCCGACGCGCACGCCTTGTCTCCGCCGCGATAGTGGTGGGCGCGATTCTGCGCAGCCGGCGCCAAGCAACTACAAGGGGAAGCGCGGCGCGAATGCGTACGGGTGCGCATTCGCGGGGCCGCGCGGGCCCTCGCCCGGGGCAGCGCGGCCGTTCGGCATGTCAGAGGTACGCAGGACGCGAGCTGGCGGCGGTGGCGAACCCGCGGCGCCTTCAGCCGTTCGAAAGGCCCGCCGCTGCGCCGTCAGGCAGAGCCATCACCCCGTCTCTACGTCCTCGCTTCCTTGCCGGCGAAGCCGTCGAACTCGAGCCCGAGGCGGCTCGCCTCGATCACCGCCTGGGTGCGGTTGGCGACGTTCAGCGCCCGCAAGATCGCGGCGACGTGGATCTTCACCGTGCCCTCGGCGAGGTTCAGATCGCGGCAGATCAGCTTGTTCGGCTTGCCCTGGAGCATGAGCGCGAGCACCTGCGCCTGGCGATCGGTGAGACCGAGATCCCGGGGCGTGCGCGGACGCGACGCGTAGCCCATCACCCGCGGTCGTCCCGGCTCGTCGAAAGTACTCCCGCCGAGCGCTTCGCGCGGGATGAACGGCGTGCCCGAGAGCACGATGCGCAGGGCGTGCAGCATCACGTCGTTGCTCGAGGACTTCGGGATGAAGCCCATGGCGCCGCCGTCGATGGCGCGCAGCACGTCCTCGGTCGCCTCCGAGCCCGACAGCACGACCACGGGGATCATCGGGTAGCCCGCGCGCAGTTCGGCAAGGAGGCTGAACCCCTCCGCACCCGGAAGGTTGAGGTCGAGGAGCATCAGGTCGGCATCGACGTGCGAAGCGGCGAGCTCGCGCGCGCCGTCGGCGTTGTCCGCCGTGAACACCTGGACCTCCTCGTCCAGCTGCTTCAGAACGTGGTGTAACGCCTCCAGGATCAGCGGATGGTCGTCGACGACGAGGATCTTCACGGCGCGCACCCCGGCGTATTGTTGATCTGAGCCGCGGATACTAGCACCTCCCGGAAAAAAGGTTTTACGGACAACCACTTCGCGTGCGCCGGCGTCCTTGGAGGCAAGAAACGCCGTTGATGCAATGAGACTTTGCGCCTAGTCCATGCGGCTAGTCCGAACGGATGATGGCCACCCGCCATCGCGCGCGCGACGCGCGGGCACAATCGAACAAGGGGTCCCCGGGCGCCATCAGGCGCCCTCGCAGTATCCCCGACCCGCCACCTGCCGCTGCCCGCCTTCGCCCTTCTCGATGCGCATCCTGATCGTCGACGATCACCCGCTCATCCGCGAAGGCCTGGCGAACGTGCTCGCCGAGCTCGACCAGACGGCGGTGGTCACCGCCGCAGGCAACGCAGCCGACGCACTCGCGCAACTCACCGCCGAACCGGATCTGTCGCTGGTGCTCCTCGACCTCGCGCTCCCCGGCGTCGACGGCCTGAGCCTGCTCGAGCAGGTGCGCGCCGCGCGGCCCGACGTGCCGGTCGTAGTGCTCTCGGGCACCGACAGCCGCGAAACGGTGCTGGCATCCATCGAGCTCGGCGCCATGGGCTTCATCTCGAAGCGTTCGCCCACGCGGGTGCTCGTGAACGCGCTCCGGCTCGTGCTCGCCGGCGGCGTCTACGTGCCGCCGGAGGTGCTCGACGGGCCCGGCATGGCGGTCGAGCAGCGCGCGGCGGAGAGCGCCAAGTCCGACGACGCGCGGCTGTCGCTGGCAAACCTGGAACAGCTCGGCCTGACGGACCGCCAAGCCGCGGTGCTAGCGCTCATCATCGAGGGCAAGCCGAACAAGATGATCTGTCGCGAGCTCGATCTCGCCGAGGGCACGGTGAAGACCCACATCTCCGCGATCCTGCGCGCGCTCGATGTCACCAACCGCACGCAGGCGGTGTACAAGCTGGCGACGCTCGGCGTGCGCATTCCGGCGCTCGCGATCGGCAGCCGCTCGCGTCCTGCGCAGGATTGAGCACGCCCCCACGCGCGGCGCCGCGCGATGCGGCTCAGCGAACCACGGTGCTGTCCGGGCGCTGTGTCGGCGGGCCGCTGCGCGCGGCCGCGAGCGCGGCGACGAGATCCGCTGACGAGACCGGCTTGTGCACGAGCTCGAGGCCTGCCTCTGCCACCGCCTTGAGCACATCGGGTCCGATGTCGCCGGTGAGGATGACCACCGGCACGGGGCCGAATTCGTCGCGGATGGCGCGAGCCGCGTCCAGCCCGTCGCGGCTTTCGCCGAGACGATAATCGGTGAGGAGCGCGTCCGGGACGCCGCCCGCCGCCTTCCACGCCGCCACCGCCTCGTCGACCCCACCTGCCGTGACCGCGCTCGCGCCAAGCGCGCCGAGGAGCGAGGCGACGCCCTCGCGTACCTCGGGATCGTCGTCGATCACGAGGTAGCGGCGGCCCGCGATCACCGCATCCGACCGGGCCGCCCCCGCATCATGACGAAGCAGGCCCTGCGGTGCGGCACGCGGCAGCGTGACCGCGAACAACGTGCCGCGCCCGACGCGCGAGCGCACCGAAACGTCGATGCCGAGCAGCCGGCAATAGCGGTCCACGATCGCGAGCCCCAGCCCGAGCCCCTTGTCGCGCGCGCGACCCGGATTCGCGAGCTGCACGAACTCGCGGAAGATCTCCCGCTGCAGCGGCTCGGGAATGCCGAAGCCCGTGTCCCAAACCTCGATGCGCAGCGCGGTGCCCGCCCGTCGGCAACCGATCAGCACGCCGCCGCGATCGGTGTAGCGCAGCGCGTTCGAGACGAGGTTGGCGAGGATGCGCTCGAGCATGAACGGATCGGTCCTCGCCCACATGCGGGAGCGGCGCACGGTGAACGCCAGCCCCTTCTCGGTGGCCACCCCGGAGAACGTCTCGCGCACGGCGTCCAGGACGCGCGCGACCGGGAACGATTCGACCTGGGGCGTCACCACGCCCGCATCGAGCTTGGAGATGTCGAGCAGCGCGTCGAGCACGCTCGCCAGGGCGTTGACCGATCGCTCGATGCGATCGGCGAGCGCAAGGATGTCGGGGCTGCGCGCACGCAGGCGCAGGGTCATCGCAAACAGGCCGAGCGCCTGGATCGGCTGCCGCAGGTCGTGGCTCGCCGCGGCGAGGAACTGCGTCTTGGCGCGATTGGCGTTTTCGGCCGTCTCCTTCTGGCGCGAGAGCTCGGCGGTCGCCTCCGCCACGCGCCGCTCGAGGTCGCGGCGCGCATTCGCCAGCGAGACCACCATGTCATTGACGCCGGCCTCCAGCGCTCCGAGCGCGCCCGGGCTCGTCGCCGCGGCGCGCGCGGACAGGTCGCCGCGCTCGACGCTCGACACGGTCTGCGCGAGGCGCAGCACCGGCCGGGTCACGGTGCGTCCGAGCCATTGCGCGAGCGCCACTGCGAGGCCAAGCGCGGCGAGGGCGATGAGCGCCGCATTGCGCCACAGCGCGAGCTTGCGGCTCTCGAGCGGCTCGAGCGAGATGCGCACGAGCACGCCGCCGACCGGCGGCACCGGCGCCTGTGCCGCTCGCAGCGTCCCCTGGGCCGCGTGGTCGCCCTGCGCCTCGATGGGCGCGTAGAACTGCAGCTCGTCCTTGGCGCTCCGGACGAGCGTCGCCGAGCGCGGCAGCGGTGCGCGGATCAGCTCGGCTGCCCCGCCGCCGGCGCCGGCGGATGCAAGGACGCGCCCTCGCGCGTCGACGATCGCCACCGCATCCACCTGGTGCTCGCGCACGGCCGACGAGGCGAGGGACGCGAGCAGATCCGCCTGGGCGCTGTCGGTACCGTACGCGGCGGCGCCGGCCAGCTGCCGCGCGACGGCGAAGCCGCGCTCGCGCATGCTCGCCTCGAGCTCGACGATGCGCGCGGCGGTGAAGTACCACGCGAGCGCGATCGCGATCAGGGCGATCGGCAGTGCCGCCACCAGCAGCACGCGCGTGGCAAGGTCGAGTCGCCCGAGCATGGCGTTCGGCCGCTTGTCGAGGACTTACGGAACCGGCTGAAAGCCGCGTTCGTCGCGACGTTCCCTTTTCGCGCTCAGGCAGGAAAAGGGGCGGGGGGTGGCTACGCGGTCACACATACGCAGGCGCAACGGTTAAGCGCTCGCCCGTTGCGCGCCCGGGGTCGTCATCGGGGCGCGGCTTCCCTGGGGGGGCGCAGCGCGCACGAGGCGGGACGCCGGACGTCTGGATGGCAGTGCAACCGCTCATGGGCGCAACGACGACTTCGAACGCGACGAGAGAGCCCGGCGCGCGCGCGACCCACATCACCGCGAGCGGGCGGGTCGGGGCGCACGTGCCTGCGGATGGGACTCCAAGCTTCGACTCCTCGGGTTGCCGGGCCGGTCTTGCGACAACAGCCAGAGCTGCCGCGCCGTCCCCGGACGCGAGCTTACGCAAGAGGTCGAAGCGTTTCGATCATCCGGATGGATGATGTCGGTTGGACAAACAGGGACCGCCTCCGCGCGTGTCCATGTCGAACGCGGACAGGCCGAGACCTCTCGATGGCGGGGGGAGCACGCACGGGTTCCGGGCCGGAGCGAGAAGCTCCAACGCAAGGAAGCGGCACCTACAACCCGAGCCGACGCCAGATCTCCACCGTTAGCGCTGCCTGGTTCATCGTGTAGAAGTGCAGGCCCGGCGCGCCGCGGTCGAGGAGCGTCCGGCACAGTTCGGTGACGACGTCGAGCCCGAACGCGCGGATCGACTCGACGTCGTCGGCGTAGCCGGCGAGCTTCATCCGCAGCCAGCGCGGGATCTCGGCGCCGCACGCGTCCGAGAAGCGGGCGAGCTGCGCGAAGTTGCCGATCGGCATGATGCCCGGAACGATCGGCAGGTCGAGGCCGGCCGACTCGCACTCATCGACGAACCGCAGGTAGGCGTCGGCATTGTAGAAGTACTGCGTGATCGCGGCGTCGGCGCCGGCTTGCACCTTGCGCTTGAAGTTGGCGACGTCGTCGTCGTGGCCGCGCGACTGCGGGTGCGTCTCCGGGTAGCACGCGACCTCGATGCGGAACCAGTCGCCGGTCGTCTTGCGGATCAGCTCGACCAGCTCGTTGGCGTAGCGAAGCTCGCCGGCGCTCGCGCTTCCCGAAGGCAGGTCGCCGCGCAGCGCGACGATGTGCCGGATGCCGTTCGCCTTGTAGCGCTCCAGGATCGCCGCGATGTCGGCCCGCGTCGAGCCGATGCACGAGAGATGCGGCGCGGCCTGCTGCCCCGACGCCTGGATCTCGAGCACGGTCTCGAGCGTCCGGTCGCGGGTGGAGCCGCCGGCGCCGAAGGTCACCGAGAAGAACTCCGGCTTCAGCGCCGCGAGCTCGGCGCGCGTGGCGCGCAGCTTCTCCACGCCCTCCGGCGTCTTCGGCGGAAAGAGCTCGAACGAGTAGGTGCGGCGATGGCGCTTCTGCGTTTCCAAGGGTTCCCGGGCGGGCGCACGGCGTGCGCGGGGCTTGGACCCTGCGCCGCCGTCGCTCGCGAGCCTCCGTCTGCTTGAGTGGCGGAGCAGGCGGCGCCGTGTACGGTGCCGCCTGCGACTCGGCTGATTCGCGCCCGCTGCGCGCGTGCGGCGGGCAGCGCCGGCGCGACCTAGTAGCGGTAGGTGTCGGGCTTGTACGGACCCGACTTCGCCACGCCGATGTAGCTCGCCTGCTCCTCGGAGAGCTCGGTGAGCTGCGCATTGAGCTTCTTGAGCTGCAGGCGCGCCACCTTCTCGTCGAGGTGTTTCGGCAGCACGTACACGCCGACGGGGTACTGGTCGGTGCGTGTGAAGAGCTCGATCTGCGCGATCGTCTGGTTCGCGAACGAGCTCGACATCACGTAGCTGGGGTGACCGGTGCCGCAGCCGAGGTTCACGAGCCGTCCCTTCGCGAGCACGATGATGCGCTTGCCGTCGGGAAAGATCACGTGATCGACCTGCGGCTTGATCTCATCCCACTTGTACTTCTCGAGCGAAGCGATGTCGATCTCGTTGTCGAAGTGGCCGATGTTGCAGACGATCGCCTGGTCCTTCATCTTCGCCATGTGGTCGTGCGTGATCACATGGTAGTTGCCGGTCGCGGTGACGAAGATGTCCGCCTTGTCGGCGGCGTAGTCCATGGTGACGACGCGATAGCCTTCCATCGCCGCCTGCAGCGCGCAGATCGGGTCGATCTCGGTGACCCACACCTGCGCCGACAGCGCGCGCAAGGCCTGCGCCGAGCCCTTGCCCACGTCGCCGTAGCCCGCGACCACCGCGATCTTGCCGGCAACCATGACGTCGGTCGCCCGCTTGATGCCGTCGACCAGCGACTCGCGGCAGCCGTAGAGGTTGTCGAACTTGCTCTTCGTGACCGAATCGTTGACGTTGATCGCCGGGAAGGCGAGCTTGCCTTCCTTGGCCATTTGGTAGAGGCGCTTCACGCCGGTCGTGGTCTCCTCGGTCACGCCCTTCACCTGCTTGAGGCGCGCCGAGTACCAGCCGGGCTGCGATGCGAGGCGCTTGCGGATGGCGGCGAAGAGCACCCGCTCCTCCTCGCTCGTCGGCTTCGCGATCACCGACGGGTCGCTCTCCGCCCAGGTGCCGAGGTGCAGGAGCAGCGTCGCGTCGCCGCCGTCGTCGAGGATCATGTTGGCCTGCCTGCCCTCGGGCCACTCGAAGATGCGGTGGGTGAAATCCCAGTACTCCTCGAGCGACTCGCCCTTGAACGCGAACACCGGTGTGCCTTCGGCGGCGAGCGCGGCGGCGGCGTGGTCCTGGGTCGAGAAGATGTTGCACGAGGCCCAACGGACCTGGGCGCCGAGCGCCTGCAGCGTCTCGACGAGCACGGCGGTCTGGATGGTCATGTGCAGCGAGCCCGCGATGCGCGCGCCCTTCAACGGCCGGCTCGCGGCAAACTCCTCGCGGATGGCCATGAGGCCGGGCATCTCGGTCTCAGCGATGCGGATCTCGCGACGGCCCCACCCGGCGAGGGTGAGGTCGGCGACGTGGAAGTCCTGCGCGCGTTTCGGGTCGACGACAGCGTTCATGTGCAACTGGCTCCTGGGGCTGGGGCCGAACGCGTCGGGAGAGGGCACTAGCCGCTCGCCGACTCACGCGTCCCGCCACGAGTCAACGAGCGCCGTTCGAAAAAACCTGAGCCTGGCAGGGCCTTTGTCGCCCCGTTGCAGCGCTCCTCAGGAGGCCGGGATTGTAACCCCCGTCTGCGTCGGCGCTGCAACCGGCGCGCGTGAAGATGCCCCGGGCATCGGTCATTGTTCACGTGCCGCACGGGCGCCCGGCCGGCGCTATGCTCGCTGGCGCGTCGGCCCGTCCGCGGTCGCCGATCCCCGTTGGGAGCTCGCATGAACCTGCTCGAACCCATTGTTGCCGCCCATGCGGAGCTCGCTGCCATCCGCCGCGACATCCACGCCCATCCCGAGCTCTGCTTCGAGGAGCGCCGCACCTCCGACCTGGTCGCGCAGAAGCTCACGGAGTGGGGCATCCCGATCCACCGCGGCTTGGGGAAGACCGGCGTCGTCGGCATCGTCAGGAACGGCACGTCCGATCGCGCCGTGGGCCTGCGTGCCGACATGGACGCGTTGCCGATGAGCGAGTTCAACACCTTCGTGCACGCGTCGAAGCACGCGGGGTGCATGCACGCCTGCGGCCATGACGGGCACGTGGCGATGCTGCTCGCCGCTGCCCGCCACTTCGCGAACCACCGCAACTTCGACGGTACGGTGTATCTCGTCTTCCAGCCAGCCGAGGAAGGCGGCGGCGGGGCGCGCGAGATGATCCGCGACGGCCTGTTCGAGCGCTTTCCCATGGAGGCGATCTTCGGGATGCACAACTGGCCCGGGCTGCCCGCGGGACAGTTCGCGCTGCGCGCCGGGGCGGTCATGGGCTCTTCCAACGAGTTCAGGGTCGTCGTCCGCGGCAAGGGCTCGCACGCCGCGCTACCGCACAACGGACTCGACCCCATCCCGGTCGCCTGCCAGATCGTGCAGGCGTTCCAGACGATCCTCACGCGCAACAAGCGGCCGGTCGAGGCGGGCGTCATATCCGTGACGATGATCCATGCCGGCGAGGCCACGAACGTCGTGCCCGACTCTGCCGAGATGCAGGGCACGGTGCGCACCTTCACGCTCGAGACGCTCGACCTGATCGAGCAGCGTATGCGCGAGATCGCGGAGCACACCGCGGCCGCGTTCGGCTGCGAGTGCACGTTCCTGTTCGCGCGCAACTATCCGCCCACGGTCAACCATGCCGCGGAGACCGACTTCGCACGCGGAGTGATGGCGGAGATCGTCGGCGCCGAGAACGTGCGCGACTTCGAGCCGACGCTCGGCGCCGAGGACTTCGCGTACTTCCTGCTCGAGAAGCCTGGCTGCTACGTCGTGATCGGCAACGGCGACGGCGACCATCGCGAGCGCGCCGCCGGTCCGTGCGTGCTGCACAACCCTCACTACGACTTCAACGACGAGCTGATCCCGCTCGGCGCGACCTACTGGGTGCGGCTCGCGGAGCGCTGGCTCGCCACGCCGCGCTGATGAGGCCCGGGACCGGGAAGGCGCAGCGAGCGTTCTCCCGCTCTTTCGAGCGTGACGAAAACAGAAGGGGCGCCGCGGCGCCCCTTCTCGCTCCCACCGTACGGTTCGTCAGGCCGGTACGGCGGCACGCTTGATGCCGGCGTCGGCCGCGAGCGCCGCCGCCTTGTCGGTGCGCTCCCAGGTGAACTCCGGCTCCTCGCGGCCGAAGTGCCCGTAGGCGGCGGTCTTCTCGTAGATCGGCCGCAGCAGGTCGAGCATCTGGACGATACCCTTCGGCCGCAGGTCGAAGTGCTTCTGCACCAGCTCGGCGATCTTCTCGTCGGAGACCTTGCCGGTGCCCGACGTCGTGACCATCACCGACGTCGGACGCGCCACGCCGATGGCATAGGAGACCTGCACGAGGCACTTCGAGGCGAGGCCCGCGGCAACGACGTTCTTCGCGACGTAACGCGCCGCGTAGGCCGCGGAGCGGTCCACCTTCGAGGGGTCCTTGCCCGAGAACGCGCCACCGCCATGCGGGGCCGCGCCGCCGTAGGTGTCCACGATGATCTTGCGGCCCGTCAGGCCGCAGTCGCCGTGCGGGCCGCCGATGACGAAGCGGCCGGTCGGGTTGACGAGGTACTTCAGCTCGCCCTTCACGAGCGCCTTCGGCAGCACCGGCTTGATGACCTCCTCGATCACCGCCTGCGTGAGCTCCGCGTGGGCTATGTCGGCGTCGTGCTGCGTCGAGAGGACCACGGTATCTATCGCTTCCGGCTTGCCGTCGACATAGCGCACCGTCACCTGCGACTTCGCGTCGGGACGGAGCCACGGCAGCCGCCCGTCGCGCCGCAGGAGCGACTGGCGCTCGACGAGGCGGTGCGAGAGGTAGATCGGTAGCGGCATGAGCTGTGGCGTCTCGTCGCACGCATAGCCGAACATGAGGCCCTGGTCGCCCGCGCCCTGCTCGAGGTTGAGGCCGCGCCCCTCGTCCACGCCCTGGGCGATGTCCTGCGACTGCTTGTCGTAAGTGACGAGCACCGCGCAGGCGCGGTAGTCCATGCCGTAGTCGGCGTTGTCGTAGCCGATGCGCTTCACCACGCCGCGCGCGATCTGCTGGTAGTCGATGTGCGCCCCGGTGGTGATCTCGCCGGCGAGGACGATCAGGCCGGTGTTGACGAGCGTCTCGGCCGCGACGCGCGAATGCTTGTCCTGCGCGAGGATCGCATCGAGAATCGCATCCGAAATCTGATCCGCGACCTTGTCGGGATGCCCCTCGGACACCGACTCTGAAGTAAAGAGATAGCTCGACATCACCTCGTTCCTGGAAGGGATGGGGTAGGACAATTACGGGTCGGGAAGAATAGCATGGCCGTTACCAGGCCCCTGTCCCAGAACGTCAAACCGGCGGGTGCGCGCCCTGGTCGTGCGCGTATGTCGACGGGCTGGGGCGACGTGCTTCGATGGCGGCCGACGCCGTATTGATGCAACTGGCCCGGCTGGCCGCAGGCGTTCCGCTGCAGCGCCTCCACGCTGCCGGTGCGCTCCTCGGGCGGCTCGCCTATCGCTTCTCGTCGCGGTTTCGCGCCAGGCTCGAAGACAATCTCGCGCAGGCCGGGTACACCGATCCGGTACTCGCCATCGCCGCGAGCACCGAGATCGGCAAAGGCGTGCTCGAGCTGCCGCGACTGTGGCTGCGCCCGCACGAGGAGGTCGCGAAGCTCGTCGTGCGCGTGGAGGACGAGGCGGTGCTCGCGCGCGCGCTCGCGCTCGGCTGCGGCGTCATCTTTCTCACGCCGCACCTCGGCTGCTTCGAGATCACCGCGCAGTGGTACACGCGCCGCGCGCCGCTCACGATCCTCTATCGCCCCCCGCGCAAGGCGGCACTTGCGCCGCTGATGCTCGCCGGCCGCAGCCGGTCCAACATGCGGACCGCGACGACCGACCTCGCCGGCGTGCGTACGCTGCTCAAGGCGCTGCGCGCGAAGGAGGCGATAGGCATGCTGCCCGACCAGGTGGCGAGCCGTGGCGAGGGGGAGTGGGCGCCGTTCTTCGGTCGCCCGGCCTACACCATGACGCTCGCCGTCCGGCTTGCGAAGAGCACGGGCGCGCCGATCGTGATCGCCTATGCGGAACGGCTGCCCGCCGCTGCTGGGTACGTGCTGCGCTTCCTGCCGATGCCCGAGCGCCGCGCCGAAGAGGGCGGCGGTGCATGGGTGAACCGCGCGATGGAGGACGTGGTGCGACGGCTGCCGGTGCAATACCTGTGGGCCTACAACCGCTACAAGCGACCCGCGGGTGCGGAGCCGCCGCCGGCGAGCGTCGAGCACAGGAGCACGGCGCCCTGATCGCGACCGGGCGTACCGGCGATGAGATGCATCCGGGAGAGCACGAGGGGACTTGCCCCCTCGAAGCCTGACGACTCGCTAGAATGCCCACGGCATCGTCACCCTTGCGCGCCACGCGCGAACGACGTGTCGATCCTCACGATGAAGCTCCGCTTCACCAAGATGCAGGGCGTCGGCAACGACTTCGTCGTCGTCGACGGCGTGCGCCAGGACGTCGTCATGACGACGACGCTCGCGCGCGCGCTCGCCGACCGGCACTTCGGGGTCGGCTGCGACCAACTGCTGCTCGTCGAGCCAACGGCGCGCGCGGGCGTCGACTTCCGCTATCGCATCTTCAACGCCGACGGTGGCGAGGTCGAGCAGTGCGGCAACGGCGCACGCTGCTTCGTGCGCTTCGTGCACGACCAGGGCCTGAGCGACCGGCGCGAGATCCGCGTGGAGACGCGCTCCGGGGTGATCGTGCCGCGGCTGGAGGCGAACGGCGAGGTGAGCGTCGACATGGGGGCGCCGGTGTTCGAGCCGGCGCGCGTGCCGTTCGACGCCAGCGGTCTCGTGCCGATCGGCGCGCGCGAGGTCGATGGCTATCGCGTGGCGCCTGCGGTGTGGCCTATCGACGTCGACGGCGTGCGCGTGGAAGCGACGGTGCTCTCCATGGGCAATCCCCACGCCGTGCAATTCGTCGCCGACGTTGCCGCCGCGCCGGTCGCTGCGCAGGGACCGCGCATCGAGTCGCACCCGCGCTTCCCCGCGCGCGTGAACGCGGGTTACGCGGAGGTCGTCGATGACGTGCGCATACGCTTGCGCGTCTACGAGCGCGGCGCCGGCGAAACGCTTGCCTGCGGCACCGGCGCGTGCGCGGCGGTCGTCGCGGGCATCCGCCGCGGGCTGCTGCAGGACAAAGTGCGCGTGGCGACGCGCGGCGGGGAATTGACGATCGCTTGGGCGGGCACGGACAATCACGTGATCCTCACCGGCCCGGCCGTGCGCGTGTTCGAGGGCGAAGTCGACGTCGACGCGCTGCTCGATTCCTTGCCGCGGGAGGCAGTGCCGGAAGCTGATCCACCCTCGGGGCGCGCATGAAGGCAGAAGAAGTCGCGGACTACCTGCGCAGTAATCCGGCGTTCTTCGCCCAGTACGCGGATCTCCTCGCGCAGGTCCACGTGCCGCATCCGCACGGCGGCCGCGCGATCCCCCTCGCAGAACGCCAGGTGCTGTCGCTGCGCGAGAAGTCGCGCGCCCTCGAGGCGAAGCTCGCCGAGCTGATCCAGTTCGGCGAGGAGAACGACGCCATCGCCGCGAAGGTGCACAAGCTCGCTCTCGGTCTGCTCGCGCCGGCCGAGCGCGAAGGCGTCGAGAGCGCTCTCGCGCAGCACCTGCGCGAGCACTTCGGCGTGCCGCAGGTGGCATTGCGGGTCTGGCACGGCGATACCGAGATGAAGGCCACCGTGGCGAGCTTGGAGCTGCGCGAGTACGCCGCTTCGCTGAGCCATCCCTATTGCGGCCCCAACAGCGGTTCGGAAGCGATGTCGTGGTTCGGCGAGGCGGCGCCGCAGGTGCGCTCGTGCGCCCTGGTGCCCCTGCGCCGCGAGGGCGAGACCTTCGGGCTGCTCGCCCTCGGCGCCGAGAGCGAGCGGCGCTTCTATCCCGAGATGGGCACCGTGTACCTCGAGCGCATCGGCGAAATGGCGAGCGTGGCGCTCGCCCGCGTGATCGGGTGAAGCGCCCGCACGCGCGGTCGGTTTCCGAGGCCAAGGCGGCGTCCGGCCCGACACGCACGGCGCGCAACGTCGATGCGCGCACCGAGGCACGCAACGCGTTCCTCGACCACCTCGCGCTCGAACGGCGGCTCTCGCCTGCGACGCGCCGCAACTATGCCCGCGACATCACGACCCTGTTCGCGCTACACCCTGCGGTTGCGCTGGAAGCGTTCGAGATCCATCACGTGCGCCGCGCCATCGCGCTGCTGCACTCGCGCGGTTTGCAGCCGGGGACACTCGGCCGCGCGCTCTCCGCGTGGCGAACGTTCTTCCGCTGGCTCGCACGCAAGCACGGCCTCCGTGCCGACCCCTGCAACGGCGTGCGCGCGCCCAAGGCCAGCCGGCCGTTGCCGAAGGCGCTCTCACCCGACGCGGCCGCCCGACTGCTCGACGCGCCTGCGCAAACCCCGCTCGAGCTGCGCGACCGCGCGATGTTCGAGCTCTTCTATTCCTCGGGCCTGCGCCTTGCCGAGCTCGTGGCCCTCGATCTGGACGCCGGTGCGACCATCGTGCGCGACGGCGACCTGACGGTGACCGGCAAGGGACGGCGGACGCGCACCGTGCCGGTGGGCGCTGCGGCGCGCGGGGCACTCTCGGCCTGGCTCGAGCGGCGCGACCGCCTCCGACCGCGCTCGACGGCGCTCTTCGTGGGCGCGCGCGGGGAACGCGTGCATCCCAGCGTGGTACGCGCGCGGCTCGCGCATCACGCACGGCGCGCGGGCCTCGAGCAGCACGTGCATCCGCATGTGCTCCGACACTCTTTCGCAAGCCACCTGCTCCAGTCCTCGGGCGATCTGCGCGCCGTGCAGGAACTGCTTGGGCACGCCAACATCGCCACGACGCAGGTCTACACGCATCTCGACTTCCAGCACCTGGCGCGCGCCTACGACCAGGCCCACCCGCGGGCGCGGCGCAAGTGAAGCCGGGGCGCGGTCGTGGCGAACGCCCGCCGCGGACACGGGGCGAATCGCGCGGCTTCCTCGGGCGCGGCAGCCGTCGCACAAGACCCGGAGAGTTCGCCGCCGCTGCAGTGCCGACCATCGCCGCTGCAGGTCGCCTGCCGCGGCTCCTGCTGCGCGAGGGGCGTGAGCGCTCGGTGCTGAAGGGGCATCCCTGGATATTCTCGGGCGCCGTGTTGCGCGTCGAAGGCGAGGCAGGCTCGGGCGACCTCGTCGAGGTGTGCGCGGCCGACGGCACACGGCTCGCGGTGGCGGGCTACAGTCCCAAGTCGCAGATTCGCGCGCGCGTCTGGACGCGCGAAGCGCTGGACGTCGACGCCGCTTTCCTCGCGTCGCAGGTGCGGGCGTCGGCGGCGCGGCGTGCAGCCCTGCTCGAAGCGGAAGCGCTCCGAGCCTGCCGCCTCGTGCACGGCGAGAGCGACGGCATCCCCGGCTTCGTCGCCGACCGCTATGGCGACGTCATCGTGGCCCAGGTGAGCTCGGCGGCGGCCGAGCGCGTGCGCGAAACACTCTTCACCGCACTCGTCGAGGCGACGGGCTGCGCGTGCGTGTACGAGCGATCCGAAGCCGAGGTGCGGGCGCTCGAGGGACTTCCCGCCCGCGCGGGGCTGGTGCGAGGCGAGAGCCCGCCTGACCGTGCGCTGATCCGCGAGCACGGTCGATCGTACGCCGTCGACGTCGTTGCCGGCCAGAAGACCGGGTTCTATCTGGACCAGCGAGAAAACCGCGCGCTCGTCGCCCGTCATGCCGAGGGCAGGGACGTCCTCAACTGCTTCTGCTACACGGGCGCCTTCAGCGTTGCGGCGCTTGCGGCCGGTGCGCGCAGCGCCTGCTCGATCGACAGCGCCGGAAGCGCCCTCGAGCTCGCCCGCGAGAACGCTGCCCTGAACGCCCTCGACCCGACGCGGATGCAATGGCTGGAGGCGGACGTCTTCACTGCATTGCGCGCGTTCAGGGCCGAGGGGCGCGACTTCGATCTGGTCGTACTCGATCCGCCCAAGCTCGCGCCCAGCGCGGCACACGCCGAGCGCGCGGCACGCGCGTACAAGGACGTGAACCTGCTCGCGCTGACCTTGCTGCGGCGCGGCGGACTGCTCTTCACATTCTCTTGCTCCGGCGGCGTGAGCAGCGAGCTGTTCCAGAAGATCGTCGCCGGCGCCGCCAGCGACGCCGGCGTCGATGCGCAGCTCCTCGGCCGCCTGCAGGCTGCGCCTGACCACCCGGCGCTGCTCTCCTTCCCCGAGGGCGAGTACCTCAAGGGCCTGATGCTGAGAAGGATTTGAGCTCGTCCGGCGACGCGGGCAAGTAGTGGCGCTGCACCCGCGCCACCGCTACAATCGCGCGCCTCGAGCGGGACGTCGGCCGGCCTCGGGAGCGCCGCTGTGCCGGTCATTCCAATCGCTTCGCGCGAGACGGGCGGGAGCGCAACGAACACCATGGCCAATGCTTCGATGGTGCCGGTCACCATCCTCACCGGCTTTCTCGGTGCGGGCAAGACCACGCTGCTCAACCGCATCCTGAAGGAGGAGCATGGGAGCCGCATCGCCGTCATCGAGAACGAGTTCGGCGAGGCGGGCGTCGACAACGAGATCCTGCTGCAGGACGACCGCGAGCAGATCGTCGAGATGAACAACGGCTGCATCTGCTGCACCGTGCGCGGCGACCTCGTGCGTATCCTCGGCGATTTGCGGACGAAGCGCGAGGACGGCGCGCTCGCGTTCGACCGCGTCATCATCGAGACCACGGGCATGGCCGACCCCGGCCCGGTGGCGCAGACGTTCTTCATGGACGAGGGAATCGGCGACTACTACCTGCTCGACTCCATCGTCACCGTCGTGGACGCGATCCACGGTGCGCGCCAGCTCGACGATTTCACCGAGGCGCAGGAGCAGGTCGCGTTCGCCGACCGCATCCTGCTCTCCAAGACCGACCTCGCGAGCGCGCCGGAGGTCGAGGCGCTCAGGCATCGCCTCGCCCGCATGAACCCGCGTGCGCCGATCAAGCCGGTGCACTTCGGCGTCGCGCCGATCGACGAAATCCTCGACATTCGCGGCTTCAACCTCAACGCGATCCTCGACGTCGATCCGGCGTTCCTCCAGGACGCCGAGCACGAGCACGCGGACGCGGTGCGATCGTTCGTCTTCCGCGCCGGGCGGCCGTTCGACGGCCGCCGTCTGGAGGAATTCCTGTCGGCCCTGATCCGGGTGCACGGCGCCGACATGCTGCGCTACAAGGGTGTCCTTCACCTCGAGGGCAACCCGAACCGGGTCGTGTTCCAGGGCGTGCACATGCTCATGGGAGGCGACGTCGGCAAGCCGTGGGGTGCGGACGAGACGCGCGAGAGCAAGCTCGTGTTCATCGGCCGCAACCTTCCCGAAGACCTTTTCATCGAGGGACTCGAGCAATGTCTCGTGAAAGTGCAGTGAAGAAGCCGCGCGGCGCGGGCAGCGCGGCAGACGCGCCAGGGGCAGCGCTGGGGGCCGCCCCGGCCCCGGGAGGGGAGCTTCCGACCGAGGCGGAGCTGCTGAAGATGCCTGCCGACGAGTACATGAACGACGTGCAGCTCGCGTTCTTCCGCGGGCGACTGCTCGAGATGAAGCAGCAGCTCGAGGAGAACGCCGGCGCGACCTCCGAGCACCTGCGCGAAAACGAGGTCGTCCCCGATCCGGCCGACCGCGCAACCATCGAGGAGGAGCACGCGCTGGAGCTGCGCGCGCGCGACCGCGAGCGCAAGCTCATGAAGAAGATCGAGCAGTCCCTGCGGCGCATCGAGGACGGCTCCTACGGCTGGTGCGAGGAGACCGGCGAGCCGATCGGCGTCGCGCGGCTGCTCGCGCGTCCCACCGCGACGCTCTCGGTCGAGGCGCAGCAGCGCCGCGAGCTGAAGCAGAAAATGTACGGCGAGTAGACGACGCCGGGCCGCGCGGGGCGCGGCCCGGCGTCGAGCTCTTGTCTTGGCGCCGCTCCCCAGGCGGCGCTCCTCCGGCCGCCGGGTGCGGCCGGACTCGTGATCGGCGCTGACTTCCGCACATGCGCACGAGGGCGCGAACGCGCCGAAAGTCACGTCCACAGCGCGAGCGGTCCGGCGCAGCCCGGGCCGGCTGTGGCGAAGCGCACGCGTGAACCGGGCTCGCTCGTCGCGGTAGGGCTCGCCTATGGTAGAACCTACCAGCCCCCGCCCGTCTTGCGCCTCAAAGCCCCAGCCGCTCGTGGTTTTCTCGTTCTTCGCGAAGAAGCAGCCGGCCAAGCCAGCGGCCCGGCCCTCCGCGCCGGCTGCGCGCAGGCCGGCCGCCGCGCCGCCGCCCCCGGCGGCACCGCACACCGAGGCCGGCGAAGACCTCGATTTCACGAACTTCAGCCCCACGCGGGGGACGGAAAGCGTCGGTCCGACCACGTCTCCCGACCCGTCCGCGGACGGCCGGGGACAGCCGTTCCTGCCCACGAGTGCCCTGTCGATCCCACTGCCCGACTGGCTGGACGCGCCCTCGGAGCCGGCACCGTCCGAGAGGGTGCCGCGCCCGCCCGCAGCGCTCCGGGCGCCGGACTCGATCCTCTCCATCAAGGTCGAGAGCAGCCCGAACGAGGTGCCGGCGCCCATCGAGGAGACCGCGATCCTGTTCGCGAACGGCCAGGCGCAGGAGGCGTTGGTGAGGATCGGCGAAGCGCTCGCGGGCGACGGTGTGCCCGGCTGGGAGCTCCAGGCGTGGCTGATGCGCTTCGATCTCCAGCAGCACCTCGGACACCGCGCCGAGTTCGAGGAGAAGGCACTCGACTTCGTGGTCCGCTTCGAGCGCTCGCCGCCGATGTGGACCGACGCGCCGCCGCCCGTCGCGATGCCGACGGCCATCCGCACCGGCGGCGCCGGACACGTCGCGCTCACCGGCGGCCTGACTGCGGCAAGCGCCGCGGCCGTCGAGCACTTGCGGCGTATGCAGGAGAAGCAGCCGCGGCTGCGCCTCGACGTCGGTCGCCTGAACGGGATCGACGGCGCCGGGGCACGCCTGCTCCTCGACACGCTGAAGGCGGTCCGCAAGTCCGGCAAGGATCTCTACTTTACGGGCGAGGCGGAGCTGCTGCGGCTCATCCGGGCACAGGCGCCTTCGGGGGACCCGAGCGCGGATCCCGCGCTCTGGCTGCTCGCGCTCGAGATCGCGCAGCAGCTCGGCGACGAGGAGCGCTACGAGGATCTTGCGCTCGAGTACACCATCACCTACGAGGTTTCGCCGCCCGCGTGGGAGAAGGTCCCCCCGCGCGCAATGGCTCGGGACGAGTCCTCTGCGGGCACGGCGGGCGGCGGATCGGACGTCTTCGCGGTGGAAGGCGATATCACCGGTCCCGGCGAGCGCGTGCTCGGCGCGCTCGAGGCGTTCGCGGCCAACGCCGATCCGGTGGTGATCGACCTCGAGCGCACGCGGCGGGTCGACTTCGTGAACGCGGGCCAGCTCCTCAACCTGCTCGCGCAAGTCAAGCAGTCCGGCAAGTCGATCGAGATCCGCGGCGCCAACCAGCTCGTCATGGCGCTCTTCGCCATGATGGGGATCCGCGAGCTCGCGCGCCTCGTGCCGAGGAAGTAGGCAGCCGAGCGAGCGCACCTGCGCTCCAGCAGCCGCGGCCTCTGACAGCGGGCGGGCTTGAATCCCGCCGACGCTGCCCGCATTCTGCGATTTTCCGGAGTGGCGAGGCGGCATGGAACAGTTCCACGGCACGACCATCGTCTCGGCGCGGCGCGGGCAACACGTCGCGCTCGGCGGCGACGGCCAGGTCACCCTCGGCAACGTGGTGATCAAAGCGGGCGCGCGCAAGGTGCGCCGCCTCTACCACGATCGCATCCTCGCCGGCTTCGCCGGAGGCACTGCGGACGCGTTCACCCTCTTCGAGCGCTTCGAGGCGAAGCTCGAGAAGCACCAGGGCCATCTGCTGCGCTCGGCGGTCGAGCTCGCCAAGGACTGGCGGACCGACCGCATCCTGCGCCGGCTCGAGGCGATGCTCGCGGTTGCCGACCGCGAGGTATCGCTCGTCATCACCGGCAACGGCGACGTGCTCGAGCCGGAGCAGGGGCTGATCGCGATCGGTTCCGGCGGCCCCTACGCGCAGGCAGCGGCCCGCGCGCTGCTCGACAACACCGAGCTCGACCCGGAGGCGGTCGTGCGCAAGTCGCTCGCCATCGCTGGTGACATCTGCATCTACACCAACCAGCAGCACGCCGTAGAGGTGCTGCGCTAAGTCCCGTCTCCCGGGACACCCGCTGCCCGCATCCGACAGGCGCTCCCACTCTTCGAGGACCGAAAAGCATGTCCGCAATGACGCCCCGCGAGATCGTCGGCGAGCTCGACAAGCACGTCGTCGGCCAGCACAAGGCGAAGCGCGCCGTGGCGGTGGCGCTGCGCAATCGCTGGCGGCGACAGCAGGTGGGCGAGCCGCTCGCGAGCGAGATCGTTCCGAAGAACATCCTCATGATCGGCCCGACCGGCGTCGGCAAGACCGAGATCGCGCGGCGCCTCGCGCGCCTCGCCGACGCGCCGTTCATCAAGGTCGAGGCGACCAAGTTCACCGAGGTCGGGTACGTCGGCCGTGACGTAGACACCATCGTGCGCGACCTCGTCGAAACGGCGATCAAGCAGGCGCGCGAAGCGGCGATGCGGACGGTGCGGACCGCGGCGGAGGACGCCGCCGAGGAGCGAATTCTCGACGTCCTGCTGCCGCCGGCGCGCGAGGTCGGCTTCTTCACCCAGCCGCGCGGGGAAACGCCCCCGGAGGCGGCGGGGTCGACCGCGCGCCAGAAGTTCCGCAAGAGGCTCCGCGAGGGCGAGCTCGACGACAAGGAGGTCGAGCTCGAGGTCGCGGCGGCGCCGCAGAGCATGGAGATCCTGGCGCCACCCGGCATGGAGGAGCTGACGCAGCAGATCCAGAGCATGTTCTCCAACCTCTCCGGTGGACGCAAGCGCCTGCGCAAGCTCAAGGTGAAGGAAGCGCTGAAGCTCCTCACCGACGAAGAGGCCGCGAAGCTCGTCAACGAGGAGGAGACGCGCACACGCGCGCTTGCGAACGTCGAGCAGAACGGCATCGTGTTCCTCGACGAGATCGACAAGATCACGGCGCGGGGCGAGACGCACGGCGCCGACGTCTCGCGCCAGGGCGTGCAGCGCGATCTGCTGCCGCTCGTCGAGGGCACCTCGGTCTCCACCAAGTACGGCATGGTGAAGACCGACCACATCCTCTTCATCGCGAGCGGCGCCTTCCACCTGTCGAAGCCTTCCGACCTCATCCCCGAGCTGCAGGGCCGCTTCCCGATCCGCGTCGAGCTGGGCTCGCTCTCGGTGGACGACTTCGAGCAGATCCTCACGAACACCGACGCGTGCCTCGTGCGCCAGTACGAGGCATTGCTCGCGACCGAGGACGTAAGGCTCGAGTTCCGGCCGGAAGGCATCCGCCGCATCGCGGAGATCGCATACCAGGTGAACGAGAAGACCGAGAACATCGGCGCGCGGCGCCTCTACACGGTGATGGAGCGGTTGCTCGAGGACGTGTCCTTCGAGGCGGGGAACCGCGGCGGACAGACCGTGGTCATCGACCCGGAGTACGTGGATGCGAAGCTCAAGGACCTCGCAGCGAGCGAGGACCTAGCGCGTTATGTGCTCTAATCAACACCACCTTCATCCTGCTCGCGATCGCCATGCGCACTGCTTCGCTCCGCCCCACCCTGCGCGCCATCGCAGCGGCCTCCTTGCTGCTGCCCGCGGTTGCCGCTGCCCAGAGCGTCGAGGTGAAGGACCCCTGGACGCGCGCCACCGCGCCGGGCCAGAAGGCGGGCGGCGTCTTCATGCAGCTGCGCAGCCCGCAGGGCGCGACGCTGCTCGCGGCACAGAGCCCGGCAGCGACGACCGTCGAGATCCACGAGATGTCGATGGATGGCAACGTCATGCGCATGCGCGCCATCCCGAAGCTCGACCTGCCCGCAGGGCAGACCGTCGATCTGAAGCCGGGCGGCTATCACGTCATGCTGATCGACCTGAAGCAGCCGCTGAAGAAGGGCGAGAAGGTGCCGGTGACGTTGCGCGTCGAGGGCAAGGACCGGCAGGTGCAGGAGGTCGCCGTGCAGGCGGAAGTGCGCGACATGACTGCGGGAAGCGAGCACGGCGGGCAATCGAAGCACTGATCTGCTGCCCGCCCCGTCGCTTTCGGGGGCGCTTCAGCCGCCCTCCTTCGGCAGCGCCCGTGCCGCAAGGCACTGCGAACACAGGCACGCTTGCCCGGGAACGGGCGCAGTCGCCGGCAGGGACGCGCACCAGCACGTCGGGTCGCCGGCAAGAGCACCGCAGCGTAGCGGCGCCCCGCAGGCGCTGCAGACCGTGTTCGGGACGTCCGACTGCGCCGCGCGTCCGGGGGGCGAGTTTCGACCGTGCATGCGAACGCTTCTCCTTTCGTCCTGACAAGCGCAAGGGACCGGTCTTGAAACCGTGCGCCGGCGCCCTATCTTGCCTGCATAGGGGCGCGAGGCGTCCCGTTCATCGCACCAGCGCAAGGAGGACAAGCATGGCCAACATCACGCGTTACGACCCGTTCGGCGAGCTCGTCGACGATCTCTTCAAGGGGTTCTTCGTACGTCCGGTGCTTGCCGGTACCGACGGGCAGACCGTCCCGCAGCGGATGAAGATCGAGGTGAGCGAGCAGAAGGACGGCTACAAGGTTCACGCCGAGCTGCCCGGCGTGAAGAAGGACGACATCGAGGTCAACATCGACGGCGACCAGGTCTCCATCTCCGCCGAGGTCAAGCAGGAGAGGGAAGTGAAGGAAGGCGAGCGCGTCGTGCACAGCGAGCGGTACTACGGCAAGGTCGCGCGCGCGTTCCGGCTCGGCACCGAGGTGGACGAGGGCACTGCGGACGCGAAGTACAACGACGGCATCCTGGAGCTGTGGCTGCCGAAGAAGGCCGCGACAAAGGCGAAGCAGATCGCCGTCAAGTAACGCCGTTGCATGCCGCGCGCTGCGAGGCGCGCCGGCAAGTCGATGAAAGGGCAGCCCGCAAGGGTTGCCCTTCCTCGTTGCGAGGCGGGGTAAGTCGGCATCGAAGCGAAAGGGCGTCCTGGGTCGCGGGCTAGAATCGGCGACACCCGGACGGACTATCCCTTGGCCGATGACCGTACCCGCCAACAGCACGCTCAAGGCGCAGACGCTCGCGGAGGCGCTTCCCTACATCCGCCGCTTCCATGGCAAGACGATTGTCGTCAAGTACGGCGGCAACGCGATGACGGAGATCGGGCTGCAGCGCTCGTTCGCGCACGACGTCGTCATGCTCAAGCTCGTCGGCATGGATCCGGTCGTGGTGCACGGCGGCGGCCCGCAGATCGAGACGCTGCTCAAGCGCCTCGACATCAAGAGCGAGTTCGTCCAGGGCATGCGCGTCACCGATGCGGCGACGATGGACGTCGTCGAGATGGTCCTCGGCGGCGCCGTCAACAAGGACATCGTCACGCTCATCAACCAGGCGGGCGGCAAGGCCGTCGGTCTCACCGGCCAGGACGGCGTCCTTATCCGCGCGCGCAAGATGCTGCTCGCCTCGAAGGACCAGCCGGACGAGATGATCGACATCGGTCAGGTCGGCGAGATCGATTCGATTGACCCGACGGTGATCGAGGCGCTCGAGGCCGGCGGGTTCATTCCGGTGGTCGCGCCGATCGGCGTCGGCAAGGAAGGGGAGTCCTACAACATCAACGCCGACCTCGTCGCCGGCAAGCTCGCCGAGGTGCTCAAGGCCGAGAAGCTCGTGCTCCTCACCAACACGCCGGGCGTGCTCGACAAGCAGGGCAACCTGCTCACCGGGCTGACGCCGAAGCGGATCGACGATCTCGTCGCCGACGGCACGCTCTCCGGCGGCATGTTGCCCAAGATATCCTCGGCGCTCGACGCGGCGCGATCCGGCGTGAAGAGCGTGCACATCATCGACGGGCGCGTGCCGCACGCGCTGCTGCTCGAGATCCTTACCGACGAGGGCGTGGGGACGCTGATCCGCTCGAAGTAGTGGAGCCTGTCGGCGCAGCGTGTTGTCCGCCGGCGAAGCGGCACGCCCCTCGCCGGCCACCGGGCCGATGCGGTTTTTCCTAGCCGGAAGCCGCCCGGTCGTCCAGCGTCGCGACGACGAGCCCGTCGAGGTAACCCTCCTCGTTGCTGAGGATGGTCATCACGCGGCGTCGCGGCGCCGGGGTGAACGAGAGATGTACCCAGCGGCCGAACTCGAGGATCAGCGTGTCGAAAGCGATCGGCGAGGTGACGATCGCACGCGCAACCTCATAAGGCGTCCCGAACGCGGGGCATTCGAGGTCGCACGCGAAACCCTCCGTGTGCTGCGAGCGGAGCGCGCCGCCGACCGCGACGTTGAGCGACGGGCAGCGGTAGCCGCTGTTGATGACGAGCCGGTGGCCGAGGAGGCGCCGCACGCGATCGAGCCCGCGTGCGAGCACGCGCAGGTTGGCGACGACGGCGTCGGGTGGCGTGTTGTCGATGCCGTGCGCGGCCGCCGTGTCGGACGCCGTGAGCACGGCGAGCGTGTAGTAGCTCGACAGGCGTATCTGGCGGCGTGCGGAGAAGTCGGCGCGATCGTGCGCACGGTATCGCCGTTGGCCTGCGACGCGCTTCATGCCGCTGCGAAGATGCCCTTCGGCTTGTCGGAGGCGGAGTTGTGGAGCGCGATCGGGTCGAGGCGCTGCGCAGTGCCCGCCGCGCCGCAGGAAGTCGTGGACTCAAGCGGGTGGGCGTTGTATTGATTCAGCGCTGCGGACGAGCCGGCCCAGGGCGCTCCTCGCGTGCCGCTGCCATCCTCGCCCGCCATCCGCACCAAGTATAGAACCGTGCCCTCGCCGACTCGCCCGCCCCGGTTGTGGGTCTTCGACCTCGACAACACGCTGCACGACGCCTCGCCGCACATCTTCCCGCACCTCACGCAGGCGATGACCGCGTACCTGTGCGAGCACCTCGCGCTCGACGAGGCCGAGGCGAACGCGATGCGGGTGCGCTACTGGACGCGCTACGGCGCAACGCTGAACGGCCTCATGCGCCACCATGGGACCGACCCGCATCATTTCCTGCGCACGACTCATCGCTTCCCCGACCTCGGCCGCATGATCGTTGCCGATCGCGCCGCGCTCGCCGCGATCGAGCGACTCCCGGGCCGCAAGGTGGTCTTCTCCAATGCGCCCGCCCACTACGCCGAGGCCGTGCTCGACCTGCTCGGGCTCGGGCGCCTCTTCGCCGCGGTCTACGCGATCGAACACCTCGCGTTCGAGCCCAAGCCCTCGCCGCTTGCGTTCCGGCGCCTGCTCAAGGCCGAGCGCGTGCCGGCCGCGCGCTGCGTCCTCGTCGAGGACACGCTGGAAAACCTGCGCGCCGCGTGCCGGTTGGGCATGGGCACGGTGTGGGTCACCCGGGAGCACCGTACGCCGCGCTGGCTCGACGTGCGCGTGCGGTCCGTGGGTGAGCTGCGCCAATACGTCGACTGGTTCTTCTGAGTGCGCGCGCTCGCGCACGAGGGCGAGCGCTCACAACGGCGACCTCGCGGACTACAATGCGTCGCGCTGCGGCCTTCCCGCCGCGGCGGGAGAGCGCATGGGCACCAGGCGAGGCGAGCGGCGGACCCAGATCCTCGAAGTGCTCGCGCAGATGCTCGAGGAGCCGACGCCGGGGAGGATCACCACCGCCGCGCTCGCCAAGCGTCTCGACGTCTCCGAAGCCGCGCTGTACCGGCATTTCGCCAGCAAGGCGCAGATGTACGAGGGCCTCATCGGCTTCATCGAAGAGACGCTCTTCGGCCTCGCGAACAAGATCGTCGCCGACGAGCCGAGCGGCCTCGTTCAGGTGCGCTCGATCCTTGCGATGCTGCTCGGTTTCGCCGAGCGCAACCCGGGCATGGTGCGCGTGCTGATCGGCGAGGCGCTCGTGAACGAGAACGAGCGGCTCCAGGCGCGGGTGAACCAGCTGCTCGACCGGCTCGAGGTTACGCTGAAGCAATCCCTGCGTGTTGCGGCAACCCAGGAACAGGAATCCCCGGGTGCCGGCGACGCCGGCGCGGAAAGGGCAGAGGCGGGCAACGAGTCCGGCGAGGGATCAACGGCGCACGAGACGTCCCCTCGTCAGGGGGCAGGCGCGGACGCGCCGCTTCGCAAGCGGCCGGAGGCGAGCGCCGCGCAGGACGCGCGCGACCCCGCGGCCCATGCGAACATCATGGTCGCATTCGTCATCGGCCGCTGGCACCAGTACGCCAAGAGCGGCTTCAGGCGGAAGCCGACCGAGCTCTGGGACAGGCAGTGGCCGCTTCTCGTCTGACGGCGCGCGGCTCCCGGGCGGGCCGCGAACCAGGCCACAGTCACCAGGCCACAGTCAGGTCGCAGGGCCCGGTGGAGTGACGGCGCCGCAAACGCTGCACTCACGATCGCGCTCCAGACGCATGGAGCGCCACTCCATTTCCAGGGCATCGAGGATGAGCAGGCGGCCGGAAAGCGTCTCGCCGATGCCGGCGACCAGCTTGAGCGTTTCGGCCGCCTGCATCGCGCCGATGATGCCGACGAGGGGCGCGAAAACGCCCATGACGGCGCAGCGCGTTTCCTCTGGCGCTGCGTCTTCCGGGAAGAGGCAGGCATAGCACGGGCTGTCCGGCTGGCGCCGGTCGAACACCGCGATCTGGCCGTCGAAGCGGATCGCTGCGCCGGACACGAGCGCCGTCACGTGCCTCACGCAGGCTCGGTTGACGGCATGGCGCGTAGCGAAGTTGTCCGAGCAGTCGAGGACCACGTCGACCGCCTCCACGGCCGCGTCGAGGGTACGACCTTCGAGCCGCGCCGCGATGGTCTCGACGATCACGTCGGGATTGACGCGCGCGAGCACAGCGCGCGCCGAGTCCACCTTGGCGCAGCCAATCGACCCGGTGTCGTGGATGATCTGGCGCTGCAGGTTGGTGAGGTCGACCGTATCGCCGTCGGCAAGGACGAGCGTGCCGACCCCTGCGCTCGCGAGGTAGAGGGAAGCGGGCGAGCCGAGACCCCCGGCGCCGATGACGAGCGCGCGCGCGGCACGGATGCGCTCCTGCCCCTCCAGGCCGATCTCCGGCAGCAGGATGTGCCGCGAGTACCGCAGGAGCTGCTGGTCGTTCATGTCGCAGAGGATCGCGCACTTTGCGGGCGTGCACCACACGGCTCCGGTGAGCACGGCGTCGGCGAGTGCGGCGCGAAGCCGAATCGAGGTCACCCTCGCGGCAAGCCGCGTCCCAGATCCACGCCGAGTTGCACGCGCGGCCCTCGGGGCTGGCGCCCGGCGGAACTCTCGGAGAACAAAGAGGAGAAAAGAAAAAGGCCAGCGGTTGCCGGCCTTTTCTTCGTGAGCCCGGACTGGCCTCAGTTCTTCTTCGGCGCAGCCTTCTCCGGTGTCGCGGCGGCGGTGGCGCCCGCTTCGGCGGCCTTCGCCTGCTGTTCGATCTTGGCCAGCACCGGCAGGCCCTTCAGGTGGTTGATCGCCTGCTTGAGCTGGAAGTCGTCGGGCGAGCCGAGCTCGATCGGCTTCTGGTCCTTCTCGTCACCGCTCTTCGATTGCGAATCGGGCTTCGCCTCCGGCTTCGCGGATGCGTCCTCCTTGTCGCGATCGTTCGAGAGGTGCCGCTGCAGGTCGACTTCGCGCACGCGGTCCTTCGGTGCGCCGGGCTCCTCCACTTCGAGGTCCGGCGCGATGCCTTTCGCCTGGATCGACCGACCGCTCGGCGTGTAGTAACGCGCGGTGGTCAGCTTGATGGCGGTGCTGTTCGAAAGCGGCAGGATGGTCTGCACGGATCCCTTGCCGAAGGTCTGCACGCCCATCACCGTCGCGCGTTTGTGGTCCTGCAGGGCACCGGCCACGATCTCCGACGCGGACGCCGAGCCGGTGTTCACGAGCACCACCATCGGCACGTTCTTCACCTGCGCCGGAAGCGACTTGAGCACGTCCTCCTGACGCCCGCGGACGTAGTCCTCCGGCGCGGCGTAGAACTTGCGCTTCGCGTCCGGCGTGCGGCCATCGGTGCTCACCACGAGCGCGTTGGCGGGCAGGAAGGCTGCGGACACCCCGATAGCGCCGTTGAGCAAGCCGCCCGGGTCGTTGCGCAGGTCGAGCACGAGGCCCTTGAGCTGGCCGTCCTTGTACAGGGTGTTCAGGTGCTTCACGAGGTTCTCGACCGTGTGCTCCTGAAACTGCGAGATGCGGACGTAACCGTAGCCGGGCTCGATCATCTTCGACTTCACGCTCTGCACGCGGATCTTGTCGCGCACGAGGGTCACGTCGAAGGTCTTGCTCTCACCCTTGCGCAGCACCGTGAGCTTCACGTTCGTCTTCGGCGGGCCGCGCATCTTCTTGACGGCGTCATTGAGCGTGATGCCCTTGGTCGGCGTGTCGTCGATCTTGATGATGAGGTCACCCGGCTTGAGGCCCGCACGGAAGGCCGGCGTATCCTCGATGGGCGAAACGACCTTGACGAAGCCGTCCTCCATGCCGACCTCGATGCCCAGGCCCCCGAACTCGCCCTGCGTGCCGACCTGCAGTTCCTTGAAGGCGTCCTGGTCGAGGTAGGCGGAATGCGGGTCGAGGCCGGTCAGCATGCCGGTAATGGCCTCGCTGATCAGCTTCTTGTCCTCGACCGGCTCCACGTAGTCGGCCTTGATCCGGCCGAAGACCTCGGTGAACGTGCGCAGGTCTTCGTAGGGCAGCGGCCCGCGCGCCACCGTGTCACGCTGCGCGATCGCGGACAAGTTGAGCGAGAGCAGCACTCCCGCCAGCACCCCCACGAGCAACAGACCTGCGCCTTTCAGCTTACGCATTGGCTTCACCGCGACGTTTAACTGCAGGTTGCCGGCGCGTACGTCACACGCCGGAAAAAGTGTCCGGCGAGTATAGACCCGAACTCGGCTCGGATTCGTTCCGGGGCCCGGCGGTGCAATCACTTTTCCCACTCGTCTGCGGCGCTGTGACGACAACGCGCCGCGGACGACGGGCCTCAACCGTGCCTCGAGCCGCCGACGGGGGTCAGAGTGTCGACACGCCCCCGGTGTTCCCGGGTTAGAGAAAGACCTCGAGTCGCGCTTGCACGCGCGTGCGGGTGCGGCGATAGCCGCCCGGGGACTATCGGGCGGCCGACCGCTTACTTGGCCTTACCCTGCGCGGCCACTGCGTTTATGGCCGCCGCGATCGCGGACGGGTCGCCCAGGTAGTAGTGGCGAAGCGGCTTGAGATCGTCGTCCAGCTCATAGACGAGCGGCATCGCGGTGGGGATGTTCAGGCCTACGATTTCCGACTCGGGCACGCTGTCCAGGTACTTCACCAGCGCCCGCAGGGAGTTGCCGTGCGCTGCAATGAGCACGCGCTGCCCCGATCTCACCGCCGGCGCGATCGTCGACTCCCAGTACGGCAGGAAACGCGCGACGGTGTCCTTCAGGCACTCGGTCAGCGGCAGGTCGGCAGGCGGCATCCCTGCATAGCGCGGGTCATTTCTCGGGTGGCGCGGATCGTTGGGCTCGAGCGGCGGCGGCGGCGTGTCGTAACTGCGGCGCCAGACCTTCACCTGCTCCTCGCCGAACTTCGCCGCCGTCTCCGCCTTGTTCAAGCCTTGCAGCGCGCCGTAATGGCGCTCGTTCAGGCGCCAGGACTTTTGCACCGGAATCCACACCTGCTCCAGGCAGTCGAGTGCGATCCAGAGGGTGCGGATGGCGCGTGTGAGGACGGACGTGTACGCCACGTCGAAGGCGTAGCCCTCGGACCGCAGCAGCTCGCCGGCACGGCGGGCCTCCTGACGACCGTCCTCCGAGAGATCCACATCGGTCCAGCCGGTGAAGCGGTTCTCGCGGTTCCAGACGCTTTCGCCGTGACGCAACAAGACGAGCTTTTTCATGAGCTTTCCCTGAGGAGTGCGGAGGTGGACCGGGCTTCGTGCGGGACCGCGACGGGCCGGTGCGTGCCGCGCCGGGATCCGCAGGCGTCAGCCCGGCGGCTCGCGAAGGGCAGGACGCCGCTCCTTCGCGTGAATAACGCCGGACGAGCAGCCGCTCCTATAATAGGCGACTTTGCCTCCTGCCGTCCCGCCCGCCGCCCCCCGGCGCACCCTCCCCGCATGAGCCCGGATCTCTGGAAGTTCCTGCAGCAGAACATCTTTCTCGTCGCCATCGCGGTGGTCTCGGGAGCGATGCTGATCTGGCCGTTGCTGCGCCGGGGCGCGGCAGGGCCGACCGTGGACACGCTCCAGGCGACCCTGCTCATCAACAAGGAAGACGCCCTGGTGCTCGACGTGCGCGAGCCCGCGGAATACGCCGCCGGTCGCATCGTGCACTCCCGCAACGTGCCGCTTGCACAGCTCGCGAACCGCCTCGGCGAACTGGAGAAGTACAAGGACAAGCCGATCATCGTCTCCTGTGCCTCGGGCAACCGCTCGCTCTCCGCGGCGAGCACGCTGCGCAAGCAGGGGTTCGCCAAGGTCTACAACCTCGCCGGCGGTTTCGGCGCCTGGCAGCAGGCCGGCCTCCCTGTGGAGCGGAAGTGATGGCGCGCGTGCTCATGTACGCCACGGAGGTCTGCCCCTACTGCCGACGCGCGGAGGCGCTGCTGCACCGCAAGGGCGCCGAGATCGAGAAGGTCCGCGTCGACTTGGCGCCGGAGCGGCGCGCCGAGATGATCGAACGCAGCGGCGGACGCCGCACGGTGCCGCAGATCTTCATCGACGAACGCCACGTCGGCGGTTGCGACGACCTTCACGCGCTTGACCGCGCCGGCGATCTCGATGCCCTCCTCGCCGCCGCGCCGCCTGCGGCGTAGGACACCCTTGCCCTCCTCGCATTCGCCTCGGACGGCCCGCGCCGTCCGTCTTCAACCTCGGGCGCAAGCCCGGACCGCCCTGAACCGGAGCGCCCCATGGCCGATGCCGCCCCCCAGCCGTTCTTCTCCATCGAGAAGATCTACGTCAAAGACCTCTCGCTCGAGCTGCCGAACGCTCCGCAAATCTTCCTCGAACAGCAGGCGCCGCAGGTGGAGGTGCAGCTCGCCAACGCCGCGAATCCGCTGCCGCAGGCGAACCTCTACGAGGTCGCACTCACGGTGACGGTGACCGCGAAGGCCGGCGACAAGACCTTCTTCCTCGCCGAGGCCGCGCAGGCCGGGATCTTCACCATCCGCGACGTGCCGGCCCAGGACCTCGAGCCGATCCTGAACATAGCCTGCCCGAACATCCTGTTCCCGTACGCGCGGGAGGCCGTGGCCGATCTCATCATGCGCGGCGGCTTCCCGCCGGTGCACCTCGCGCCGGTCAACTTCGAAGCGATGTACGCCCAGCGGCAGCAACAGCAGGCCGGCAACGGCGGCGGGCGCATCGAGATCGCGCACTGAAGGCGCGTCGCGGGATGCGACCAGAAGCAATCTCCGCGCTCGCGCTGATGCTCGCGGCCGCCCCGGCCGCCGCGGACTACATGTCGGTCATCGAGCCGGCGGTGCTCTACGACGCGCCTTCGGCGAGGAGCAAGAAGCTGTTCGTGCTCTCGCGCGGCACACCGGTCGAGGTCCTGGTCACGCTCGACAACTGGGCGCGCGTGCGCGACGCGTCCGGCGAGCTGGCGTGGACCGAGCGCAAGTCGCTCTCCGAGAAGCGCACCGTGGTGGTGACCGTCCCGAACGCCACCGTGCGCGCGAAAGAGGACGACGCGGCGCCTGCCGTGTTCCAGGCGGCTAACGGCGTCGTGCTCGAGTTCGTGGAGCCCGGCGCGCCGGGATGGATCCGCGTGCGGCACCGCGACGGCGAGACCGGCTTCGTGCGCATCGGCCAGGTGTGGGGCGGATGACTCGCGTGGCCGGCTGCTGAACCGCCGGCCGGGCCGCCTTTGCGCAGGCGCCGGATGTGCGGCGAGTGTGCCTGGTAACGTGCGGGTCCGTCCGACGCTCGGCATGCACCGCGCCACGCGGGGAATCGCAGCGAGGCGACCCAGGGGACCATGGGCAATCTGTCCACGAGGTTCTCAGGGCCACGCGGCGCCTGTGAACTCGCACTGCCGCCACCCCTCGTAGAGGGCGACGGCCACCGCGCTCGCGAGGTTCAAGCTGCGGCTTCCGGCCACCATCGGTATGCGCAGGCGGTGCTCGGACGGGAACGACCCGAGCACCGTTTCGGGCAGCCCGCGGCTCTCGGCGCCGAACACCAGCACGTCGTCGATCGCGAACCGATGCGATGCGAGGGTCCGTAGGCCGCGGGTGGTCAGCGCGAGCAGCCGCCGCGGCCCGAACTGCGCCCGGCAGCCGTCCCAGTCCGCATGCACCGTGACGTCGACGAGATCGCGGTAGTCGAGTCCGGCGCGCACCAGCGCGCGGTCGTGGAGGCGGAAGCCGAGCGGGCGTACGAGATGCAGCCGGGCGCCGGCGTTCGCGCACAGCCGGATCGCCGCGCCGGTGTTCGCCGGGATCTCCGGTTGGAACAACACCACGTCGATCATGCACGCACCGTACGCGCGACCACCCAGTTCGTGACGCTCGCGGCGCCGGCGCGCTTCAACGCACGCGCAAGCTCGTCGAGCGTCGCGCCGGTGGTCATGACGTCGTCCAGCACGGCGACCCGCGCGCCGCGCACGTCGGCGTCCACGCGGAACGCGCCGCGAACGTTACGGCGTCGCGCCTGTGCATCGAGGCCGGTCTGGTCGGCCGTCTCGCGCGTCCGCCGGACGGCGCGCTGTGCGAGCGGCACGTGCAACAGCGCGGCAAGAGGACGAGCGATCTCGAGCGATTGGTTGAAGCCCCGCTCCGCGAGCCGCGCGCGGGCGAGCGGCATGGGCACGATGGCATCCACCGGCGGCAGCGCCCCTACGTGTTCGGCGAGCGTCGCGGCGAAGAAGGGCGCGAGGGCGAGTCGGCCGCCGTACTTGTACGCGTGGACGAGCGCGGCCGCGTGCGCGGCGTAGCGCCATGCGGCAATGGTCGCGTCGAAGTCCGGCGGCTCGGCGAGGCAGGCGCCGCAGCGCTGCCCGCCCGGACCCGGCAGCGCGCAGCAGGGACAGGCCACGCCTATCCGCGGCAGGTCGGCGCGGCAGCCGTCGCACACCGGCGCGTCGCCGCTCGGTGCGCGGCAGACGACGCAGTCCTGCGCGAGCAGGGCGGAAGCGGCACGGCCAAGTGCGGCGATCAACGTGCGCATCGAGAGCGTGCCGCGGCGGCGAACCAGGCGGGCGCCGGCACCGAGTGCGCGGGTTGCTTGCGTTTCTCGGTCGCCGGCGCGCATCGCCTTCGATCCACGTTACACAGCGAGGATCGCCATACAAAGAAAGCGCGGACCACCGCGGTGCGAAGGCGGGTGACAGCGCGGGGCGACGGACGGACGTGCGAGCATCATCGGCGTGCGAGGATAGCGCTGCCACGGCAGCTTCACTCGCGCCGCCACGATGCCCGACAACGCCGCCCGTCCACCCGCCTTCGTGCTCGACCGCGCCGCGGTGCGCCGCACTGTCGATCGCGCGGCACGCGACGCCGGCGAGGCGTTCCTCGATCGCGAGATCGGCAAGCGCATGGCCGAGCGCCTGGCATACGTGAAACGGGAGCCGGCGCGCGTGCTCGACGCCGGATGCGGACGCGGGTTGGACCTCGCGGCGCTTCGCGCCCGCTACCCGAAGGCCGAGCTGGTCGGCGTCGATCTGTCCCTCGCCGCACTGGCGAGCATCCCGCGGCGTACGACGCTGGCCGAACGGGCACGTGCTCTGTTCGGCCCGCGGGCTTTCGCCCTCGCGTGTGCCGACGTGGCGGTCCTGCCCTTCGCGAGCGGTGTCTTCGGCTGCCTATGGTCGAACCTCGCCTTGCCCTACGGAGGCGACCCGGAGGCCGTCTTCCGGGAGTGGCATCGCGTGCTCGAGCCCGAAGGGCTGCTCATGTTCTCCACGTACGGCCCGGACACGCTGAAGGAGCTGCGCGACGGGTTCGCGGCGAGCGATGCGCGCCCGCACGTGCACGCCTTCGTCGACATGCACGACCTCGGCGACATGCTCGTCGGGGCGGGCTTCGCCGATCCCGTGATGGACATGGAGATGATCACCCTCGAGTACGCCGAGGTGAGCGCGCTCGTGGCCGACCTGCGCGCCTCCGGCCAGACGAACGCAGTGGCGGACCGTTCGCGCGGCTTGCTCACGCCTCGCGCATGGTCGCGCATGGTCGCCGCGTACGAGCGCCAGCGTCGTGCGGGCCGACTGCCGGCGACGATCGAGGTCGTCTACGGCCATGCCTGGAAGGGCGTGCCCCGGCGTACTGCCGAGGGTCACGCAGTGGTGCGCCTGGATCGGACGCGTCGGCGCTAGCGAGCTGTCCGCGCCACGAGGGGGGGGCAGGCCCCCTCTTGCACCCCGAGATCAGGGACACGCATGAAGCCGGGTCTTCTGCCTGGCGGTTGGAGGCCACAGGCATGCGCCCGCCCGTCGCCTTGCTTGTCGAAGAAGCGCTGTGCTACCTTACACCGCTTTTCAGCCGAGGCCGTTCGGCCGAGCGCTCAGGATTGACATGCCCGACGAGTTTCACCACCTCCCGCGCATCGAGGAAGAGCGGGGGGATTTCAGCGTCACCGTCAAGCGCAACTGTTCGTTGTCGCCGCGCGCGTTGCTCCGCCTGCTCGCGGCGACTGCCGCGGTCTCGTTCGCTATCGGCATCGGCTTTGCGCTCGTCGGCGCCTGGATGGTTCTGCCGTTCGCCGGTCTGGAAGTGTTCGCGATCGCGGCCGCGTTCTATGTGAACGCCCGGCATGCGGGGGACTTCGAGCGCATCTCGCTGCGCGGGGGAATGCTGAAGGTGCAGGTCCGCGAGGGCGACGCTTTGCGGGAGCACGAATTTAACCCGGCGTGGGCGCGTCTGCTGGTGCGTGACTCCGCCGCCGGCGCGCGTGCGTACATTCGCTCGCACGGGCGCGAGCTGGAGATCGCGCGCCATCTGACGCCGCCGGCGCGGGACGCCCTGGTGCGTGCGCTCGGCGCGCGGCTCGCCAGGGTCCAGCAACAGATTGTCTGAACCCATACGGAACACGGACGCCGAATGAGGAAGCTCGCGGAAGGGTGGAAGTGGGGTGCGGTGCCGGCGCTCGCGTCGGGCAGCGCGTCCGCCGAGATGGCGTGGAACTTCCAGGAAGGCGCCACCCGTGCCGCGCAGCAGGTGAACGACCTGCACTGGCTGATGATGATCATCATCCTGATCATCTTCGTCGGCGTGTTCGGCGTGATGTTCTATTCGATTTTCGCCCACCGGAAGTCGGTCGGCCACAAGGCGGCGCAGTTTCACGAGAACACGACGGTCGAGGTGATCTGGACCGTGGTGCCGTTCCTGATCCTCATCCTCATGGCGTGGCCGGCGACGAAGACGCTGCTCAACCTGCGCGACACGTCGGCCGCGGACATCACCATCAAGACCACCGGCTACCAGTGGAAGTGGGGCTACGACTACCTCAAGGGCGAGGGCGAGGGCATCTCCTTCCTGTCGCAGCTCGCCACGCCTTACGACCAGATCTACAGCAACGCGCCGAAGAGCGACAACTACCTCCTCGAGGTGGACAACGAGCTGGTGGTGCCCGTGGGCAAGAAGGTCCGGATACTCACCACGGCGAGCGACGTGATCCATTCGTGGTTTGTGCCGGCGCTCTCCGTGAAGCAGGACGCGATTCCCGGTTTCGTCCGCGAGACGGCCTTCCGCGCCGACCGCGAGGGAGTGTTCCGCGGGCAGTGCGCGGAGCTCTGCGGCAAGGAGCACGGGTTCATGCCGATCGTCGTCAAGGTCGTGTCGCAGGAGCAGTACACGGCCTGGGTGGGCGAGCAGAGGAAGAAGATGGCCGCCGCCGCGGACGACGTGAACAAGGAGTGGACGCTCGACGAGCTGAAGACGCGCGGCGAGAAGGTGTACGCCGCCAACTGCGCCGCGTGCCACCAGGCGACTGGACAGGGCGTGCCGAACGCCTTCCCGTCCCTGGTCGGCTCCAAGGTCGTGCTGGGCCCGGCGGATGACCAGATCGCGCTGCTCCTCCACGGTCGCAAGGGCGTGTTCCTGCCCAATTCCGCGATGCCGGCGCAGGCGAACCTGTCGGACGTCGATCTCGCCGCCGTGGCCACCTACACGCGCAATGCCTGGGGCAACGCGGCCGAGGACAAGGTGGTCCAGCCGGCCGAGGTCAAGGCCGACCGCGGCAAGAAATAGCTTCTCCGGAGACGATCGCCATGAGCGCAGTCCTCGACCAGCCCGGCCACGGACACCACGACGACCACGCACACCACCCCTCGGGGCTGATGCGCTGGGTCACGACGACCAACCACAAGGACATCGGCACGATGTACCTGTGGTTCAGCTTCATCATGTTCCTGGTCGGCGGCGTGATGGCGCTCACGATCCGCGCCGAGCTGTTCATGCCCGGCATGCAGATCGTCCGACCGGAGTTCTTCAACGCCATGACCACCTACCACGGGCTGATCATGGTCTTCGGCGCGATCATGCCGGCGTTCGTCGGGTTCGCGAACTGGCAGATCCCGATGATGATCGGCGCGCCGGACATGGCGTTCCCGCGGATGAACAACTGGAGCTTCTGGCTGCTGCCGCCCGCGGCGACGCTGCTGATCCTCTCGTTCTTCATGCCCGGCGGGCCGGCGGGCGTGGGCTGGACGATGTACGCGCCGCTCACGGTGCAGATGGGCCCGGCGATGGACCTCACGATCTTCGCCGTGCACATCCTCGGCGTGAGCTCGATCATGGGCTCGATCAACATCATCACGACGCTGCTCAACATGCGCGCGCCGGGTATGACGCTGATGAAGATGCCGATGTTCTGCTGGACGTGGCTTATCACGGCCTACCTGCTGATCGCGGTGATGCCGGTGCTCGCCGGTGCGGTGACCATGACGCTCACCGACCG